>ERZ773112.1141-NODE-1141-length-15834-cov-4.419228_pt1 | contig 15834 bp, 10 predicted proteins | sample MGYA00580566_ERZ773112 | MGnify/ENA primary metagenome ERZ773112 (study PRJEB29015, sample SAMEA2737842) | human gut metagenome | biome: human gut; feature: human-associated habitat; material: faeces | place: China | collected 2012 ... | reverse complement strand
TGATCTTATTACTTCTTTTACTATTTCACAGCCATTTTTTCCTGCTATATATGTTGGATTTCCTTCTTGAAATTGTCTGGATACATCGGATACTAAAAACATTTTATAAAACTCGTCTGGGTCAAATTCATATTCATTTACTGCATAGTCTAACATATCTCCTAGAATTCTTTGTGCTGTTAGCAAATAGTCCTCAGAATAAGCGTGCATCTCCATTTTTATTTCCTCTTATTTTTATTATATCGCAAGTGCGATACTTCCTCAACAAAAATTAATATTTTCACTCCTCCAATCCCAAAAACTGCAATAAAATCTCCATCTTCAATCGATCCACATGATCCTCCCAATCAATCTTCACCAGATCATTCACTTTATCAATTCTCTTTCTTATCGTATTAATATGCACATACATCTTCTCCGCGGTCACGCTGTAGTTCATATTATTTTCCAGATAAATCTTTAATGTCTTTAACAACTCAATATTCTTCTCTTCTTCCATCATCTCCCGATATTTCCTTAACATTTCTTTTAACTCATTCTCAGGAATCTCAATCCATGTTAATGGTCCTAACATTTCGTATTCCCAGATATCCTTTTCAGGGAAGATAATGCTTCCCATCTTTAATACTTTCTGGCATTTCTTGACACATTCTCTGACTTCTAACAGTGTCTTTTCTTCCTGACAGATTCCAAATTCCAGTTTCATATCGGCAAATTTTAATCCGATGTATCTCTGGAATTCTTTTAATAGTTCCGTTGTTGTGTCTTTCGTCCAGAGTGTGCTGTTGTGGATCTTTTCTGCTTCTAATAAGATCAAGCCATCATTCTCATCCAGAAAGGCAATCTTTCCGATCTTCCCTAACTTGCTTTGCTGAAAGGCTTCCAAAAATGTGTTTCTTTCATTTCGTGCGTTGTATCCTTCATTGCATTGGTGGAATACTATGTATTGATAAGCTGTATTTACGGAAATTCCTTGGATATTTGCCTGATAAAAGAGTTTCTTGGCATCTTTTTCTGTGTAATCGAGGGCTAAATGAATGAAGTTCTCAAATCCGATATTTCCCATATTTTCTGCGATCATGATCTGTTCGTAGACTCCTTGCAATGTTAAAAATGCGATACGGATGGCAAATTCATCGTAGTAATCGATAAATTCTCTGGATTCCATTACGACAAAATATGCCTGCACGATATCTTCCATGACGATCGGAATAATGATCCAGCTGACACGTGGTCCTTCTAAATTGCCAGGATTGATCAGGCGGATCCTTGCCATATTGATGTAATCGCATAAGGTATGTTTCGTATAGGGCATTGATGGTTCCCAATAATCGCTTTCGGATAATCCGAAGGATTCTGTGATTCGTTTAAAATCCGGGGAACTGTAGTAGCTTTTTTCTTCGGCAAGATCATAGATAAATGCCGGAAATTTCATCTCGACTTCTACGGCTCTTAGAATCTTATTGATCTTCTGGACTTTGTAGGATTGATCCGATACTTGCAGATGATTATTGCTGTGGACTTTGAATCTTCGGATCGTTCGGTTCATCACTGCGGTATTGATCTGACTCATCAATTCCATCCATGGAACAGAAAATGGCATACTGATCAGTGGAATCTCGTATTGATCAAACAAATCTATTAATCGCTGTGGTATCTCGTCAAGATAGCGGCCTCGTTTGATCATCATGGCAGAGGTTCCCTGCATGCTTCCTGACTTAAATGCTTCTTCGAGGCAGTCTGGTTCCTGAGCTAATACATATCCTGAGGAAAGGACCAGCTCTTTTCCTTTTGCCCAGCGCAGGGCATCGGGTGCTTCAAGGAGGGTTGTTCCCTGAATCTCTTTGTGTAAGCCTGATTTCCCTGCGATCACGTGATAGTCTTTAAAGTATTCTAGTGTCAGTAGTTCCTTGACAGCGATTCCCATTCTTTATTTCCTCCATTTTTATCGTGTTTTTTCTATAAATCATTCATCTTCTATCAAACATCCATATATATAAGAAAAAATCCGATTCCTACTGCTCATAGGAACCGGATGCTTCTTTGCATATCGATCATTCTTCATACATCGGTGTGTATGGTTCTTTATTTCGTTCCCTAAATTCTTTTGTAATCTTCGCTAAGACCTGTGGTTTTGTAAAGAGATCATATACGATTCCTGCTGCCACTTTAGATGCATATAAGGCTCCTTTATCTCCGATGGAAGTCCCTCCGCTTGCGGTTGCCTGCCATGTATGTGGAGAGCATCCAATTGGCCAGCATGCTGTCGTAAACAGACAGGTTGGCATAATCCTGCTGACATCTCCTGTATCAGAAGATGCACTTAGTTCTGCTTCTTTCCATTTATCTCTTGGTGAAACACCTAAGATCATTGCTTCATCATAAACTTGGTGAAGATTTTTTCCTTTCTCTATGATACCTTGTTCCACGGTTTTCTGCAACTCTTTTGCAAATCGTAGTTCTTCTTTTGTGTATTTGGGTCCATCTGCTTCAATCAGGTTCGCATATGCAAGGTCTGCAAATGCTTCGTTTGTGGATAACTCACAGCATCCACATCCCATTTCAATATCCACTGTCGTCTCTGTCATCATCGCTGCACCTTGGGCTACTTTCTTTAAGCGTTCCATTGTGCTTTTGACATCCTTCATATGTGGTGCTCTGACAAAATACCATGCACTTGCTTTATCCGGCACGATATTCGGTGAAAATCCACCACTGTCTGTAGTATAGTGGATTCTTGCCTTGTCAACTACATGCTCTCTTAAATAGTTGGCGCCTACACTCATAAGTTCCACTGCGTCAAGCGCACTCCGCCCTCTTTCCGGTGCAAATGCTGCATGTGAAGTTTTTCCTTTGAAATAAAACTTCGCAGATGCACTCGCCAGATATCCTTCCTCATAAATCATGTTTGCAGACATCGGGTGCCAGCTCAGTGCCATATCGCATCCGTCAAACATATGATAATATGCCATTTTTACTTTTCCACTTAGCAATTCTTCTTCCGGGCATCCATAGAATCTTAAGGTTCCCGGAATTCCTTCCTGCTCAAGAAACCGTTTGATCATGATCGCTCCTGTCACAGCCCCTGCGCCCAGAAGGTTATGTCCACATCCATGTCCTGCTGCTCCCGGTGTTACCGGCTCTTTCGTGATCTGGCATTTCTGGGAAAGTCCCGGAAGCGCATCATATTCTCCAAGAACAGCGATCACCGGTTTGCCACTTCCATATTCTGCATAAAACGCATGTGGAAGATGTTCTTCATTTACAATCACAAATCCTTCATGATGAAGAAGCTCACGGATCATATCCGCTGACTTCTGCTCATTCCCGCCACTCTCAGGATTATTCCATAAATTAGTGCAGATGTCCACGCAGGTAGACCTAAGTTCCTCCATCTGCCCAAGCATCTCTTTTTTCGTCATATCTACCTCTCCTTTTCCATCCAATTATACACTATTCTTACTTTCCGGCTTCTTTTTTCTTTCCATAAGTTGCAAGTGTTACACCGATTGCTACAAATACACTTGCAAGAGTTGTCAGATAGTTTGCTGCTCCCGGAAGCCAGTTGAAAAGACCTGCGTTAATTGCAATACCAATGAGAATTGCAAATGCAAGCATACCACCTGCAAATTTGATTCTTTTCAGTCCAAACTGCATAAGCAGGGCACCAAACAGTGCCGGAAGCAGATAATTCAATGCCTCTATCACACTTGCCGGCATTGCTGAAAGTACAGAGCTTCCGAGGATAACTCCGATCGTCAGCACAGATACGTTGATGACGATGGATGTCGCCATACCGATTACTGAAACGATCGAACCTTTTTCTGTTCCTGGTTCAACGTCAGCTGCGACCTGAGCCATACCGGCACAAGGAACTCGCATATTGGAAATATTTCCTGACAAAAATGCCATGTATGTACCTACCGGACCAAGTACGGTAAAGTAAGAAATCGGTTCTACAACCCAGAGAAATCCGAATGCACTTGCTGCAGAAATAAATGCGGTGGCAAGTACAGCAGGTTTTGGAAGAAGTCCGTACACAACTGCCAGTACAAGTGCCGGCAGGAAAGATAATACAGCTCCAAGCAATCCGGTAAGTTTACCAATCTTATGCATCTGCGGCATATATTCGCCTTCATAAAAATCTTTTTTTTCCATGTTCGCTCCTCCTTTAAATCACGGCTGTGATGATCATTGCTGCCAGAATTGAAATCGTAAGATTCCATTCTTTCAGCCACTTGATATTCTTTTTTTCTGAAATGGTTAAAAGTATTGCCATAAATACAGCTCCAAGTACGCAGGCAACTGAGTTTTTATTCAGCTTGATCAGATGAGAAGATGACATTGAACTAAATGCACCAATGATAGCCGCACTTGAAATTGCCATCAGTTTTGCCGGATCTCCACCTGAAATTTTGTGCTGTACCTTGTCCATACGGCTTGCAGAAATAGTTGCAAAGATGATCCATCCGATCGATCCAAGGATCATGGTCCATACTGCCATATCAAGTGCCAGTGGTGTCAGTGTATCTGCTCCAAGCTGTACACCAACTGATGCAGTACCAAAACCTGCTGCGATAGATTCAAACATAACGGAACCGATCAGGGAAAGTCTCATCCACGCCATCGGTCCTCCAACAGTGATCAGAAGGGAAAGCATTCCACTTAAGATTACAATAGATGGTCCAATGGAAGTGATCGCGCTGCTCTTGATTGCGTTCTTCATCTGCTTTTCTGTAAGTCCGATCTTCTTTCCTGCCGAATAAGATTTTTTTGCAAAGATCAGGGCCTGTGCGATAACGAGTATTACCGGGATTCCACAGGCGATCCACATCGGTATACTGTTGGCGATTTTCATAGCATCCATATTGCTACCTCCTTAGAAATAAATAAAATATTCATAAAATTTATTGAAATTATAATAAAATTATCGCGATAATTCTATGAATAAATATTCACTTTTCTTTTAAAAGGCATATAGAGGTGAAAAAAAATTCACTTCCATATGCCCTTTCATGAAAAAATATTTTATTGATAAATTCTTTCAGCAAACAATTTGTATTGCCATTTTCTATAAGCCTTTCAAAACTTCCACTTCGCCAAATGCTTTCAGAAATTGTTTTTTCCCATATCCCGGAAATTCCAGTTCGATCATCATCTCGTCCTCAGAAATAATCTCCCCTTCCCCGTACTTCGGATGTCTGCCTTTTCGCTCTGGCTTCCGTGTTTCTTTCTGTTCTTCTTCCTCCTGCTTTTTCTCCCTAATCAGCTCCCGCGTATCTTTCCGCAGTTTCTGCAGATTCGCTTTCCGCGACTCACTTCCTGGCTTTTCTTCCCAGTCGAGCAGCTCCTCCGGCAGCATCCGCAGATAATTGCTTGGTGTCTCATATGTCCCCGGGATCGTCGGATTTGTATAATAGGAAAGTTCCAGATTCTTCCTTGCACGGGTCAGTCCTACGAAGAACAGACGGCGCTCCTCTTCTTCCTGTTCTATGCTTTTGCAGCGAAGCGGGATCAGTCCCTGATTCATTCCGATGATGAATACATAGTCAAATTCCAGACCTTTTGAGGCGTGCAGTGTCATAAGATGAACTGCGTCTTCTTCCTCCGTCTGTCGTTCTGTATCTGCCGCTTTTTCCATCGTGTGTTCGCCCGAAACCGCATTCAGCTTCCCTTCTGCAACATACTCCCGGATCATATGAGGTCTTTCCGGAACCGGATCCTCATCCTCTTTCTGTTTTGCCGGAAGAACATAAGGAAGTTCTGCTCTTTCAAATACTTTTTCCAGAATCTCTGCCTGCTTCTGCACCCGGTAGAAAACCGCAATCTCCCGGTAAGGAAGTCCCTGCTCATGAAGCTCACGGATCCGCTCTGTCAGATACCCTGCCTCGATAAATGGATCATAATGATTCCTTACCAGAATCTTCTCCCCTCTTTCGCCACTTCCCTCAATCTTTCCTCCAAACTGAAGAAACCGGTTCGCCGCTTCCAGGATCACTTCATCGGACCGGTAGTTAACCGGCAGAGTCAGTTCTTTTGCGCCAAATCTGTGCTTGATCAGGAAGAACATATTCGGTCCAGTTCCTCTCCAGCTGTAGATCACCTGATTCGGATCCCCCACCGCAAAAAAGTGGGTCTGTGTGCCTTTTAACGCCTCCAGAAATTCCAGCTGTTTTTCGTCACTGTCCTGTACCTCATCGACAATGATCCACTTAAGATCCAGCACCTCTTCCTGCTCTTTTGCCACCTGCGTTCCTTCTTCCAGAAGATCTGCAAAAGACATTTTATTCTGCTGTCTTTTTGCCTTCTCAAGAAGCGGAAAGATCTGAAACAGATCATCTTTGTATTTTCCCTGTGTTCTTCCTTTCCGATATGCCGCGTAATCCTCTTCCATCCGCTTTTTCAGACGGTTCTGGTATTTGATCTTATAACCGCCTTCTTTTGCAATGGCAAGCACCATTTCCATTTCATCTTCCGGTGTGATAACGGTAAATTTCCGGTTCCATTCTTCCAATTTTGTTCCGTCTTCTGCCTTTTCCGGAAGAAATCTTCGCAGAATCCTTAAGGCAACACTGTGAAAGGTTCCAAATCCCCACAGTTCTTCTTCCGTAAGCTCTGCTTCTTTTCTGGATAGACGTTCTGCGATCTCATCTGCCGCCTTGTTGGTAAAGGTAAGCACTGCCATTTTCTCATACGAAACCTGCTTTTTCTCATGCAGATGCCGCACTTTCTCGATCAGCACTGTTGTCTTTCCGCTCCCTACATTTGCATTTACCAGACATGCCAGGCTTTCATCCAGCACCGCCTCCTGCTGGTAAGGATTTAAAGTTTTTATTTCTTCTATATTATTCATTTCCAAGCTGTTCATCATATCGCCTTTGCAAACGGTCTCTCTTCTTCTGTCGTTCTTTTTTCTCCTGCTCATCCATTTTCGCTTCATACCGTACCCGGATCTGCATATCCGCCGGACAGATCACATGATACCGCAAGGTATTGGTCAGACTTTGTAGGTTATCCGGCTCCATCAGCCATTTTGCATAAAATTCATTTTCCATCGTCAGGATTAGCTTGTGTCCTTCTGTACTGACTTTTTTAATGGTCTTCAGGAACTGCCCGCCTGCCTCGCCATTTTTGACCACGGCATAACAGACCTTCTCCCACTCATCCGGCAGATTGAAGAAAGAAAATTCTTTCCGGATCACAGGCTGTGGCTCTTTGATATTTTTCTTCAGATAAACCGGCGGTTCGCTCTCTTCCAGAAGATTATCAAGTCCCCACAGAACCGTCTTCTTATCCAGATTGTAGTCACCTACGCATGCCGGACAGCCATCCTCACACGGACATCCGCTGACCATTTTAATCGCACTTTCCAGAATTTCCGGAATCAGATCATAGATCTTCTCCGAATAACCAAGTCCGCCCTCATATTTGTCATAAATGAAGAGGGACACCTTTTCCTCCCGGAACTCATCCGGAATGGTCGCATTGTTGGACATGGTCACATCGATATCATCCCGTTCCGTCATCGTCACCATCATTACCGCATTCTTGATCGCATACTGCATTCCGTCAAAATGATTGTTCAGCACCATCTCTCCCATCCGATTTGGCAAAAGAAGACTCCGGTAGACTCTGACAACATTCTCCGGCATCGTAAGCCAGGTGCTTTCCGTGCCATAATCCTTCTGAAGCGGCTGTGTCAGCGTCACATAGCCCAGATTCTGATGGTTATGGAACTGCAGTTTCTTGTACATGGCAATGATTTCGTTTACATTGATGTCTCCAAAACGGATTTCCGTCCTCTGGTACGCGTCCTCCTGAAATACATGCAGGATACGCGTCTCTTCCTGTCCTGCCGGTACCGTATAATAATCCCCTGTAAACGGAATGGCGTAAGCTGTCCGGCTGACCAGATCCATCTTCGTGATCTCATAGGATGCACCATCATGCATATATACAGCACCCGGATGGATCTCATGGTATGCCTGGGATTCGTCCATCTCCGTGATCTCATGTCCGTCCTCCTGCGCGAGCAGCTTGAACCTGGTCTTGTCCATATTACGCAGGCTGTAATCCCCTGCCGGAAATGCAGGTCCCGCCCAGGCAAATCTTCCGGCGAGGCTTTTTACTTCTCCGGCGCTTAAAAGCACCGGGATCATTTCTCCAAGATCCGGAAAAAGCGCAATATCATCCAGTGAAAGTGGCATCTCAGCAGCCGCTGCGCGCAGATGTGCAAGCTCGATCAGAAGATTGTCCGGATCCACGATCGCATTTTCACTTTCTCTTGAGAACAGCCATTCCGGATCGATGGCAATGTACTGGTCAAACGGTTCATTTTCCAGGATCAGATAATTGACACAGGCACTGCCGCTTCGTCCGGCACGTCCACTCTGTTGCCAGAAGGACGCCCTTGTCCCCGGATAACCAACGATCACAGTTGCATCCAGCTTTCCGATGTCGATTCCAAGCTCCAGTGCATTCGTCGATACCAGCCCGGCCAGTTCTCCTTCCGTCATCTTCCGCTCAATCTCTTTTCGCTCCAGCGGGGTATAACCGCCACGGTATCCTGCAATCAGATCTGCCGGATTCTTGCCGCCCACCCGCGCCATTCCAAGAAATCCGGCAGCATCTAATTTATCCTTTGCTTCTTTTAGAATAACTTCTACATTTCTTCTGGATCGTCCAAAGGTGATAAAATGATGATCCTCTTCCACCAGCTCCGGTATCAGTCCGGCTGCTACGGTTGACGCCGCAATCCTTCCGTATACTTTGTCATTATTCCCCTTGATCTCCGGCGGCTGGATAATACAGTATTCCTTCTCCGGTGCCGGCGATCCATCCCGGTCAATCAGCGTAAATCCGCTTCCACAGATCTTTTCGGCAAGTTCTACCGGATTGGCGATCGTCGCGGAGCTGCACAGAAAATGCGGATTCGAATGGTAATACCGACAAATCCGGTGCATTCTCCGGAAAATATTTGCCAGATGTGCTCCGAAAGCACCGCGGTAAGAATGAAGCTCATCGATCACTACATATCGTAAATTTGCAAAAATCGCGTCAAACCCGTAATTGCTGTGATTCGGAAGGAATGCCGAGTTCAGCATCTCCGGATTGGTCAGGATAATATTTGCACTCTTGCGGATCCTTGTCCGCTCGGCAGGTTTGGTATCTCCATCGTACACGCCTGCTGAAACTCTTCCCTCTCCGAAAAATTTCAAAATCGACTGCATCGCGCGGTACTGGTCACTTGCCAGTGCCTTGGTCGGGTAAATAAAAATCGCACGTGTCAGCGGGTCTTCCAGAATTTCCTGCAATACCGGGAGCAGAAAGGCAAGCGTCTTTCCACTTGCCGTCGAAGTCGTAATAACCACATTTTCCCCGGCTCTGACCTTCTCAAACATCTCAACCTGATGTGCATAGAGTCTGGAAATATGGTTGCTTTCCAGATATCCCCGGATTTCTTCCCGGAATTCCTCCGGGTAGTTCCGGTACAACGGCTCCCTTTTCTTCATTTTTCTTGTATAAATGATCAGCTTTTTAATTTCTTCCGTCATGAATTCCTCCATAATTTAAAAAATGTGCACCGATGGCACGCAATACCTTTTATTTCACAGGAATTTCCCGTAGAATAAAAACCAAACACATATTCGTATGTACAGTATAGCATGGCTTTCCCATTCCTTCCATATATATTTAGTGTATAGATATATTCTATATCATTCATGTAGATTATCTATAAAAAATGTTGTCCATGCAACATACATTTTATTAAAAGAATGTTAAATTTATATTTTGGATATGTAAATTTTATTCAGGGAGGAATACATACAATGAAAAAGAGATTTTTATCAATCGCTCTTACACTTGCTATGGTATCATCTATGGCAGTAGGATGCGGAAGCAGCAAGTCAGATTCTGCTGACAGCAAAAAAGAAGAGAGTGCAAAGACAGAAGCTTCTGCCGATACAGAAAGTAACCAGATCTTATTTAACGGATCTTCTACTTTAGCACCGGTTATCACTTCTATGGCTACTACTTTCTTTGATACTTATGGAACATGGGATGCATATGATTCATCTCTTCCAAAAGAAGATATCGCAATCTACGTTTCAGCAGGCGGATCCGGACAGGGAACCAAAGCCGTTATCGATGGAACTGCAACATTTGGTATGGTTGCAAGAAGCGTAAAGGATGAAGAAAAAGAAGCAATCAAAGATGAAAAAGAATACCAGGTTGGTATCGATGCTCTGACGATCGCAGTAAACCCGGCTAATCCGGTAAATGATGTTCTTGATAACCTTACAACGGAACAGATCGTAGGACTTTTCTCCGGCGAATATGCTACATGGAAAGATCTTGACTCATCTCTTCCTGACGAAGAAGTTGTTGTTATTACACGTGATATCAACGGTGGAGCTCACGAAGTATTCCAGAAGAATATCATGGGTGACACAGAAGTAAAAGCGGATGCGATCCAGGCTTCTTCTATGGGTGAACTTGTTCAGGATATCATTGATAACCAGTACGCAATCGGATATGCTTCATTTGGTGTTGCTAACCAGAATGAAGGAAAAGTAACTCCACTGAAAGTAAACGGTGTTGCTGCAACAAAAGAAAACATTCTTGATGGATCTTACATCATCCAGAGACCACTTCTTCTTGTAGGTTCTGGTGATCCGACAGATGTACAGCAGGCTTTCCTTGATTACGTTCTTGGTGATGAAGGACAGAAAACTGTAGAAGATATGGGATTCATTCCTATGAAATAATCTTCCGATATTGAAGGGGTGTGCAAAGACACACCCCTTTTTCTTGCTATATGTCGCTGGTTAATCCCAGGGGTCAATTTTGATTTGTATCCGGACAGCGCTGTCTGTCCTGCATCATACCTAGAAAGGATTTACTATGTTTAAGAAACTTTCAGATAAATTCAGCAAAGGAATCATTTATCTGGCTGCCTTTCTCGTAACGGCACTGATGGCAGTCATGATGATCCATATTGTGAAGGAAAGTATTCCTGCCATTTCACAGCTTGGAATCAAAATGTTCCTGCCTACCACTGAATGGCGCCCTGTCAGTCAGAAACCGCAGTACGGACTTTTACCTGCGATTGCCGGTACCCTTTATGTCTCAGCGATCGCAGTTGTCCTCGCACTCATCTTCGGCGTTGCCTGTGCCTGCTTTCTGGACTATTACCTTCCGAAAAAGGTGGCATCCTTATTCCTTGCGTTCATCGATCTGGTTGCAGGAATCCCGTCCGTCATCTTCGGATTTATCGGACTTACGGTTCTTGTAAAAGCCTTTGCCACCCACCTCCATATGGCAGCCGGTCAATGTATCCTGGCAGCCGGGATCGTGCTGGGGATCATGCTTTTACCATTCGTTATTTCCACCTGTCATGAATCTTTACAGACTGCACGAAAGACTTACGAGTTCAGTGCGATCACCCTTGGATTCTCCCGAGAATTTACCCTGCTGCATTTTATTCTTCCGGCAATCCGGCCGGGAATCATTGCAGGTGCCATGATGGCATTCGGCCGCGCACTTGGCGAGACAATGGCAGTCATGATGGTAATCGGTAATTCCCCGATTTATCCCAAACTCCTTGGACGTGGTCAGACACTTCCTGCCCTCACCGCACTGGAAATGGGAAGTATTGAATACGGAAGCCTTCACCTCTCCGTACTTTACGTTGCAAATGCTGTGCTGCTTGTGATTCTTTTCATCGTACTCGGTATCAGCTATCTTCTGAAAAGGAGGCTTGCCACCCATGAGAACTAAACTGCAGAAATTTTTCACACGCCTGATTCTCAGTATACTCGGACTTTGCGTGATCGTTGTTACACTCTTCCTTTTCCTTTATGTCTTCTGGAAAGGGAAAAAAGTATTTAGCCTGTCCTTCCTTCTGGACAAGCCTGCCGGTGTTCCACTTGGAACTGCAGGCGGTATCTATCCTGCACTGATGGGTTCCATTTACCTTGGCGCACTTTCTGCACTGATCGGCGGTATCCTTGGTATCGGCGCTGCCATTTATCTTGTATTTTACAGCACCGGAAAACGATTTTCCGTCCTTGTAAATATGGCGATCACCGGACTTTCCGGAATCCCTTCGATCCTGTTCGGGCTGGTTGGATATACGCTTCTGATCTACCGTTTTGGACTTAACCGCAGCCTTCTGTGTTCGGCACTGTGTGTTGCAGCAATGATCATTCCTTTTGTTGCAATCCGAGCAGAAAAGATTCTGGAAGAGAAGGGGCGTGAATATATGAAGAACTCCCTAAGTCTCGGACTTTCCCGTGAGTATGCCCTCCGGAAACTGATCCTTCCGGTCTGCTCTGTAGAGCTTCTCGGAACCGTTGCGCTTGGAATGGCATACGGCATGGGTGCCGTTGCACCGATTTTATACACCGGAGCTGTCATGCAGGCAGATGTTCCGCATTCTCTCTCCGATCCGTTCATGTCACTTCCATATCACCTGTATATCCTTGTGAACAACGGATTTTCTCTGGATTATGCTTATGGAACCGCATTTGTACTGATGCTCTTCCTGCTTATCATCCAGTTAATATGTAAATTTATCACCTATCTACGAAAGGACAACTGATATGCTGAATATAGAAAATCTAAAATGTGGATTTGGAAAACACGAAATTCTTCACGGAATCAGCCTGACGATCCCGAAAGGACAGATTACAGCCATCGTTGGTCAGTCCGGCTGCGGAAAAACAACTTTTCTGAAAACCCTGAACCGGATGGTAGAAGAAGAAGGCGGCTATCTCTCAGGAACAATTACTTTAGAAGGAACCGACATCAAATCTCTTCCGAAAGAAAAACTCAGAAGGCGTGTTGGCATGGTTTTCCAACAGCCGATCGCTTTCCCGCACAGTATCGAAAAGAATCTGTCTTATGTACTGAAATACCACGGTGTCCGTAATAAGAAAGAGATTGCTGAAAAAATTACAGAGTCTCTGCAGAAAGCAAAACTCTACGATGAGGTCAAAGATCAACTGAAAAAATCCGCCCTCAAATTATCCGGCGGTCAGAAGCAGCGTCTTGCTATCGCACGAAGCCTCTGTGCCGGTCCGGAGATCCTGCTCCTTGACGAGCCGTGCTCCGCACTGGATATGAAGAATACAATTGCAATCGAAGAAACGCTTTTGGAGTTGAAAGACCAGTATACTTTCGTCATCGTCACACATAATCTGGCTCAGGCAAAGCGAATTGCCGATCAGGTGATCTTCATGGATCATGGAGAAGTACTGGAAGTGACGGAAAAAGAGAAATTCTTTGAAAATCCGGCATCGGAACCGGCGAAAGAGCAGATACAGTATATGTAATAAAAAACGAGCAAATGTCTTTTCACATGACATTTACTCGTTTTTCTTATTTATTCCGCAAAGGATTTCTGTCAGTCTGATTTTTATTTCAGCATTTCTCTGAGCAGTTCATTAACCATACCCGGATTTGCTTTTCCTTTCATTGCCTTCATGATCTGTCCAACCAGTGCGCCAAGTGCTTTTTCTTTTCCACCCTTGAAATCTTCCACTGCCTTTGGGTTCTTTGCAATCACTTCTTCCGCAAGTGTGCGGAGTGCACCTTCATCGTTGACGGTCTTCAGTCCGTGATCCTCTACATATTTTTCCGGATCCACATCCTCTGCAAATACCCTTTCAAATACCTCTTTTGCTACAGAACTGTTGATGGTTCCCGCGTCTGCAAGTTCGATCAGTTTTGCAAGGTTCTCCGGTGAAAATTTAATATCTGCCGGCTCCTGTCCGTTTTCATTTAACAGACGCATGGTTTCTACCATCAGCCAGTTGGACACTTTTTTCGGCTTGTTGCAGATTGCACAGGTCGCCTCAAAGAGATCTGCCATCTTCTTCGTTCCGGTAATGAGCTCCGCATCATAACGTGGAATATCATAATCTTTCTCATAACGTGCAAGTTTTTCACTTCTCAGCTCCGGCTGTTGATCTTTGATCTTCTGGATCCATTCATCACTGATCACGATCGGCACCAGATCCGGTTCCGGGAAATAGCGATAGTCCTGCGCATCCTCTTTGGAACGCATTGCATAAGAATATTCTTTATTATCATCCCATCTTCTGGTTTCCTGAATGACTTTCTTTCCTTCTTCGATGAGTTCGATCTGTCTCTGTCTCTCTCCCTCGATCGCATGTGTAATCGCTTTAAAGGAGTTCAGGTTCTTCATCTCAGTACGTGTTCCAAACTCAGAAGCACCTACTTCACGAACCGAAAGATTGACGTCTGCTCGCATGGATCCTTCCTGAAGCTTACAGTCCGATGCTCCCAGATACTGGCAGATCATACGCAATTTTTCCAGATAAGCAATGACTTCATCTGCCGAACGCATATCCGGCTCCGATACAATCTCGATCAGCGGAACCCCACTTCGGTTATAATCTACTAAAGAGCAGTCCTCCCACTCATCATGGATCAGCTTTCCGGCATCCTCTTCCATATGCATCTCATGGATCCGGACTTTTTTCTTCTGCTCTCCGACTTCAATCTCTACATAGCCGTCTCTCACAATTGGCAGATAGAGCTGTGAAATCTGATAGTTCTGCGGGTTATCCGGATAGAAATAATTCTTACGATCGAATTTGCACACCTGTGTGATCTTACAGTTTGTCGCAAGTCCTACTGCCATCGCATATTCTACTACTTTTTTATTTAATACCGGAAGGGAGCCCGGCATACCGGTACATACCGGGCAGGTATGTGTATTCGGTGCGCCCCCGAATGCAGTACTGCATCCACAGAAAATTTTTGTCTTTGTTGCAAGTTCTACGTGAACCTCCAGACCGATTACGGTTTCATACTGCTTTGACATCTATGCTTCCTCCTTTCCGGCTGCTTCTGTTTTGTCGTACATAGATACCCATTTTTTCTCTGTCAGGCACTCATAGGTATAAGCTGCCTGAAAAAGCTTCTTCTCCTGGAAGCAGTCTCCGATGAGCTGCATTCCAACCGGAAGTCCTTTCGCATCCCGTCCAACTGGAATACTGATCCCCGGAAGTCCTGCCAGGTTGACGGAAATCGTATAAATGTCGCCCAGATACATTTTGATCGGATCACTTAAGGAAGCTCCAAGCTTCGGTGCTGTCGTCGGTGCTGCCGGCGCCAGGATCATATCATATTTTGCAAATGCACTGTCAAATGCCTTTTTAATCAGTGCTTTTGTACGGAGTGCTTTCAGATAATAAGCATCATAATATCCGGAACTGAGTACGAAAGACCCCAGCATGATACGGCGCTTTACCTCCGGGCCAAAGCCCTCAGAACGGCTCTTCTTGTACATGCTGTGGAGGCCGTCGTACTCTTTTGCCCGATGTCCGTACTTCACGCCGTCAAAACGGGATAAGTTGGAGCTAGCCTCTGCGGAAGCAATGACATAGTAAGCCGGAATTGCGTATTCTACCAGACTTAAATCAAACTCCTCTACAATGGCTCCCTTCTCCTCCAGAACCTTCGCTGCCTTTAAAATGGCATCCTTTACTTCCGGGTCAAGCCCCTCGCCAAAATAGTCGCGCGGAATGCCAATGCGCATGCCCTTTACATCGTCCACCAGGGCAGAAGTGAAATCACAGTCCTCACGGTTCATAGAGGTGCTGTCTTTCTTATCATAGGAAGCAATGGTTTCCAGAATCGTTGCACAGTCGGTTACGTCCTTTGCTACCGGTCCGATCTGATCCAGGGAAGAACCGTAGGCGATCAGGCCGTAACGGGAAACAGTCCCATAGGTCGGCTTAATGCCGGTCACGCCGCAGAAGGAGCTCGGCTGGCGGATGGAACCGCCGGTGTCGGAGCCCA
>ERZ773112.1117-NODE-1117-length-16047-cov-7.360993_pt1 | contig 16047 bp, 16 predicted proteins | sample MGYA00580566_ERZ773112 | MGnify/ENA primary metagenome ERZ773112 (study PRJEB29015, sample SAMEA2737842) | human gut metagenome | biome: human gut; feature: human-associated habitat; material: faeces | place: China | collected 2012 ... | reverse complement strand
AACTCTTAACTATAAACTATTATTAGAACTTTGTCATGAACTCCACAACAATCTTCTCGTAACGACTTGAACCGTTAGTCTGGTCCACTCTTATAACAAGTTCACCTTCTTCAAGAACAGTACCTGCGTAAACAATACCTTCTGCATTCTTCTGAACCGGTATTGACTCACCTGTTAAAGAAGCCTGATTTACCATTGCCTCACCTGAAACAACAGTGCCATCGAAAGGAATAATATTTCCCATATGTACTCTTACAAGATCTCCTGCCTTAACATCAGAAGTTGACACAAGAATGTCCTGTTCACCCTGGCAAAGCCAAACTTTTCCAACATTTAAAGACATACTTCTTGCCAAGTCATCAACAGATTTCTTATGAGTCCATTCTTCCAAAATTTCACCGATTCCAAGAAGGAACATAATTGAACCTGCTGTGTTCATATTATTTCTTGCAACTGAAACACCAATAGCCGTTGCATCAAGAACCGGCACTTCAATCTTTCTACTTGCAAGTGTTCTTACACCATTCCAAAGATATTTAACAGACTTTGTAAGAGTAATGCATTCCCTAATAGGATTCGGCAGGAATATCTTGTTGGCACCATACAAAAATACCTTGTTAACAAGCTTATCCCAATACTCCCTATTTAACTCTCTACCTGAATTTTGCAAATACACATCAGGAACTTCAACATTATTATACTTAAATGATGTAAGTAATTTTATAATATCTTCCCTTGTCATTGTTAAATCCTCCTTCCTTTGTCAGCTTTTAATTCGTATATATTATACCAAATTTAATGGTCCAAACCCAAGAGGCATCAGCTCTTCTAAAGTATAAATTTCATATCGTTCTTTATCCACTGCAAGAATGATCTGAAATGTCTTCGGATTACAGAATTCCATCATGACCTGACGGCATACACCGCATGGTGCAGTGTACTCAGTCAGGTTTCCGTCTTTGCCACCGACAATGCAGATTGCCTGAAAGTCACGAACACCTTCGCTTACCGCCTTAAAAAATGCCGTTCTCTCCGCACAGTTTGTCGGTGTGTAGGATGCATTTTCTATATTACATCCTGTATAGATCTTTCCGCTCTTTGTTAAAAGCGCTGCCCCAACTTTGAAATTCGAATAAGGTGTATAGGAAAACTTAAGCTGTTCAATTGCTGTATCAATCAGTTTTCCAATCATAACTTGTTCCATTACAACCTCCTCTTTTCTTTCATATGCTACTACCAGTTTTCTTATTTATTTTCCTGGTCTGCTTTGATCAATTTGCGAATTGCTTCAACGGCTACCTGGATTGCCATATCTGTATTATGAGCAACCGGATTCTCAAGACCAAGTTTCTCTCTTTCCTGATTTGCAACAACAAGAAAACAAGAACCTGCTCTTGCTCTTAATTTAGATGCACAGATAAACATTGCTGCTGATTCCATCTCAGATGCAAGGCATCCCATCATCTTCCATGCTTCCCATTTATTGATAAGTTCATATCCTACCGGCATTTTCTCTGGCTCATGCTGTCCGTAAAATGCGTCTTTAGACTGAACAACACCTGTATAATGTGTGAAGTTTTTCTCTTTTGCTGCTGCAACCAATGCATTTGTAACATCAAGATCTGCTACTGCAGGATACTCGATCGGTGCATATTCTTTGGATGTTCCTTCCATACGGATCGCACCAGTTGCGATTACAACATCACCACTCTTAATCTCCGTCTGCATTCCTCCGCATGTTCCGATTCTTACGAAAGTATCTGCTCCACATTTATACAGCTCTTCCATAGCGATTGATGCTGACGGACCACCGATACCTGTAGATGTAACGCTTACCTTTACTCCGTCCAGTGTTCCCGTGTATGTAATGTACTCTCTATTGTCTGCAACCAGAACCGAATCGTCAAAATACTGTGCAATCTTAACACAGCGCTTCGGATCTCCCGGCATGATCACATAACGTCCAACTTCTCCTTTTGCTACCTGAATATGATATTGTCTGCTCGGATCTTCTGAATAATTTTTCATAATTTTTCCACCTCTCTACCACTTCATATCTTATGCCATTGAGGGCACAGCTACCTTGAACAGTGACTGTAAAAATTCTTGACTTCTTTTAATATTACTTTACTCTAATATCTTATAAAACTCAAGCCACCTATTTATTGCATAAAATAAAACTCAACAAACTTTCAATAATTTCGTTCGAAAGTCCCTTTTATTAAAAAAGGGGGTAGTCTCCAAACAAGAAACTCGTTATAATAGGGGGCAGAAAATGGATGGAGGAATTCAAAATGAATAATGTAATTGAGATGAAACACCCACTGATTCAGCACAAAATCTCTAAATTAAGAGATAAAAACACAGGAACTGCTGAATTCCGTGCGCTGGTAGAAGAAATCGCTATGTTAATGGGATACGAGGCTTTAAAGGATCTTCCATTGGAAGATATTGAAGTCGAAACACCGATTGAAAAATGTATGACACCACAGATTGCAGGTAAGAACTTTGCTATTGTACCAATCTTACGTGCCGGTCTTGGAATGGTAAGCGGTCTTCAGGCTTTAGTCCCGACTGCAAAGATTGGTCATATCGGTCTGTATCGTGATGAGGAGACACATGAGCCACACGAATACTACTGCAAACTGCCAAACCCAATCTCTGAACGTCTGATCGTTGTTACAGATCCTATGCTTGCTACAGGTGGTTCTGCTGTTGCTGCTGTTGATTTTATCAAACAGCATGGCGGAAAGAAGATCAAATTTATGGCTATCATTGCTGCTCCGGAGGGCGTAGAACGTCTAATGGAAGCACATCCGGATATTCAGCTGTACGTAGGACATATTGACAGAGAACTGAACAAAGATGCCTACATCTGTCCGGGACTTGGGGATGCCGGTGACCGTATTTTCGGAACAAAATAAATAGATTTCGCAAAATTAAAAAGATATCGAAGCACACTTTCATTTTCTGTGTGCCTCGATATCTTTTTTCTATCTTCTATTCATATAAGAAATCGACGACAACGTCTGTAGGTGCGCCGGACAGATATCTCTGCATGCCAGTGATTTCGAACATTGCTTCGCAAAATGCTCTTCATACTGTTTCTCCAATGCCCGCTTTCGATTCAGACTGGAAGAATGCAGAAGATACGCATTATTTGCAAACTCTGCGCCATAGAAATCATCTTTTGCCCCAAGATAACTCGGACATACTTCCAGACAAAGTCCACATTTCAGACACTTTGCTGCCGAATACTGATGATCATGCTCTTTCGGATCTGGATGTTTCCGAATTCCAAGGTACATCAGTGCTTCCTTCTGGCGTTCCCATATTACAGATCTGTCAACAATCAGATCTTCCACAACCGGAAATTTTGTAAGTGGTTCCAGCCTTAAAATCTCTGTATCATCTGTATTAATGAACACTCCACATGCCAATGCCGGATGCCCGTTGATCACCATTGCACAACCTCCGCACATTTTCTGCATACAACCACATTCCCAACGGATTTTTCTACATTGTTTTCCTTTGATATCTTCCAGCTGGTCACGTTCATTTAACTTCTCAAGAATCGCAGCTACTGTAATTCTTCCCTCTCCTCTGAAATGAAAAACTTGCCAATACGGCGCTGATCTTCGGTCATCCTGTCTTTTGATTCTTACTTTCATCTCACAGCGCCTCCCTTTTCTCCTGACTCCTGTTCAAAATAAATCCTGATTTTTTCGTCTTTAAACTCTGCAACGGAACATTTCATGAATTCTGATTTTTCACCTGGAAAATCTTTTCGGAAATGAGCTCCTCTTGATTCACGTCTTTCCACAGCACTCATAAGTGCCGCTTTTCCAAGAACAGCCATCGGATATAGTCTGTAATTTTCATAAACAGATACCATTGGATCAATCGGAAATGTCCTCAGCTCATTCAAGCTGGAATCCAATGCGTAAATACTATCCTGAAGAACTTCTCCATCACGGATCAAATCCATGCCATAACTCATGATCTTCATTAATTTACGCAGTGTTGCTGTCGCTGAATACTTGCCCCGATACTCTGACATCTGTTCCATACGATCAATTTTCTCCTGCTCATGCTCAATATAAGGAACAAACAATTCTTCGCACATCGGCTGACCCTGTCCCTCATGCACCGCATGCGCTGCTGTTCTTCCCGAATGAACTGCTGTCATCAATGAATTTCCACCAAGGCAATTTGCACCATGATATTTTGACGCAGCTTCTCCCACAGCATACAATCCTGCAATATTCGTCTGATGCATTCCGTCCACTTTAATACCACCCATAAAGAAATGGATTGCCGGCGTTACAGGGATCGATTCTTTTGCATTCTCCAGATAAACCTGTCCGGGACACATTGCAATTTCTCTTGCGACAAGATCTCTTGACATCAGATTGCCTTCCGTACCATACTTTTCTTCCATGAAATAAACACTGTGACTTCTATTCTTATAATAAAGTCTCCAACCTTCACTTCTGACAGATTCCGAGATTATAACTCTCTTATTTCCTCTCTGAACCGTGGTCGGATAATACTGGATAAATTCGAGATTTCTCAGCTGCACTCCCTGTAAAAAAAGCTTTCCTGTCACATAACCATCATTTAATTCAGATCCAGTGGTTTTTCCATATAACTTGTTCATTCCGCCGGTAGCACAGATTACTGCATCCGCATAAACCGGAATCAACATTTTAGATTCTGGATTATAAAATAACGCTCCATAACACTTTTCATCCCGAATAAGAGCGGAATAAAAATACAATCCGATTTTCTTTTCTATTTTACCTTTAATCTCATACTCCAGGCACTTCTGTGTCATTGCCGTAACAATCTGTTTTCCAGTGGAATCCCCTGCATAAACAGTTCTTTTTCTACTCTGTCCTCCGGAAGCTTTCACTTTCCATGTATCATCTTCATTTCGATCAAAAAGAACTCCCATCTCATCCAGCCATTTCAGATGTTCCGGTGCTTTCTCACAGAGATTTCTCACATCCTCTTCTTTTTCAAGAAAACACCCACTCTCCAGCGTATCATTCGCATGCCACACTACAGAATCCTCCTCCGCGGTATCAACTACTGCATTGATTCCTTCTGCTGCCATAACTGACTGTGTACGTTCTGACTGAACCGGTGATACTAAAATTACCTCATCATCAAGTTCTGCTGCTTCTATTGCAGCAGACATCCCGGCAATTCCATTTCCTATAATCAATACCTTCATTTGTCATCTTCTCTTTCCTAAAAATCTCACCTGTTCCTACAATCTTATCCGCGCAGCCACCGTAAGAACCATTAATAATCCACAGATGATCCATGTTACATAATCCACAAGCTTCTCCATCCTGTCGTTCCTCAACAAACCAAGCGTCAGCATAGAACGGCTGAACGATACACTCAGATGCAGAAATGCCGCGCCTGCAAAGAGAATCTCCGTCACTAATACAAGAAACTTTGCTCCACCAGAAAATGATGCTCCACTTATTATAAGATGAAGTACCCTCATGTGTGGATACAATAAAATCAGTATAACAATTCCACTGATTCTCTGCGTAATTAATCTCCAATTCTCTTTGCTGTATCTGTGAAAATTAAGTATTCCACGTCTTGGATAATAACTTACAATACAAAGAACTATATGAATCAAAACTGTCGCCACAATCCCTCCTGCGAGTATCTGGCAATCAGAATAATCATGTCCACCTGTCAACATAGGAATGGACATGGTAAGCATATGTCCAAGTAAGAATAACGTAAGCATCCAGGAACATACTGCGTTCCATTTCTTTATCATTAATCAGCACCCCTTCTGTATCTTATTCTCTCTACTTTTAATCTTCCACATAAACAGCGCGGGTACGCTCTCCATCTTCGATCAATTCTACCTTTGGAAAACTTTGTATATACTGCTTAAATTGTGAGTATCCATAATCACGTACTTTAAAATCACCAAACTGAATACGAATTCGATTCCCCAGTGTTCCAAGAGAGATCCCCTGATCCCCTGTCATCTGGATCTGTCGGATAATATACTCTTCAAGCATATCTTTCTTACTCTTATCTTCATACAGAGTAACTGAAACTTTCGTTCCTTCCTGGATCAGCTTTAATTTCGGTAAAGTTTCAAGGAACTTGGATAACAAACTGTAACCATAACGTCGAACATCAAAGTCCGGATATACTTTGACCAGCCGGCTTCCAACTTCACCAAGCCCGGTTTCCCTGTCGTTATTCTGGTTTTCCGTAATGATCTTAACTACTATTTCTTCTATTTTTTCCTTTGATACCTTTTCAATCTTTTCTTTTGAACCTCTTCCATTCGACGATGATAATGAAGCACCGGAAATTTTCTTCTGTCCCCTTCCAAACACATGCGGATGATAAGACTTTCCTTCGCTCTCTTCCTTCTCTATCGTGTTGTCTTCCAGAAGCACCTCTAATACGGTGAAGATATCACAGGCTTTACGGAACGGAAGCGGTGTCTTGTCCTCGCCCATTCCGATTACCATCTTTCCACTTTCACGAAGCCGGCTTGCAAGCTTTGTAAAATCACTGTCACTTGATACCAGACAGAACCCCTCCAATTCACTTGTATAGAGCATGTCCATTGCATCAATGATCATGGCAGAATCTGTAGAATTCTTTCCCTGTGTATAACTGAACTGCTGAATCGGCGTAATAGAATTTTGAAGAAGTTCTTCCTTCCAGCTCGCACTGTTTGACTTTGTCCAGTCTCCGTAAATTCGTTTGTAAGTCACGTTTCCATATTTAGATAATTCATCCAGGATTGGCTTAATATATTTTGCAGATACATTATCCGCATCGATTAAGAGTGCGAAACGGTCTTCCATGTCTGATACTCCTCTCCTGCAAGATTCTTCCATGTAAATACACCGTTTTCATAAATCATATAACTGTGCTCGGATCCTTCTTTCGGAATCGAGACAGAACCTGGATTTAAGTACTGATATTTTCCACCGTTCATATCAAGGATTTCCTCACATGCCGGAATATGCGTATGTCCGTTCAACAGAATATCTCCGTCTTTCAGCATCGGAAGCTTATGTGGATTATACACATGTCCGTGTGTTGCAAATATTGTAACATCACTGTTCTTTTCTTCCGGATCTCCTGACAGATTCAGATAACAATAATCTGCCAGAATTGGGAACTCCAATACCATCTGATCCACTTCTGTATCACAATTTCCTCTCACACAAAGAAGTTCTTTCTTCATTGGATTAAGCATTGCGATCACTGCCTTCGGTGCATATCCTTCCGGCAGATCATTTCTCGGTCCATGATAAAGAATATCTCCTAATAATAATAATTTGTCTGCGCCTTCTCTTTTATAAGCCTCAATCATCTGTTCACAATAAAATGCTGATCCATGGATGTCAGATGCAATCATTAATTTCACTTTTCACGTCCTCCTGTCTTTCTAAATAGTTTCTTTATAATAAATGAAAAAAGCAGTGACTCTTTTCTTGAGACACCGCCTCTTATTATTTTGTGCCTGTGGATATTATAACACAGAATGAATCACAGAGAAAAATATTTTCCTACAATTTCAAAAGGCGCCGGACCCACACTCAGCACAGCTTTATGGAATTCTTTCTGGGATTGATTTCCAGATTTTATCCATTCCTTTTTCAACTCCAGAAATTTTACATATCCGATATAATATTTCAAATAATTTCCCGGCGATCCCAGAATCAGATTATAGATTTTATCAACCGTTTCGGCATCTTTAATTCCATATCTTGCATAAAATTCTACCGTATCCATTCTGCTCCATCCTTCGTAATGGATTCCCATATCTGCCAATGCATAAAGTGCAAGAATCACTGAACTGTTCTTCTGAAGAATTGCTGCCTGAGTCTTAGATAACGGCATCAGATAATAGCTGCACATCTCCGCATAAGTTGCCCAGCCTTCTACATATCCGCCAAAATTTAAAATACTCCTGACGGGATCAGGATCCGTGCTTTCAAAAAAGATTGTCTGGTACAGATGTCCCGGATACCCCTCATGCGCCAACGTTGTGAACAGTGTCAAATCATCTCGCATCTGTATTTGGTTTACATAGATTACATTTTCTTCTGTACAGTCAATTGCCGGTATCATATAAAATGCGGGACTTAAATGTTCCTGCATTTCCTCCGGTACATATTTTATCCGCAGAGAAGTTTTCGGAATCTCAGGAAATGCAGTCCCTATCCCTTTTTTTAACTTTTCTAAAATTCTTTCTGCTTTCCCATTTTCCAATATTGCTGCTGCCTGCTTCGCTTCGTTGACTGCTTCTTCCATACCGGTAATATCTTCTGAAATTTGTCTGCGTGTTAGTTGCTCAAGCTCTTGAATCGTGTCTGTCACTCCTACACTCTGCTGTATATACCATTCGTAGTATTTTCTCCCTTCCGGAAAATAACACAATCCCTTTTCATTCGTTCCCTTCCCTTTCAATTCCTTAACCGCCTGTATCAAATCCTCATACGCCGGATAAACCTGCTCTTCCATCTGCCTGGCGTTCTGCTGAATATAATCACTCTTTTCTTTTTCAGACAGTTCCTGTAATTCACCAATTCTGGACACAAATGTCGAGTACAGATAATTTCCATTTCCCATTGCAAGAAATGCATTACATTGTTCTAACACCTGATCCGCCATTTCATCTGACAAAAACAATCCTTTGTCTGCTTTTTCTCTTTCAAATGCAATGATCTGTTGAAAATAATCCCTTGTCTCACTTAAAACATCCAGATACTCTTCCACATCTGTCCTGTCATAAAACTGATATTCAGATAATACAATTGGAATCTGCGTCTGTACTCCACTGACTGTATTCAACGGTTCTTCATAATACAGATAATCCGCTTCTTCTCTCAAATTTCTCAGATATTGCTTCAACAGATCGTATGTAATTCTATTTTTTACATTCAGTTTTTCATAAGAAAATGCATACAATGCCTGCTGTATATTCTCCGCTGCTGTCTTAATCTGAGTACTGTCTGTCTGTATCGTTCCATATGCTGTATCCGCTTTATCAATCCCATACGCTTCTGGCTCTTTTAATGTATAGTGCAGACTGATCTGGCTTGCATCCACCTCTTTGCAAAACAATTTTTCTGTAAACGATGTAAATCTTTCATTCTCCACCTCTTTACTGCTCTTTTTTTCTTCTAAAAATGTTGCTTCACAACCGTTTAAAAAGAAAATAGAACTGAAAAGAATACTGATACTACATACAATACTTACACACTGCTTCTTCCGCCTTTTCCAAAATTGAATCAACATAGCAGACTCCGACAGTTATTTCTCTAATTTTATGCATTGGCTTCCTTATTTATACATCGCTGAAATTTGTTTCCAAACAGTAATGCATCCCCTCTTTATTTGTGATAAAATACAACTATATAAGATACAGGAGGCGTTGTGTATGGCCAGCTTAATATTTGAACATTTGAAAAAAGTATATCCGAACGGATTCGTATCTGTAGATGATGTCAGCCTCTCGATCGAGGACGGTGAATTTGTTGTATTCCACGGACCAAGCGGCTGCGGAAAATCTACAATTTTACGTATGATTGGCGGCCTGGAAGATATTACTTCCGGAAAGATCTATCTTGATAATACCTTTTTAAATGACATTCTTCCACGCGACCGAAAGCTTGCCATGGCATTTCAGAATTACGCTCTCTATAAGCACATGAATGTCTATGATAATATGGCACTTGGACTGAAGCTTCGTGATCTTCCGCGTACAGTTATCAGTACCCGCGTAAAGACTGCTGCCGCTTTTCTTGGAATTTCAGACATTCTTACGAAAAAAATTCGTTCTATTTCTGATTCTGAGCGCCAGCGTGTTGCACTCGGTCGGGCTATTGTCTGCCACCCAAAAGTTCTGCTTGTAGATGAAGATTTTGCTCATCAGGATGATGACCTTCGGAAAGATATGATCCATGATATTCTCAAAATTAACAAAGAGCTTGGAATTACGATTCTTTATGTCACAAATAACTACGAAGAAGCCGTTTCCCTGAATTCTCGTGTCATTTTTATGAAAGACGGAAAAGTAATTGAGGACAGCATTTAAGCTGTCCTCTCCTTTTTTACCCAGACAACTCTCAAAACATACTTCTTATGATTTTTGCTTCTCCAGGTAATTATAAATTTCTCGCTTCTGAACGCCGCGGTCTTTCGCGACCTTTTTCATTGCTTCTTTGCGATCGAGCCCCTGAGAAATATAATGCTCCATATGATCTTCGATGCTCATATCTTCCCAGCGCGCTTTTTCTTCCTGACGGATTTCTTCCCGGCTTCTCCCTGCAATTACAATCACGCACTCTCCCTTCGGATCATTCGCCTCATAATAAGCTACTGCACCTTCAAGTGTTGATTGAAATGCTGTCTCATGCCTTTTGGTCAGTTCTCTGCAAACCGTTACTTTTCGATCTCCCAGACGCTCTGAAAGAAGTTTCAAAGTCTTTACTAGACGATGCGGTGCTTCATACATTACGATTGTTCTTGTCTCAGCAGCCATCTCTTTTAAAACTTCTTCCCGCTCTTTCTTATCTGTCGGAAGAAATGCCTCAAATGCAAATCTTCTTGTCGGAAGTCCTGACATTGTAAGCGCTGTAACACATGCCGCCGGTCCCGGAACAGAAGTTACTCGAATCCCTGTTTCATAACACATTTTCACCAGTTCTTCTCCCGGATCAGAGATCCCAGGTGTACCTGCATCTGTAATTACCGCAATATCCAGTCCTTCTTCCAGCTTCTCCACCAGTTTACGACCTTTATCAAACTTGTTATATTCATGATAACTTGTCATTGGCGTCTGTATTTCGAAATGATTTAACAGCTTAATACTGTTTCTTGTATCTTCTGCTGCGATCAGATCTACCTCTTTCAATGTTCTGATCGCACGAAATGTCATATCTTCCAGATTTCCAATCGGTGTTGCTACCAAATATAATGTTCCTGCCATCTTCATCTCCCATGACTTTGTAACTGTTCAGTTACCTTTGTTTTTCAGAATTATTTCCGTTCTTCTGCAGTAAAGTCCCATCCTTCGTATACATAATGATTGGTGGCTCTATTGTCACTCTAGGTTTTGCCCCACGCATTCCTTCCACCAGAACCATTGTCGGTTCTTTATCTATATACGGATGAATAAACTGAATCCGTTTCGGTTCAATCTTATATTCATGCATCTTCGTCAAAATCTCTGTCAGCCGGAACGGTCTGTGGATCATATAAAATCTGCCTTTATCCTGAAGAAGCCGCATACTTTCTCTTAAAATATCATCTAGTGTACACAACACCTCATGACGTGCAATTGCCTTACTGTCATCTGGATTCCGAAGTCCATGATCCGCTAACATATAAGGCGGATTCGTTGTGATCACATCAAAAAAGGCCGGCTTAAATCGTTCTGCCGCCTCTTTAATATCTCCGGTTACAATGCTAATTCTGTCTTCCAGATGGTTATGTGCAACACTGCGTCTTGCCATTTCTGCAGTCTCAGCCTGTATCTCAAGCCCTGTAAAATGCTTTCCTTTCGTCTTTCCTGCAAGTAGAACCGGGATGATTCCATTCCCGGTTCCCATATCAAGCACGGTCTCTCCCGGCTTTACTTTTGCAAAATCAGAGAGAAATACTGCATCCACTCCAAAACAGAATTTTGAAGGATTCTGGATCAATTCTAATCCTCCAAGCTGCAGATCATCCAGACGCTCGCCTGGTCTCAGATTATTTGTCATCTAACTTCGAAGCTCCCTCTTTCTTCTCCATCCGTTCAAGCGCAGCTAGTTTCTTCTGCTCTTCTTTCGATACTTTCTGTTTCTTTCTTCTCGGACGGAATTTCAGATCATCCGCTTTATATTCGCGAATCTCTTTCTCGTCATTCTCCAGATTAACAATAACTTTCACAAGTCTGCGAAGTACACTCAAAGAATGTACTGTTCCGGTCAATCCATCACTTGTTGTCACATTATCTCCAACAGAAGGTAACTGACTGTTAAGCACTTCATAAGTCTCTTCCTCATTCGTCAGACAGCACATCAATCTTCCGCAGACCCCTGAAATCTTTGTCGGATTCAGAGACAGGTTCTGTTCCTTTGCCATCTTGATTGATACCGCTGCAAACTCTGTCAGATATGTGCTGCAGCATAATGGACGTCCACAGATACCAATTCCTCCGCGAATCTTCGTCTCATCTCTGACCCCAATCTGACGAAGCTCGATTCTTGTTCTGAATACAGCTGCCAGATCCTTTACAAGTTCACGGAAATCAATACGTCCGTCCGCTGTAAAATAAAACAGGACTTTATTATTATCGAAAGTATATTCTGCTTCAATCAGTTTCATATCCAGTCCATGCTTGCGGATCTTCTCCTGACAAATCTTAAAAGCCTCTTTCTCTTTCTGACGATTCTTCTCTACCGTCTTCTCGTCCTGCTCTGTTGCAATACGAATCACAGACTTCAAAGGCTGAACCACTGAATCATCGTCCACCTCTTTTGGTGCACTGACAACACGTCCGTACTCGACTCCCCGTGCTGTCTCCACGATTACGTGATCCCCCTGTTTGATTTCAAACTCTCCCGGGGAAAAGAAATAAATCTTTCCCGCTGTTCGGAATCTTACTCCTATTACTTTTGTCATGTATCTAATTCTCCTTTATTGTAAGCAAGAGCAGTTCCATTGTCAGTTCAAAATTAACATTTGCTTTCAGTCTGGCTTTCGCCTTTTCAATTGCGTCCAAAATTTTCTCAATTCCTTCATAAGAGCTCTTACTTGCACGCGCCTTGATATATCTCAGCTGATCAGAAAATACTACTCTGTCTACATTCTTAGTTGCCTTATAAATTAATACATCTCTGTACCAGATTGCGATCATATCCAGATAGTCGTTAATCTCCATCTTATATGTCATACATTTTTTCACTGCATCCATCAGTTCTGAAACATTCATCTCATCAATATTTCTAAGTAAATGTACAACTTCTTCCTTAATCTCATTGAAATATTCTGATGTCGCAAGCATAATCGCTTTTCCCATATTTCCCTGGGCAAATGCTACACAGACATCTGCTTTATAATCAGGAATCTCCATCTGCTCCATCAGATATTTCTTTACGAGCTGATCTTTAATATTACGAAGTTTCATCATAACGCATCTGGAACGAATCGTTGGCAGTAAAGCCTCTGCATTCTCTGTCAGAAGCATGATCACCGCATATTCCGGTGGCTCCTCAATTGTCTTAAGCAATGCATTCTGTGCCTGGGCACTCATTAAGTCTGCCTCTGGAATAATATAAATCTTATACTTGCTGCTGTACGGCTTGATCACGATATCATTATTAACCTGTGTACGAATATCATCAACACTGATCGTATTCGGTTTCTCATGTGTCACCTTAATAATATCCGGCTGATTGCCGCTCTGTGCCTGTTTACAAGACTGACATTTTCCACATGCCTCTCCGTCTTCCGCACGATTCTGGCACTGCAGGCTCATAGCAAAAAGATTCGCAAGAAGCCGCTTTCCAGATCCTCTTTCGCCATTCAGAATATATGCATGCGATACTGCATCAGCCTGAACTGCGCTCGAAATATACTTGATTATGTTTTTGTGCCCTACTACATCTTTAAAACTACTCATTTCTATCACCTGCCGTGTATCTTATTTCATCTTTAGCGGATAATATTCTCACAATTATCCACCTAACAATAGTATATTCATAATTTTAACATCATTTTCTTACAAAACTATGAACTACCATTTAAGTATATCATAAATTCACGTTTATTTCTCGCAAAATTTCTTCCATACAAGTTTCCTTATCAATATTTTGAAATCTCCGCTTGATTCCCGCCCTTTCCAGATTCTCCTCCGAGAAATCTTCTGCATCTGCAAGAAATCTTCTGCACAGTTCTGCATACTGCGGTTTCGTCTGTGTCCGTTCTCTTTCTAACGCCCTCGACAGTCTTAATCCATCTTCTACTTCTATATATAATGGAACCATAACATCATCACCAAAATATTCTTTCAATGCACAATATGACTCAATTGTTCCGATCACAAGATAATCATACTGCCACAATTCAATCTGTCCATCGTCTGCTGTAAAATAAGTCCAGATTCCACACTTTGTATTGTAAGAACGAAACTCGATGATTTTCTCCTCGTCCATCATCTCATCAAATCGTTCCTGATCGACAAAGAAATATTCCACTCCGTCCTTCTCACCCTCACGCATTGGACGTGTTGTATATGGAACGATTGAATGAAATTTGGGCATCTTTTCTATCAATTCTTTGTAAATCGTATCCTTCCCGGAAGCACTTTTTCCCATAATATAAAATATTTTACCCATACTTTTTCTCCTGCTCTTAAACATGCATCTGGATTCGTATTCTCAACTTCCAGCCTGTCGGTTCTTTATTCTGGATTCCCCGCAACTAATAAACAATTCTCCTGGCTTAGCCCTTCAATGGAAAAACCCATCTCTTTATATTTTACCATCTTTTGCACAATAGTAGAAGTAATTCTCTCTCCAGGAACAATCATTGGGATTCCCGGTGGATAAAGATAGACATATTCCAATGAGATTCTTCCTGATGCCTCATTCCATTTCACACTCTCACCTTCCATTCTCCCTGCTTCAAAGGAAGAATATGCCTGTTCTAATGGAATCATTTCATAAGAAATATTTTTTATAGTATGATCCTCATCATTCCCTGAAAGCTCTTCGCACAGAATATTTTTATCAATCTCCATCACTGCCTGAACCAATCTGTCCATTCCTTCTTGTGTATCTCCCGGTCCTGTCATAGCAATCACATAAGACCCGGAAGCCATCTCCATCTCCAAATGATAAGATCTCAGCATTTCCTGAAATCGTTTTCCATTCAAAACTTCCCCATCTGTATTCTTAAGATTTTTTACAGATAATACTATCTTTGACCAGTCATAATGTTCTGCCTCAATTAATTTTATATTCTTTAACTGCTTCAGTCTCTCTCTTGCTTGCTGCAAACACTCAACATAAGTGTCCATGATTTCTTCTCTGCACTCATCCATTGCCCGGACACACTCATCAATGGATGCCATTAAAATATAAGAAGGACTGCTGGATTGAAGCATATGCAAATAATTTCTTATCCTTTCACGATCAGCATATCTCCCATTTATATGAAGCAATGCTGTCTGAGTTAAAGACGGAAGTGTCTTGTGAAGACTGTGGATCACCACATCAGCCCCCCGTGTATTCGCATTTTGCGGAAAATATGAATGAAATCCAAAATGTGCACCATGCGCTTCGTCGACAATCAGGGGAATCTTATATTTATGCACGATTTCCGCAATTGCTTCAATATCCGACACGACTCCTTCATAAGTCGGTGAAACAATGACAACCGCCTGAATATCTTCATATTCTTCAAGTAACTTCTTTATCTGGTCTACATGGATCTCTCCATTAAGATCTGTCTCTTCTGAAAACTCCGGATAAATATATACCGGTCGTAATTCATTCATATATACCGCATTATATACCGATTTATGACAATTTCTTGCCATCAAGATTCTACCACCACGCTCCGTACATCCCATCACTGCACTCAAAAGTCCAACTGTACTCCCATTAACCAGATAATGCGTCTCTTCCGCTTGAAATACTCTGGCTGCATTCTCCTGTAATTCTTTCAATAATCCTTCTGCATGATGAAGATCATCAAATCCATCTATCTCCGTTATATCAATATTATATGGTAACCTGGCTCTCATGAGCTCCATGTTACGCTTATGTCCAGGCATATGAAATGCATAATAATCTGAATTTCCATATGCAGTTAATTTTTCATATAAATATTCCATAATAACCTCTTATTTGTAAAAAGAACCTATCTGAATAATGATAGATTCTCCTGGTGCCATATTTTATTTATATAAAGGTAACTGTTCAGAACCAACCTCCAAAATGCTACGCATTTCGTCGGTGTGGCGTATCCGCCAAATAAAAT
>ERZ773112.1115-NODE-1115-length-16081-cov-5.481967_pt1 | contig 16081 bp, 14 predicted proteins | sample MGYA00580566_ERZ773112 | MGnify/ENA primary metagenome ERZ773112 (study PRJEB29015, sample SAMEA2737842) | human gut metagenome | biome: human gut; feature: human-associated habitat; material: faeces | place: China | collected 2012 ... | reverse complement strand
ACCTTGTAGTTTTATTCCGGTCGGTGACAGCCGCCATGATGCATTAAATAGAAAATTATTTTAAAAACATCCGCAGCATCTTCCTCTTAAACTTATTATACCTCTGATACCGCACCGGCAGATCCATCCACGTCTTCTTATCCACAATACTTCTGTAATGTGTAAACTCATCAAATCCGGCCTGTCCGTGATATCCGCCCATGCCGCTTTCGCCGACACCACCGAACGGCATGGCGCTGGTGGCAAGATGGATGATGGTATCGTTGATACAGCCACCGCCGAAGTGACAGCGGTCAAGGACTTTCTTCTGAGCAGCTTTGTCTTCACTGAAGAAATACAGTGCCAGCGGATGTGGATGGGATTCCACGGTCTGGATGGCTTCATCCAGTGATTCGTAAGTCAGAATTGGAAGAATCGGTCCGAAGATTTCTTCGCCCATAATGGCATCATCCCAGGTGACATTTTTCATAACGGTAGGTGCGATGCGTAAAATCTTGGCATCGGACTGCCCGCCGATTATTACCTTCGATGAATCGATCAGTCCCTGCAGACGCTGGAAATGCTTCCGGTTGATAATTTTACCGTAACTTGGATTTCCCAACGGGTGTTTGCCGAACTGACGGCGGATCTCGGATTTGATTGCATCGATCAACTGGTCACGAATGGCTTTGTCGCAGAGGATATAATCCGGAGCAACACAGGTCTGTCCGCAGTTTAAGTATTTTCCAAAAACGATACGTCTTGCGGCAAGTGGAATCTTGGCTGTGGAATCCACGATACATGGGCTTTTGCCACCAAGCTCCAGTGTGACCGGTGTTAGGTATTCGGCTGCATGTCTTAAGACTTCGCGTCCGACCGTCTTTCCGCCGGTGAAGAAGATCTTATCAAAACGCTGGTTCAAAAGAGCCTGATTTTCTGCACGTCCGCCGGTTACGACAGCAACATATTCTTCGGAGAAGCATTCTTCGATGATCTCCTGCATGACACGGCTGGTGGCTGGTGCATAAGCGCTTGGTTTAACAACAGCGGTATTGCCGGCTGCCAGTGCGTCAATCAGTGGTTCCAGTGTCAGAAGAACCGGGTAGTTCCACGGACTCATGATGAGAACTGTTCCGTAAGGCGAAGGCGAGCGGAAGCTTTTGGCGGCAAACTGTGCCAATGGTGTCGGAACCCATTTCTCCTTCGTCAGTTTCTTGATGTGCTTCAACATCCAGCTAAGTTCTGAAAGAGTGAGTCCTACCTCACACATATAGCTTTCAGTCTCGCTTTTTCCGAGGTCGGCTTTTAAGGCAAGGTTCAGATCCGGTTCATGTCGGATGATGGAATCTTTTAATTTTTTGAGTTGTTCTATACGATAATTTACAGGCAGTGTCTGGCCTGTCTGGAAAAATTTATGCTGCTTTTCCAGGATGTTCTGAATTTCTGTTTCTGTCATGTTCACTTACCTCCTGTACAAGATGATACATCTGTTCCAGTTTCTCAGGTCCCCATAACGCAGGTACCGGGTAGAGCGGGTTGGCTTCTTTGTCCGCATAACAGGCAAGCTTTGGAATATCTTCATTACGGATACCGTCCAGGGTCTCCGGGATATTCATGGAAATGTTCATGCTGCGGATGTGGTTGATGAATTCTTCGGCTGCAACTGCATCAAGTTTCGAATCAGAAATGCCGGTGATCCGTGCAAGTCTGGCCAGTTTCTTATGTGCAGCAGTTCCATACGCTTTCAGTACGATCGGAAGGAGTACGGAATTGGCAAGTCCGTGCGGGATACCGTAGCATCCGCCGAGACTGTGAGCTACAGCGTGTACATATCCGACATAACTCTTGGTAAATGCCGTTCCGGCGAGATAAGAGGCGCGGAGCATGTTACGTCTTGCAGTTTTATCATTTCCATTTTTATATGCAGTCTGCAGGTTATCGAAGATCAGCTGGATCGCTTCGATCGATGCGGCGCGGGTCTGCTTCGTAGTTGAACGACCAATATAAGCCTCGATCGCATGTGTCAGCGCATCCATTCCCGTAGTTGCCGTAAGCTGCGGCGGAAGTCCATACGTAACGGACGGCTCCAGAACCGCATAATCCGGAATCAGATTAAAATCGTTAATTGCATATTTGTGATGTGTATCTGCATCAGTGATGACAGCTGCAAGCGTGGTTTCACTTCCGGTTCCGGCAGTTGTCGGAACTGCGATTAGAAGTGGAAGCTTATGCCAGATCTTTAAGATACCTTCCATTTTGGCCAGCGGTTTGTTCGGGCGGGCAAGTCTTGCACCGACTGCTTTGGCACAGTCCATGGAAGAGCCGCCACCGAAAGCCAGAAGTGCCTGACATCCGTGTGCCAGATAAAGATCTTTGGCTTCTTCTATATTGGCAGAAGTCGGATTTGCAACTGTATCTTTATATATTGTACATGAAATTTCAGATTTTAAAAGCTGTTTTTCCAAAGGTTTTGTAAGCCCGAGTTTGTAGACCCCCGGATCGGTGACGAGCAGGATATGGGAAATGTGATGTTTTTTCAGGACTTCCGGGACGTGTTTGAATCCGTCGATCAGTTCCGGTTCTCTGTAAGGAAGAACAGGGAGTGCGATACGAAAACAAGTCTGAAAAATGCGGCAGTATATTTTCTTTAAAATATTCATGAGAGACCTCCATTGTGTATGCTGTATTTCCGAAATTTTAACGGTATTTGCGTTTCGTCTAAAATTCAAAAAATACTAAATAGTGATTAAGTTCAGTGAGTTGCGGAAAATGCAGTGTCATACCGCAAATCCTGTGATAGAATAAAACTGGGTGTAACCCCCATGTCAAGAGAACAAGAAAGAAATTGATTTATAAAAGAAAGTATTGCTGATTGCAGAAAGTTAAGAGAAGAAAGAAGTGAAAGTTATGCAGGCAAAAGGCGAATATTGTATCACCGCAGGCGAATTTGCAAAGATGTGCCAGACCACCAGAGATACCTTACGGTATTATGAACGACAGGGAATTCTTGTGCCGAAGAAGAACCCGGTCAATGGCTATCATTACTATAGTTATGCACAGATCAGTTCATATTATTTTATACGGACATTCCGGGGGCTGGATTGTTCGGTTGGAGATATCAAAGAATATCTGCTTGGCGGAGAAGAGATAAGATTCGATGAATTTGTAGAACAGCAGTATGACAAACTGCTTCTTATGCGGCAGGAACTGGACCGTAAGATTTGCACCATTGCAGGAACCAGACAGATTCTGGATCAGATCCGTATTGCAGATCAGGGACATCCGGTAATTCGTGAGATTGGGGTTTCGTGGTATTTTATATTTACCGAAGTAATATCAAAGCCGGCAACCTCATCCGGCGAGATTGAAAAAGATATCCGCAGACACCTGAAACGTTGTGATAATCCAGGCATTCAGGCATTCCCGATGGGTGCTTCTATCGATAAAGAACAATTTCTGAGAGAAAATTATACCTATAAAAATGTATTTAGTTTTACAGAAGAAGGATGCAGGAATAAAGAAGATATCGTGGAAATGGAACCAGGTGAATATCTGGCAGCAGTCTGCCGGGAGAGTGACGGCGATATCAGAGATACATACCGGGAAATCAAAGACCTTATGAAAAAAGAATCAAAACAATTCGATTCCGACATCTACAGCCTGAGTATCGTAAACGTCATCGATCCGAATGAAGAACACAAATACCTGAAATACATATTCGCAAAGGTAAAACAAATATAAAAAGAAATCTCACGCGAGCGTAGCGAGCTTAAGTATTTATGGCGGGATTCATAAGATCCCAGCCGCAGCGGCGTCCCATCTACGAATCCCCGCGCCCTTGCAATATCATCTTCATCTTATCCTTCTCCATCTGCATCCAGTAATCCTTTCGATTTTCGAATTCCTGGCTGATCCATTCCAGTGAATCATCCAGTCCCTCCTGGGTAAATGGAAAATCTTTTGCTGTCTTCATATCATCGGAAGTCTTCTCGAAACACCACGGTTCCGGATATACCCATACATGCAGTGTATCATCTTCTGCACGCATGAAGAAGCGCATCCCCTGATGAGAGCCGGAGAAAGGCTCTTTTTTTAATACTTTGATATTAAGACCAATGACCTTGATCATGTCAAATCCTCCTTATGTCAAATCCGTATCTTTATGATAAATGGTAATACAGAAAACCTACCACTGGCAGCTTTTCTTGTATATTGGGTATAAAAATTCTGTGCCAAAATTCTTGTCACAAAAATTTTAGCACAGAAAGTCTGATTCATAAAGAAATTTATAAAGTTAGATTTGCAGATTCGTGTCTATTCATGTGATTCTTCCGCAAGTTTCTTATAATAAAGAATCAGATCCGCAGCCTGATCAAAAGTCAGATGTGTGGTATCAACAGACAGATTATAATATTTTGACTGTCCCCACTCTTGCCCTGTGAATTCTTTACGGAAAGCACTGCGCTTCTCGTCAATCTCTTCAATCTTGCGTTTGGCCTTTAATCGAGAATTGATATGATCGTGTGCCATAACGGTTGCGATACGTTTCTCCATATCCGCATGAACGAATACGCTGAATGCATTGTCCTGTTCGTGTGTCAGATAACCGGCGCAACGTCCGATAATGATGCAGGGCTTTTCGGCAGCCAGTTCTTCTACCAATTCAAAAGGGAAAGGTTTTTTCTTCGGTCTGGAGTAGTTAAGAGCGATAGAATACAGTAAGCTGTTCATCGGCTGCTCTTCCAGATATTCTTCGACTTCACCTTCGAAGCCGCGTTCCTTTGCGATTGCGATGAAACGGTCTTTGTCATAGAATTCATATCCGGTGCGTTTTGCCAGAATCTGTCCGATGGCATGTCCACCGCTTCCATATTCACGTCCGATGCAGATAATTGTTTTTTCCATAATCATTTACCTCCATATGTCTGATTCATATTTTTAATATAATTGATAGAAAATAGTTGATCCGACAACCGTTATAAGTCCGGCAACCGCAATAGAAAGACTGCTCATGGCACCTTCGATCTCACCGATTTCCATAGCTTTTGCAGTTCCCATGGCATGCGTTGCGGTACCGATCGCAAGTCCCGTTGCGATAGGATGTCTGATTCCGCACAGTCTGCAGATTACATCACCAAACATATTTCCGATGATACCGGTGATAATGATGGCGGCTACTGTAATGGTAACGATTCCGCCAAGCTCTTCCGAAATACCCATTCCGATTGCTGTTGTAATCGACTTCGGAAGTAACGTTGCATAGATCTGCTTATCCAGATGAAATAATGTTGAGAAGACCCACACGCCGGCAAGACTTGTGAAGACTCCGGAGAGAATTCCGGCAAGAATTGCTTTCATGTTCTTCTTTAGCAGTCCCATCTGCTGATACAGAGGAATTGCAAGGCAGACCGTAGAAGGTGTCAGCAGATAGCTGAGTAACTGCGAGCCGTCCTCATACACTTCATATTTAATATTGGTAACTTTCAAAATAATAATAACAAATACAATGGAGATCAGCAGTGGATTACAAAGCGCAAGTTTCGTTTTTTGTCTGAGAATGATACCAATCTCATATCCGATCAGGCTGATCGCCAGACAGAAAAATGTGGAATCCTGTAATAATTTACTCATGTTTTTTGTCCTCTTTCTTTAAGATAAACTGTGCAATACGTCCGCTTACGGCCATAACAAGGATGGTTGTAACGACGATAATAATACTGATCGGAATGATGACTGGCTTTAAAGCACCCCAGGAAACCATAAGTCCGACTCCGGCAGGGATAAAAAGCATTGGCATGATTTCAATCAGAAATCCTCCGGCTTCATTTACTGCATTGAGTGGAAGTATACCGGTCTGTAAACCGATCAGCATAAGAACGAGGCCGTAGATGCTGGCCGGAACCGGGAGCGGCAGTAATGCGTGCAACAGTTCTCCGACGAATGAGATCGTCAGGATGATCATAAATTGTCTTACAAACTTCATGTGTTCCTCCCTATATCTTGTGAATCATAAGATATCCACTTTACTTTGGTGAAATTGTCCTACCAATTATACCACTTTTGAAATAATATGCACGGAAAATCTTAGCGAAAATTGTATAAAATATAATACGTGTGATATGGCGCAGGAATTTAAACGGCATAAATGAGAAATATTATCTGAACAGTCGGAGGTATTAAGAAAATCTTCATAATTTATAAGAGGAAGTCTTTATATTTTTATAGTAAAATGAATCCATATTCTGAAAAGTCTGAAAAACGACAGAGAGGAGGAGTATGAGGAAGGTAATTGAAGTCAGGAATCTATACAAGCTGTACCGTGTTGGTGATGAGTTTGTACGCGCACTGGATGGTGTGGATTTTGAGATATATGAAGGAGAGTTTTGTGCAATTGTCGGAACATCCGGTTCTGGTAAATCTACACTTCTGAATATGCTGGCGGGGCTGGAAAAACCGACAAAGGGAGAGGTCATCATTGCGGGAAAGCATATTGAAAAGTTAAATGAAGAACAATTGGTGACATTCCGGCGGGATCATGTGGGATTCATCTTTCAGTCATTTCATCTGATGGGAACGTTGAATGCGGTGGAAAATGTAGCATTGCCGCTTAGCTTCCGCGGCGTTCCAAGAGATGTAAGAGTACGAAAAGCCAATGAGATGTTAGATCTGGTAAAACTTGGAAAGCATAAGAAGCATCTGCCGAATCAGATGTCGGGCGGACAGCAGCAGAGAGTGGGAGTTGCCAGGGCACTGGTAGTAGATCCGGATATTATATTTGCCGATGAGCCGACAGGGAATTTGGATTCCCATACATCGGAAGAAGTCATGGAACTGATGCAGCGGGTGGTCAGAGAGCAGAAGAAGACACTGGTCATGGTCACACATGATGATCATCTGGCAACTTATGCGGACAGGGTATTTCATATCCGGGACGGCAGGATCATTAAGATAGAAGATAACCGATGGAAAAAAGGAAAAGAAGAGGGAGGAAGACATGCAGAAACGAATACAGAAAGAGATAGGAAATAATTGCTTGAAAAGAATCATTGTTGCCTTTCTGGCAGTGATCATGATGACAACTATGCTGCATCCGCAGATGGTACAGGCTGCAACAGGAATTACGATCGAGTCAAAAGACAATAAGGTGCTGACATATAAAGCAGGAGAAAAGAAGACATGGACATTTACCGTAACGAATCATTCGGGGAATCCGATGAATAATGTAACGGTAACACCGGATCTTGGAGATGACAATGATGTATGGCCATTCAAAACAGAGATGCAGAGTTACCAGCAGAACATTGGAACCCTGGAAAACGGAAAATCAAAAGATGTGAAGTTTGATTTTACTCAAAGAGAAGATGTTCAGACTTCACGCTATACTTTAAAGTTCAAGGTTACGGCAGACGGACAGGAAGAAGCAGAAAAGCAGTTCTATGTGAATACCACAGCAAAGCCGGTACAGAAAGACACACAGGATAATAAAGACAACAAAGATACAGATGAAGGCAAGGATACAGGAAAAGGCAATGGCAATGGAGCAGGCAGTGGTTCTGACACATCTTACCAGACACCGGATGCCGGCGGTTACAGTAACGGAGAAGCAGCTTACAGCGGAGGATCCGGTGGAAGTACGGATGGAGGTGCAGCTTCGGGAAATGGTTCTGTTCCGCGTGTGATCGTAACCGGATTTACAACCGATCCGGCAGAAGTCCGTGCGGGCAGTAATTTCAAGTTAACGATCCATCTGAAAAATACATCCAAGATGAAAGTCAGCAATATGCTGTTCAATCTTTCAGCACCGACAGAAGGCAGCGATGAACAGACGACATCACCGGCATTCCTTCCATCATCCGGTGCAAGCTCCATCTATCTGGACAGCATTGCCCCGAATGGAACAGCCGATATCAGTATCGAACTGAATGCAAAAGCAGATCTTCTTCAGAAGCCATACAGCATGGAACTTTCCATGAAATATGAAGATCCGAATGCTACGCAGGTAGAAGGATCGTCAAGTATCTCTATTCCGGTGAAGCAGGATGCAAGATTTGAAATCAGCGATTTTGAGATCAGTCCGCAGAGCGTTGCTGTCGGTGAAGAAGCAAATGTGATGTGTAGTCTTTATAATCTGGGACGGATCAAGCTCTATAATGTAAAAGCTACATTTGAAGGAAAGAATATCAAAAAGTCGGAAGTATTTATCGGAAATATAGAATCCGGTGCAACCGGTTCGATTGATGCCATGCTGGAAGGAAAGAAAATATCGAATGGTCCGGCGAAGGTAACGATGACACTTAGTTATGAAGATGAATCGGGGAACATTTCAACAACCACGAAAGATCTGAATCTGGAAGTGACAGAAAAAGTGGATGATGATGAGGCGGCAGCTTCCGATATGCCGGAGGAGACACAGAAAAGTTTTCCTGTAATTCCGGTTGTAATCGCAGCAGTGGTCATTGCAGTGGTGGCAGCAGTCGTAATACTTAAGAAGCGCAAAAAGAAACAGCTGGCAGAGATTGAAGAGGAGGAGTTATTGGATGAACTGGAACGATCTTCTGAGGATGAGCATCAATAGTCTGCGGAGAAGGAAACTCCGTACATTTCTGACGGTCCTTGGTGTGTTGATCGGTACAGCTTCGATTGTAGTGATGATCTCACTCGGACTTGGTATGCAGCAGTCCCTTTATAAGGAAGTGGAACAGTCGGGAGGTCTGACCAGTATCACTGTGACCGGATCGGACAACAGTGACGGTATGACGACAGAAAGTAGGGGATCAGGACAGGAGACAGAAAAAAGGATAGATGACCAGTTGGTTGAAAAGATCAGTAAAATGGATCATGTGAAATTAGCTGCACCAATCTATGAGACTTCGGTGATCCTGCTGAAAGGCTCCTATAGGGCGCAGGTCCAGTTGCAAGGAATGACACCGGAAGGCCTGAAATCCCTAAATATGGATCTTGGCGATGGAACGCTTCCAAAGACCGGAACAGGACATCTGGAGCTGATATTCGGAAATGGCGTGATCACTGATTTTTATGAAACAGGAAGCGGCAACGGATATTATGATACCGGGAAAGTCCCGAATATCAATCTGATGAAAGATTCTCTTTTCATGATCACGGATACAGAGAATTACAATAGTGACAGCAGCACAGCCTTTGGAGACAGTACAGACGGAACGGCAGGTACAGGGAGCCAGTCAGATTCCGGAACCGGGAAGACAAAACCTGTTCAAAAGTATGTAGTAAGGGCAAGCGGTGTGATAAATGGCGGCCTGGATGACTATTCCAATAATTATGACAGTGTATTTTGTGACCTGGAGACTTTAAAGCAGTTATTGCGGAAAGAATATGCAGGCAAAGTCATTCCGGGACAGCCGAAGACCAAAGCTGGAAAGGCATTAAAAGGCTTCTATTATACGTCATTAAAAGTGAAAGCAGACGATATAGATCACGTGAATGAGGTCGCTGATGTAATCCGTAATATGGGATATAATGTTGAGACCAATGCGGAATATCTGGACAGTATGAAGAGCCAGTTTGCAGTCGTGCAGGCAGTACTTGGTGGAATCGGAGCTGTCTCATTATTGGTAGCGGCGATTGGAATTGCCAACACGATGATGATGTCGATCTATGAACGGACGAAAGAAATCGGTGTAATGAAGGTACTGGGATGCAGCCTTAGGAATATCCGCGAAATGTTCCTGTTAGAAGCAGCTTTTATCGGACTTTTGGGCGGCATTGCCGGAAATATTCTAAGCTTTGTGATGTCGGCGGTCATCAATGTTGTAGTGGGAAGCAGTGGGGTATTGTCTACAGGCACAGACAGTAGTATCTCGTATATCCCGTGGTGGCTTGTACTGTTGTCGATGGCATTTGCAGTGCTGGTCGGCGTGCTTGCGGGTTATTTCCCGGCGAAGCGGGCGATGAAGTTAAGTCCGCTGGCGGCGATCCGGAATGAGTAAAAATTGAAAAACAGAAAATGCGCGATATACAATCGGAATCTTATGACGCTCCACAAAGTGTTTGGGAGTATCATAGACCGGATGGTATATCGCGTGTTTTCTGTTTTATATTTTTTTATTCCTCAATAATATGAATCTCCAGATAATCGAAATCAATCGAATCTACAAAGTTATCCTGATAGAATCTTGTCTTATCGTGTCGCTTGAATTCATCAATATTATGATCCAGCCAGATTGGCTTGCTGAGATCGAACTCATAACAGATCGAATCCAGCGCATTAAAAATCTTGTGTGTTCTGGTGTCGTCCGTATCATCGCAGATCACGGTGTCACGCAGCATATGATTGTCCTTAATTTCTTTTCCCCATAAACGGAACATAGCAAAACCTCCTGTTCGTGTATATATTTGGATTTTCAGACCGGATAATCTGAAAAATATTACAATTCGATATTCCAAGTATACAAGGAATCAAAAGTAAAGTAAAGGCGGGAAATTGACACGAAAAAAACAATGGTTGCCTTTGCAGTATGTGTATGGTACACTCTTGACAAGTGACAAGACATATGTAATAAACATCAAAGTCAATATAACAGGAAATGAGATACAGGAGAGAGAAAGATGGAAAAAGTAAAGAAAGCATTAGACCGCATATTTATCGAAGGCTTAAGTGCCATGGCGCACGGTCTGTTCGCAACACTGATCATCGGCACGATCATCCAGCAGATCGGAACATTTATGGGCGGAAATATCGGAGAGATGATCTTCATCGCAGGGAAACTTGCAGCATCCCTTACCGGAGCGGGTATCGGTGTGGCAGTAGCCTATAAGTTCAAAGAAGCACCGTTGGTAGTCGTATCGGCAGCAACCGCCGGAATGGCAGGGGCATTTGCAAGCAGTATTCTGGCAGGAAAGGTATTCGTAGACGGAGCCATGGTATTTGCCGGACCGGGAGAACCACTGGGGGCATTTATTGCCGCATATGTAGGTATTTTCTTCGGTCATATGGTATCCGGAAAGACGAAGGTAGATATCCTGGTGACTCCGGTTGTGACGATTGGAAGTGGATGTCTGGTAGGATTCCTGATCGGACCACCGATCTCGGGATTCATGAGCTGGCTTGGTTCACTGATCAACTGGGGAACAGAACAGCAGCCGTTCCTGATGGGAATTATCGTATCTGTACTGATGGGAATGATCCTGACACTGCCGATCAGTTCAGCAGCACTTGGTGTAATCCTGAATCTGTCCGGTCTGGCAGCAGGTGCGGCAACGGTTGGATGCTGCTGTAATATGGTAGGATTTGCCGTGGCAAGTTACCGTGAAAATAAAGTCGGAGGACTTTTGGCACAGGGAATCGGAACTTCGATGCTGCAGGTTCCGAATATTGTGAAGAAGCCGGTGATCTGGCTTCCGGCGATTATATCGAGTGCAATCCTCGGACCGGTGGGAACAATGGTACTCCATATGACGAACAATGCGACCGGTTCCGGTATGGGAACGGCAGGATTAGTGGGACAGATCATGACATGGCAGACGATGATCCAGACAGAGTCTGCACAAATGGTGCTGATCAAGATCTTGCTGATCCAGATTGTGCTTCCGGCAGTTGTGACACTTGGTGTTTCAGAATTCATGAGAAAGAAAGACTGGATCAAGATGGGAGATATGAAGCTGGAATTTTAAAGTGTTATATTTAAATTATCGTGTGTAAAAACATGTACGAAAAATGACAGGATAAAATAAAACTTCATAATATAATGTAAAGAGTGCCTGGGAAACTGCGGTTAGTAGATTTCCAGGCATTTACATTTCAGGCTTAAACGATTATAATGTCCAATAGAATAAAAATGAGTTCAATTTTTACATAGATTTTTAGGAGAAAGCAGGTAGAATGTTATGATGGGCACAGGAAGAATTCATATGTATTACGGAGATGGCAAAGGAAAGACAACAGCAGCAGTCGGCCAGGCAGTCAGAGCCGCCGGATATGGACTTCAGGTGCTCTTCTTCCAGTTCCTGAAGGACAATTCATCGAATGAAAGAAAGATTCTGGAAGCAGTACCGGGGATCACCTGTCTTCCAGGGCGTGATCAGGTGAAATTCGTAAGCCGGATGAACGGGGATGAGAAAGCAGAGCTGCGTCATTATAACAACAAAGCACTGGATGAGATCGTGAAGTTCTGTACGAATTTTGATGTACTGGTGCTGGATGAAGCATTATGTGCGATCCATCTGAATGTCTTAAGTGAGGAGAAGATCAGAAGTTTTCTGGAGCATAAACCGCGTGGACTGGAGGTTATCTTAACAGGGCATGAAGTATCGCAGGATATGTTGGATCTTGCAGATTATGCAACGATGATGATGAAGGTGAAGCACCCATATGACCGTAAGGTAATGGCAAGAGAAGGAATTGAATTCTAAAAGTAGAAATTATAAAAGATATAGAGAGAAGCTGTCGGATGACGGCTTCTTTTGTAGTTTATAAATGCATAATCTTTCTTAAATAAATGTGAAAAATATGACATATTAGTACAGCTTATGGTATAATATTAACAGTGCTGGTTTAACTCTTCGCGAAGAGAGGAGAGAGAACATTTATATGGAAAATACGATGAAGAACTATGAGGATGTCGACAGTTGGAAGACGATCATGTTCCTGTATAATTCAGCGTTAAAAGAAGTGGGGACAAAGCTGGAGATACTGAACGATGAATTCCAACATGTGCATAAATACAACCCGATTGAACATATTAAGACTAGGATCAAGACACCGGAAAGTATTGTAAAGAAGTTACGCAGATACGGCTACGAGATATCAATCGAGAATATGGTAAAATATATCAATGATATCGCAGGGGTCCGCCTGATCTGTTCCTTTACATCAGATATTTACCGGCTGGCGGAGATGATCGGTAATCAAAGCGATCTGAAAGTATTGTCGATCAAAGATTATATTAAGAATCCAAAAGAAAGTGGATATAAGAGCTACCATATGCTGGTATCCGTACCTATTTTTCTTTCTGACAGCGTTGTGGATACTAAGGTAGAGATTCAGATCCGTACGATCGCAATGGATTTCTGGGCAAGTCTGGAGCATAAATTACGTTATAAGAAGAACATTCCGGAAAGCGAGGCAGAGTATCTGGCAAAAGAACTGGTGGAGTGTGCCGGCATCAGTGCATCCCTGGATCAGAGAATGGAAGCTATCCGTGACCGGATGGAAGCTGCACAGGAGAAGATATCATGACAACACAGGAAAAGAACGGGATCACAGAGGGAGTGATCTGGAAACAGCTGTTGATTTTCTTCTTTCCGATTCTGGTGGGAAGTTTTTTTCAGCAGTTATATAATACGGTGGATTCTGTCATTGTGGGACAGTTTGTCGGAAAAGAAGCACTGTCGAGTGTCGGCGGCTCTGCCGGGCAGATCATAAGCCTTGTGGTAGGTTTTTTCACAGGCGTGTCCACGGGAGCTACCGTTATTATCTCACAGTATTTTGGTGCCGGAAAAAAAGAGGAGATAGAAGAGTCTCTTCACACCGCTTACGCATTTGCACTTGTGGGAGGACTTGTGCTCGGAATTGCCGGGATCGTTTTTGCACCACAGATGCTGCTCTGGATGAACACACCGGAGGAACTGATCGCAGAATCGGTACTGTACGTGCGGGTGTATTTTTCAGGACTGATTTTTATTTTCATTTACAATATGGGTGCTGCGATTTTAAGGGCAGTCGGGGATTCGAAAAGACCATTATATTATCTGATCGTCTGCAGTGTGGTAAATATTATATTGGATCTTTTACTCATTCTGGTTATTCCATTAGGCGTTTTAGGTGCGGCCATTGCCACCCTGATCGCTCAGGCGGTCAGTGCTGTTTTGGTGACAGTTACACTGATGTACCGCACGGAGGGCATGAAACTGTGTCTCTCACAGATCCGCATGTACAAAAGAATGCTGCAGAGTATTTTAAAAATAGGTCTTCCGGCGGGATTTGAGGCAATCATGTACAGTATTTCGAATATTATCGTGCAGGTGTCCATCAATAATTTTGGCGTGGACACGATGGCGGCATGGACGGCTTATTCCAAAATTGATTTTATTTTCTGGATGATCAACAGCGCATTCGGAATCTCTGTTATGACATTTGTAGGACAAAACTATGGAGCAGGGAAATGGGACCGCATCCGGAGAGGTACAAAAATCTGTCTTGGCATGGCACTGATATCGGCGGTTTTTGTGAGTATCATCTTAATGTCTGCAGAGAGATTTCTGTTTGGAATCTTTGTCAATGATGCGGGCGTGGTCGAGATCGGTATCCACATGATGAATGTGATCGCACCGGCGTACTTATTATTTGCCTTTATCGAAGTGTTTTCCGGGGCACTGCGTGCACAGGGAGCAGTGGTAGTCTCCACGCTGATCACGATGGTTGGCATCTGTGTGCTCCGTATGATCTGGGTGACACTTGTGGCAGCTCACGGAACCTTAGAGCAGGTCATCATCTGCTATCCGATCACATGGGCGGCAGGTGCGCTTGCGATGAGCATCTATTACATTTACAAGCAGAGAAAAATATTTCAGGCAAGATAGCCACTAAAATACGTGAATATATAAGAGAAACCTATTTATTATTTATTTTGATAATGAACAGGTTTCTTTTCTCATTTATTGCGAAACTCATAAAATGTAAATTAAATTGTGAAAAATCGACAAAAGCTTGAGAAAACACTGGAGAGCGGTCGGTTCTTAGAAGGCAGGTGCGACAATAGTCGTGACTGGCTTCTTAGTACCGTTACCAGCGACACGTAGCGAAAGCGTGTTTTCGAAAATTTTGTTGATTTTGAACAATTGAAAGAAGATTATGAAGAGTTTCGCAAACGTCTAAAAAGAGGATCGATGAAAGGAGTAATGAACCATGGAAAAGAAAAACATTGGACTTGGAGTAGCTGCACTTGCAGCAGGCGCAGGAGCCGTGGCACTTGCCGCAAAGAATCATAAGAATAACGTCAAAAATGAGGTGAAAAAAGCGGCAGCAAATGCACCTGAGCAGGAATACCGCAACACAGAGCGTGGGAAAAATGAAAAAAACAGCAAAGGCATTTATTATACCAACGGTAACTATGAAGCTTTTGCAAGACCAAAGAAACCGCAGGGGGTTGACGAAAAAAGTGCATATATAGTAGGAAGCGGCCTTGCTTCTCTGGCAGCAGCCTGCTTTCTGGTAAGAGATGGACAGATGCCGGGAGATCACATCCATATTTTGGAGGCAATGGACATTGCAGGTGGAGCATGTGATGGCATTTATGATGCGACCAGAGGTTATGTAATGCGTGGCGGACGTGAGATGGAAAATCATTTTGAGTGTCTGTGGGATTTATTCCGGAGCATTCCATCCATTGAGACGCCGGGAGTTTCTGTTCTGGATGAGTATTACTGGTTAAATAAAGAAGATCCAAACTACTCTCTCTGCCGTGCAACGGAAAAACAGGGAAAAGATGCGCACACTGATGGAAAATTTAACTTAAGTCAGAAAGGCTGCATGGAGATCATGAAACTTTTCATGACAAAAGACGAGGATCTTTACGATAAGACGATCGAGGATGTATTTGATGATGAGGTATTTGATTCCACATTCTGGCTGTATTGGAGAACCATGTTTGCGTTTGAAAATTGGCACAGTGCATTGGAAATGAAACTTTATTTCCAGCGTTTTATTCATCATATCGCCGGACTGCCGGATTTCTCAGCACTGAAATTCACAAAATACAATCAGTATGAATCACTGATCCTTCCAATGCAGAAGTATCTCGAGGAAGCAGGTGTTGATTTTCAGTTTAATACAGAAGTGATCAATGTTATTTTTGAGATCAAAGATGGAAAGAAAGTGGCAAAAACAATCGAGTGTAAGGTAAAAGGTGTGGAAGAGGGCATCACATTAACAGAAAACGATCTCGTATTTGTCACAAACGGAAGCTGTACCGAGGGAACTATTTACGGAGACCAGAATCATGCACCAAACGGTGATGCAGAGGTTCGTACAAGCGGCTGCTGGAATTTATGGAAAAATATTGCAAAACAGGATCCGTCCTTCGGACACCCGGAGAAATTCTGCTCTGATATTGCAAAAACAAACTGG
>ERZ773112.1085-NODE-1085-length-16401-cov-5.874709_pt1 | contig 16401 bp, 17 predicted proteins | sample MGYA00580566_ERZ773112 | MGnify/ENA primary metagenome ERZ773112 (study PRJEB29015, sample SAMEA2737842) | human gut metagenome | biome: human gut; feature: human-associated habitat; material: faeces | place: China | collected 2012 ... | reverse complement strand
GGGCACGGGAGCCCCATATAGGAAAGGCGGGCGCCGTCGGTGCCGCCGCGGATCGGAACGACCTCCGGCTCGATGCCGCAGGCTGTCATCGCCTCTTTGGCGGTATCGATCAGGTACATGCACGGCTCAATTTTTTCTTTCATGTTGTAGTAGCTGTCCGTTACTTCGGCGATCACGGTGCCCTTACCGTATTTGCGGTTCAGAAAATCGGCGGCTTCGGCGAAAAATTTCTTTTTCTGTTCAAATTTTTCATGGTCGTGATCGCGGATGATATAATTTAACTGCGCTTCTTCTACATTTCCGCTCATTTCATCCAGGTGATAGAATCCCTCATAACCTTCTGTGTACATCGGATTTTCGAAGACCGGCAGCAGGCTTTGAAATTCCATGCCGATGAGAAGGGCATTTTTCATCTTGAGCTTCGCATCACCCGGATGGATGCTGGCTCCCTGAATCCGGACTTTGCCGGAAGCGGCGTTGAAATTTTCATATTCGATCTCGCCGATCGGACCGCCGTCTACCGTATAAGCAACCGCTGCACCGAAGTCTTTCACATCGAAACGATCGGCGCCGCGTCCGATCTCCTCGTCCGGCGTAAACCCGATGCAGATCTCACCGTGCAGAATCTCCGGATGGGTCAGGAAATATTCGGCCATTGTCATGATCTCTGCCACTCCCGCCTTATCGTCGGCGCCCAGAAGCGTGGTTCCATCAGTTACGATCAGATCCTGACCTTTTAAGTCGGCTAAAAATGGAAATTCCGAAACCTTCATGACAATCTGTTTTTCTGCATTTAATATGATATCTTTGCCGTCATATGCCTGGACGATGCGCGGCTTTACGTTTCTTCCGGTTAAGGACGGCGCGGTGTCCATGTGGGAAATAAATCCAAGCGTCGGGATGATATTTTTCTGTCCAACGCCGGATCCGCCGTGAGCAGACGCAACGCTGAAAGAAGCTTCTGCCTCTTGTGGTGCAGAGGTCCTGCCTGTATTATCCGGAATCCGCGCAAATACATATCCATACTCACTCATCCGCACGTCAGATGCGCCTATCTCCTCCAGTTCACGTTTTAATTCTTCGGCTAAAAGAAGCTGCTTTTTGGTGCTCGGACAGGTATCATATGCCTCATCCGACTGCGTATCATATGATACATATTTCAAAAAACGTTCTACGGCTGTTGTCATGAAAAATCATCCTCTCTTTCTCCTAAATCCCGGCTCAGCGGTTCCAGATAATGGACTAATATGTCCCGGTGGCTTTTGATGCGCCACGTTTTATCCATTTCCTCATATGTAAAACTCTTCCGTCCGCCCTGCTGCATCCGCTCCCAGTATGCGTCCAGATGGAAAAATGGCAGGTAGTAAAGTTCATCCCTCTGTGAAAAATATATAATTAAGAAAGCAATCCCGCCCTGCTCTTCAAATTCCCGCATAAATGCGACCTGATGCGGATGGACGTTCTGCAGTGGAAATGTATCTGCCGCGCATTCTTTCGCATCAAAGCAGACCGGGACGCCCTGAATCGCGCCGATGTAATCGACGGTACTCTTCTGGTCGAAATACGCCAGCGTGATATGGCGGCTGGTTTTATCGATCGAGACGGGCGTGATCGGCGTCGGGATTTTCTGGATCAATGCCAGCTTTTTCTCACGGTAAAGATCGTTTGTGTGGTTTATCATATCCTCCAGGGTTGAACCACGAAGTCCCCGGCTGTTCCAAGTCCCCATGTTGTTGCTCCTCCACTTATTTTTTTGATTTTTCGCACAATTTAAAATTTACGGGCGATGATTGGCTGGGCGTTTTGGAGCTGATTTCATCATCTCTTCCATCCGTTTCATCTCCGCCGGCATAGGCGCGGTAAATTCTTTGCCCGCCAGATATGAAAGCGGCTCGGAGATCGTTTCCGGCATTACCAGCCGCCACGCATGAAGCATCTGCGAACGGACACCGAAGCGTTTCTTCACTTCCTCATTGACCCGAGGATCGCCGTACTTTGGATCCCCGGCGATCGGGTGTCCGATGGAAGCCAGGTGGGCGCGGATCTGGTGGGAGCGTCCGGTGATCAGATGAACCTCCAGAAGGGTATATCCATTTCCAGATATCAGCGGTCTGTATGCAGTCCGGATCGGCAGACTTCCAGGGGTCTCCTCTTTTCGGATCGACACCTGATTCGTCTTTTCATTTTTCGTCAGCCATCCCTCGATCCGGGCTTCGCCTTTTACGATTCCCCGCACGACGCAGACATAATATTTTCCCAGACTCCGATCCTTGATGACTTCGGACATGATCTGCAGTCCCGGCAGGGAACGTCCAGCTGCCACGATGCCGCTTGTGTTGCGGTCGAGGCGGTTGCAGACGGACGGACGGAAGCACGCCAGGTCCTCTTTCTTTAATTTGCCGGAATCCAGCAGATAGTCGATCAGGTATTCGACCAGCGATTCATCCGTCTCTTTCGCTTTCTGGGACAGCATTCCAGATGGCTTATTGATCAGTAAAATATGTTCGTCCTCATAGACGATATCGAGCTTTTTCTTTTGAACCTTCTGAATCTTCACTTCCGAAAACTTCTCGATCGTCTCCTCTGCCAGAAACAGCTTGATCTCATCGCCCTCGGTCAGATGTTCGGAACCGTCGCATTTTTTTCCGTTCAGGGTAATATTTTTCTTCCGCATCATTTTATAAATAAAGCTTTTTCCCGCCAGATTCAGATATTTTGCCAGCAGCTTGTCCAGGCGCTGCCCCGCCTCATTTTTAGATACTGTCAGCATCCGCATGGCTGCCGCCTCCCTTTTTTACATCGATAATCCTTTTATTACGCGCACGCCGTACTCTACAGTTCCATCGTCCTCATACTCTGACGCCGGTTTCAGGCTGTGAATCCGCTTGTCAAAGGTGCTGCGTGAGGTCACGATTTTCAGGTTCGGATCCAGTTTGTTAGCCTTTAACAGTTCATTTAAACCTGCCTCCGCGCGCTTTACATTCAGCTTTGGATTAATGCAGTACACATAGATGCCGGTCGGGTGAACGACGGTCACATCGGACGGAATCACATCTTCCGGTGTCGTCAGAACCAGATCATAGAGAACTTCAAATTTTTCCTCATACGGCATATATGCCTCATGAAACGCCTGCTCCGGCGTATGGTATTTGAAAATGGCAATCAGCGGGGAAGCGAGATTCGCCGCCGGAAGTACTGTGACGATCGCCATGACCGTCAGAATTTTTTTGACGGAATCATTGTCTGTAAAAGACCGCCCAACCAGCTGTGCGATGATAAATAACGCCAGAAGTGCGATGATAAAAAGCTGTTTCCGCTTGAAATGATTGCGGTAGCCATAATCGCCTTTTTTTATCTTTTTCACGGTGTAAAAATCCTTTCTATCATGTTTTTATTGAATGATACTAGCTTTTTGTCTGATTTAATGGTTTAACGCCTGCATCGCGCGCAGAATCCACTCATGCGGAACTACCTTGCAGATCACAAAGAATACCTTCATCCATACGCCATAAACCGACACGCTTTTTCCCGCCATACAGTCGCGGATGGCAAGTTTTACAACTTTGTGCGGATCTGCCATCACCAAACGCTTATAAAGAGGAATCTCTCCGTTTGTCTCGGCAATGTCGAAAAACTCGGTTTTGACCGGTCCGGGGCAGACCGCCGTCACGCCGATTCTGCGCGGGCGGAGTTCTTCCCGCAGGGCGCGGCTGTAGCTTAAGACAAATGCCTTGGTTGCCGCATAGATGGCAAATCCCGGCTGCGGCAGAAAGGAGGCTGCTGACGCGAACTGGAGAATCCGGCTGTTTTCGCTCATATAGGGAAGCACCATATGCGTGACCGCGCACAGCGCCTTGCAGTTAAGCTCTACCATTCCCGTTTCATCGTCAAGCGGCAGGTTCCCGACCGTTCCGATTTTACCAAAGCCGGAAGCATTTACCAAAATCTTTACGTTGGGCTTGCGCGCCGCCAGCTCGTTTTCCAGCGTCTCCCGCTGGGATGCATCCGTCAGATCGATGGCGAAACACCGCGCCGGGATCGGCAGCGTCCGTTCCAGCTCCTGCATCCGGTCCATCCGGCGGGCAATCAGCCAGACTTCCTGAAGTCCCGAAAAGCGATCCGCCAGCTGTCTGGCTGCCTCGCGCCCCATGCCGGAAGAGGCACCTGTAATTATCGCAATTTTCATGAGAAATTCCTCCCGTCTCAAGCATGTACGCTCGGAGTCGTTCCTTCATTCCGAGCGTACATACGTTTTATTTCTTCTTGTGCACGTTCCGGATGGTTTTTTTCTTTCCGCTTCCGCTGCTCTTTCCACCTACAGCGCCGCCAAATCCCCCCGCATTTCGTCCATTTCCATTTACGCCGGTCTGTTTGTGCCCGGTCATACCGCCCACAGCCGGTCTTTTGGCGTCTTTTGCACGATTGGAAGCAGCTGGTTTTGTCGTCTGGCTGCCATGATACGCCCCTTTATATCCGCCAGCCGCGAAATCGCGTCCTTTGATCTGCCGCGGACGGATCAGGCATTTCTTATCAAAACCGATCAGATCCGTTCTGCCTGCCAGACGGAGTGCTTCCAGCACCAGATCATAGTTTTTCGGATTGCGATACTGGATCAGCGCACGCTGCATCGCTTTCTCATGCGGGTTGGTCGGCACGTACACTTTTTCCATCGTGCGCGGATCATATCCCGTGTAATACATACACGTAGACAGTGTGGATGGCGTCGGATAGAAATCCTGCACCTGCTCCGGCATGTAACCGAGGTCGCGCAGATATTCTGCCAGTTCGATCGCCTCCTTGAGCGTGGAACCTGGATGGGAGGACATCAGGTACGGAACGAGGTACTGCTTCATTCCCAGCGAGTCATTCATCGCTGCATATTCCTTCATGAACTGGCGGTAAACCTTATTCTCCGGTTTTCCCATCCGTTTTAATACATTATCCGATATATGTTCCGGCGCTACCTTGAGCTGTCCGCTGACATGGTACTGACAAAGCTCCCGCAAGAATGCCCGGTTTTTCTCCGCCAGCAGATAATCGAAACGGATACCCGAACGGATGAAAACTTTTTTTACCTTCGGAATCGCCCTCAGCTTCTTTAACAGGGAAATATAGTCGCTGTGATCGGCATTCATGTTTTTACACGGCTGCGGGAACAGGCACTGTTTGTGCGGACAGGCACCGTAGGTCATCTGTTTTTCGCATGCCGGGTGACGGAAGTTTGCGGTCGGACCGCCGACATCGTGGATGTAGCCCTTGAAATCCGGTTCCTGGGTCAAAAGTTCTGCTTCCTGAATAATCGATTCATGGCTGCGGGTCTGCACGATGCGTCCCTGATGGAAGGTCAGCGCACAGAAGCTGCATCCGCCGAAGCATCCGCGGTTGCTGATCAGGCTGAATTTTACTTCCGTGATCGCTGGAATACCACCCGCTGCATCGTAACACGGATGCCAGGTTCTCATGTATGGAAGTGCGTAGACATCGTCCATCTCTTCCTGGGTCAGTGGTTTCGCCGCCGGATTCTGGATCACATAGAGGCGGTCGCTGTACGGCTCAACGAGGCGTTTTCCCGAAAATGGATCGGTGTTGCTGTACTGGGTGTAAAAGCTCTCCGCATACGTCTTTTTATCGGAGGAAACCTCGCGGTAAGACGGCAGACGGATTTCGTCGTAAACAGAATCCAGGTTTTCCGCCTTATAAACAGTTCCCTCGATGAAGGTGATATCCTTTGCCTCGATGCCGCTCGCCAGTGCATCTGCGATCTCCACGATCGAGCGCTCGCCCATTCCGTAGGAAATCAGATCTGCCTGGGAATCCAGCAGAATGGACCGTTTCATTTTTCCAGACCAGTAATCATAATGTGCCAGACGCCGCAGGCTGGCTTCGATACCGCCGAGAATGATTGGCTTTTTCGACCAGGTGCGGATCAGGTTGGAATAGACGATCGTCGCATAATCCGGACGTTTTCCCATCTCGCCGCCCGGTGTGTAGGAATCCTTTGCGCGGCGCTTTTTCGAAACCGAATAATGGTTTACCATAGAGTCCATATTTCCGGCGCTCACAAGCCATCCGAGACGCGGTTCGCCCAGAATCTGAATGGATTCCTGATTCTTCCAGTCCGGCTGGGCGATGATGCCTACTTTATAGCCGTGCGCTTCGAGCATACGGCTGATGATCGCGTGGCCGAACGACGGATGATCGACATACGCATCCCCGCACACGTAGACAAAATCGCAGCTCTCCCAGCCGCGCTTGTCCATATCCGCCCTGCAGATCGGTAAAAAATCATGTATCATTTTATCTTGCCCCCTGTATCAGTTCCCGGTAGTCCCGGATATAAAAATCAGCTAATTCTTTCTTTTCTTCGATCATGGAAAGTGAAAATACGTCCTCGACCGCGCCGACGCGCATACCAGCCCGTTTTCCAGCCAGAATCCCCGCCGGGACATCCTCAAATACCAAACATTTTTCCGGCTGTACGCCCAGATCCGCCGCCACCTTCAGATAGATATCCGGCGCCGGTTTTCCTGCCGCCACCTCACAGGCAGTTGCCACCACACCGAAATAGGAACGGATATCCAGAGAATCCAGCACAGCTGCTACCATATCCTGTGCATTGCTCGTCGCAATTCCCATGCGGATTCCTTTTTTCTTTAAAAATGGAAGAAATTCCGCAACCCCCGGTTTCAGCGGCACCTCATGGCGGTATTTATCGATCGACATTTCAATCCAGATCGCCTTGATCTCATCCAGTGTCATCGGCAGCTGGAAACGCTCTTTAAAATAGATTGCTGTCTCGGAAAAACTCATGCCCTCAATCACCTTCTGGAGATCCTCTGGACAGTCATAGCCGTAACGCTTTAAAAATTCCACGTCGATCGCTTTCCACATCCACATGGAATCGACCAGGGTGCCGTCGAGATCGAAGAGGACGGCATCTACTGTGTTCCAGTTGATTTCAGGAGGTGTGTTATTTTGGGTGTCTGACAAATTTTCGTCATTCGATACACAATTTTGTGAGGTTAGCGTTCTTTCTTTTAACGCTCTAATTTCATCTTCCGTCAGCGCCCGGTACTCTCCCGTCGCCAGTGCCTCATCCAGGGCAAGCGGTCCCATCGAAAGGCGTTTCAGGTAAATAACTTCGCCGCCCTCTGCCTCAAACATCCGCTTTACCTGATGAAATTTTCCTTCATGGATGGTCAGGCGCGCCTCGCAGAGGTCTTCTCCTGCGTCGTTCCATTTTTTCTCGATCACAAGCTCTGCTGGCCGTACCGGTGTGCCATCCTTCAGCGTCAGTCCTGCCTGAAAGCGCGCTTCGATTCCTTCTTTCAGTGTTCCCTTTACGCGTGCAAAATAGACCTTATCCACGTGTTTTTTCGGTGCCAGAAGCTCATGCGCCAGCGCACCGTCGTTTGTGATGAGAAGCAGTCCTTCCGTATCAATATCGAGGCGTCCGACCGGGAAGAGGTCTTTTCGCTTTGCTTCATCAATAAGGTCAATGACAGTCTGATAGCGCCCGTCTTCCGTTGCGGAAACGACGCCCTGCGGTTTATTTAACATATAATATTCCGTGTCTGCCCAGCCAACCGGCTGTCCATCCAGTGTAACCCGGGTTTCGTCCGGGAATATTTTCCGGTCAGACTCGCGGCAGACGGTTCCATCGACCAGAACCCGCCCTTTGCGGATCATCTCTTTTACCTGACTGCGCGTTCCCTGCTTCATCTCTGCCAGGAAACGGTCTAAACGTATACTTTTACCTTGTCCCATCACTGCCACCTCCATCCGGGATTGTATTTATTTTTAAGCTGACCGCCCCGTTTCTGCGCCCAGCCAAGCGGAAATCCATCCACACAGATTAGTACAAGACCATCTGCTGCCTCTTCCTCTGCGGCTGTCAATGTCTCGCCCTTTAAATAGCGGATCGTGCGCTCATCCGAGGCATTAAAATTTAAGTAATTTACAAATTCCTGCATCCGCAGGTTCATCGCCAGCGCCTGGGATGGTTCAAACCGCCCTTTTTTCAGTTCTCCTAGCAGAAGTCCGGTACGCAGACAGCGGAGCGGCTTAAAATAGCGTGTATTGTCGCCTGCCAGCGCTGCCGGGAGGTAATAGATGCGCTCGCTGTCACGGTAGAATTGCTCCGGATTCCAGGTTCTTACCGGAAGCTGGCGCAGAAGCTCAAACAGGGGGGAAAAATCCTCGGCGGTCTGGTTTTGCGCCACTTTTTTTCCCTTTCCAAACATTTTCCCTTTCGCTTTTCCGGAAGCCATCTGTCTGGACTTACCGTCTTCCGCCACACGGCACAACCGCGCTTCTATTTCCTCTACCAAAAGTGGATCGCTCAATGCTTTCTCACCGGCATTTTCCAAATCCTTGACATTTGCGTCTGGTTTCTCCGTCCGCTTCTCCAACAGCGCAAGAAAATGTCCTTCGCCCTCCAGACGGTGCGGAAACAATCTCAGACAGCCCTCAATGCCACGGCTTCCCTCAAAGCCATATTCCGGTTTCTGCGGCACGACCGCCATCTGCGGATATTTCTCCAGAATATACTCGATCGTTCCCTCGTCCTCGTCCCTGTCAAAGGTACAGGTCGAATAAACCAGTTTCCCGCCCGGCGCAAGCATCTGCACGGCACAGTCGAGAATCTGGCGCTGCAGCGGCGCATAATAATCGGGACCTTTTTCGTTCCAGCTCTTTACCATCGACGGATCGCGGCGGAACATACCTTCGCCGGAGCACGGCGCATCGACCAGAATCTTATCAAAAAACTCCGGCAGGATGCCAGCCATTTTTTCCGGTGACTCGCTCGTTACACAGATATTTCCCGCTCCGAACATTTCCAGATTTTTAAGAAGCGCTTTTGCGCGCGAATTGCTGATATCATTGGAAAACAGTACACCTGTACCGGCTAATTTCGCCGCCAGTTCCGTACTTTTACCGCCCGGTGCCGCGCACAAATCCAGAACCCGGTCGCCCGGCTTGATCGGCAGCCATGCCGCCGGTGACATCGCACTCGGTTCTTGCAAATAGTAGAGTCCCGCGTAGTACCACGGATGCCTGGATGGGCGTTCGCCCTGATAATAAAAACCGTTCTTCGTCCACGGCACTGGTTTCAAATTCCAGTCCGCCATCTGTGCCATGTCTAAAAACTGTTCCGGTGTCAGCCTGCCCGTGTTGACGCGCAGCCCTGAACGCGGCTCTTCCTCATACGAAGCCAGATACTCAGGGTATTCCTCCCCCAAAAATTGTTTCATTTTTTCAAGAAATTCTTCCGGCAGTTCTCGGTAATCCAATCGTTTTCCTCCTGTTTTTGTCTATTGCTCTGTATATCCATTTATAATCGTGATTCGAAAGACTTTTTCTTCGCGCTCATTCGTTCTTTCTTTGTTCGGTATGCCGGTTTTCAGGCTTCCAAAAGGAATGAGCCATTTTCTGTCTACATATATATAATCTATCTTTATATTACTTTTTAATGATAGAAAGGCGCTCCCATGCCATATATAAAAAAAATATTATCCGCCCTGTTCCCAGCACTTATCCTGTCCCTTCTGCTCTCGCATCCGCGTCTCTCTGCGGATGGGGCACAAAAAGGACTTCTTTTATGGTTCAATACGGTCTTTCCGACGTTATTTCCCTTTATGCTCTTCTCAAAGCTTTTAGCTGAACACGGCGGCGTCCGGCTGCTTCTAGCGCCATTTCACCCGGTTTTGAAACATCTTGGGATGTCTGTCTACAGCGGCTATGCCCTACTTGCCGGGCTGCTCTGCGGTTACCCGATGGGAATGAAAACTGCCGCCGATTTTAACCGGAAATCGCTGCTTTCGGCACATGAAAAACGGCTTCTGACCGCCATCAGCGCTTCGCCAAGCCCCATGTTTATCGCCGGATATGCTGCACCTAGGCTGAACCCGGCAGTTCCGTCAAACTATCTGGTTCTGGCACTATATACGCCGCTTTTATTGGTTGGAAGTCTCTTATGCATTTATAATAAAGTAACTTCTTTTAGCCTTCAAAACCGATTTTTTTCGAAAGAAACCGGCTCTGTCAAGCCCGCCCGCACAAAATCCACATCCGTCTCCGTTCCCGCTTCCTTCGACACCATCCTGATGGACTGCATCGAACTGCAGGTCCGCATCGGCGGTTTGATCATGCTGTATTCGATCCTCGCTGCCTTTGCCGACGCCTTCTGTTCCGGCACGCTGCGTCTGTTTCTGATCGGGACGGCTGAAATGACAACCGGCATCGATGCGATCGCCCGTTCTGGTGCCATATTCAGTATCCCGGTTCAATCCGGCGCGATGGCGGCATGTGCCGCGTTCGGCGGGTTATCCGGGATCGCCCAGACAAATTCAGTCATACGGGACAGCCGAAAAGACAGAGAAAAAAATGCCGGACTTTCCATCCGGCATTATGTACTGTGGAAACTGGTTCACGCCAGTCTCTCGTTCGTTCTCTTTATTCTGCTGCTTCGCCGGATGCCGCCTGTGTAGCGACCGCTGCTGCCTCGGCGCCTGTGTTCTCCTCCGGCTCGGTCACGACACTGCCAGCCAGCTCATTGCGGTTGGAAGATACAACATCGTAGCTGGACTGCATCGAACTCATGTAAGACTCGAAACGGCTCTGCGCGCCCTCCATCGAATGCTTGATGATGGTCTGCAGGCTGCGGAGCATGTCGTCCGTGTACTGAACGGAACCCTGGCGGATATTGTTTGCCTCTGTGACAGCGTTGTCCACGATCTGCTGTGCCTGTGCATTTGCCTGCTCAATAATGCTGTTTGCTTCTGCATATGCACGCTGCATGATCTCATGCTCATTAACCAGCTCATTGGTCTGGGCGGTCGCCTCGGCTACCATCGCATCTGCCTGGGAACGTGCCTCCTGCAGAATCGCATCCTGGTTGCTGATGATCTTCTGATATTTCTTGATCTCCTCCGGAATGCGAAGACGCAGTTCCACGAGCAGTTCTTCAATCTCTTCTTTATTTACTAAAATCTTCGTGTTGGACAGCGGCTGAAACTTGCAGCTGTCGATATAATCTTCAATTTCTGTGATGATCTGTTCAATTCTGCTCATAGCATTTCTCCTTACTTACATTCCCTGTCTTCCTGAAGCGTCTGGTATTTCTCCTGTACTCGTTTTGCAATGACCGGATCGAGAAATTCGGAAATGTCTCCGCCGTACATCGCAACCTCTTTTGCCATACTGGAACTTAAATACGCGTATTTAAGGTTCGTTGTCAGAAACAGGGTATCTATTTCGGGTGCAATCACCCGGTTCATCTGCGCGAGCTGCAGCTCATATTCGAAATCCGTGATCGCACGCAGACCACGCACGATGACCTTTGCGTGATTCTGGCGCATGAAATCGATCAGAAGTCCGTCAAACGACTGCACCTCCACGTTAGGAATGTCTTTTGTCACTTCCTCTAACATCTTAACACGTTCTTCGACAGAAAACAACGGAGATTTTGCGTTATTACACAAAACTCCCACGATGACCTGATCAAAAATTTCGGAGGATCGCTTTATAATATCAAAATGTCCGAGCGTCACCGGATCAAAGCTGCCCGGATAAATGGCTGTTTTCATCTTTTTTTCTCCTTTGGTATTCAAGCTTTTCGGATAAACAGATGTTTATTCGTCTTATATATCTTCTCTTTTTCGAGATGGTATCCCAGTTCTGAAAGGTAGCCGCACCCGGTCTCTTTCGATGCCTCTGTGATGATCATCGTATGTTCATCTGCCAGGGACGAATGTGCCAGATAAGTAAGCACTTCTTTCTCCCAGAGATGGTTGTACGGAGGATCCATAAAAATGAAATCAAACGCACTCTTCCGGTTTTCTATCCGTTTCAATGCATCCGAAATATCACAGTTTAACAGCGTCGCCTTATCAGCTAGGCGGGCCGCTTTCAGATTGTCACGGATGCAGTCCGCCGCTTTCGGATTCTTCTCCACAAAAACAGCTTCTTTTGCCCCGCGGCTTAAAGCTTCGATCCCGATCGCCCCGCTTCCGCTGAATAAATCGAGAAATGTGCATCCATAGATATCATTCTGAATCATATTAAAAAGAGTTTCTTTGATACGGTCCGTCGTCGGTCTCGTATCCATTCCCTCGATCGTCTTTAAAGTAAGCCTTCTGGCACTTCCTGCTATTACCCGCATGGATTTTTCTCCATCTTACTAGAAATATTAATGTATTTTGAACTGCAACCGTAAAATTCACCAAACAGTTTGCGTATTTTTTAACACTACATCTGTTCTATTATAGTATGAGTTTTACTGATATACAAGCATAAAATCGGATCAATACTAACTTTTTTCCCTACATTGTGGGAGTTTTGCCCCAAAATGTCAATTTGCACAAAACCTTCTAGTGTATTTCACTTTTAAGATCCGCATACTGAGAATGTAACAAAAAGAGACACCCGGACAAACGAAAGTTTGAAGGGGCACACGCAAAAAAGGAGGCGTCTGTTATGTCTAGTTCCAACAACACTAACAAAACCAATGTACCGGAAGCCAAGGAAGCGATGAACCGCTTTAAGATGGAGGTTGCCAATGAGATTGGCGTTCCGTTAAGTGAGGGCTACAATGGTAACCTGACCTCCGCACAGGCTGGTTCCGTCGGCGGCTATATGGTCAAAAAGATGATTGAGGAACAGGAAAAAAAGATGGCTGGTAAATAAGGCATCGTAGGGCTCTTCTGAATCTTCGCTGAAACGGCGAAAAAAACGGCAGCAGCATGATTGACAAAACCGGACTTGAACGACCGATTTTCAATCATGCTGCTGTTCTTTTCTGCAAAACATTCATTCACTTGTTTGACAGACAGATTGTATACTTACTTTAGCGATAAAAATGCCGCCAGATTCCCCCTCTTATCTCCCATCACGCGGTGTGAATATAAAAGATCCGGATTGCATTTCGTACATACATTCGTCACAGCCAGATGCTCCGGCAAAATTCCGGCATCCAGGAGCACCAGGCGGTTCGCGCCCCAGAGGTCAAGCTGGTACTTGCCATTCCCCTTATTCATGAGAATCGATTTCCCATTCCAGGAATAACAGGATGTTGAATCATCCTGACTGATTTCTGCTCCAAATTCTTCTTTAAATGCGTCTGCCACATCCTCACTGACCTCATAACAGTCCCGGCAGATGCTCGGTCCGATGCAGACGCGCAGATCCTCCGGCTTCGTGCCGAACGCCTCTCCCATCGCCTCGATCGTTTTCTGTCCCATCCGGTGAACGGTTCCCTTCCAGCCGGAATGCGACAGTCCGATCGCACGATGCACCGGATCTACAAAATATAATGGTACACAGTCCGCAAAAAATGTAACCAGCGTCAGCCCCGGCACGTTTGTGATAAGCCCGTCGATGTTTTCATAATCGCGTTCCCGCCAGATTCCTTTTCCAGCGTCCGCTTCCGTAACAAGACGGATATTCGTCGTGTGCGTCTGATGGCTGAGCACCATCTTTGACACATCCGTTCTCAGAATCCGCGCCATTTTCCGGTAATTTTCAAGCACATCGTCCCGGTTGTCGCCGCGCGTCAGCGAAAAGTTCATCGTACTGAAATACCCCTTGCTCGCTCCGCCAAGCCGGGTAGAAAATGCGTGGCGCACCATCCTGGTCTGCTCTAAGAGCGGGAAGGTAAAATAAGCCACTCCGTTTGACTCACGAAGGGTAATTGGTGCCGGATAAACTGTTTTTTGTATATAGGTAAGCGCCATGATTGTCACATCCTTTTTCTGTCTCTTGCTCAAATCTGATTGTGCAGTTTTTGAATTCTCTCATTTGTAATTATCCGCACCAGAACGCGTCCCGAATTAATCTCACGTTACTGCCAAGCACCGCCACCACATCAAACCGGCACGGCGTGTCCTCGGAAATATGATAACGCGTCATATAATACCGGGCGGTACGAAGAATCCGCGCCTGCTTGCGGGCATCCACTGCCTCCGCCGGATCGCCTTCGTGTTCATCGCGGCGGTATTTGACCTCGATAAAAACCAGGTAGTCTCTATCTCTTGCGATAATATCAATTTCACCCTGGCGACAGTGGAAATTCCGGCAGAGAATCTGATAACCGTGCCGGGTGAGATATTCACACGCCAGGATTTCATATTCAGTTCCGATGGCACGGCGGTTGAATGAATTTCCATGAAGATGAAAGTTTCTTTCTCCCATTCAGCTCCCTTTCTGTTATTTCATCCCCTGCATCGCGGCTTCCTCGCCCAGCAGCTTCTTCAAAAAGGTTCTCCGGTGGATCGGGCATGGACCATAGGTTAAAATTGCCTCGTTATGCATCTTGGTTCCGTATCCTTTATGCTTCGCAAACCCGTATTCCGGATAGATTGTATCGTACTCCATCATCATATGATCCCTCGTCACTTTTGCCAGGATACTGGCTGCCGCGATCGAGACACTTTTTGCATCGCCCTTGATAATCTTAATCTGCTTTTCCTCCGAAATCCCCGGAATGATGACCGCGTCATTTAAAAAGATATCCGGCTCCTGCGGAAGCTGTGCGACTGCCTGACGCATTGCTTCATAGGTCGCCTGCAAAATATTGATGGAATCGATCACCTCCGGGCTTACAATTCCAATTCCGTAGGCAGCTGCCTTTTCTTTGATTTCCAGAAATAATTCTTCCCGGCATTTTTCCGACAATTTTTTGGAATCGTTCAGCCGCAGAATCGTACAGTCTTTCGGAAGTACCGCGACCGCCGCCACCACCGGACCGGCTAATGGACCTCTGCCCGCCTCATCAATGCCGCAGACGATCCCTGCACTTTCGTACTGATGTTCATAGGCGCGCATTCCTTCGAGACGCGCCAGTTCTGCTTCCAGTTTTTCTCCTGTTAGTTTTCTCATGTTTTCCTATACCTCCGGCACTTCCAGCGTCACGCGCCCCAGTTTGCCGCTGCGGAAGTCATCTAATAAGAAGCCAGCCGCTTTTTTCGTATCCAGCTCGCTGCCCTTTAAAAGACAGGAACGTGCCCTTGCGATTTCACGCAGAATTTCCCAGGCTTTTTTTGTATCTTCGCCGTCCCCAGCCGTATTCTCAACCAGCGTCACACCATACCGCTCTTCCAGGCGCTTTCCGTAACGTCCGGACATATTTTTGATCAGCTCGGCTGCCAGCTCTTCCTTATCCAGAATCTCATCGTTGATCGAGCCGATAAATGCAAGGCACAGTCCCACATTCGGATCTTCAAATTTCGGCCAGAGGATTCCCGGCGTATCGAGAAGTTCCAGTGTCTTATTTAAGCGGATCCACTGGTTTCCCTTGGTAACACCCGGTTTATTTCCAGTCTTGGCGCAGGCTTTTCCGGCAAAGGAATTGATAAAGGTCGATTTTCCGACATTCGGAATGCCGACTACCATCGTCCGCACCGGGCGGTTTTTGATACCGCGGCGACGGTCACGCTCAATTTTCTCCTTGCATGCCTCCTGCACCAGCGGCTGGATCTGCTTCATTCCCATGCCGCTGCGCGCGTTGATGCGGAGTGCATGGATGCCCTGCTCCTTAAACCATGCGATCCAGCGCTCTGTACAGCCGTCGTCCGCCAGATCCGCCTTATTTAAAAGGACAATCCGTCCCTTTCCCTTCGCAAGCTCATCAATATCCGGGTTGCGGCTGCCGAGCGGCACGCGCGCATCCACCAGCTCAATCACCAGATCGATCAGCTTGATATCTTCCTTCATGGCTCTTTTTGCCTTTGTCATATGTCCAGGGTACCATTGTATCTGCATGAAATTTTCTTCCTTTCTTAGAACCTATCTCGACGAAATCAACCCAAACCGGCTAACCGGCTGGATCCGCAGCCAGACCTTTCCTTTGATCTGCCGGAACTTCACATTTCCCACATTGGAAAAGCGGCTGTCCTCACTGCCGGAGCGGTTGTCACCCAGCAGAAAATATTCGTTTTTATCCAGACTAATCGGATATTCCGCCAGTCCAGCCAGAGCCGCCTTACCCAAGTCGTTCGGGGCGTCTAATTTTTCATTATTAATGTAAATATAACCGTCCTTGATCTGCACCGTCTCACCTGGCAGTCCAATGACGCGTTTTATATTGTAATTTCCCGTTTCTTTTTCAAATACAATAATGTCATAGCGCTTTGGGCGCATCACGCGGTAACTCAGGCGGTTCATCAGAACCTTTTCGTTCTGCGACAACACCGGTTCCATTGATTGACCGCTCACCCGTATCTGCGTCCCCATCGCAAACACGGCGAACCACGCGATCGAAATTACCACCGCGATATCCACGATCCATCCAACCACCAGACGGATGCGGTTTTTATCCTCTTTCAGCTCCATATGTCACTCCCTCTCTATCCATTCCCCATGAATCATCGCTCATGTCGCAAGCGACCGCGCTCGGCGCGAGAA
>ERZ773112.1064-NODE-1064-length-16594-cov-6.278130_pt1 | contig 16594 bp, 9 predicted proteins | sample MGYA00580566_ERZ773112 | MGnify/ENA primary metagenome ERZ773112 (study PRJEB29015, sample SAMEA2737842) | human gut metagenome | biome: human gut; feature: human-associated habitat; material: faeces | place: China | collected 2012 ... | reverse complement strand
TTTTTCATAGGGCGAATGCCCGACAGCGAGGAAAAACGAAGTTTTTTCGAGCTGCTGCACTGCGGACTAGAAAGAAGTGATCCATAGAAGCGTTGTGTTTACACAAAAGCAGCTGTGTGTGGCTTCTTTTTTTCATAGGGCGAATGCCCGACAGCGAGGAAAAACGAAGTTTTTTCGAGCTGCTGCACTGCGGACTAGAAAGAAGTGATCCATAGAAGCGTTGTGTTTACACAAAAGCAGCTGTGTGTGGCTTCTTTTTTTCATAGGGCGAATGCCCGACAGCGAGGAAAAACGAAGTTTTTTCGAGCTGCCGCACTGCGGACTAGAAAGAGGTGACCAAGAAACTTTTTTCCTCTGCGCCGCCCCCACGCGGCGCAGAGGAAAGCTCCCTGACATCAGCAAAAATCACAACCCACATTTCCACGATATAGAATTTACTTATGAAATTATATTAAAAAAACTATCCAGAAATCGGAAAACTTGTGGTATAATAGATAAAAATATGGCTGTGAATTATTTAATCAGCCAGGTCGCAGATAGTTGACTCATAATAAAAGTGTATTGGGAGGTATCTTTAGAATGGCAAATGAAAAGAAAAAGCCGGTTAAGATCGTGGAAACTGTCCTTCGTGACGCGCACCAGTCTCTGATTGCAACCAGAATGACAACGGAGCAGATGCTTCCGATCATCGGAAAGATGGATGAGGTTGGATACCATGCAGTAGAATGCTGGGGCGGAGCGACATTCGATGCCAGCCTTCGTTTCCTGAAGGAGGATCCGTGGGAGCGCCTTAGAAAGCTGAGAGATGGTTTTAAGAAGACAAAACTTCAGATGCTGTTCCGTGGACAGAATATTCTGGGTTATAACCACTATGCAGATGATGTGGTAGAATATTTCGTACAGAAATCAGTTGCCAATGGTATTGATATTATCCGTATTTTTGATTGTTTAAATGATATCCGCAACCTGGAGACAGCGGTAAAGGCAGCCAACAAAGAAAAAGCACACGCACAGATAGCGCTGAGCTATACACTGGGTGATGCATATACACTGGATTATTGGAAAGACATTGCAAAGAAAATCGAGGATATGGGCGCTGATTCTCTGTGTATCAAGGATATGGCAGGTCTTCTGACTCCGTATAATGCAGAGATCCTTGTAAAAGCACTGAAAGAGGCAGTTGATCTTCCGATTGATATCCATACGCATTACACCTCCGGCGTTGCAGCCATGACTTACTTAAAGGCAGTGGAAGCGGGCGCTGACATGATCGATACCGCGATGTCCCCATTCTCGATGGGAACGAGCCAGCCGGCGACCGAGGTTATGGTTGAGACCTTCAAAGGTACTCCGTATGATACCGGACTGGATCAGGAAAAACTGGCGGAGATCGCAGATTACTTCCGCCCGATGCGTGAGGAAGCGTTAAAGAGTGGTCTGATGAATACCAAGGTTCTGGGCGTTGACATCAATACCCTGCGTTATCAGGTTCCGGGCGGTATGCTTTCCAACCTGGTTTCCCAGCTGAAAGAAGCGCGCGCAGAGGATAAATACTACGATGTTCTGAAAGAGATCCCGAGAGTCCGCAAAGACTTCGGTGAGCCGCCGTTAGTTACTCCGTCTTCCCAGATCGTTGGTACGCAGGCTGTATTAAATGTCCTGATGGGCGAGCGCTACAAGATGTTCACAAAGGAATCCAAGAAACTTCTGATGGGCGAGTTCGGACAGACTGTAAAGCCGTTCGACAAAGAAGTTCAGAAGAAAGCAATCGGCGATGCAAAACCGATCACCTGTCGTCCGGCAGATCTGATCGAGCCGCAGCTTGAGAAGATTGAGGCGGAGATGAAGCAGTGGAAGCAGCAGGATGAGGATGTCCTGACTTATGCACTGTTCCCACAGGTAGCAAAAGAGTTCTTCGAGTCCCGTCCGGCAAAGAAACCGCCGGTTGAGAAACGCGAAATCCTGAAAGCGGCTGCACCGGACGTAAAGAAAGCACCGGTGTCCACTGAGGAGATGGATGGAAACGGAATCAATACCTGGGCTGGAAGAAAAAGCGAGTCTTACCAGATCTAAGCTAAAAAGAATTTAAGGATTTTGAGCCAAAAGGAGTGCCAGAATCGGTAGAGTGTACCGGGTTGGCACTCCTTTTTATGCTACTATGCATTCAAAAATCATATATCCGGAAAACATTTCAAAGCCAACCTATACTGCTTCTAAAAATTAAGGAAATCTTACAATTTCGCGCAAAGGCCCCAAATTTTGCGAAGTTTTTTCGGTAAGGTTGACACATATGGTCTTTTTTCATTATAATAGATACGATTGTAAAAACGTGAAAAAGATGGAAAACAGTCGAGCGGCTGTCTGGAAATGCGGCGGCAGACAGAATAAGAATTCCGTTGCGGGGGATGAATTGCAGAAAACGCAGCAGAATGAGGAGATAGACGGATGAAAAAATGGAAGTTATTGGGGAAACGGGCGGCGGCGTTTCTGCTGGGCGCTGTGATGGCGGTCAACCCAGGGCTGGCAGGTACTGCAGCAGAGTCTTTGCTGGGGATCGTCAGCTATGCGGAAGAGAGAACCGCGTCGGTCAATGCGACAAACCTGAATGTCCGGAGTGGTCCTGGCACTTCGTATCAGGCACTAGCGAAGCTGTCCAAGGGCGCACCGGTTACAGTACTTGGTGAGCAGACGGGAACGGATGGCGTCGTATGGTATCAGATACGATATAGCGGAAGCGGCGGTGAGCAGACGGGGTATGTTTCGAGCAAATACATAAAGTTTCCGACTGCGATCAAATCGGATTCGGATTTTGAAAGCTATCTGACAAAGCAGGGATTTCCGGAGAGCTATAAACAGGGGCTCCGGGAATTGCATGCACAATATCCGAATTGGACGTTCACGGCGTTCCAGACGAATCTGGATTGGAACACAGCGTTGAAAAATGAAAGCGTGATCGGGCGGAACCTGGTTGCGAGCAGCAGCATTTCGTCCTGGAAATCGACCGAGACAGGTGCGTATGACTGGGGAACCGGAACCTGGCCGGGCTTTGACGGAAGCTCCTGGGTACAGGCGTCTTCGGATATTATCGCCTATTATATGGATCCGCGGAATTTCTTAAATGATAAATATATTTACCAGTTCATGAAACAGTCGTATGACAGTTCGCTTCACACGAAGACGGGGCTGCAGAACATGGTGAGCGGAACCTTCCTTTCCGGCACGGTGTCGGGCGGATCGTCGGTATCGGCCGGTACGGGAAGCGGTTCAGGAAGCTCTTCTTCCGGTTCAGCGACGGGACCGGGAAGTTCGTCAGGTTCGAGCGGAAGCAGCGCCGGTCTGTCGTCTCCGATTGCTTCGATCAGCGATCATAAGACGGAGCGGGTGGCAGCGACCAATGGACCGGGCATGGCGGGAGATGGATTTTCTTCCAACAATGCAGACGGGGAGACGGCGCCGGTCAGCAGCGGCACATCGAATAAGTCATCGGGGACAACCAGCAGCACGGCTGGAACCACCAGTGGCAGTACAAGCGCACCGGAAAGCAGCACAACTGGAACAACTTCTGGTTCAACCAGCAGCGGAAGAACAAGTGCACCGGGAAGTGGCACTTCCAGCAGTTCGGGAACTTCCACGGGAGTGGCGCAGCAGTCTGCAATCGGTACTTCCTATGTAGATATCATCATGAATGCGGCATCCGAATCGGGAGTCAATCCATATATTCTGGCGTCGATGATTCTGCAGGAACAGGGCAGTCAGGGAACCGGACGCAGTATTTCCGGAACGGTGTCCGGCTATCAGGGATATTATAACTTCTTTAATATAGAGGCATATCAGTCCGGCTCGATGAGTGCGGTAGAACGCGGACTCTGGTGGGCATCCCAGTCGGGAAGCTATCTGCGCCCGTGGAACAGCATCGAGAAATCGATCCGCGGCGGTTCGGTTTATTATGGCGAGAATTATGTGAAAAAAGGGCAGGATACGCTGTACTTAAAGAAATTTAATGTGCAGGGCAGCAACCTTTATAAACACCAGTACATGACGAACGTGCAGGCGGCAGCTGCCGAAGGACTGACGCTTTCGAAGATCACGGCATTGGCAAATACAACACTTGAGTTCTCGATTCCGGTGTATAAAAACATGCCGGCGGGCGCCTGCGTCAAACCGACGCTGGACGGCAGCCCGAACAACAAGCTGTCGGCGCTGGGTGTCGATGGATTTGCACTGACACCGACCTTTAACCGAGATACAGAGTCCTACGATCTGATCGTGGATCCATCGGTGGCAAGCGTGACGGTAGCAGCGAGCGCGATTGATTCCAAGGCAACGATTGCCGGAACGGGAACGGTCGATCTGCAGAGCGGTGTCAATGAGATCACCGTGACGGTCAAAGCGGCAAATGGAAATCTGCGAAATTACGTCCTTCACGTAGTGCGCCAGTCGGGCGGTCCGACCTACTCAAGCTCGATTGGAAGCGGCGTTTCCTCTGGAAGCAGCTCTAGCGGTCCGGCGACGGGACCGGGCATGTCTTCAGGAAGCAGTTCAGGAAATTCTTCCTCCGGCGGTTCGGATGTGCAGATTGTCGGTCCGACCTCTTCGGGAAGCAGTTCAGGAAGCTCTCCTTCCGGGCAGTCTGCACCGGGATCGAATGTGAATGGATTTGGGAGCGGCAGTTCCGGAACCCTGATTGCGCCAAATGGGGAGTCTGTCGGGAGCGCCGGCAGTCCGCAGGGGAGCCAGTCGCCGACCAGTGCGGCGGCACCATCCCAGTCCACATCGGGAACGCATGCGGCATCGTCGGTGCGCGGGGATGTCAACGGCGACGGTAAGCTGAACATCATGGATATCCTGCTGGCACAGCGGTCGATACTGGGACTTGGAAAGTTAAGAGCGGAAGAAATCGCGCGCGCCGACCTCAATGGAAATGGAAAAGTAGATATTTTGGATGTTCTTCTGATGCAGAAGAAGATTCTGGGACTGTAGGGATATTTCACGTACCTGCGGCTGGTCTTGAGAGATGGCAGCGGGTACGTGAAAATTTGTAAAGAAAGGGAACGGTGCAGATATGGGACCGTTACCAATAAAGAATATAGGATAGGGCAGTTGAATGAAAAGGTTTAAAAATATCATATTAGGTATACTTGCGGCAGGTATGCTGACGGTGGCGGCGCCGGTTGGCGGGATCAGCGCCTATGCATCCAGCGCAAAAATTTCATTTTCCGATCCGAATGCGACGGTGGGTCAGGAGTTCAGCGTCAATGTGAAGATCTCCTCTCAGGATGGAAATCTAGGGGCATCCGACGTGGTACTTTCCTATGATCCGTCGGTCATTGAGTTTGTGAGCGGAAATAACGCAAGCGGCGGTGCAGGTTCCGTCCGCCTGGTCGGAACGATGGATTCCAGCTCGACGAAGGCATTTTCCTATACGCTGAAATTCAAGGCAGTGCAGGCGGGAAATACGTCGATCTCTGTGGGAAGTTATGAAGTCTATGACTCAGATGCACAGGCAGTCACAGTTTCTAAAACGGGGACGGCGAGCGTCAAAGTAAAAGCACCGGCAACCTCCTCGGCGGAAGCGGCGCTTTCGTCCTTGAAGATTTCTCCAGGAACACTTTCCCCTGCATTTTCGCCAAATGTGACTTCTTATACGGCGCAGGTAGGAGCCAGCGTCGATAAGCTGGCGGTCAGCGCGAGTGCGAAGGATAGCAAGGCGAAAGTCCTTGTCAGCGGTGATTCCGGCTTAAAGGTAGGTGCTAATACCGTTGTCTGCAAGGTGACGGCGGAGGATGGACAGACAACTAAGAGCTACACGATCACAGTCAATAAGCTAGATACGGTCGATGTGCCGTCAGAGGCGGAGACAGAGGCTGAAACAGAGGCAGTTGGGACAACGCCGGTTGTGACAAACGGGCTGGATGTGGAAATAGACGGCGTTTCCTATACGGTGGCGACGGAATTTGATGCCTCCCTGCTTCCGGAAGGATATACGCAGTCTACCTGTACTTATGGCGGTTCAGAGGTCCAGTGTGGAAATGGCAATGACCTGACGCTTCTGTATTTGCAGGGTGCCGATGGAAATGGTGCGTTTTATATTTATATACCGGAATCCGGTGTGTTATCGCCGTATGTGACGATCGATGTGACAGCAAAGTCGATTCTGGTGCTTCCACCGGATGAGTCGGTTCAGATTCCGGATGGATTTATGGAGACGACTATTCAGTTAAACGGCACGTATAAAGTGCAGGGCTGGGTGTGGAAGAGCGATGAACAGCAGAAGTATTGTGTCGTATATGGTATGAATGAGAGCGGCGAGAAGTCGCTGTATCGGTATGATATTGCAGAAAAGACCTTCCAACGGTATTTTGAAGACCCGTCTCTGGCAACTAAATACGATGATGCACAAGTGGAAGAGATTGTAGATAAGTACAACGCACTTTGCAGGGATTATAATATTCGCTTTGTCATGCTTGCGGTTCTGGGCGTAGCGTGTGTAATCTTGTTCTTTATCGTGATCAATCTTCTGCTCAAGCGGAAAAAGTGGAGAGAGGAAGCGCAGGCAGCCGGAGGCAGACAGAGGTCCAAGCGTCGTCCGTCATCGCCGAATGCACGACCGGCGGCAGACGCATGGGTGAAACGAGACACTGGGCGCGATAAGAGAGAAGACGGGGAAATGACGCCGGCAAGACCGGCAGCGCGGAGTGAGAAGGAGCGCATGGCAGCGGATGACAGACGCCGCCCGTCCGCAGAGCGGATGGAGGAAGGGCGTCGGAGTGCGCGCCGAACCCAAGAGACGCTGGAGACAAGACCGGTTCGCCGGGAGCGGGAAGAGGAGCGCGAGATGCAGCCGGTCCGCCGGACAAGGGAAGATGAGCGCGCGTCCCAGCCTGTTCGCCGAGAGCGGAGTATGGAGGCAGCATCGGCAGACCGCGCAAAACGGATGCCGGAGGAAAGACGTCGCCGGGAAGCAGGAAGCGAAAATCGTTCCGAACGCGTTCGTAGAGAAATGCCAGAAGAAAGCAGTCCGGCTTGTGTCCGCAGAGAGGCATCAGAAGAAGAACGTCTGCAGCGCACCCGCAGAGATACGGCAGAGGAAAGCCGTTCTGAGCGTCCGCGCAGAACTTCGGCAGACGGAAGCCGCGCAGAGCGGGAACGCCAGGCAGTGGCAGAAAGCCGACGCACAGAACGGGAACGTGCCGTTTCAGCAAAAGAAAGCCGCCTGCAGCGCGATTACACGCCGGCATCGGCGCATCGTGCGGCGAAAGAGTCTGCAGTATCGGGAGAACGCCGGAATGCGCGCCCGACGATTCATGTGCGCCCGGCATCCCGCTCGGAGCTTTACTACACGCTGGAACGGGAGGAATACGGTGATCGCCCAACGAGATATGAGTCGGAATCAGAGCGATCCAGACGCGCCCGCGAGGCAAAAGCCCGGTTAGAGCGGGATCGGCGTGATGAGGATGGATTTGAGTATATCGACGATCCGCAGTAAATAAAAGAGGAAAAGATGGATATCTGTCCAGGAGATTTCTGGTGGGTATCTGTCTTTTCTTTTATATCGATTTTTTGTAACAAGTTCACACAATTAACATAGTTTTACAGTTGACGAAAACACCTGTTTGTTATACAATCTATATAACAAATGATAAAACAGGCGGCTGACTGTATTTAGAAACGGGGTCTGCCGTCAGAATGAAAGATGGTGGAGTATGATTGTAGAGATTGATTTTAACAGTGAGGAAGCGCTTTATATTCAGCTCATAAACCAGATCATCATCGGGATTGCGACCGACCAGATCCGGGAGGGCGATACGCTGCCATCCGTGCGCCAGTTAGCGGATAACATCGGAATTAACATGCACACGGTCAACAAGGCATATTCTGTACTGAAACAGGAAGGTTTTCTGCGTGTGGACCGCCGCCGCGGGGCAGTGATTGCACTTGATACGGATAAGATGCGGACGATCTCGGAGATGCGCCGGGATCTCAGTGTGATTCTGGCAAGAGGTGTCTGTAAAAATGTGAGCCGCGAGGAGGTTCACGATCTGGTGGATTCCATTTATGACGCATTTACAGCGGAATAGCAGGTTCCGGCTGCGGGCGATGATTTTTGTGTATTGGAACCGTTGCGGGATGTGTATGTTGGGAGGATAAATTATGCTGTGTGAGAAATGTGGGATTCGCGAAGCGAATATTAAATATACAGAAGTGTTTAACGGCGTCAAGACAGAGCATAATCTCTGCGCCCAGTGCGCGAAAGAGATGGATCTGGGACCGTACTCGGCACTGATTGAGGGAGAATTTCCGCTTGGAAAACTGCTTTCGAGCCTTTTGGGACTGACGGATGCGTCTGCCAGCCAGGCACCGAAAGAGGATGTGATATGCCCGACCTGCGGCACGACGTATGAAGAATTTATCAAGAACAGCCGTTTCGGATGCGCGGACTGTTATCATGTGTTTGATCCGTTGCTTGGGGAGAAAATTAAGAAATTGCAGGAAAATTCGAGCCATACCGGCAAACATCCGAAGATCCAGCCGCGCAGTCAGGCGGCTGCAGAGGTGACGAAGAAAGGAGAACTGGAATTCAGCCCGGAGGAGCAGATTAAGCAGCTGAAACGCAGGCTGGAAGCGGCGTTGCAGGAAGAAGACTATGAGACGGCTGCTGCCTGCCGGGATAAGATACACAGTCTGGAAGGAGAGATGAGACATGACGAAATGGTTTGAGGAAGTGGCGAATGATGCGTCCAATATCGTTTCCAGTCGGGTGCGTCTGTCTCGGAACTGGGAGGAATATAAATTTCCGAGCCGTCTGGAGCCGGATGAGGCGCGGACGATGATTGCCCGTTTAAAACAGAATTTCCGCGATCTGGGTGACCGGGACGGTCAGTTTTATGAATATGAAGATCTGGAATTGATGGAGAAGCTTGACCGCACCGCATTGCGGGAACGGCGGCTTTTAAACCGCACGCTGGCGGAGAAGACGACGCCGGGCGGGATCCTCTGTTCGGAGGATGAGCGGGTCAGCATGGTATTAAATGCGGACGATCATATCCGTTTACAGGTGCTGGCATCGGGACTCGATCTGCAAGAATGTTATGCAAAAGCGGATGCGCTGGATGATTATATCAACGAGAAGATTCCGTATGCATTTAATGAGAAATATGGATATCTGACGTCCTATCCGACGAATGTCGGAACAGCAATGAAGGCGTCTGTGGTCGTGCATCTGCCGTCTCTGACGATGAATAAGAAATTTCAGGAACTTCTGGGCGATATGGGACGTTTCGGCACGACCGTGCGCGGCGTTTATGGCAGAGGCAATGAAAACTACGGCGATCTGTACGAGGTGGTCAATCAGAAGACACTCGGCATCACCGAACAAGAGATTCTGGAGCTGGTAGCTAACGTGGCGGGGCAGCTCTCGGCGCAGGAAAATCAGTTCCGCGAGGTTTCTCTGTCGAGGCACCGCCTGGAGCGGGAGGATGAGGCGTACAAGTCCTACGGCGTTCTGAAATATGCGCGCCGGATGACGCTCAAGGAAGCGATGACATTTCTATCTCATGTCTGGGCGGGCATCGCGGACGGGCTGTTAAAACCGGCAGAATTTGTGAGCATTTACCGCCTGATGATCGGCATCCAGCCGGCAAACTTACAGAAACGTTCGAGCAAGCCGCTGGGACGTGAGGAATTGGAGGCAGAGCGGGCGCGGTATCTGCGGGAGGAACTGCCGAAGCTGGTGTAAAGTAAAAAGAAACAGGAGGAACAGTAAAATGATCGATCGTTTTACTCAGAAAGCCAGAGAAGCGATCCGTCTGGCAGTCGAGACAGCGCAGGAGCTGGAACACGGCTATGTGGGGACGGAGCATCTGCTTTTAGGACTGATAAAAGAGGGAACTGGCGTGGCGGCAGCGGTTCTGGCAGAACATGATGTGACAGAAGAGCGTGTCATGGAACTGATGGAGCGTCTGATAAGCCCGGCAGTGGCGACTCAGGTAGAGGGACAGATTGAGTATACGCCGGGGGCGCGCGCCGTGCTGCAGGCGAGTTATGATGAGGCGGTTTTTTTCAAAGCGCCTCTGATTGGAACGGAGCACATCCTGATTGCCATCATCAAGGATGGAAAATCAACTGCGTGCCGTTTACTCAATACAATGAATGTTAATATTCAGAAATTATATGTGGATCTGATGGGGGCTATGGGCGATGACGCGCCGTCCGAGGCAGCGGAAGATGCGGCAGCAGGACGGGTGCGCCCGGAGAAAGGCAATACACCGAATCTGGACAATTTCAGCCGGGATCTGACCCAGATGGCGCGGGACGGAAAGCTCGATCCAGTCATCGGCAGGGAACGGGAAATGAAACGTGTTATTCAGATTTTAAGCCGCCGGACGAAGAATAATCCGTGCCTGATCGGGGAACCAGGCGTCGGAAAGACGGCGGTTGTGGAAGGTCTGGCACAGTTCATTGTTTCCGGCAATGTACCGGAGACGATCGCGAAAAAGCGGGTTGTCAGCCTCGATTTGTCCGGCATGGTTGCAGGATCCAAGTACCGCGGTGAGTTCGAAGAGCGGATTAAGAAGGTACTTGCCGAGGTGCGGGAGAGTGGAAATGTGCTCTTGTTTATTGACGAGATTCACACGATCATCGGCGCAGGCGGCGCGGAGGGCGCGATCGATGCCTCCAATATCCTGAAACCGTCGCTGGCGAGGGGCGAGATTCAGCTCATTGGTGCGACGACGCTGGAAGAATACCGCAAATACATCGAAAAAGATGCGGCCTTGGAACGCCGGTTTCAGCCGGTTATGGTGGATGAGCCGACGGAGGCGGAATCCATCGAGATTTTGAAGGGGCTTCGCAGCCGCTATGAGGAACATCACAAGGTGACGATCCAGGATGAGGCACTGGTGGCAGCGGTGCGCCTGTCTGCCCGCTATATCAATGACCGTTTCCTGCCGGACAAGGCGATCGATCTGATCGATGAAGCATCCTCGAAGTTGCGTCTGACTGTATATACGGAGCCGGAGGAGATCAAAAAGCTCGAAGCGGAGATCAAAAAACTCGAAGGCCAGAAGGAAGAGGCGATCAAGGCTGAAGCCTATGAGAAAGCCGGTGAGATCAAGAAGAAGCAGCAGAAAAAGCAGGAAAAGATTGAAAAGATTCGTGAAAAATGGGAAAAAGAGAAAAATTCACGCAAGTTAGTGGTCGGTGAAAATGAGATTGCGGACATTGTTTCTGACTGGACGAAGATCCCGGTTCGCAAGCTGGCAGAAGAAGAGTCAGAGCGGCTGTTGAAACTGGAGTCCATTCTGCATGAGCGCGTGGTCGGACAGGAGGAAGCTGTATCCGCCGTGGCGCGTGCGATCCGCCGTGGTCGTGTGGGACTCAAGGATCCGAAGCGGCCGATCGGTTCGTTTCTGTTCCTGGGGCCGACGGGTGTCGGAAAAACAGAGCTTTCCAAGGCACTCTCGGAGGCGATGTTTGGCACGGAAAATGCGATGATCCGCGTTGATATGTCGGAGTACATGGAGAAACACAGCGTTTCCAAGATGATCGGTTCGCCGCCAGGATATGTTGGCTACGAGGAGGGCGGACAGCTCAGCGAGAAAGTGCGTCGCAATCCATATTCGGTTATTCTCTTTGATGAGATTGAAAAAGCGCATCCGGATGTATTTAACATTCTGCTGCAGATCCTCGATGACGGGCACATTACGGACGCACAGGGACGGAAGGTGGATTTCAAGAACACGATTCTGATTATGACCTCCAATGCGGGCGCTGAAAATATTATTTCCCCGAAGCGGCTTGGATTCTCGTCGGAGAGCGGTGAGAAAGCGGATTATGCGTTTATGAAAGAGCGCGTGATGGAGGAAGTGCGCCGGATGTTTAAGCCAGAGTTTTTAAACCGAATCGATGAGATTTTAGTATTCCATCCTCTGACGAAGGAGAATATCAAGACGATCGCGGGCATTCTGCTGCGCGGCATCAAGAAAAGGACGGAGGATCAGCTTGGAATGACGCTCACGATCACAGATGATGCGATCGATTTTCTGGCAGACAAGGGATATGATTCCAAATATGGTGCAAGACCGTTGCGCCGGACGATCCAGACGCAGATCGAGGATCAGCTTTCTGAGAAGATCCTGGAAGGCACGATCCGGAAAAAAACAGAGGTTCGGATTGAAAAAGATGGCGATCAGCTGAAATTTGAGACGGTCTAAAGGGCTGGAAGCGAAAAGACTGGTAAACCCGGTCGAAGTGTGTTAAAATGATACTACTGAGTAACTGTGTAAGTGCGGAGCAGTTGCGATATTGATTAAAAGGATACTAGGAGGATAAAGCATTATGCCAGTAGTTAGCGAGTTAATCCGCATCGAGGATGACGGAACCATCAGTTTTGGCAATTATATGTTAGCAGCAAAGTCCAAGCTGCAGGATTTTGAATTTCAGGGCGATCTTTATAAGGTAAAAACATTCGGCGAGATTACCAAGCTGGAGCGCAACGGAATGTTCGTATATGAGTCGGTACCGGGCACGGCAGTCAATCATTTCCAGGCGGGAGATACTTCCGTACAGTTTTCGGTTGAGGGCGAGAAGGATGCTCAGATTACCATTCAGTTAGAGGATGAGCGTGAGTATGAGGTATATGTAGACGGCGTATCGGTTGGTGGCATGAAGACCAACGTCAGCGGCAAACTGGTACTGAGCGTGGAGCTGAACCCGGGCAAGGCAACCGCAATCCGGATTGAAGCCAGATAAGGAAAAGAAAAACAAAACGTTACGTACAAGTTACAATGCGTGAGATGAAAGCTGCTGCATGGCAGGAATGGCGGGCGTGTGCGCCGGAAGCCGGTTTCCGCCATGCAGCAGCTTTTTGTGTAATAAGAAATATGAGAAGAAGTGTTTGGAAAGGAATCAGCATGGCAAAGGCAAAATCAACGGGATTTTTCTGCAGGGAATGCGGTTATGAATCTTCCAAATGGATGGGGCAGTGCCCGGCGTGCAAGGCGTGGAATACGATGGTGGAAGCGCCGTCCGCACCGGCATCATCCGGTACGGCAGCAGGGCGGTATGCGGCAGCGGCTTCGCTGACGGCGGTACCGGGGAAACGGGTTGGCGCGCAGGCAAAGCCGGTCAGCTTAGATGAAATTGAGCTTTCCGATACGGATCGGACGAGAACCGGATTTGCAGAACTTGACCGGGTGCTTGGAAGCGGCGTGGTGCGTGGCTCCCTGGTGCTGGTCGGCGGAGATCCGGGAATCGGAAAATCAACCCTGCTTCTGCAGGTCTGCCGGAACCTGGCAGGACAGGAACAAAAGGTTTTATACGTCTCCGGCGAGGAGTCATTAAAACAGATCAAACTGCGGGCAAGCCGGATCGGGACGGTGAGCGGACCACTTTCGTTCTTGAGTGAGACGAACCTGGATACGATTGCGGAGGTGATCCGGGAGGTACGCCCGGATGTGGTCGTGATCGATTCGATCCAGACCATGTTTATCGAGGCGGCAGGTTCTGCACCGGGCAGTGTCAGCCAGGTAAGAGAGTGCACCGGCGTCCTGATGCAGCTCGCAAAAGGACTGGGCGTGACAGTCTTTATCGTCGGTCATGTGACGAAAGAGGGCGTTGTGGCGGGACCGCGTATGCTGGAACATATGGTCGATACAGTGCTATATTTTGAGGGCGATCGCCATGCGTCCTACCGGATTCTGCGGGGAGTGAAGAACCGCTTCGGTTCGACCAATGAGATCGGCGTGTTTGAGATGCGGGAGGAAGGACTGGCGGAGGTGCCGAATCCATCCGAATTTATGCTGGAAGGGCGCCCGGCGGAGGCATCCGGTGCGGTGACTGCCTGCTCGATGGAGGGAACCCGCCCGATTCTTCTGGAAGTGCAGGCGCTGGTGTCAAAGACGAATTTCGGACTGCCGCGGCGGACGGCAGCGGGCGTCGATTACAACCGTGTGAACCTGCTCATGGCAGTGTTGGAAAAACGATGCCGTTATGCCCTGTCCGGGTACGATGCGTATGTCAACATTGCAGGCGGCATGAAGATGAACGAGCCGGCGCTTGACCTTGCGATCGTGATGGCGCTGATTTCCAGCTATAAAGACCGTCCGCTGGATGAGAAAACGATCGTATTTGGCGAGGTCGGACTCTCCGGAGAGGTGCGCGCCGTCTCGATGGCAGAGCAGAGAGTCCATGAGGCAGTCAAGATGGGATTTACAAGATGCATTCTTCCGATGGTCAATGTCAGTAAATTGAAACCAAGGTCGGATATCCGGCTGGAAGGGGTGGCAAATGTGCGGGAGGCGATTGGGCTGCTGTAGGTTGCTTGGATTTTGGGAAAATTTAAGAAAAATAATATTAGCGTAATGTGAGTAATAGCAAATTTGTCTCAGTGGGAGTTAGGTCTCCGACTGAGATAAACGCTCCGCGAGGATGCGCAGTGATTCTGATAGGAATATGTCAGCTTCTCTGACCAGAATCACGCGCCAAGTCTCACGGACGTTCGACTTGAATGTTTAAAAAACAAAAAACGCCAATGACTCATCTCTGAATCACTGACGCCTTTAGAAGCAGGGGAAGAGGGATTCGAACCCCCATTAACGGTTTTGGAGACCGTTGCTCTGCCATTGAACTATTCCCCTTCGTTGCTGACTCAGTTATAATATCATAGCCATAACGAAAAGTCAACAATTTTTTTGCGATTTTTCATTTTTTTTGATTTAATATATTTTTTTCCATTTATTAGGTTTCATTCATCATTTTATATGGAAACTAAATGTCAGGGTAATTTAGCAAAAGGGAACTTGTGTACTCTTACCAGTCGGGGGATTTGCAATGAATATTTAGTCCAACTGCCCGAAATATAGTTGTAAAATTATTTGATTTATATAGACAATGACAATCTGACGTGAAATGAATACGACACACAGCTATAACTGTCGCGATATTTTACCAAGAAATACGCTGATTTTTTGGTAAAAATCATGTGTCGAGAATATGTGATATAAAAGAAATTTAATTGACATTCGACAAAAATCGTGCTATAAACACTGAATAAATCTTTATGGTTTTAAATGTGCCTAAAAAACGGAGGAAAAAATTCTGTTGGTACATTCAGGAAAAAGGAGTTGTTTATTATGAAACAGAGAAAAATTATGCTGAAAACGATAGAAGATGCAAAGAAATTTGTCAATGCTTCTATGAAATGCGATTTTGATATTGATGTTTTTTATAACCGTGTTGTCATTGACGCCAAGTCGATTCTGGGAGTTATGAGTCTGGATCTGACACAGATTCTGACCGTTGAGTACATGGGCGAGGATGCAGAGTATGAGGCGTTTCTTGACACGATGGAAGCGAACAATGTGACAGCGGAACAGTTCAGTGACGAAAGCTGGAGAAATGGAAACCGGGAGTTTGTGGATCAAGCCAGGGAATTTGCTGTAAAGGATGCTCAGGAGCAGACCTTCCGGGACCATAACACGTTTTCCGACTGGATTTCCCGCATTGGACGGAGACCGGACACTCCCAAGGCAATCCAGACACTTTCCGCGGGTATGATGCCATTTCGGAGAACGCCTGCAAATGTCCTTGTTCGTGCAGAAGAATATTCTCCTCTTGGACTTCTGAATACGGCATATCTCTCCGCGCAAAAGGCGGCATCCGAAACGAACCTGACAGAAGCGAGAGGACCTGGTATAAAGGGAATGGCCGGAGAATTCGCCCGCTCCGGACAGGACGTTACCGCAAACGACATCATCAACAGCCTTTCCAAATCCCTCACAGGAACCGGGATTTTTGTCCTTGGAATGGCCCTTGCAAATATGGGACTTTTGCGCGGAGGCCCGGACGATGACGAGAAACAGGCGGAATTTGACGAGCTGACCGGGCATCAGGACTATTCCATTGAACTGCCAAACGGGCTTTCCTTCACCATTGATTGGCTGACCCCTGCGGCAATGCCGCTTCTTATGGGCGCACAACTGGAAAAAATCCGGGAAGATGGAGATGTTACGCTGAAAGACTTGGAAACGTCCCTGCTTTCCATTGCGGACCCCATGATTCAAATGTCTATGCTGCAAGGCGTCAATGACACAATGGACAGTATCAAGTTCTCAGATGATAACTTGGGACAGATCGCCGTCTCGACGGCGCTTGACTACCTCACACAAGGTCTGACAAATACCCTTGTCGGGCAGGTGAGGCGGTCTATCAGCGGTGATAACACAATGACCTATGTGGACAAGAACAGCATTATTCCGGACTGGCTGCAAAGAGAACTTGGGTCTGCCTCCAAGAAGTCTTTTACGCCAGCATATAACCAAGTGCCCTATATCGACGCGTGGGGCCGCACAGAGGAAACCGGAGACTTTTTTGAAAGGCTGGTTAACAACACACTCAATCCCTCTTACATCTCTCAAATCGACGTGGACGATGTGGAGCAGGAGCTTCAACGGGTCTATGACGCCACTGGCGAGAGCGTGTTCCCATCCAGAGCGGATAAGACCATTACATCCGACGGCAGGGAAAAGAACCTCACGGCGGAAGAGTACACCAGATACGCAAAGGACCTTGGACAGACCCGGTACAGGTATGCGCA
>ERZ773112.1049-NODE-1049-length-16782-cov-16.108507_pt1 | contig 16782 bp, 17 predicted proteins | sample MGYA00580566_ERZ773112 | MGnify/ENA primary metagenome ERZ773112 (study PRJEB29015, sample SAMEA2737842) | human gut metagenome | biome: human gut; feature: human-associated habitat; material: faeces | place: China | collected 2012 ... | reverse complement strand
GCAGTTGGTAGCGCACTACGTTCGGGACGTAGGGGTCGGGCGTTCGAGTCGCCTCTTTCCGACAAAACCGAGGCTAACAAACTGTTTATCAGTCGTTAGCTTCGGTTTTGCGTTTTGAGAAGTGGCTAAATAAAGACAGAAGCATGAGTTGGGCAATTCTTTTGATTTAATCGTGTCATTGGCCCGTTTCGGCAACGACCTGTTCAGGGAAGTTCAGCGCGATGAAGTATTCCAACGGTTTCCTCCCCGTCTTTTTTATGTCCTGCATCTTTTATGTCCTGCATCTTTTATGTCCTGCATCCTAAATCCCTCACATTCCATTTCTAAAAAAAATGATATCACTGAAACGCTATACCTTATTGATTATTCTGTTGTCTGCCTGCATCCTGTCAACGGCCCAAAAGCGCCTGAAAACGCCGCTTGCCTTCGTGCCTGCCGACAGTGTCGTTTTGTGGGGCGAAAGTTATAACGACTTGCGAGGCATGGCGCTTCGTGTTAACAAAACATTGCAGGCAAGAGCGGTTAAGCCTGTTGGCAAGGCATACAAAAAAGCCTTGAAGGCGTGGAAGGAAGAAACGTTGCCGACAGCCACACTGACAGGAGCTTGCGAGAAAGGGCTGAGCGAGCGCATGCTTCGGAACGCTCTTCTCATAGAGCAGGCTGGAGGATTGTTTCTCGAATCAGCCGACAGTCGCTTCATGGATCTCTCTGAGCGCGTTCTTTGGGGCGATTTGATGCACGAGGTGATTTCTCCGTCGCCAGTGTCTTTTGAGAAGCATACGGCGTCTCAAGCATTGGTGGATGCCACAGGGATGATTTATGCCACGTCGGGTGAAGACCTTTGGGTGAACCTGTTTACCAATAGCACGACACACGTCTTGTCGGATGAACTCAATATCATTGTCGACCAGATGACGGGTATGCCCCTTGAAGGACGGGTAAAAATCCGTTTGACGGGCTATTCACGTGGCCGTTTCCATGTCCGCCTGCATGTGCGCATTCCCGGATGGGCCGTAGGTCGTTTTGAACCGAAGGAGAAATATGTGTTTTCCAACGATGCGAAGGTTGACGGCGTGGAGACGGGAGCCGCATCTCCCATAACAAAGACACCGACATTCTACATCAACGGGCGTGAGAGCCTCACCTCCGTTGTGGAGAACGGATATTTTGTTATTGACCGCACGTGGAATTCTGGAGACGAAGTCATGGTTGAATTTCCCATGTTGCCCTATTTTGTTAAGGAAGTGGGGAAGGGCAGTGCGTCGGTTGCCGCCTGCCATCTCTTCAGGGGTGTGTTGGAATACGTGCCGCAACAATCAGGCAAAGACTTCCGCCTCAGTCCTAATGTGGGCTTGAAAGAAACGGAGAGCGAAGACGGTGTCCCCTTGTATGAAATCAAAGATACCAAAGAAAACGTTGTGATGTTTGCGCCCTATATATCTGTCTGGTAGGAAGGACGTTGGAATAATAGAAAAAGCACAAGATGCGCCTTGCAATGGGGCATCTTGTGCTTTTTCTATTATGGAGTGTCGTCGCGGCCTTTTCCTGTTGACGCTGCTTGGTCATAGAGAGGCCGTTGTATGAAAGCCGATGATATGCCAGCGTTGGCCCGTCATCGATTTCCGTCTGCTCAAATGAGCACTTCAATCTCATAAAAACCAGTCCAAGTCTGTCCTGGTTCGGCCGTGTTGATGTAAGGGCGTTTCTCCACGGGACCTTCAAAGCCGATGGGGTCGCAAAGACCATACCACGGTTCGGCGCAGATGAATGGTGCGTGCACACCTTGCGGCGACCAGAACAGCCAAACGGGAGCCGAACTCTTTACGGCTACCAGAGGGCGCTTTGCCTTGTCGAGCACAACGGCGCGTTCAATCTGGTGTTCATCGAAAATCAAAGCCTCGTTGGCAAAGGTGTCAACGCCAAGCGGCACCAGTCCGTCGGCCTCTTTCGGGAAGTTAAAATGTTGAGGCTCTGTGCATCCCTGCTCTGTGGCGCGAAGCACATGGGAGATATTTTTACCTTCAAGTTTCAAGTAGCCGTCAACGGCAGCGTCTTCGTCGAAATCGGGGAGTACGAAGCCAGGGTGTCCGCCCATTTGGAAGAACATGGTGCTGTCGCCCAAGTTCAGAACCGTCATCGTGGCCTTCATCCGGCGGCCTTCCAAGGCATATTTAACGCGCACTTCGTAGGGCCAGGGAAACGCTTCGCGGTTTTCTCCGCAGTCCTTATAAACATAGGTCAGGCTGTCGGCCGTCTCCTCTTCAAGCGTCCATTCCTTTTCGCGCATAAAACCGTGTTTCGGCATTTGGTAAGACTTGCCGTTCAGCCGGTAAGTGCCGTTCCAAAGTCCGCCCACTGCGGGGAAGAGAATCGGCGAGCGTCCGTGCCAATATTCAGGTATTCCCTGCCAGAGCATTTCCCGTTCTCCAGCCAAAACCTTGAGATTCTGCATTTCTGCGCCAGCCGTGCTGACCGTGATGCTGATTTCTCCGTTTGAGATGGTGTTTAGTTTAGCCATTTGCTGTTTTTTGTTTGTCGTTCATGGTTGATGGGGCACCGTTGTTGTCCGACAAAGGAAAACGACGCCCCTCTGAAAAGTTATTCTCAATCAGTGTGCTACAGATTTATCGGGCAAAAACGCCCTGCTCCAAATGGGCAGAAAACTTCCGCTCCGCTTTTTTAGTAATGTTGAAAGAATAAGTTCCGCAATTTTGCACCTGCATTTTTGAGCTATTTTTGAGCTTATTCGAAGGAGCAATGCGAGCATTGTGACTGAGAATAAGTTCGAAAAGAGCCGAAAAGGCAGGTGGATAAATAGAATATTACTTGCCCACGGCAAAATTGCGGAAGTTATTTTTTCAACATTACTTAGATTAGAAATCCATATCCAATTTGAAATCTTCAAGAATTTTGCGGGCAGAATCATAGTCGCGCTCCGCCTTGCGAAGAATTGCCTCGCTCTGTCCTGACGACAACTGTCCGTCCACGATGAAATCGTCGTTGTGACGGTCGTAGTGGGGGATGGGACCGCCCTTCTCCTGGGCATAGTCGGCTGCGGCTTGAAGGGCCGTGAGGAATTTGTTTAAGTCCTCGCGGTAAAGAAAAATCTTATGCTTTTCAAAAACTGGGCGCGATTCTTCGTCGCCATCCTTGATGCGTTTGCTCTCAGTGATAGAGAGATAGAGTTCGCTGTTTCTGTCTTGCTTCACATCTATATAATAAATGCGCTTCCCTGCTTTGACTGAGCGAGAAAATACAATCTCGTTGTCAGCTCTTCCTTTAAATGAATCGTTCATGTAGATATAAAAATGGTTATGTAGATTAAATCCAATGTCGTTTGATACGCTTCCCGACGGAGGGGTACAAATGTATGGTGAAAAAGCAAAGGCATAAGGCATCCATTACTAAACTAATTATGAACACCTACTTATACTTATCGCTGGTCTTTGCCATACAAATTTGCAAGCATTTTTGCAAAGTACCAAAAAATAAATGGAAAAAATCGCACGGCCGACCTTTTTTTTGTATTTTTGCAGCATATACCAAAAGCCTGTAGCAATATAGATTTATGATAAACAGAGAATTGATTCGACTGAAGGTAGTTCAGTTAGTATATGCCTATTATCAGAATGAAGGCAAGACGATAGAGGTCGCCGAGAAAGAACTCATGTTCAGCCTCAACAAGGCATTCGATTTATATGAGTATCTGCTGACGCTCTTGGTTGAAATTCAGGAAATGGCTGCCCAAAAGGATGAGAGCAGCCGGGCTCGCAATAAGCGTTTGGGAACAGAACTCAAAGGCGAAACGCCCGAAGGACGATTGGCAGCCAATGCGCTGCTGAAACAGCTTGCCGCCAACAAGCAGCTTACCGAATATCGCGAGAATGTAAAGAAAGAATGGCTGGAGGAAGAGCCGTTTGTAAAGAAACTCCTCACCAAGTTTTTGGAAAGCGAAGTGTTCCAGTTCTACCTTACGAAGGAAGATTTCTCCTATGAGGCCGACCGTGAGCTGGTGAGAAAACTTTATAAAACTGTTATCTGCAACAACGACGACTTTACGTCGCTGCTCGAAGACCATAGCCTTTATTGGAACGATGACAAGGACATCATCGACTCCTTCGTCATCAAAACCATCAAGCGCTTCAAGGAAGACTCAACCGACGAGCAGCCGCTCCTGCCGCCGTTTGCTTCCGATGATGATCGCGTCTTTGCCGTGCAGCTCTTCTCCAACAGTCTGGAACAGGGCGCAGAAACGCGTGAATATATCCGCAAGAATAGCAAGAATTGGGAATTCAATCGCCTGGCTTTCATGGACACCATCATCGCGCAAATCGCTCTGACGGAAATCTTGTATTTCCCGACCATTCCGCTCAACGTGACGTTCAACGAATACCTCGACATTGCCAAGGTCTACAGCACGCCGCGAAGCGCTTCCTATCTCAACGGTCTGCTCGACCATATCGTCAAGCAGCTCAAGCACGAGGGGAAGATCAACAAATAAAAAAATATATTCAACAACATAATCAGAAACTGAAAAATGACAAATCTCTTATTTTCCCTTTTGGAGGCTGCTCCTGGGTCGACAGACATGATGCCAACCATCGTTATGTTGGTTATCATGTTCGCCATCATCTATTTCTTCATGATCCGTCCGCAAAACAAGAAGCAGAAGAAAATTCAGGAATTTCGCAATGGTTTGAAGAACGGACAGGAAGTTGTGACCATCGGTGGTCTCCACGGCACAATCAAAGACATTGCCGACAATGGCATCGTGACGCTGGAAGTTGCCACTGGTGTCAAAATGAAATTCGAGAAGAGTGCCATCATGCCCAATGGTGTGACTGAAAACAAATAAGGGCACTGGCAATCTTTGTTTGGTGCGTATCACGCATCAGCCAAATGCCAGAATATCCCTAAAAACAGGCGGGTGAACGTTGTCTTTTGCCGGAGAAACGTGTGACACGGGGAACATCCTGTTTCCGTTTCGCAATAGCGTCTCGTCGCAAGGCCATCGTCAGAGACCTGCTAAGAATTGGTACAATCAGAGTCATGCCATACGGAGGCTCTGGTTGTACCAATTTTTTTAAGTAATGTTGAAAGAATAAGTACCGCAATTTTGTACCTGCATTTTTGAGCTATTTTTGAGCTTATTCGAAGGATCAATGCGAGCATTGTGACTGAGAATAAGTTCAAAAAGAGCCGAAAAGGCAGGGGAGTATATAAAATATTACTTGCCAACGGCAAAATTGTGGAAGTTATTTTTTCAACATTACTAAGTAGGTGTGAAGCGATTTTCTCCACCTGCTTATCCAACGCGCAATCAAAAAACCAGAGCATCCAGCTCGGCAACCGTTTGCGCTTGCCACCTACTCGTGAAAAACTGCAAACCATGAGGCGCATCCCCAAATATTCAAGTTTCATTCTCAAGAAGCTTTGCAACAAGCAAACGCTCATCTTCCTGTTCTTCCTCTCGCTCTCAACGGCATTTTGGTTTCTCCAGGTGCTCAACGAGGTGCATGAGGAGGAGTTCGACCTACGCATCGACCAGAAAAACCTGCCGAAGGGCATCGTCATCACCAGCGACCTTCCAGCGGCTCTTCGCGTGAGCATAAAAGATCGCGGCGCCACGTTGCTTAACTACAAATACAATCGTACGTTGCCCGACCTCACGCTCGACCCGTCGCTCTTTACAGCGCAGGAGGGCCACATACGGATTCTGACGTCTGAACTTGTCAAGCAGATTCGCCCCTCGCTCTCTGCCAGTTCGCAAATCACGAGCATTAAGCCCGACACGCTCGATATCTATTACAACCACGGACGCTCAAAGCGCGTTCCCGTCCGCTTGCTTGGCGACATCTCCACGGCAAACGGATACACCATTATCGGCAAAGAGCGCCTGACACCTGATTCGGCAACCGTGTTTGCCACGCAAGCCGTTCTCGACACCATCAGTGCCGTTTATATCCGCGCAGCCCTTTTGCCCGCGTTTAAAAATTCCAGCAGCATCGTTGCCAATCTGCATGCCATTCGTGGCGTGAAAATCACGCCCAGTCGGGTGAAAATCTCTTTCGTTGTCGACCGCTTAGTGGAAAAACGCCTCACTGTGCCCATCGGCAGCATCCATGTGCCAGAAAGACAGTTGCTGCGCACGTTCCCGTCGCAAACGGAAGTGATTTTCCAAGTCCCCATGTCGCTCTATCGCTCAATCCAGCCATCCCACTTCACGGTGGTGGCCGACCATTCGCAGGCATCCCCCAACGAAGACACTCCGGAAAGCGCCAAATGCCGCCTGGTGGTTCTCAAATATCCGAGTGTGGTGAGCCATGTGCGCTTGGCGGAAAATGAAGTGGAATATATATTGGAGAAGACAAACTAACACCTCTCCTTCTGTAGAGTAGTGGTACCATTACAGACAAAAACACGAAATCCCCTCCAGTCCATGACAGACCTCCTCAACTATAGTCATCTCGTCTTCCCGAAAACGCCGTTGCGCATTGGCATAACAGGTGGCATCGGCAGCGGGAAGAGCTACGTGTGTGCCAAAATCGCACAACGGGGCTACCCCGTCTTCTATTGCGATGATGAGGCGAAACACATCATCCGCACGTCGTCCTTTGTGCATGACCGTCTCACCGCGCTCATCGGCCCCGACGTCTATGATGCTGCCGGACAGCTTCAAAAACCAGTGCTTGCGGCGTATATCTGTTCCTCCAAGCAACACGCGGCGGAGGTCGACAGCATTGTGCATCCCTGTGTGGCTGAGCGTTTTCTGCATTGGTGTGAAGCGCAGACGGCACCTGTTGTCTTTATGGAATGCGCCTTGCTTTACGAGTCGCACTTCAACGCGTTGGTCAACCTCTCGGGCCTCGTGGTCGTTGACGAGGAAACGCGCCTGAAACGCATCATGATGCGCGACCATGTGACGGCGGAAAAGGCACGCGCATGGATTGCCCTGCAAATGCCAGAAAGCGAAAAGGCGCAGTTGAGCGATTTCCTCTTGCGCAATGCGGACGATGAAACACTGGAGGCCGACATCAACCGTCTTCTGAGTGGGGTGTAGGGGAGGGCTTTCTTGCTTTTGAACACCCACTTCCCATATTTTAGTCAATCCCTATAAGACGTCGTCTACTCGCGGCCGAGGGTAACGCTACTCGCGGCCGCTGGTAGCACTGCTCGCGGCCGCGAGCAGCATTACCGTCGGCCGCGAGTAGATAACCTCTTAAGCAGGTTTTCAAAATTACCAAGTAATGGGAAATGCACATCAACGGGGCCGCGTTTGTCCCGTCAAATCGCAGATTTTGGAGCGGCAAAGCAAAAATTAGGGCTGGCACACATCGTTTTTACAGTAAAAATGCTACCTTTGCCAATCGAAACTGATAACAAACAAAAGAACACAAAAAATGAAAGATATCATCTTGGCCATTTCCGGCAAACCAGGTCTCTATCGTCTCGTTTCTCAGGGACACAACATGCTCATCGTTGAAACCATCGATGCCAACAAGAAGCGCATCCCCGCAGGTGTTCGCGACCGCGTCACTTCGCTCAACGACGTGTCTATGTACACCGATGAAGACGACAAACCTTTGATGGAAATCTTTGAAAACATCAAGAATAAGGAAAACGGACAGGCCGTGGCGCTCGACTATAAGAAGGCTTCAGCAGCTGAATTGGCTGACTTTATGGCTGCCGTTTTGCCAAACTACGACCGTGACCGTGTTTATAACACTGATATCAAAAAGCTCATCCAATGGTATAACATTCTCATCAACAACGGATACACCACCTTCGTTGAAGAGGAAGAGAACGCATCTGAAACCGAAAATGCAGTTGAAACTGCAGAGTGATTTCATAATTTGTTGAAAAACTTTTAGTGTAGGGCCGCTTGCTTCATGCAGGCGGCTTTTTTTGTAGGCATTTCTCTGACGGCGTCTGTGGCGAAACTTGCCGTGGCGGAGTTGAGTGGATATTCAATTTTTTGACGCCTACTTATGCCTGGAGAATTTTACCTCCAGCCCATAGTCCGGCAAATACTCCGGCGAGCCCGAGTGCAACACTTCCGCAGACGTAGCAGGCAAACTGCCAGTGCATGCCAGAGCGGAGAAGATGTAGCGCTTCGTTGGAAAAAGTGGAGAACGTGGTGAAGCCACCGCAGAGACCAACGGTGAGCAATAGGCGATATTCTTGGGCGAGGCTGCAACGCTCGCTCAGCGTGTAAAGCAGTCCGATGAGCAGGCAGCCAAACAGGTTGACGGAGAGGGTGGGCCAGGGAAAAGCCGACGTGATGTTGCGGCCAATTAACAGCGAGGCGAGATAACGGCATACACTGCCAGCGCCGCCTCCAAGAAAAACCAGGAAGAGTTCTTTCATTGTCGTGGGGTGATTTTTGAATTGGGTGCAAAGTTACAAATATCCTGTTTATCAGAAGCTGGAATTTGGTCCATTTGAGATTTCAGACATAGGGCAGGATTGGAGCAAAATGTTTTGTGGGTGAATCGGAAATATGTTGTATCTTTGCATAAGTAATAGACCATTACGAAGTACAAACATAACCCCAAAAAATAGTTTGACATGAAAAAGACAGATCTTTCACAGTTGGCCCGTGAAGATGCTTTCAATCTGATAGGCAAGGAATGGATGCTGGTGACAGCCGGTACGCTTGAGCATTACAACACCATGACGGCTTCATGGGGTGGCATCGGATGGTTGTGGAACAAGCCAGTGGCCTTTGTTTTTATACGTCCGGAACGCTTCACACATCAGTTCATTGAGGAAAACGAGCGTATGACGCTTTCTTTCCTGGGTGAAGCACACCGCGACATCTTGAATTTCTGCGGTTCTAAATCGGGCCGCGACCACGATAAAGCCAAGGAAACAGGATTGCAACCTGTCAAGACCGAACTCGGCTGCGTCGCTTTTCAGCAGGCTCGTCTCACGCTGGAGGGTCGCAAACTCTATAAGAGCGCTTTCAAGGCAGAAAATTTTCTTGACAAAGCTGCCTTGGAACGCTGGTACAACGACAAACCAGGTGGTTCGCTCCATGATGTCTATGTCGTGGAGATAGAAAATGTCTATACAGCCGAATAAGACAAAAAATAAGTTGGGCAATTTTGACCTGTATTACTTTAAAGCCTATTTACCATGAGTCTCAACACCAACAAAGACCTCAAGCAGTTTTACTCCATCGGAGAGGTGGCAGCCATGTTTGAGGTGAACGAAACCACGCTCCGCTTTTGGGAAAAGGAATTTCCGCAGATTGCCCCCCAGAAGATGGGTAAGGCACGCCGATACACCAAGGCCGACGTGGAACAGGTGCGCCTCGTTCACGGTCTCGTCAAAGTCAGGGGACTAAAAATCGCTGCGGCGCGAGAATTGCTGAAGAAAAACAAAACCGGCATGGTGCAAACCGTTGAAGTGGTTGACCGGCTGCGGAAAATCAAAGCGGAATTGCAGGCGCTTCGGGAAGAACTCGGATGTATGGAATGAACGGGCATCGTTAGAGAACTGCATTCGGGAAGAATGCCGTTTGCTTGTTCTCTTTCCCAAAATAATTTTGACCACCTACTTATAATATGGCAAAGGAAAAAAACGTTTACGTGTGTAGCGAGTGCGGGCAGGAGTCTCCGAAGTGGGTGGGACGCTGCCCCAGTTGTGGCGCCTGGAACACATTCAAGCAAATGACGGTACGTGCCGCAAGTCCTGCTGCGGGACGTGCTGGCGGGGCTTTATCGGGACTGATAAAGAGCGAAAGCAGGCCCGTGGCGCTTTCAGACATTTCCGTTGAGGCCGAAACACGCATTTCCACCAACGACGCGGAGTTCGACCGTGTGCTCGGCGGCGGCATCGTGCCCGGTTCGCTCACGCTTCTCGGCGGCGAGCCAGGCATCGGAAAATCAACGCTTCTCTTGCAGACCGTTCTCAATATGCCAGGCCGCAAATTGCTCTATGTGAGCGGCGAAGAGAGTGAACGCCAAATCAAGCTCCGTGCCGACCGCCTCTCGAAAGCAACGTCGGAATGCCTCTTGCTTTGCGACACGCGCCTGGAAAGCATCTTTATGCACCTGAAAGATGTCAGGCCCGATCTTCTCGTCATCGACTCCATACAAACCATCGCCTGCGAAGCCATCGATGCCTCGCCAGGTTCTGTCACCCAAATTCGGGAATGTGCTGCGGCCATCCTGAAGTATGCCAAAGAGAGCGGTGTGCCAGTCATCCTCATCGGCCACATCACCAAAGACGGCAGCATCGCCGGACCGAAGGTGCTGGAACACATCGTTGACACCGTCTTGCAGTTTGAAGGCGACCGCCATTATCTCTATCGCATCTTGCGCAGCATCAAAAACCGCTTCGGCTCCACCTCCGAATTGGGCATCTACGAGATGCTCGGCTCCGGACTGCGGCCCGTTGACAATCCCTCCGAACTCCTTCTGACGCAGGGCAACGACGAATTGAGCGGAGTGGCCATCGCCGCCGCCATCGAAGGCGTGCGTCCTTTCCTGATTGAGACGCAGGCCCTTGTCTCCACGGCAGCCTATGGCACGCCGCAACGCTCGGCCACAGGTTTCGACCTCCGTCGTCTCAATATGCTGTTGGCCGTGCTGGAAAAACGCGTTGGTTTCAAATTGGCCCAGAAAGACGTTTTCCTCAATATCGCCGGCGGCATCCGAGTGACCGACCCCGCCATCGACCTCTCTGTCATCGCTTCGGTGCTTTCCAGCAATGTCGACACCGCCATCGAACGCAACGTGTGCATGGCGGGCGAAGTGGGGCTCAGCGGAGAAATCCGCCCTGTCACGCGCATCGCGCAACGCATTGCCGAAGCCGAAAAACTGGGATTCTCACGCTTCATTCTCCCCGATGCCAATCTCAAGGGACTTGAGGGCGCCAAACGCCACATCGAACTCGTTCCCGTCCATCGCGTTGAAGAAGCCCTGCGTGCGCTCTTCGGCTGATGGGAACGCAGGGGAAATGACGCACGTTTGGAAATACGTCGTGCCAAATAAAAAAACGAGGACCTTCAACGAAACAGCCCCTCTCAACCATTTATAAGAACATTATGCAGAAAACACTCACCCTTCGAGTTCTTCCCCAAATAGCCGCGCAAGACCGCGAACTTCGCCGCTATGTTGCTGGCGAAATGGCCATTGATGCACGCACCATCTGTGACTTACGCATCCGTCGCCGCAGCATCGACGCGCGTCAGCGCACCATTTATGTCAACCTCACCGTTGATGTCTATGTCAACGAAACGGCGCCGGATACCGACTTTGCTCCCATTGAATATCCCGATGTCTCGCGTGGCAAGCAGGCCATCGTTGTCGGAGCCGGTCCGGCCGGACTCTTCGCAGCCCTCCGCCTCATCGAACTCGGCCTTCGTCCCATTGTGCTTGAGCGTGGAAAAGACGTACACGAGCGCCGCAAAGACATTGCCCTCATCTCACGCGAACACCGCGTGGACCCCGAGAGCAACTATTCCTTTGGCGAAGGCGGCGCTGGAGCCTATTCCGACGGTAAACTCTACACGCGTTCCAAGAAACGCGGAAACGTTGACCGCATTCTTCGCGTGTTTTGCCAGCATGGAGCCCACACCGACATCCTTTGTGACGCCCATCCCCACATCGGCACCGACCGCCTGCCGCGCATCATTGAAGCCATGCGTGAACAAATCTGCAAATCGGGTGGCGAAGTCTATTTTCAAAGCCGTGTCGATGCCTTGCTTATGCAACGCGAAACGGTCTGCGGGGTGCGGCTTGAAAACGGGCGGGAATACCAGGGACCTGTCATTTTGGCCACGGGGCATTCCGCACGCGACGTTTACCGTTATCTCAAGGAAAGCGGCATACAGATAGAAGCCAAAGGCATAGCCGTTGGCGTGCGTTTGGAACATCCGGCCTACATCATAGATTGCATACAATATCATAATTCCAGAGGGCGTGGTCGCTATCTGCCTGCTGCCGAATATAGTTATGTGGCGCAGTCGGGCGGCCGCGGTGTCTACAGTTTCTGTATGTGTCCCGGTGGCTTCGTCGTTCCCGCCGCCAGCGGTCCGCAGCAAGTGGTGGTTAATGGCATGAGCCCTTCCACACGCGGTTCGGCTTGGAGCAATTCTGGCATGGTCGTTGAGACGCGCCCAGAAGACCTTGACGGCGAACTCAAGCCGTTTCTCGAGGAAGCCATGCGCGATGAGGCTTTCGCCCAGCATCATGCCGACCTCTTCGAGGCGGAAAACCCCTTGCGCGTCATGTATTTGCAGGAAGCCATAGAGCGTGCCTGCTGGATGCAGGGCGGCAGAAAACAAGTCGCTCCGGCGCAGCGCATGGCCGATTTCGTCAACAATCGCCTCAGCTACGATCTCCCGAAATCGAGCTATTCTCCTGGCCTCATCTCTTCGCCGCTCCATTTCTGGATGCCGCGCTTCGTTGCCTCCCGTCTGGCCGACGGCTTCAAGCAGTTTGGCCGTAAGAGCCACGGATTCCTCACCAACGAGGCTGTGGTCATTGCAGCGGAAACGCGCACCTCGTCACCTGTACGCATCGTCAGAAATCCTGAAACCCTCAGCCATGTAAGCATCGCCGGACTTTATCCTTGTGGCGAAGGCGCGGGCTATGCCGGCGGCATCGTTTCTGCGGCCATCGACGGCGAACGCTGTGCTGAGGCCTTGGCTGCCAATGTCTAAGTCGCCATTACTAAACCAGCGGTGAGCACAGGGCAAAAACAAAGCTAAATCTTGATTTTTGTAAAAATCCAGGTTGCACCGACCTTTTTTTTGAAGCCGACTTGGCTTTTTCTTGTATAAAATCTTGGAATACGGCGATAAAATATGTAGCTTTGCAATATCAAAAACAACAACTCAAACAACACATCTAATATGAAACCTACATTATTTCTCTTGGCTGCAGGTATGGGCAGCCGTTACGGTGGTTTGAAGCAGCTCGACGGACTGGGTCCTCACGGTGAAACCATCATGGACTACTCTATCTATGATGCCATCAACGCTGGCTTCGGCAAACTCGTTTTCGTTATCCGTAAAGACTTCGAAGAAGACTTCCGCAAGGTTGTCCTCGCAAAATATGAAGGCCACATCCCATGCGAAGTGGTGTTCCAGAGCCTTGACGCTCTTCCTGAAGGTTTCACTTGCCCTGAAGGCCGCACGAAACCTTGGGGTACCAACCACGCCGTGATGATGGGCGAAAATGTCATCAACGAACCATTTGCCGTTATCAACTGCGACGACTTCTATGATCGCGACGCTTTCCAGGTGATGGGCAAGTTCTTGAGCAACCTGCCGGAGGGCAGCACTGGCAAATATGCCATGGTTGGTTTCCGTGTAGACAACACGCTTTCTGAGAGCGGTACGGTTAGCCGCGGCGTATGCGAATACGACGAGAACCACCACTTGAAGTCGGTTGTTGAGCGCACGAAGATCCAGCGTTTCGACGGTGTTGTTAAATATCAGGATGAGAACGGCGAATGGGTAGCCATTTCTGACACGACTCCTGTTTCAATGAACTTCTGGGGCTTCACTCCCGACTATTTCGCACACAGCAACGAGTTCTTCAAGACGTTCCTTTCAGACCCGAAGAACATGGAGAACTTGAAGAGCGAATTTTTCATTCCTTTGATGGTCGACAAACTCATCAAGGACGGCAAGGCCACTTGCGAAGTGCTCGACACCACCTCTAAGTGGTTCGGCGTGACTTATCCTGAGGATCGTCCGGATGTAGTTGCCAAGTTTGAAAAGCTCGGTGAAGAAGGTGTTTATCCTGAAAAGCTCTTCTAAGAAAGATTTTCATTTTGACTGATATTTTTAGAGCCTCCATGTCTTTTGGCATGGGGTTTTTTTTTTGTCGGATAGTTTTCGCGTCGTCGGCGGCGGTCAACGACGCTACGTGCGCAGCCTTGCTTTCTTCTTCGTCAGCAATGTTGCTCCTTTCTTCGTCAGCAGTCTTGCTTTCTTCTTCGTTGGGCGGTGATGCCTCAGTGTTCTCTTTCCTTGCTGCCTGCTTCGCGCTTTCCAAACCGTAAGAATGCCTTGCGAATCATCTTGAAAAAAGAAAAGTGTAAATTTTTCCAGTGAAAATCTCGTCATTTGTAAAATATTCCATATATTTGCAGATGAATAAAGGCGCGTACTGAATAATCTGTATTAGTCATCCATGTGGCGTTGCCAGATGCTTGGCAGGCTTCGGAAAACTGGAAAATTCGGGACACCCTTCAAACAACATGAGAAAAATGAAACATCGTCTGTACATACATCTGCGACTTCGCGGCCTATTTCTATGCCTTGAACGGTAAGGAAGTGAGCGGCTTGTCGGCCCGTGCCGATGAGTATTGAAAAGAACGGTGTATGCCTATGCGATGTGTAAACAATAAATACGAAACGGTCTTTCTCACTTCAAACGTGGGAAAGGCCGTTTTTCATTAGGCGGCGTGCTGAAAAAGCATTCTTCAGAACCGCTGGTGAATTGCGAAATTTTCAGAGCAGCCCTTGGGCATTAGTAATGGTAAAAAAATAACTTGACCAATTTTGTGGAGTAAGGAGTTTTTTCTTATGCCCTGTCTTTTTGCCGTTTTTGAAATTTGTCATCGGTCACATAGCCCGCTATGCTCCCTCTTCCAAATTCCAAAACCATCAAAAATACAGGTCAAAATTGGTCAACTTATTCTTTCACCATTACTTAAAACGCCCAACGAACTCTTTTAAAACAAGAAACTTATGAGCGACAGACTTTTTATTTTCGATACGACACTTCGCGACGGAGAGCAGGTGCCAGGTTGCCAACTCAACACGGTTGAGAAAATACAAGTGGCCAAGCAATTGGAAGCCCTTGGCGTGGATGTTATTGAAGCGGGATTCCCCGTTTCTTCGCCGGGCGATTTCCATTCCGTCATCGAAATCTCCAAGGCCGTCACGTGGCCAACCATCTGCGCCTTGACACGCGCCGTTGAAAAAGACATCGACTGCGCCGCCGAGGCCCTGCAATATGCCAAACACAAACGCATACACACTGGCATCGGAACGTCGGACAGCCATATAAAATATAAGTTCAATTCCACCCGCGAGGAAATCATCGAGCGTGCCGTAGCCGCCGTCAAATACGCCAAGCGCTATGTGGAAGATGTGGAGTTTTATGCTGAGGATGCTGGACGCACCGACAACGAATATCTTGCCCGCGTCGTGGAAGCCGTCATCAAGGCCGGAGCCACGGTGGTCAACATCCCCGACACGACGGGCTATTGTTTGCCGCGTGAATATGGTGAGAAGATAAAATATCTGATGGAGCACGTTGACGGTGTTGACAAAGCCATCCTTTCCACCCATTGCCACAACGACCTCGGCATGGCCACCGCCTGCACCCTCGAAGGCGTGCTCAACGGCGCCTTTTCCGGGGTGGCTCCTTTGGCAATCAGCTGGGAGAGCTCTTCCAGATTTTCCTCCAGTGCAATACGGTCGTCCTCATTTTCATCATAATGCGCAAGGATCAACTGAAGAACATCGATCTCCAGTGCTTTACGGAGCTCATAGAGATTCTTCGTATCCGGATTGGCAATGAAGAAACTGAAAAGTAAGGAATCCATCAGCTTGGTGCCAGGGGTATCGCAGATATAAGTACCATTCCCCACCCGAATATCCACAAGACCAAATGCAGTAAGGATCTTCATGGCCTCACGGACAGAACCACGGCTGACTCCCATGCCTTCAGAAATCTCAAGTTCACTTGGAAGGCGGTCTCCTGGCTTCAATTTTCTTTCAATTAAAAGCTGTTTAATATTATTGACTACAATGTCAACAGCAGATTCACGTTTATCTTTTTTGAAAAGTTCATTTATATCCATATTTTCCTCCAATACAGTCTCATTTTACTATATATGAAAATAGAAGTCAAAGAATTATTGCGTTATAGACTATCAAATTCTTTGCTTTTCATATAAGGATATGATACAATCAATAAATCGAAGAAAATTAGTAAAAGGGAGACAAAAACCTTGGATAAAATTGCTGTTTTGATCCCGTGTTATAACGAGGAAAAGACTGTGGAGAAGGTAGTTCGTGATTTTAAAGCGGTACTGCCGGAAGCCGTGATCTATGTATATGATAATAATTCATCTGATCGGACGGTAGAGCTGGCAGAGAAGGCCGGAGCTGTGGTCCGCCATGAGTATATGCAGGGAAAGGGAAATGTGATTCGCCGCATGTTCCGCGAGATTGATGCGGAAGTCTATGTGATGACGGATGGAGATGATACCTATCCGGCAGAGTTCGCCAGAGAGATGGTGGACAAGGTATTGGAGCATCAGGCAGATATGGTTGTGGGAGATCGTCTGTCTTCCACTTATTTTACAGAGAATAAGCGTCCATTCCACAATTTTGGTAATTCTCTGGTAAGAGGAACCATCAATCGGCTGTTCCATACCGAGATCAAGGACATTATGACGGGTTACCGTGCATTCAGTTATCAGTTTGTAAAGACATTCCCGGTACTGTCCAAGGGCTTTGAGATCGAGACGGAAATGAGCATTCATGCAGCAGATAAGAATATGCAGGTAGACAATGTGATTATTGAGTACCGTGACAGACCGGAGGGAAGTGTATCCAAGCTGAATACCTATGCTGATGGATTTAGGGTTCTTGGGACCATTTTCAGGCTGTACCGGGATTATAAGCCCTTTGGCTTTTTCAGTCTGTTTGCACTTCTGCTGGCAGTAGTTTCGGTGTTGTTTTTTATACCGGTACTGGCAGAATAAGTTTGATTGGCAGCAAGGTGTGAACTGGTCAACGGCGCA
>ERZ773112.1047-NODE-1047-length-16798-cov-3.614406_pt1 | contig 16798 bp, 18 predicted proteins | sample MGYA00580566_ERZ773112 | MGnify/ENA primary metagenome ERZ773112 (study PRJEB29015, sample SAMEA2737842) | human gut metagenome | biome: human gut; feature: human-associated habitat; material: faeces | place: China | collected 2012 ... | reverse complement strand
ACCTGATCCGCAAAGAACTGGAAAGTCCGGAAAGCGGGAATGTTTCTGCCAGTCTGAAAGCACAGAACGCTTCAAGTGGAAAAGATAATTCAGAATCAGATGAAAATGACAATAATTCTGCAAATTCGCAGGACGCATGGAAACGTAGAGAGAAAAAGCTGAAGTTTTCCTTTAAAGAACAGCGCGAGTTTGATGCAATTGATGAAGAAATTGAAGTACTGGAACAAAAGATTGCAGATCTAGATAGCGAGATGATGAAAAGTGCAACGAATTCTGTGAAACTTGGTGAGCTTATGGTGAAGAAAGACGAGACAGAAAAAGCGTTGGAAGAGAAGATGGACCGATGGGTTTATCTGAATGATCTGAATGAACGAATCTTGAATGGTGAATAAAGGAGGAACAGATATGTGGACAAGAGAACTATTGAAACGTAATGCAAAAGAAATATTTAAAAGAAATTACTGGACTTGTGTTGGTGTGTCACTTGTACTTGCAGCGCTGACCGGAGGCGGCAGTTCTGTTATCGGAAGAATCGGAGGAAACAACACCAGTGTTTCTTATCATCATTATGGAAGTGATTATTACTATGGAGATTCTGCCAGAGGTTTTATGATTTCTATGGCCGTGGTGGCAGTTACGCTGATTGTAGTACTTGCAACTGTTGCATTTACAATTTTTGCAGGAAATGTATTTAAAATTGGCGGATGCAGTTTCTTTATTAAAAATCGTACCATGACAGGAACATTTGGAAATCTATTAGATGGATTCAAGTCCGGACATTACGGAAATGTTGTAAAGACCATGTTTTTTTATGATTTGTATATAGCATTGTGGTCATTGTTATTGGTGGTGCGCTGTCAGCAACTTTGTCCAGTTATCCATTAGGGATCTTAAAAGATATTCCAAAGCACTTTGCAGTACTTGTGAGAGGAAAACGCTATGATATTCCGAAGCTGGTAGAACAGCTTGTAGATCTGGGAACGATAGCAAGGCAGAGCGGTCTTCTGGCACTGGAGGATAAAGCGGCGGAGATTAAAGATTCTTTCTTTAAACAAAGTGTCCTTATGATCGTAGATGCAAATGATCCGGATAAGGTGAGGCTGGTTTTGGAAAGAGAGCTGGATAATATGATGGTCCGCCACGACCAGGCAGCAGGTCTTTATGTAAAAGCAGCATCATATTCATTCCTTTGGCATGATAGGTACCCTGATCGGTCTGATCAACATGCTGAAAGGAATGAATATGGATGCAGGTGGTTCTTCAAGTATCGGAAGCGACATGTCAGTAGCATTGATCACAACCTTTTACGGCTGTATTCTTGCAAATGTTATTTTTAATCCGATCGCAAAGAAACTGAGGATCCGTCAGGATGAGGAAGAACTGTATTGTTCTACGATCATTGAAGGGATCATTGCCATACAGGCAGGAGAAAATCCAAAATACCTGAGGGAACATCTTCTTGCATCGATTAAACAGTCACAGCAGCGGAAGATCCTTGCAAAAGCAGAAGCTGGAGATTTTCAGGGGAAGGAACAGGAAGATAAATGAGTAAGAAAAATCGCCCCACAGACAGCGGCGGCAACTGGATGGATACTTATGGAGACATGGTAACATTGCTGCTTACATTTTTTATCATGCTGTATTCCATGTCTAACCTGGATGCAGAGAAATGGACTATTTTTGTGAAAAGTATTCCAACAATGCAAAACCAGGAATCAGAGCATATTACTATCAATTCCCAGATGTCAGATACACCAGATGCGGATAGCATAGGTCAGAAGATCGGTCAGGAGAGCGCCCAGGAAGATCTGCAGATAGAAGATATAAATAAGCTGTATCTTACGATCGCTGAAAGCCTGAATCAGGCGGGTGTAAAGGATGCTACGGTCATCAGGGGAGATGATTATACTTATGTTTCTTTTGCAAATAATGTGTTTTTCGGCGCAGACAGCTCCGTGCTTACACGGGAAGGACAGGCAGTCCTCAATACATTTGCAAAAGCCATAGCTCCTGCAGCAGGTGGGATTGAACAGGTTAATATCATGTCCCACACTGCGAAAGTAACAGATAATTCACAGATCAATCCACAGACTATACGAAAAGACCGTATCCTTTCGGCGATGAGATCTGCAGAAGTATGTATTTATCTTCAGCAGCAGAATGTAATAAAGCCGGAGAAGCTGGTGGATATAAGTTATGGTGAATATCGCCCTATAGCAGATAATTCCACAGAAGAAGGAAGGATAAAAAACCGCAGGATCGAATTTTTGCTTTTAGATAATGGGGCAAAAGAAAGAAATCTGGATGAGTATTATAAAGAGTTTAAGAGCGGTGAATATAGTAACACTACAGTGGTAACAGTAGGACAGTCACAAGGCTCTTCCCAGGATGGTGAAACTGTACCGGCAGATACCAGTGCAGCAGATGAAGAAATAACGTCAGATACAGGAAATTCGGCGGGAACACAAAATACCAGTGAATAAGAGAGGTTAGGAAGAATGGCAGATGTTTTATCACAAAGCCAGATAGATGCACTTTTAAAATCTATGAGTGCAGATGCACCAGCGCAGGAAACAAAAACAGAATCCGTAAAGCCTCAGCCGCCGGAAGAAAAAAACTACATAAAATACGATTTTTTCAGCCCGAGGAAATTTACAAAAGAAAAAATGAAGATCCTCAGGAGCGTATTTGAAAATTATGCGCGCATTCTTACTTCCCAGATCAACGGTATATTCCGTGTGATGACGGATATAACGGTGCTGGATGTACAGGAAAGACGATATTACGAATATGTAAGTGCTCTTCATGAAAATGACTGCATGACAATGATAGATGCATCAATAGCGGGAGAGGAAAAAATGAGTGTTCCACTGATGCTGTTTGTAACTCCGGGTATGGTGATCACACTGATCAACCATATGCTGGGAGGAGAAGATGTTGTAGCAGTAGAGGATGATTACCGGTATTCCGACGTGGAACGTGCTTTGTACAAGCGGATTGTAGAATATATGACAGGTACCTTAAAGGATGGATTTTCGAATTATGTGAGCATTGTTTTTTCCGTAGAACATGTAGAAGAAAATCCAACCATGGTCCAGGATGTAGGTCTGGATGAAACAGTAGCCATTATCATTTTAAATGTGGACATATCTGGACAGGCACAGGAAAAGTTAAAGATCTGCCTTCCGGGCAATCTTCTTACGGTGATCTTTCACAGTATTGACAACCGTAAGCACCTGGCAAGAGGATTTTCTTATCAGGATAATAAAGAGAAGATCATGGATAATATCCGTTACTCCAAACTGCCTATTACAGGACAGCTTGGCACGGTACAGCTGGATCTGAAAGGACTTTATCAGATCCAGGTAGGAGATGTGATCGATCTTGGAAAGCCAAAAGACAGTCCGGTCAGACTTTTTGTAGGACGTCAGCCTTGGTTTACAGGACAAATGGGATGTTATAAGAAAAATGTGGCTGTGAAGATTGAAAAATGCATTGCGTCACAAATAGAAGAAAAGAAAACGGATATAATGCCGCAGAAGGAAGAAGATCCTGATAACAGTGACGGATCTGTAAAAGAACAAGGATAAATACGCTCCGGAATACGGGAGTATAAATAAGAATGAAGGAAGAAGAGGAATAAGAAATGGCTAAGATAATGCTGGTAGACGATGCTGCTTTTATGAGGATGATGATCAAGAAAGCTCTCAGTTCAAGTGGATATAACGATTTTATCGAGGCACAGGATGGAGCAGAAGCAGTAAAAAAATACAGTGAGGAAAAACCGGACATGGTAATTATGGATATTACCATGCCAAATATGGACGGGCTTCAGGCTTTGAAAAAAATTCGTGAAGATGATCCAAATGCCAAAGTTGTTATGTGTACAGCAATGGGACAGGAAAGCATGGTTGTAGATGCGATCAAATCAGGTGCCCGTGATTTTGTGGTGAAGCCTTTTGATGCACAGAGAATTGTAAAAACTGTAAATGACATTTTAGGAAAATGATCCATAAGGAGGGAACTGTTATGGCATTTTTAGGTTCATTTGATATAAGTGCTTCTGGAATGAGCGCGCAGCGTGTCAGGATGGATATTGCGGCAGAAAACATAGCAAATATGGACACAACGCGGACAGAGTCAGGTGGTCCATACCGAAGGAAAAATGTACTTCTTGAAAGCTATTCAGATACGTCTTTTGCCCAGGCAATGGAAAATGCAGCACGGGGAAAAGGAATAACCAGCCGTCATGCAGGAGTAAGAGTTTCTGGCATTGTGGAAGATGACAGAGAAGCTAAGAAAGTTTACAATCCGGATCATCCGGATGCGGATGCGGACGGCTATGTGACTATGCCAAATGTGGATGTTCTGAAGGAAACGGTAGACAGTATGTCAGCTACCCGGTCTTATGAAGCAAATGTAACAGCGTTAAACGCAATTAAGCTGATGGCTCAGAAAGCACTGGAAATCGGTAAGTAGAAAACAGGAGGAAAATAAGAATGGGTGCACTCAGCTTTAATGAGATGGAAATAGATGCTCTTGGGGAGATGATGAATATCAGCCTCGGAGCATCAGCGACAGCAATGTCTACCCTTTTAGGATCTACCGTTCACATTACGACTCCAAAGGTAAAGATCCTTACAAGGGATCAGTTTGAATTTAAAAAGCTGGAACCGGCAGTAGGAGTAGAGATCGCTTATGTAGAGGGACTGGAAGGAAGCAATATTATGATGTTCAGCAGAAATGACGTGCGCATCATAGTAGGAACCCTTCTGGGCGAAGAGGTACCAGATGATAAATTTGAACTGGATGAGATCAACAGAAGTGCTATTTGTGAGGTAATGAACCAGATGATGGGTGCTTCAGCAACGGCACTTTCAGAATTTTTGAAATTTACAGTTAATATATCCACACCAGTTTCTTTTGAGATCACAGACGCAGAAAGCTTTAAAAACAAGTATTTTCCGGAAGCAATTCCTATGGTGGTCATTTCCTTTACCCTTGAGATCGAAGGAAAGCTGAAAAGTGAGTTTTTAAATATTATGCCGGAAAAGCTTGCCAAAAGGCTTTTGGAACCATTTGAGATATCCCTGGAAGAAGCAGCAGAGGTTCAGACAGAAAATAAGGAGTCAGGATCAAAGGCAGCAGAAGAAACTGCAGAGAAGGTAATAGAAGAGGCAGCAGAGAAAGAAAAAACGCAGCCTGATCCAGAACCAGCACCTACACCGCAGCCAGCACCGGCCCCACAGCCAGCACCGGCCCCGCAGCCAGCACCGGCCCCACAGCCAGCATCTACACCGCAGCCAGCACCTACATCGCAGCCGGTATATTCCCAGATTCCAGCTGGTATTTCTGCAGATATGAATCCGGCTATTTTACAGCTTTTGAATCAGATGCAGCAGTCACAGGTGCAGATGATGCAGCTGATGCAGGATATGGAAAAACGGGAACAGGAAGGGAAAAAGGAATCCAGGGAACCTGCCCTGATCCGGCCGGCCAATGCGCCTGGTCTTGAATCTTCTGGAAGTGAAAATGGAGAAGAAAGCGCCAACCAGGAAATGCTCATGAAGGTGCCGTTGGAGATATCAGTGGAAATAGGACGCACTAAGAAATTGGTAAAGGATATTCTGGAGTTTACCCAGGGATCTCTTGTAGTCCTGGACAAAATGGCAGGAGAACAGGCAGACCTGTATGTAAATGGACAGTGTGTTGCCAGAGGAGATATTGTAGTAGTAGAGGATAATTTTGGTATCCGTATTACCGATATTGTAACCAGGGATATCAATCCGGAGAGCCCTTAATATGATAACAGATATTGTTTCTACAACAGGTATGCTGCTTGCTTTTGTAGTCATTTTGTTTTTGGCATGGCAGGCAAGCCGGTACCTGGGGAAAAACGCCCCTTATGGAAATAAAGGGGGAAAGATGCGGATACTGGAACAACTAAAAGTAGGAAATGATCAGTACATTATTCTTCTTAAACTGGATGAAAACCAATATCTGCTTGGGACTAGTCAGACGGGGATCCAGGTTCTGGAACGGTTTAAGGAGGAGAAAACGAATGAATGAGCTGATTACAGGCTTAAATGGAGGAAATGTTCCTGCGCTGGATATTATCATGCTGCTTACCTTTGCAGCATTGCTTCCTTCCATTGTGGTTATGATGAGTTCCTTTATGCGTATTATAATCATACTTTCTTTTACGAGAAATGCAATGGGAGTCCAGCAGACGCCGCCTAATATGGTATTAACAGGCATGGCACTTTTTTTGTCGCTGTATATTATGAGTCCGGTTATAGGCCAGATCAATACGGTTGCCTACGAGCCCTATAAAAATGGGGAGATCACACAGCAGGAGGCAGTAAGCCGCATGGCAGATCCACTGAAGCAATTCATGCTTCGCAATACAGAGAAGGATACGCTGGATCATTTTGTACAGATGTCAAAACAGGAAGTTAAGAAAGATGTGAAAGAATATCCGCTTACAGTTGTTGTACCAGCTTTTATGACCAGCGAATTAAAAAAAGGGTTTCTTGCAGGATTTCTGATTTATCTTCCATTTCTGCTTATAGATATAGTGGTGTCTACCACCCTTATGTCCATGGGTATGGTAATGCTTCCGCCAACTATGGTCTCTCTTCCCTTTAAGTTACTTTTATTTATTACAGTAAATGGCTGGGAACTTTTATTTTCCAGTCTGGTACAAAGCTTCCGGTAGGAAAGAGGTGGGAATATGACAGAAGTACAGATCCTGGATATCATGTATGAAGCATTTCAGCTGGCAATGAAGCTGTCGCTTCCGTTTCTTCTGATCAGTATGATCGTAGGTGTGGTTATTGCTGTATTTCAGGCAGCCACACAGATTAATGAACAGACGATGACATTTGTACCCAAACTGCTGGCTATTATGGTGCTTTTAGGTTTTTTAGGAAGTTCTATGCTGGTTATGCTTCAGGAATTTTTTCAATACATAGTGGAATTGATCGCAAAGGGGTAAAAAAGATCTATGTTTATCACATTTTCAATGGCAGTGATGCGTATGAGCGGAGCCATCGGATTCAATCCACTTTTTGGAAAAAGTAATTTTCCTGTAAAAATAAGGGCATATTTTGTTTTTGCCCTGGCCCTGCTCCTGTATCTGTGTGCAGACCAGACCAAGATAGCATATCCGGAGTCAATGGCAGAATACATCCTGATGCTTGCAGGAGAGCTTTTTCTTGGGGCAGTGTTAGCCTTTGCAATGGAACTGGCGTTCCTTACGATCCGGTTTGCTTCTTCCATTATGGATTATTCAATGGGACTTAGCATGGCCCAGGTTTATGATCCCCAGTATGGAACCCAGTCAACGGTCAGTTCCGGTATTTATTATGCATTTATGGTACTGATCTTTTTTGCCAGCAACAGTCATTTACGGCTGTTAGCATTGTTTTACCAGTCAGTACAGCTGATCCCTTTTGGAAAAGTGACATTTAATCCCATGCTGGTCCATGTGATCACAGATGGATTTTGCCAGGGGATCCTTACTGGTATGCAGTTTGCATTTCCAATGATAGCAATTGAGCTTGTATCAGAACTGGCAATGGGGATTCTGATGCGTATCATTCCCCAGATCAATGTTTTTACAGTAAATTTCCAGGTAAAGATCATAATGGGGCTTTTGATGATGCTTCTGTTGTTTTCGCCAATGGCGGATTATATAGATACCATCTTTACATATATGTATCAGATGATGTGGAAGCTTTTAAGCAATATGAAACCAGTCTGAAGGGAGTGTAACAGAAGATGGGACAGAGTGGTCAGGAGAAAACAGAACAGCCTACCGCCAAAAAACGGCGGGATGCCAGAAAAGAAGGAAATATCTTTCAAAGCAGGGATGTATCTACCGTAGTAATCCTGGCTGGCATATTTTTCGGGATCCGCATATGGCTTCCTTTTATATATGGACAGATGAAAAATTATATGACATGGGTCATAGATGGGGCAGCACGATCCTCAGAAGATATGCTTTCAGCCAGCCTTGTTTTTGTTACACTGTCTGTGTTTTTAAAATGTGCGCTTCCTCTGTTGGTTTTAGCCCTTTTACTTGGAATTGTGGCGCATGGAGTACAAACACGTTTTAATGTATCCTTTAAATCCATCCGGCCAAAATGGAACAGGCTTAATCCTCTTTCAGGTATAAAACGTCTGTTTTCCATGAAAAATGCAGTAGAGTTGGTGAAAAACTCCATCAAGATAACACTGCTGCTGGTATTGCTTTACAACATACTGAAGCAGGATCTGCAGCCCATGGCATCAATGATCGATATGAATCCTGCAGCATCTGCGGCTTATATGATGAAAATGACCTTTGATCTGCTGATACGTGTATGTATTGCCTTTACGGTCATTGCCTTTGGCGATTATCTGTATCAGCGCTGGGAATATGAAAAAGAGCTTCGTATGACAAAGCAGGAAGTAAAAGATGAGTATAAACAGACAGAAGGTAATCCTGAGATTAAAAACAGGATCAAAAGCCTGCAGCGTCAGATGGCATCCAGCAGGATGATGCAGAAGGTTCCCCAGGCAGATGTGATCATACGAAATCCTACCCATGTGGCCATTGCTTTAAAGTATGATCCGGATCATGACAATGCTCCGGTAGTACTTGCCAAGGGATTAGATGAACTGGCGTTAAGAATCGTAAAGGTGGGGGAGGAAAACAATGTTTATACCATTGAAAATAAACCACTTGCACGGGCTATGTACAATTCCTGTGAACTGGACAGGCCGATCCCATCAGAATTTTATACAGCAGTGGCAGAAATCCTGGTATATCTGTATAAACAGGATAACGGGAAAAATAAAGATAAAAAATAATAGTTGGAGATTAATGGACGAATGAAACGGTTATTGAGTTACTCAGTGGTTATGTTTGTGATCACGATCATATTGCTTTTGATCATTCCCCTTCCGGCGGGACTGGTGGATGTGGCGATCATATTGAATATGTCCCTTTCCATGATGATCCTGGTAATAACCATGACCATTCGGGAGCCATTGGAATTCTCCATATTCCCCTCTCTTTTGCTTATTACCACGCTGTTCCGTCTGGGTATCAATGTTTCAACCACGAGAAATATCCTTTCTCAGGGAGGTTCATCAGGCCGTGTCATTGCTGCCTTTGGTGATTTCGTTTTAAGAGGAAACGTAGTAGTAGGTCTGATCATCTTCCTGATCATCGTGTTGATGCAGTTTATTGTTATCACAAAAGGTGCAGAACGAGTGGCAGAGGTGGCAGCTAGATTTAATCTGGATGCCATGCCGGGAAAACAGATGGCTATTGATGCAGACCTTAGTTCTGGCCTGATCAATGAAACACAGGCAAAGGAACGGCGTGCAAAGGTTCAGAGAGAAGCAGATTTTTATGGTGCAATGGATGGTGCGACTAAGATCGTAAAGGGCGATGCAGTTATGTCACTTATCACAACTGCCATTAATCTGATCGGCGGCAGTATCATCGGTATTGTACAGTCCGGCAGCAGCATCTCAGCTGTGCTGAGTACCTATTCCATTGCGACAGTAGGTGATGGTCTGGTATCCCAGATACCGGCTCTTCTTATTTCTACTGCAACAGGAATGATCGTTACAAGAGCTGTTTCAGAAGGCAGCTTAAATGAAGATGTATCAAAGCAGTTTCTGGCCCAGCCTCATGCTATGATCGTTAGTGGTGCAGCAGTGGCGGTTATGGCTGTGATACCTGGAATGCCGGCAGTAAGGACTCTGGTTGTGGCTGCATGTCTTATGGGAAGCGGATTTTATCTTTCCGGAAAGATAAAAAAAGAGCCACAGGCATTGTCACAAATGGCAATGGCTCCTTCTACCCAGCTTCAGGATTCCCCACAGGCCCAGGCAGCTGCTGCAAAAGAGGAGGTAAGTGAGGAAGAATATTTTAAAGATGTAAATAATGTATACAGCCTTCTTACACTGGAGCCAGTGGAGATCGAGTTTGGTTATAGTCTGATCCCTCTGGCAGATGAGTCAGTAGGCGGAAGGCTGATCAGCAGGATCGTTATATTCCGCCGCCAATATGCCCAGGATATGGGATTTGTGATCCCATCCATCCGGCTCCGGGACAGTTCTTCCCTGGGACCAAGTCAGTATAGTATCCGCATAAAAGGAGAAGAAATTGCAGGAGGAGAGATCCTGATTGATTATTTCCTTGCTCTGGAACCAGAGGAGGTGGAAGAAGAAATTGAAGGTATTGAGGCCATTGAACCGGCATACGGTATACCCAGCAGGTGGATCAAGCCTGAAAACAGAGATCGGGCTGAATTATATGGTTATACGGTCATTGATCCTCTGTCTGTATTGCTCATGCATCTTTCAGAAGTGATCCGGCAGCATTCATACGAACTGCTTACAAGACAGGAAGTGGTAAGGCTTACGGAAAATCTGAAAAAAACAGCTCCTGAGCTGGTGGAAGAGGCAATACCACAGATGATCAGCTACAGTTATTTCCAGAGAGTTCTTACAAACCTTCTAAAAGAAGGAATTCCGGTCCGTGACCTGGAGACCATTGTAGAGAATCTGATGCAGACAGCCTCAGAAACAGGTCTTCCTCCAAGAGAGCTGGACCAGACAGTAGAAAAGATCAGGACAGCTCTTAAACGTACCATTACCCGCATGTACTGTACAGATGGATGCATGAAAGTCATCACACTGGATGCCCAGCTGGAACGGGAAATGGTCGCATCCTTGTCAAAAGGGGAAAATGGCTTATATCTGGCATTAAACCCGGAAATGCTCCAGCATGTCATCCGGCAACTGGCAGAGCAGATAAAAAAGTTCAGTGGTTTATCACAGAACCCGGTGATCCTGACTTCACAGGTTATGAGGATTCATTTTTACCATCTGGTAGAACCCTTTTATCCTAATATCAGGGTGCTTTCATTTAATGAGATCGCAAATAATGTGCAGATCCAGTCAATTGGAAATATAAGTACAATGAAAAAAGGATCATAAGTGTACGGTCAAATGATATAAACAGCAGATAACAGGAGTGAGTAAAGTTATGGAAGATAAGCAGGAAAAGGCAGAGAAGGAGTTATTTGCGCTTTATAAAGAAACGAAAGATCCAGAAATAAAGAAAGAGATCACCATGAGGTATCTGTACATAGCAAGAACCATGGCAACAAAGTTATACGATCTTTATTCTACCACCATGCAGATGGAAGATGCAGTGAATGAAGGTGTGGTGGCGATCATAAAAGGGATCGATATGTATGATCCGGATAAAAACATTAAGTTTTCCACTTACATTACAACGCGGGTAAGAGGAGCAATGCTGGATTATGTAAGAAAACAGGAGTGGATGCCCCGGGGATTTTACAAGCAGTTGGGGATTATAGAATCTGCATGCGAGGACATGAAGCTGGAATTAGGAAGAACACCAACAGTTGATGAACTGGCAAAGCATCTTGGAATAGAAAAAAAACGCTGCCAGAGGATCATTTCCATGAAAAACAGGAGAAATATCCAGTCTCTTGATTTTTTACTGGAAAACCAGAATACATCCAATGGACTCCAGATCACAAACAATGATACCCAGGCACAGCCTGAGGAGGCATACTTGTGGGAAGAGGATATGCGGGTGCTGGCAGAAGGTATAGCCCAGTTAAATGAAAAAGAGCAGAAAACACTGGCACTGCATTATATGGAAGGGTTGAAAATGGAACAGGTGGGCCGGGTCATAGGTGTCAGCCAGCCCAGAGCATCCCAGATCCACACGATCGCTTTGCGTAAGCTGCGCCATTTTATAGAAACAAAAAATGGAAAGGGGATAAAGTCAGATGTATCAGGGATTTTATAATCTGGCGTCAGGCATGCTGACCCAGAGCAGGAACTTAAATACCATCAGCAATAATATGGTGAATATCCAGACTCCTGGATATAAGAACGAAACAATGGTAAGCAGTACTTTCAAAGAAGAAATGCTTTATCGTACAGGACAGTATAGCAAAGAAAATCCAACCCAGCTGGCAACTGTTTCAAAAATAAAGACAGCAAAGCAGGTTTATACCAATTATGACCAGGGCGGTCTGGAACAGACAGATGGTATCTATGACTTTGCCTTAAATGGAAATGGCTTTTTCTGCATCCAGACATCACAGGGCATCCGGTATACAAGGAATGGTTCATTTTCAGTAGATAAAGATGGATATCTGGTTTTAAACCAGGCAGGAAGAGTCTTAAACAAAGAAGGACAGCCTGTCCAGATCAAAAATGAGAACTTTACAGTTGATTCCAAAGGACACATTACTGCTGCTATTACAAAACAGTCTGATGGTGAAGAAAGCGGCAGCCAGGAAGTTACCATAGAGGATTATGGAACTTTGAAAGTAGTGGATTTTCCAGATCAGGGACAGCTTCATGCAGAGGATAATGGACTTTTCTCTACTGCACAGGCAGAAACAACACCTGCAGATACAACTGTTCAATGGAAAATGCTGGAAAAATCCAATGTAGACATGGTGGAGCAGATGACAGCTATGATGTCATCCCAGAGAGCGCTTCAAAGCGCAGCCCAGTCACTGAAAATGTATGATCAGATCATGAGTAAGTCTGTGTCAGATGTCGGTAAGCTGTAAGGAGGATAAAGAAATGAATATGTCATTTTATACAGGAGCAGCAGGAGCCGGACAGTTTACAAAAAAACTGTCAGTTGTATCCAATAACCTGGCCAATATCAACAATACAGGCTTTAAACCTAAAACAGCGGCTTTTTCTGAACTGATCCACTATAATCTTAATGATTCTGAAAATGCCCAGACAGAACTGCAGACAGGTGTAGGAGCCAGAGTGGAGCGCACCTGGACGGATTTTAGTATAGCCGGTGCTACTCAGACCGGAAAAGAATATGATTATGCAATTATGGAGCCTAATGCATTTTTTATGATACAGGATCCTGCATCAGGTGAGATCACCTATACAAGAAATGGTCATTTTCACAGGGGAGAACGTGAAGATGGATTTTATCTTGCAACAGAAGATGGAAAGCTGGTGCTGGACCAGAACCAGCAGCCTCTTAAGTTGGAAGTAACAGATGTAGAAAAGCTGCAGGAGGAATCAGAGTCAGAAGACGATGACTACGATACTGATGATACAGATGACACAGATGACACAGAGAATGATACTGACCTTCCTAAGGTAAGTGTATACACATTTTCAAATCCCAGCCGTCTCTTAAGCGTAGGAGATAATGAATATAAAGCACAGGATGGAATGGAAGCTTCTTTAAAATCGGATGCGGCTCTGCAAAAAGGGGCACTGGAGAATTCAGGCACCGATATGGCAAAAGAAATGGTCCATGTGATCGAATGTCAGAGAGCCTTTTCTTATGCTGTAAAAATGATCACTACATCAGATGATATAGAAGGAACGATCAATTCACTGAGAGGATAAGGTAAAAAATGGAAATAAAGCGATATGAAGATATGGACCTGCAGGCTCTGGATGTAATGCGGGAGATCGGCAGTATCGGTACCAGCCATGCGGCAACTGCTCTTTCCAAGCTTCTTCAGAAAGAAGTCCGGATCTCGATCCCATCTGTGAATATCTTAGGATACAATGACGCCATGAACCGGATCGGCGATGCGGAGGAGCTTGTTGCTGCAGCTCTTGTAAAAATGTCAGGGGACATTGAAGGATTGATGCTATTCCTTTTTGATCTGGATTTTGCTAACGAGGTGCTGGAAAAATTCCTTGGAAACCGTTATGAGTCTTTTCTGGATATGGATGAAATGGCCAGATCAGCACTGGTAGAAGTAGGAAACATCATTATCTGTTCTTATATAAATGCTTTTTCACAACTTGTAAATGTAGAGGTGGAACTGTCTGTTCCAAGTGCTACCATCAACATGCTGGGTGGGATCTTAATGGTACCTATTGCTGAGTATGGATATGAAACAGATAAACTGATGTATTGCAATGCAGATTTTGTGATCGGCGGAAAAGCACTTTCTGACTGGTTGCTCATGCTGCCGGATATTCGTTCTCTAAACGGTATTTTAGAGAGATTGGGAGTTTCATAATGATCGGAGGCGCAGAATTAAAAGTAGGAATCGGTGATATGAAGTTTTCAAGAGGGGAAGGAAGGATCATAACCTATGCTTTGGGTTCCTGTATCGGGATAACCTTTTATGATCCGGTTACCCATCTAGGAGCACTTTTGCACATCATGCTTCCGGCACAGTTTGAAGGAAAGGATTCCAATCCATTTAAATTTGCAGACAGCGGCATCAGGGAAACCCTCAGAAAGCTGAAAATATTCGGTATGGTAAAAAGCCGGATGGTAGTTAAGATCGCAGGGGGAGCCAAGATGTTTGAGATCAGCGGAAACAGCAGCTTTGGAAATATCGGGCAGAGAAATGCAGAAAGTGTAAAAAAAGTCATGGTCCAGGAAGGAATCCGTATCGCAGCAGAGGATACAGGAGGAAATTATGCCCGTACCATGCTTTTAGATCTTGCAACAGGCGATGTGATCGTGCGTACAGTGGGACGACCGGAACGCCATCTATAGCCAGGGCTTTCATTTATGGTGGTGTCACCATCTGTGGCATGCCTGTTTACAGAAAAAAGGAGAGAAGATCATGGTCAAAAATGAAAAAGAAGGGATTCTTTTAGAATCAGGAACAAACGAGATTGAAGTAATGAAATTCACAGTTATGGGTGAATTTTATGGCATTAATGTGGCAAAAGTCCAGGAGATCATCATGAGTGAAAAGGTAAAACCGATGCCTCATGCAAACCCGGCAGTAGAAGGCATCTTTAAACCAAGGGATGAGCTGATCACAGTGATCAACCTGGCAAAATATCTTACAGGAGATGACCGGGAAAATGGGCCAAGAGATCTGTTTATCGTAACAAATTTTAATAAAATGACGGTCGCTTTCAGGGTAGACAGTATCGAAGGTATCAGCAGGATTTCATGGAAAGATATACAGAAGCCAGATAAGACCATTGCAAATGGAGATGACAGTGTTGCTACCGGTATTGCCCAGTGCGGAAAAGAGCTGGTGATCATCCTGGATTTTGAAAAGATCGTGGCAGAGATCGCACCGGAAACAACCATACAGGTGACAGATGTAGATAAGATGGGAGACCGTCCTATCTGCAACAGTCCTATTGTGATCGCGGAAGATTCCATTCTTTTAAGTAAAATGATCGATGATTCCCTGGAAAGAGCCGGATTTACCAATATAAAGAATTTTTCCAATGGTCAGGAGGCATGGGATTATCTTTCACAAATACATAATGATTCTGATCTGTATGATAAAGTCAATCTGGTCATTACAGATATCGAAATGCCGGAAATGGATGGCCACAGGCTTACAAAGCTGATCAAGGATGACGAACATTTAAAGAAAATCCCGGTTATCATCTTCTCGTCCCTGATTAATGAGCAGATGAGGCAGAAGGGGAAAGAATTAGGTGCAGACGAACAGCTTTCCAAGCCGGAGATCGGGCATCTGATCACAGTAATGGATGAATTGCTTGCCCGTTTTAAAAATCGGCACAGTCAGCAGTAAGGAGGACTCTAAGGATGGAAAAATATGTATTAACACAGGATCTTGTAACAGGAAATGAACTGATCGACAGTGAGCACAGGAAGATTTTTGACGAAGTTAATAATCTTCTGGATGCATGCTCAAAGGGAAAGGGAAGAGAAAATCTTTCAAGTCTGGGAGAATTTCTTGTTGAATATGTAACGAAACACTTTTCAGATGAGGAGGATCTCCAGAAACAGTCAAAATATCCAGAATATACAGAACATCATAAATTTCATGAATGGTATAAACAGAAACTGGGCGATGCTATTATAAAGCTGGAGCAGGAAGGTTCTACGATCAATTCCCTGGGCGAGATCAACTATATGGTAAGCGTGCTGGTTAAGCATATCCGGGAAACAGACCGCAAGCTGGCCCAGTGGATCCAGAATGGAGCCAAAAATGAAGTTACAGCTTCTAAAGTGGCAACAGGATCAGCTGTATCAGGGAAAACTTCTTATATGGATACCGTTACAAAAGATGAAAGTACAGAAAATCTGGATATCCGTCAGATCCTGGATATGAAAGAGCTTCAGAGGATCCAGGATTTGTTTTTAACGGCCACAGGCATGACAGCAGCAGTAGTGGATATGAAAGGAAAATATATTACAAAAGGAAGCTCCTTTACCAGTTTTTACAGCCGTTATACCAATGGAAAACACAATGAACTGCGTGAGTTTACCCAGGATCTTACAGTAGGAGGATTCCGTGCAGGTACAGTGATCGGAGGTATCGTCCTTGGAGATTATCCGGGTGATTCAGCCCCGAGCCAGGAAGTAGTAAGTGCCGGTGGACAGCTTTTAGCTGAGATGCTGAATCTGTGGGCTAATGCCCTTTATTACCGGAAGAGCAATGCAGACAGCGTAGAAGCATTTGCAAGAGAGGAAAAGAAAGTGCGGGATGCAGTAGGACAGATCAAATATAAGGCAAAAGGACTGGAGCAGACAGCCACAATGGAAAAAATGCTTTCCCTGAATGCAGCCATTGAAGCAGGACGCGCAGGAAAAGCAGGTGTAGGCTTCGGGGTCGTGGCAGATGAGATCGGACGTATGGCAAATGAGTCAGCCGCTGTATATCAGGAGATCCAGGAGCTGGTAAAACAGGTTGAGGAATCCATGGAACGCCTTGGCGAATAATACAGTGGATTTATCTTGTATCATGGTGCAGGAAAAACGGCTGGCACCTGTGTCATTGGATGCAGAAAAGAGGATAAA
>ERZ773112.1038-NODE-1038-length-16904-cov-18.607633_pt1 | contig 16904 bp, 10 predicted proteins | sample MGYA00580566_ERZ773112 | MGnify/ENA primary metagenome ERZ773112 (study PRJEB29015, sample SAMEA2737842) | human gut metagenome | biome: human gut; feature: human-associated habitat; material: faeces | place: China | collected 2012 ... | reverse complement strand
CCCTTACAGGGCGTAGGGAATGGGGACATGGTACCCAGGGCGTTGCCCTGGGCTCGGGACTTGTTGGGCTTTCAGCCCGCACAGGGCCGCAGACAAGGCTTTTTCCGCACAATCTCCCCCCGCTTGATATTTCAATTTTGAACACCCAACCTTATAGGTAGGGAGTAAATATAACGTTCTTCGCGGCATCACGTCTTATAACGTTCTTTGCGATGTATCCGTGGCCCTCACTTTGCGAGCAAAGTGAGCTACAGTGCTGCGCGCCCATTCTTCGCTATGCAAATTCGTGTGATTTTTTCCTCGTATATTTCCCCGGTAATTCCAAAGTTTTATGTAATATTGCACTTGCAAAGTGAGAAGGTAATAGTGAAAATATTCTCAACATCCAGAGGATAAATAGGCAGCGGTTCTTACGAGTTTCCCTGCCTTTAACCATTACAAATCCGCTGCGTTCCCTAAATCTTTACGATCTACAAACATTTATACCAATAGCTCCATGAAGCAATCTCGTATTTTGATGCTGGCCGCCCTGGCCGCCATCACAACGGCAACAAGCACTGTTTCAGGTCAGGTGAAAGTAGACCTCAAGAAATTCCCGGAGTATTCTCCACGCGTGAAGGTCGACAAGCACCTCGTTGCCAAACCAGATGTCAAGCGTCCCGACTATGTCAACAACGCTGAGTCAATTTATTTCCCGCCCATCATCAGTCAGGTGAGCAATTCTTGCGGTTCCGCCGCCGGCATTTATTATATGTTCGGCTACGAGATAAACCGCTATCGTGGCGTGAGCGGCAAATTGCCCGAAAACCAATATCCAACCCACTTCACCTGGCTTCACGCCATGTCAAGTTATGAGTATAAGGAAAAAATCGCCATGGCCAACGGCATCCCCAACAATCCCACCTACGGCGGTCAAATCTATTCCAGCCTCTTCGGTATGCAGGAATGTTCCGACAACGACTTCGGTTGGATGCAGGGTTACGACAAATGGTATTCAGCCATGTTCAACCGCCTGGAGAGCGACGCCTTCTTTCCGCAGAGCGTGAAGACCGAAGAAGGCCGTGAAGCCGTGAAGCAATGGCTCTGGAACCACGGCGGCAATCCCGACTATCCTGGAGGCGGCATTTGTAACGTCGATGTGGCCAGTAAGATGACCATGGGTAAAATCCCCGCTTCCTTGGAAAACTACAAGTTGGGTGTCACAGGCAAGAAATACGTGGCCAGATGGGGCGATACGTTCGACCACGAGCTGACCCTCGTTGGCTATGACGACCGCATAGAGTTTGACCTTGACGGCAACGCTGTTATCGGAGAAAAGGAAAAAGACGAAGTGGGAGCCTGGATTCTTGTCAACTCCTGGGGCGGCAACTGGGCCAACAAGGGCTTCATCTATTGTCCGTATAAAAATGCCGTGGTCACTTCCGCTGGCGATGACTATTATGTGCCGCAAATCTATTACGTGCGTCGCAACTATCGTCCGTTGCGCACCATGCGCATCAAGATGGACTATTCGAAGCGTAGCGAACTGCGTCTGAGCGCCGGTATCTCGGAAGACCTCAACGCCACGACGCCGCAGAAGACCACCTACTTCGAAATGTTTAAATACTCTGGCAACGGCGACAGCAGCAAAGATGCTGAAACCCCGATGCTCGGACGTTGGGCCGACGGCATGCACTACGAGCCGATGGAGTTTGGTTACGACTTGACCGACCTCTCCTCTTCGTTCAACACCCGTAAGCCCCTGAAATATTTCTTCATCATCGAGAGCAAGGCAACAGCCGACGGCGTGGGACACGTTTACGACTGCTCCGTCATCGACTACGAGCTCGACTCGTTGGGCATCGAAACCCTCTTCCCCATCGACAAGAGCGGCATCAAGATTGAAAACAAGGGCAAGAAAACCATCATCTCCTTTGTGGTCTCTGGCGAGAACTTCAACGCGCCGCGCAACCTCGTGAAGAATGGCGACAATCTGCAATGGGAAGCTCCCGAGGCTTCGTCCTACAAATTGTCGGGCTATAACGTCTATCGCAACGACACCCTCGTTCAGCAGCTCGATCCCTCCGTGCTGACCTATAAGCCGCGTGCCGGCCACGACAGCTATCAGGTGTGTGCCGCCTACGCCTACAACGACAAGACCATCCTCTCTTCGCGCATTGACGCCCCGAGCGGTGCGTTCTACGGAAAAGCCGTCGCCACTGGCAACCGCGTGCGCAACTTCATCAATTCTGGTCTCGTTGTCAAAGACCTCTTCAAGGAAAACTATCCGCAGGCCACCATCGAATATTGGCTTCGCCCCAATTCAATGGCCGATTACAACCAGCAAGTGGGCCCAGGATGGGGCAAGGTGCTCATCCACGCCACCAGTTCCGGACAGCTCTATGCTGGATGGAGCACTTCCTCGCGCATTGAGTCGTCGTCGAGAGCGCTTAAGGCCAGCAAGTGGAACCACATCGCTGTGGTCTTCAACGGTGGCAGTTGCACCGCCTATATCAACGGCGTCAGCATTGGTGAAATCGGTTCGGGCAACAACGGCATTGGCGGTTTCGGCGATTTCAACATCGGTGCCGCCTCTCGCGAAGGTCTCAATGGCCGTTTGGATGAGTTCCGCGTTTGGAGCACTGCCCGCACGCAGCGCGAAATCCAGAGCATGATGTATGCAGAAGTGGCCGACCCGACCAACACGCCGGGCCTCCTCTGCGAAATCAAGATGAACGAAGACAAGGTGCCAACCGATGCCACGGGCCGTTTCAAGGTGGAAAAACTGGAAGGTTCGCAAAACAGCATGGTCGACAACACGGTGCTCAAAGACAAGCGCGTCTTGGCCGCCAGCTTCACGTTGCCTGAAAATATCACAACGGGCATGGCCGTGACCCCAATCAACACCTCGTCGGCCAATGCCATCAGTAGCACTTGGACCATCGACGGCAAGCAGACATTGAAGATGGATGCGCCCACTGTCATTTTCTCTGAAGCCGGAGAACACACCATCACCCTCGAAGTGGCCGACATGAGCGGAAAAACCATGAAGGAGGAGAAAACCTTCACCGTGGCCGCCCAGGCAAAGCCCGACGCTTTGTTTACGTCGGTTGGGGATGTGGCCGTCGGCAAGCGCATCAGCTTCATCAATGCCACCATGCCTTACGAAGGATGTTCCTACGAATGGAGCATGCCGGGAAGCACGCAGGAAAAGGCCACGACCGTCAATGCCGCCACTTCCTACGAAAAGCCTGGCACCTACACCGTGACCTTGAAGGCCACCAATGCTGCTGGCACGAGCACCTACGACATGCAAATCGTCGTGTCGAGCAAGGTGCCGACACCTGAATTTGAAGTGACGCCGCGCGTCATCCTCAAGGGCGAGACCGCCCAGCTCCAGGATGGCAGTAGCGACCAGCCTGCCGCATGGGATTGGACCGTCAGCAACGCTGACCACCATCTCAGCTTCAGCGGCCAGACGCCGGAAGTGAAACTTCTGGATGCGGGTGTCTACAATGTGACCCTCGAAGCTTCCAATGCCCTCGGCAGCAAGAGCATCACCAAGCCGCGCGCCATCGTGGTATGCAATGCCGATGCCGAAAACGGATTGAAATTCCGTGGCGGCGATGAGCAGGTGAGCTTCAATAATCCGATCGACTTGAGCGTTAGCAAGGGCTTCACCGTCGACTGGTGGATGTATGCCCAAAACGCCTCTGGCAATTCCCAGCACATCGGTGGAACGGCCGCCAACTTCCAGATCACGACCAACGCCGAAGGCGCTTTGGTGGTGACGATGAAGAACCAGGCATTCGCCACAGCCAGCAATTTCGTGACGGCATCCGAATGGCATCACTATGCTGTCTGCTTTGAAAACGGCGACCTCCGCGTCTATAAAGACGGCAAATTGGCCAACACGTTCCACACGCCGTTTGCCGACGACCTTCCCGCCATGCCGACCAAAATGAGCCTTGGCAACTCTGCCGCTCCGATGAGCGGTGTGGTCGATGAGTTCCGCGTATGGAACAAGGCACTCAGCGCTGAGGCTGTCAAAGCCTATGCTAATGCTCCGATTGCCGATGTCGCCAAAGCAATGGCCAACGACAAATTGGCCCTCTACTACGACTTCAACCAGTCGTCGGGCAATGTCAACGACCGCACTTCCAACGCCAACCTCGGCATCCGTTCTGGTTTCGGTCCTGACGGCGACGCCTGGCCTTCATCTCTCGGCGTGTTCAGCCTCTCCAACGCCCAGCGTCTGGACATAACGGCCGAACATCTGACCAACTATGCCGCTCCCTTCCTCCACGCCGACAAGGCCATTTCGAACGAAACGGGTATGGAACATCTCGTGACGCTCTTGACCAAGAATGCCAAGTCGGGCTGGAATGTTGAAAATGCCACCGTCGACGGCGGCGTGTCAACAACGGTGGCTGTCGACACCGACAAGGACGACATGATGACGCTCTGGACAGCGAAGGGCAACTTCTCATCGCGCGTCACCAACCATAAGCTCTATCAGACCGTCACACTCCCTGCCGGCCATTATGTCTTTGGCTTTGAATATGGCGAAGGCGACGTTGACGATGCTTCACACATCGTTGTGGCCAAAGGTGCGGGCTTGCCCAACAAGGAAGACCTCGGTTCGCAGGCCCTGGCCTATACGCTGACCAAGAACGGCGAACTCGCCTTTGACTTGGACGACCAGACGGAAGTGAGCCTGGGCATCGTGTTCAACACCAGTGGCGAAAAGGCGCAATACGTCAAGCGCTTCTTCATCGAGCGCAAGATCACCAACCAGGCCGGTGACGTGACGGGCATCGAATTGCCAACGGCCGACGGTAGCAATGCCGTTGAAGTGACGGCTCAGTTGGGCGGCGTGAACCTCACGGCAGCCAACGGCGCACTCGTGCGCATCGTGAGTGCTTCAGGCATCACGTTCTACAATGCTTATGTGAAAGGCACGCGCTTCGTTGCCTTGCCGAAGGGCATCTACCTCGTCAACGGACAAAAGGTGTTGGTGCCGTAACGACATTCTGCGCAGTTTCTCGCTGCGACTGATATATATAAAGGTGTACATCGGAATTTTCTGGTGTACACCTTTTTTTCTAAGTAGCGTCTTTCTCGTTTCAGTCCCTATACTTTTTAGCGAACGCGGGCCGAGGCACGACCGAACGTGGAACGAGACGCAATCGAACGCAAGGCGAGACGCGATCGAATGCAGGAGGGCGTTCGCTAAAAAGTAGTAAGATGGCAGGGCCGACGCATTATCGTCTGTTGCGGCGCCAGCATTGTAGCTCACTTTGCTCGCAAAGTGAGGGCCACGAACACGTAGCGAATATGGCCAGCGCTCAGAGCCGTGACTTTGTTGGATTTTTAGCCCGTGCTTGGCCGCCGCAATACCCTTTCCCTCCTTTGCAACCCAGTTGCAAAAAGGTGTCCGTAACTTTGCAGAAAAATAAAACCAACCTGTTATGGAAAAAGAAGAAAAAAGCATGTGCGGATGTGGAGAACACCACGCACAGGAAGATAAAGAAAACGGCTGCTGCGTAGGCCATTGCGCACATGAAGAAGAACACGATCACCATGAATCCCTCCATGGTTGTGGCTGCCACTGCCACGAAACCCCTGCCGGGCATTCCGCTCACAATCACGGGAAGTCACAAGGGCATTGTCATTGCCATCACCACCATCATGGAAGCGGGCGCGGGAAAGTCCTCCAGATTGTCCTGTCGGCATTGTTGCTCGTTGGTGCCGTCGTGGTAGAGAAAAATTGCGCCTTGTCGGTGTGGCAGTTACTCCTTATATATATGGTGCCATATTTGCTCGCTGGCTACGCCACCCTCAAAGAAGCTGCCGAAGGCATTGTCAGAGGCGACCTCTTCAACGAAAATTTCCTGATGGCCCTCGCCACCGTCGGCGCCCTGTGCATCGGTTTCTTTCCCGGTGCCGACACCGAATTTCCAGAGGCCGTCTTCGTGATGCTCTTCTTCCAGATTGGCGAACTCTTTGAAGGCTATGCCGAAGGAAAAAGTCGCGACAGCATCTCCCATCTGATGAACATACGGCCCGATGTTGCCCATGTTGAGCGTGCGGGAACAGTGGAAGATATCAGTCCGGAGAGCGTCAGTGTTGGCAGCATCGTCATTGTCAAACCCGGCGAGAAAGTGCCGCTCGACGGTGTGGTGGTTGAAGGTACCTCCTCCCTTAACACTGTTGCCCTCACGGGTGAAAGTCTGCCGCGCGACATCGGCGTCGGCGACGAAGCCGCCTCAGGTTGCGTCAACCTCTCCGGCCTTCTTCGCCTGAAAATCACCAAGGCTTTCGGCGAGAGCACCGTTTCAAAAATCATCCGCCTCGTGGAACATGCCAATGAAAGCAAGTCGCGGAGCGAATCATTCATCACCCGTTTCGCCCGCGTCTATACCCCCATCGTTGTCGTCGCCGCCCTCTTGCTGGCCTTTGTGCCCCCCTTGTTCGTTGGCGGCGGTTATTGGTCGGCCTTCCCCCTGTGGCTCCACCGTGCGCTCATCTTCCTGGTCGTCTCCTGTCCGTGTGCCCTCGTCATCAGTGTGCCACTGACCTTCTTCGGCGGCCTTGGCGGTGCATCGCGACGGGGCATCCTCGTCAAGGGAAGCCGCTATATGGATGCCCTGGCCAATATCGGCACGATGGCCTTCGACAAGACCGGCACCCTCACCCAAGGCGTTTTTGCCGTTGAGGCCGTCCATCCCGAAACGCTCGATGAGAAAGAACTTCTCCATCTGGCCGCCCATGTGGAACACTTCTCCACGCACCCCATCGCCGAAGCCCTCCGCACGGCCTTCCCGCAGGAAGCCACCGACGGTTGCGCAATGACCGACGTTGAAGAACTGGCGGGCTATGGCATCCGCGCTTGCGTCAACGGACACCTCGTTTGCGTGGGAAACACCAAGATGATGGACAAAGTGGGGGCGAAATGGCACAACTGCCACCGCGTTGGCACCATCATCCATGTCGCCGTTGACGGCTGCTATGCTGGACACATCGTCATTAGCGATTGCTTGAAAGACGACAGTGTGGGGGCCGTGGCTGCGCTGAAAGGCCTCGGCGTTGGCAGACTCGTGATGCTGACGGGCGACCGCCGCGAGGTGGCACACGACGTGGCAGACAAACTGGCGCTCGACGGCTATCATGCCGAACTCCTTCCTGCCGACAAAGTGGCCTGCGTTGAGCAACTTCTCGCCGAGAAGCCAAGTGGCAAGAGCGTGGCCTTCGTTGGCGACGGCATCAACGACGCCCCCGTCCTCAAACTCGCCGATGTCGGCATCGCGATGGGCGGCCTTGGCAGTGACGCAGCCATTGAGGCTGCCGACGTGGTGCTGATGGACGACAAGCCCACGAAAATAGCCACCGCTGTGCGCATTGCCCGCCGCACTATCGGTATCGCCCGCCAGAACGTCGCCTTTGCCATCGGCGTGAAAGTGGCCATCCTCCTGCTCGCCACCGTTGGGCTCGGAACCATGTGGATGGCCGTCTTCGCCGATGTCGGCGTGACGGTGCTCGCCGTGTTTAATGCCATGCGGGCGCTGAAAGGGTAGGGCGTTTTAAATTGAAATATTAAAGATTTGCGGTAGCGCCCTCGCAGCGGAGATTTGCACTGGCCCGCACAATCGTCTGTTGCGGCGCCAGCATTGTAGCTCACTTTGCTCGCAAAGTGAGGGCCACGAACACGTAGCGAACATGACCAACGCTCTGGGGCATAACTTTGTTGGATTTTCAGTGCTTGTCCGCCACAATATTCGCCCCCCTCACTTTGCGAGCAAAGTGAGCTACAGTGCTTCGCCCCAGGCCTCCGCCAAAAGTCCGCGCGGTGCCCCTTGCAGCGATGCCACATTCGCCATGTTATTTGGCTCAAAACCGCACAGAGACTTTTCTTGATTTTGAACACCCGACCTTTCAAGGGTAGCTGTTTTTTAGGCTCGTTGACAGCAGATGAAAAAAGAGACGCGAAATAAATAAATGATATGTTTGTCTCGCTCAGATTTTTGTGTTAAATTTGAGGCTTGAATTAATTACTGAATTGAGAAATGAGGTTAGAAAAGCGAGTGCGTTAAGTGTTAAATGATGGTGAAATTGTGAGCCTTTTGGCTGTTCATAGCTATGCAAACAAACGAAGGCTATACTTTTTGTCGAACGCGGCACGTTGCACATTCGTTTCTCGTCCCAGATTCGGTCGTCTCTCGTCCCAGATTCGTTCGTCTCTCGACCCAGATTCGGTCGTCTCTCGACCCAGATTCGCTGACAAGTCTTAGGGCGCGAAGATGAAGGATGCTTGGAAGGATTTCCAGCAGACGGATTTGACTGGCTCGTGGCGGTGGCTCTTGCGCTTGATGCCGTCAGGACAACGCAAATGGATTTTCGCTGTTGTTCGTTGGAGAGAAATATTAATCAACCCATAAAATATGCAATCATGAAAAGAATATTCGTGGCCGCTTTCGCCTTGTTGGCAATGGCAACAACGGCTTCGGCTCAGAACTATGAAGTGGTGAACGACTCGGTGGCCGCAGAAACGACAGAGAGCGGCACCAGCATTCTCGCCCAACTGATGGACAACGCCATGATGGAAGTGCCTGCGGCCTATCCCGGTGGAGCTCGGCAACTCATGGCAGACCTCGCAGCCAATTTGGAATATCCGGTTATTGCGATAGAATCGGAATTGCAGGGAAAAGTGGTTTTGCAGTTTGTCGTCACGCGCCGGGGGAAAATCGGAGAGGTGAAGGTGCTGAAGAGCCTGTCGCGCGAATGCGACGCAGCAGCCATCAAAGCCGTGAGAAAGCTCAGGACCTTCACGCCAGCGCGACATAAAGGAAGCGTTGTCAGTGTCAAGTACACCCTTCCAGTAACATTCCGCTTGCAGTAATTCTATCCCTTTATGCCAAAAAGTACATTCTTGCAAGACTTCAAGGCGTTTGCCATGCGTGGCAACGTTGTTGATATGGCCGTCGGTGTTGTTATTGGTACGGCCTTCGGAAAAATCGTGTCGTCCATCGTGTCCGACCTCATCATGCCTCTGATTGGCGTCATCTGTGGCGGCGTGAACTTCACCGACCTCTCCATCACGCTCAAGGAAGCGCAGGTGGTGGATGGACAGGAACAGGCCGCCGTGTTGCTCAACTATGGCAACTTCCTGCAGGCCACGTTTGATTTCATCATCATCGCCTTCTCCATCTTCGTCTTCATCCGCCTCATCTCTAAGCTCCATCGCAAGAAACAAGAGGCGCCGGCTCCCGCAGAACCTGCGAAGCCCAGCGAGGAAGTGCAACTGCTCACGGAAATCCGCGACTTGCTGAAGAAGCAGGCGAAATGATGAGCGCGGGCCATCCCCAAACCAAACCCAAATAGCAATCTAATCATAAAAACCAAACGAAACACTATGAGGAATTTCTTCAAACATTCGGGGCAACTGTGTGCTCTCGGCGCCTTGCTTCTTTTGGGCGCTCCCGTTTTTCTCTCCTCCTGTAAGGAAGAGATTGACGAGTCGAACTTCGCCATCAAGAAGATGCAGACAGCAGCCGATTATATCGACGAAAACAGCCAGTTTTCCTTGATGAACGCGCTTTTCCGCCGCGTCAGACTGGGTAATGTTGAGGGCGCGTCTCCGCTCCACAATATGCTCTCTGCCAGAGGAAACTACACCATCTTCCTGCCAACAAACGAGGCGGTGGAGAAATATATGGCGGAAAACGGCATCACCTCTATTGACGAGATGAGCGACGACCTCGCCAATACGCTCGCCAAGAGCTGCATCATCGACAATGGCTCAAACAACGCCTACGAAAGTGCGGACCTCCCCAGCAGCGGTGCGCTGCCCATCTCCTGTCTCTCCGACCGTATGCTCTCTTGCTCGCTCGATTCCACATCGACTTTCATCATCAACGGAACGTCGAGAATCATCAAGGGCGATATTGAGGTGTCAAATGGTTTCATCCATGTGGTTGACGGCGTAATCAGTCCGTCGCTCAACACGCTCGACGAGCAAATAGGCGAGGCCGATAACCTCAAGGTGTTCAGCTACTTGCTCACCCATACGGCTTTGTGCGACTCGCTGCACGAGTATCTCGACAAATCGTATGAGAACTCCAGCCGACAAGAGAAAACGCACATGGGCGAGTTTGACTACGTCTATGCACAACACCGCTACATCGGATACACCGCCTTTGTGGAACCCGACAGCATCTACGAGCAGACATTGGGTCTCAAGGTTGAAAAAGACGCTGAGGGCAACCTGACCAACGGCGACGCTTTCGTGGCCAAACTGAAAGATTATGTGGCCAGCGCTTACGGTTCGAACCACCTTGACGATTTGAAGCATCCGTACAACCCCATCAACCGTTTCGTGGCCTACCACCTCGTTTACGGACGTATGCCTTTCAACAAACTCGTTTATCACTGCAACGAGTATAACTACAAGTATGGTCAGTGGAACGCACCGCAAACCGTCAATATGCCGACCAACGTGTGGGAGTTCTACACCACCATGGGCGCATTCCCCAGTCTGCTGAAAATCACGCAGGTGGGCGACGCTGGATTTGAGCACGACGTTGACCACAAAATCTATCTCAACCGCATCTCGCTCTATGCCGACGGTCCGTCGGACGACTATCACGAAACGGGCGTGGTGCCGGGCTATGCGGGCATCATCGTCAATGCCGACAATGGCGACAACGACAACAACGCCCTCAATGGCTATTACCACACCATCAACAAACTTCTGGTCAACGACGAAGGCACGCGCGATGAGCTCTACAAGCGCCGCATCCGCATGGACATCGCCGCCACGCTTCCTGAACTGGCCACAAACAACTATCGCGGAAACTACAAAATTGCTTTCGACCCTGGTTATCTCTCGCGCATGATTCGCCAGAGCAGCAGTACGAAGATGGGACACACCCACGCGCAGGGTTCTGGATGGCTGGCCATGTGGGGCGACGAGTTCCGCGTGTTCGGTCTCTACGACTTCATCTATAAGCTTCCGCCTGTTCCGAAAGACGGTACTTACGAAATCCGCCTGGGACTCAGCCACGGTCCGATTAGAGGTATGGCGCAGATTTATTTCGGCGACGACCCTGACCGTCTCGCGCCCGTGGGTCTTCCCTACGATATGCGTCAGATTCCAGGTTCCAACACCCCCAACATCCCTTGGGTGAAGGACGGCGACGACCAGACGGTCAACCGCGAAAACGACAAGAACCTGCGTAACCAAGGCTATATGAAGGCCCCGATGTTCTTCACCTACAGTACGGGACGCGCCGACCAGCCTTTGCGCGAATTTGGCGGCTCATGGTGTGCTATCCGCAAGATTGTCTGCACCGAATATATGAAGGCAGGAAAGACCTATTACCTGCGCTTCAAGTCGGCCTTGAAGAAACTCGATGCCGAGCTGGAGCTCGACTACTTCGAATATGCTTCAACCCCCGTTTACAATGGGGTAGAGCCAGAGGATATTTGGTAAGTTAGAAATAGAAAAAGATTTATTTTGTTTCCCGCTCCGAATCAACAACAGATTCGGGGCGGGATTTTTGCTTGCTTTTTTGGGGAATTGGAAAGGCATTTTTGGGGGACTTTTTCGCTGCGTTTGTCATGTTCGCTTTTGAGGGGAAAAACATGGAATTTGGGGATGAAGCCTTGACGATATCACTCCGAAAAACAGGCTTGGCGGCATGAAAACGACAAACTTTCAGTCCTGCGCTTGTAAAAAAAAGCAAATATAAAATATTTTGCCTGTAAAATTTGGCTTACCCCTAACAAATTACTACCTTTGAGAGGTAAAAAAGACCTCAATGGAATCCACAAGATTCTGTTGGGTTAAAATCTTCACTTGACAAATAGTGATAGTCTTTAATTAAAAATCACAAAGTTATTCGTATAAAACCTTATAATCTTCTGACCTATGTGCTACTTAAAATTTGACAAAGCGCAGATGACGAACCTTCAGGACTCCCTCTATAAGGAATTTCTGATCACAAACCGCTCTGGCGCTTACTGTAACACAACATTGGTTGGCTGCAATATCCGTAAGTACCACGGCCTCATGGTCGTTCCGGTTCCCGAACTGGACGACGAAAACCATGTGTTGCTCTCCTCGCTCGACGAAACTATCATTCAGCACGGCGCGGAGTTCAACCTCGGCCTTCATAAATACCAAGGGGAAAATTACAGTCCGAAGGGACACAAGTATATCGTGAGCTTTCAATGGGACAAGGTGCCGACCTGGATTTATCGTATCGGTGGCGTGCTGCTCAAAAAGGAAATGGCATTCTGCACCGACGATTATCAGTTTTATATCCGCTACACGCTGCTCGATGCTCACTCGGCCACCACGCTGCGCCTGAAACCGTTCTTGGCTTTCAGAAGCGTGCGCCAGTGGACTCACGAGAACTCTGTTGCCAATAGTGGATACACAGAGGTGAAGAACGGTATCAAGATGTGCCTCTATCAGGGCTATCCCGACCTCTTCATGCAGACTAATGTCAAATCGGAATTTCACTATTGTCCCGACTGGTATCGCGGACTCGACTATCCGAAGGAACGCGAACGCGGCTACGACGCCACGGAAGACCTCCTCGTGCCGGGCTATTTCGAGATGCCTATCAAGAAAGGACAGTCTGTTGTGTTCTCGGCTGCGTTGAACGAGTTGGCACCGAATCGACTGGGACACTATATGGAAGAAGAACGCGAAGCGCTCGACGAACGCGACAGCTTCTATCATTGCCTTGTTAACGCCGCACACCAGTTTAATGTTCGCAGAGACGGAAAACATTACATCCTCGCTGGGTATCCTTGGTTTAAATGCCGTGCACGCGACACGTTTATCTCTATGCCGGGCTTGACGCTTTCCATCGGTGAGAGAGAGCAGTATGAAAAGTATATGGACGCTGCCGCTGAGGCCATCCGCCAGTTCATCAACAAAGAGCCTATCACGGTGCCTATCTACGAAATCGAGCAACCCGACTCGCTGCTTTGGGCAACGTGGTGCTTGCAGCAGTATCGCAAGAATGTGTCTGCACAAGATTTTCAGGAGAAGTATGGCGAACTGCTCAAGGACATCATGGAATATGTTCGTGGCGGACACCACTCAAACCTCTTCGTTCACGAAAACGGATTGCTCTATTCCAACGGACGCGACCGCGCTGTGACGTGGATGAACTCTATGGCCAACGGACGCCCCATCATTCCGCGCTCAGGATATATCGTTGAGTTTAACGCGCTCTGGTATAACGCCATGAAATTCTACGAGCAGGTGCTCAAAGAGAAGGGCGACGAGACGAGCATGATTCTCGCACAGGATTATGCCGACGAGGCAGAAAAGATGACGGCGGCCTTCAAGGAGGTGTTCCTCAACGAACACGGTTATCTGCTCGATTATGTCGATGGCAAGATGATGGACTGGAGCGTACGTCCCAACCAGCTTTTCGCCATCGCGCTCGACTATTCTCCGCTCAGCATGAAGGAACGCAAGGGTGTGCTCGACATCTGCACGAAGGAACTCATGACGCCAAAGGGCATGCGCTCGCTCTCGCCAAACAGCGGCGGATATTCTCCAATGTATGTGGGACGACAGGCCGACCGCGACCAGGCTTACCATCAGGGAACGGGATGGCCTTGGCTCACTGGATTTTATCTGGAGGCTTATCTGCGCGTTTACAAGATGAGCGGCGTGAACTACATCGAACGCAAGCTCATCGGTTTTGAGGAAGAACTCTTCTATCACTGCATCGGCACCATTCCAGAACTCTTCGACGGCAACCCGCCATTCCACGGACGTGGAGCCATCTCTTTTGCCATGAACGTGAGCGGTATTCTTCGGGCCATCCGTTTGATGGAGAAATATCAAATCGCGGAAGATTAAAACAATGTTGTTGCCGGAGATTTTCTTTGGGAATGGCGGAGAGCGGCACGACCAGTGTGGCTCTCGCCAAACAACTAATCACCATAGCCATGACGGGGAAGCTTCCGCAAAATATCGCGCGGATAACGTCTCTTTAGTAATGGTTGAAGTTTGTTTTTCACCATTGCTTATCGTGGCATTAACAGCTAATACCAATTTATGAAAGTATTAATGTTCGGATGGGAGTTCCCTCCTCATATCTTGGGCGGACTCGGAACAGCCAGCTATGGCATCACTGCCGGACTGGCCAAACAACCCGATATGCAAATCACTTTTTGTATTCCGAAGCCCTGGGGCGACGAAGACAAGAGTTTCATGAACATCATCGGATTGAGCGAAACACCCATCGTTTGGCGTGACGTTGACTATGACTATGTCAAGCAACGCCTTGGCAACAAAATGACGCCGGAGCAATATTATGCCCTGCGCGACCATATCTATGCCGATTTCTCATACCGTATGACGGATGACTTGGGATGTATCGAGTTTTCTGGACGCTACCCCGATAATCTCTATGACGAAATCAACAACTATTCCATTGTGGCTGGCGTGATAGCCCGTCAACAGGAATATGACATCATTCACGCACACGACTGGCTGACTTATCCGGCTGGCATTCACGCCAAAAACGTGAGTGGAAAACCGCTTGTGATTCACGTGCATGCCACTGACTTCGACCGCTCAAGAGGTAATGTCAACCCAACGGTTTACAGTATTGAAAAAGACGGTATGGATCATGCTGATTGCATCATGTGTGTGTCTGAACTGACGCGACGCACGGTGATTGAACACTACCACCAGGATCCAGCTAAGTGTATCGCTATGCACAACGCCGTTTATCCGCTCTCCGACGAGGTGAAGCAGGTGATCGCACAGCGCAAACCCCACACGGAGCGTAAGGAACGCGTGGTGACTTTCCTCGGACGTATCACGATGCAGAAGGGACCGGAATATTTCGTTGAGGCGGCCTCGCTCGTGCTGCAACGCACGCGCAATGTGCGCTTCTGTATGGCCGGTTCTGGAGATATGCTTAACGCCATGATTGAGATGGCGGCGCAGAAGGGGATTGCCGATCGCTTCTTCTTCCCAGGATTTATGAAGGGAAAACAGGTCTACGAGGTGTTCCGCGACAGCGACGTTTATGTGATGCCGTCTGTGAGCGAGCCGTTTGGCATTTCGCCTCTTGAGGCCATGCAGTGTGGCGTGCCGTCCATCATCAGCTATCAGAGCGGATGTGCGGAAATTCTCGACAAATGTATCAAGACAGACTACTGGGATATCAATGCGATGGCTGATGCCATGTATTCCCTCTGCACCAACGAAGGACTCTATCAGTATCTTCAGGAGGAAGGAATCAAGGAGGTTGACCAAATCACCTGGGAGAAAGTGGGCAAGCGCATTTACGATGTCTACCAGCAGGTGCTTCAAAATTACAATCACAAATAAGAGTAGTTAACACATTCAATTGACTCCGCCGAAGTCTCTTGCGGCGGATGTCTGCAAAAACAAGATATCCCTATGAAGACCATTTGCTTATATTTCGAGATACACCAAAACATCCATCTCAAGCGCTATCGTTTCTTCGATATCGGCACAGACCATTATTATTATGACGACTACGAGAACGCGCGCTCTATCACTGAAACTGCCGACAACTCTTATGTGCCGGCACTCAACGCGCTCATCGAAATGGCAGAGCGCTATGGCAACTATTTCAAGTGCGCCATCTCGCTCTCTGGCTGCGCCATTGAGCAACTTGAAAACCACGCTCCGCAGGTGATTGAACTCCTGCAGAGACTCAATGACACGGGCTGCGTGGAATTTCTCGCGGAACCATATTCCCACGGCTTCTCTTCTCTGGCCAACCCTGAATGCTTCAAGGAAGAAGTGACACGCCTTTGCAAGAAGGTGAAGTCGCTATTCGGACAGGAACCGAAAATCTTCCGCAACTCTTGTCTCATCTACTCTGACGAAATCGGAGAACTCGTGGCCAGCATGGGCTTTAAGGGTATGTTGGCAGAAGGTGCTAAGCAGGTGTTGGGATGGAAGAGCCCGCACTTCGTTTACAACTGCAACCGCAACCCGAAACTGAAGCTTCTCCTGCGCGACTATAGTTTGTCGGAGGACATCAGCTATCGTTTCAACGATTCTTCTTGGAACGAATATCCGCTCTTCGCCGACCGCTATGCCGACTGGATTGCCCAGTTGCCGGAGGAAGACCAGGTGATCAACCTCTTCATGGAGCTCTGCGCTCTCGGTATCTTCCAGCCGTTGTCTTCGAATATCCTCGAGTTTATGAAGGCTTTACCGGAGCAGCTCCGCCAGCGCGGCATCGTGTTCTCAACGCCATCGGAAATCTGCTCGAAGATCAAGTCGTCGGGCGACCTCAACGTGGAATACCCTATCTCTTGGGTGGACGAAGAACGCGACCTCTCGCCGTGGCTCGGCAACGTGATGCAGCGTGAGGCTTTCGAAAAACTTTATAGCATTGCCGACCGTGTGCGTATCGCTGGCGACCGCCGCTTGAAGCAAGACTGGGACTATCTCCAGGCTTCAAATAACCTCCGCTTTATGAGCACGAAGGCCAATTCTTACGGCGGCTATCGCGGTATTTATTCTTCGCCCTACGATGCTTTCACCAACTACATGAATATCCTTGGCGACTTTATCTCTCGCGTGAACAACCTCTATCCAGAGGATGTTGACAACGAACAGCTTGAATCGCTCTTCACGACCATCAAGAACCAAGACCAGGAACTGGAAGTGAAGAACAAGGAAATCGAGAAGTTGCAGCACATGCTTGCCAAGTTGGAGAAAGAGGCTCCCGCCAAGAAACCAGTTGCCAAGAAAGCGCCTGCCAAAGCTGCTAAGGCGCCTGCCAAGAAGGCCACTGCCGTGAAAAAAGAGGCGGAAGAGGCTGAAACTAAGTAATGGTGAAAGAAGAAGTTGACCAATTTTGACCTGTATTTTTGTTGGTTTTGGAATTTGGAAGAGGGAG
>ERZ773112.1036-NODE-1036-length-16922-cov-14.089583_pt1 | contig 16922 bp, 15 predicted proteins | sample MGYA00580566_ERZ773112 | MGnify/ENA primary metagenome ERZ773112 (study PRJEB29015, sample SAMEA2737842) | human gut metagenome | biome: human gut; feature: human-associated habitat; material: faeces | place: China | collected 2012 ... | reverse complement strand
GGCACATCGAAGTGGCACAACGTGACCAGCGGTTCGATGCCGTACTTTTTGCACTCTTCAAAGACAGAACGGTAAAAAGCAATGCCCTGCTGGTTGGGCGTCAGTTCATCGCCCTGCGGGAAGAGGCGGCTCCAGGCAATTGAGGTACGGAAAACCTTGAATCCCATCTCTGCCATCAGGGCGATATCTTCTTTATAACGATGATAAAAATCCGTCGCCTCATGGCTGGGATAAAACTCGTCATCGCGCAACTGAAAACGTTTTTCCAGCCCCAGTTTCACCGCCATTCGATGCTCGCCATGTGGGATCATATCGACCGTTGTCAGTCCTTTGCCACCTTCACGGAACGCACCTTCAGACTGGTTGGCGGCAAGCGCGCCGCCCCATAAAAAACCTTCTGGAAATACTGACATTTTCATCCTCAATTAAGACTTACTTCTTTGGCGACGGTCGGTTGTACGCTCTGATGCTTTCGCGCCTCGGCAGCCGCTTCCTCAACAGGAATATCCTCAAAGCCGAGCAATAGTGTGAGGATAAACGACAGCACCACCGCCAGCGCCATGACCGCGAACACCCAGACGATGCTCATTGGATTCGCCGGATCGAAGAATTGCACGCTGGTAAATAGCCCCGGCGCTGCCATTGAGTGGCTGGCAAGCCCCGCCATACCGGCAACCGCGCCGCAAATAAAGCCGCTGATAAGACTGGCGATAAGCGGACGTTTCAGGCGGATCGCCACGCCGTATAACGCCGGTTCGGAAATCCCCGCCATAATGGCTGATGCCGCCGCAGCCAGCGCCGTCTGGCGCAGTTCCGGGTTTTTCGTTTTCCACGCCACCGCCAGTGATGAACCGCCCAGCGACAGGTTAGCGCCGATCTCTGACGGCATGACCATCCCTTCTTTGCCGGTTTCGGCAATGGTCTGAATGATGGTTGGCGTAAAGACGCGGTGCATCCCGGTCATTACCAGCAGAGGCCACAGCGCGCCCATAATGGCGACTGAAAGCCAGCCCAGATAACCATGAATGGTGTAAACCAGCGCCGAAATGGCGCTACCGATCCAGATACCAATCGGGCCAATCAGCAGGATTGCCAGCGGTGCGGCAATCAACACAATCAGCATTGGCTTGAGGAAGTTTTTGGTCACCGCCGGTGTAATGCTGTCCACCCAGCGTTCGATATATGACAGGCACCAGGTCATCACCAGCGCCGGGATCACCGTGTAGGTGTATTTCACCGCGGTGACCGGGATCAGGGCAAATTCGACATGTTCACCCTGGGCCGCTTTCGCCATCAGTTCAATAAAACTCGGATGTACCAGCACACCCGCGATGGCAATCGCCAGCGACATATTGGTTTTAAATTTGATGGCGGCAGATGCCGCGACCATCAGCGGCAGGAAGAAGAAAGCACCGTCACCAATCACATTCAGAATGGTTAAGGTCGGCGATCCTTTTGTCAGCACGCCGCTCATCTCGAGGATCATCGCCAGCAGTTTGACCATCGATCCGCCGATAATCGCCGGGATCAGCGGTGACATGGTGCCGATCAGCGCATCGAGGATCCCCGCACCAATGCGACGCAGCGTGAGTTTGGGTTTACCCACGGGCAGGGCGGGCTGCATATCTCCCGGCAGCAGGCTGACGACTTCCTGAAAGGCTTGTGAAACGGTATTGCCGATAATCACCTGACACTGGTTGTCACTACGTACCACGCCGAGCACGCCGGAGATGGTTTTTAACGTCGGGCTGTCGATAAGCGCATCATCTTTGATAACAAAGCGCAAACGCGTCATACAGTGGGTGACTGCCGAGATGTTATCAACGCCGCCCAGTGCCGCTATCACCGAGCGTGCCAGCGCCGCATAATTTTTGGCCATCGGATTTTATCCTGTTATCAGTAGGGTAGATGTAGTTGTTATCAGTCGACGTGACGGAAAAATGCCGATGCTGAAACGGAATTAAGAAACCGGTTTCACAAAATCATGAATAGTTGTCACCAAATAAGCAAGAGAGTTAATTGTTCATTTTTTATATTTGTGAAACCGGTCACCTGAATATTTTTCCCGCCGATTGCGCAAGGACAATCGGCAAACGGTGCAGTACACTGCGTTGATTGCGTGTAAAGGGATGAAAATGATGACGACGATGCTGGAAGTGGCGAAGCGCGCCGGGGTTTCAAAAGCGACCGTTTCCCGCGTGCTTTCAGGTAATGGCTACGTCAGCCAGGAGACTAAAGATCGCGTGTTTCAGGCGGTAGAAGAGAGCGGTTACCGTCCAAACTTGCTGGCGCGCAATCTGTCGGCGAAGAGTACTCAGACGCTGGGGCTGGTAGTGACCAACACGCTTTACCACGGCATTTATTTTAGTGAATTACTGTTTCATGCCGCGCGAATGGCGGAAGAGAAAGGGCGGCAGTTGCTATTGGCCGATGGTAAACACAGCGCCGAAGAAGAGCGCCAGGCGATTCAGTATCTGCTGGATTTGCGCTGCGACGCCATTATGATTTACCCGCGTTTTTTAAGCGTGGATGAGATCGATGACATTATTGACGCGCACAGTCAGCCGATAATGGTGCTTAATCGCCGCCTGCGCAAAAATAGCAGCCATAGCGTCTGGTGCGATCATAAACAGACCAGCTTTAATGCCGTGGCAGAGTTGATAAACGCCGGACATCAGGAGATTGCTTTCCTTACCGGCTCGATGGATTCCCCCACCAGCGTTGAACGTCTTGCCGGGTATAAAGACGCGCTGGCGCAGCATGGTATTGCGCTCAATGAAAAACTTATCGCTAACGGTAAATGGACGCCCGCCAGCGGGGCCGAAGGGGTAGAAACGTTGCTCGAACGTGGGGCTAAATTTAGCGCGTTAGTTGCCAGTAACGACGATATGGCGATAGGGGCGATGAAAGCGTTACACGAGCGCGGCGTAGCGGTGCCAGAGCAGGTGTCAGTTATCGGATTCGATGATATCGCAATTGCCCCCTATATCGTTCCGGCGCTCTCCAGCGTAAAAATTCCGGTGACTGAGATGATTCAGGAAATTATTGGACGGCTGATTTTTATGCTCGATGGGGGCGCTTACACACCGCCGAAAACCTTTAGCGGAAAACTGATCCGCCGCGACTCACTCATTGCTCTTTCGCGATAAACATTGTCATCACATGTCATCGTCACTAGTGTCGATGACATCTTTTTTCCTCTATTACAGAAATTAATTTCCTTAAATAACAGTAAATTAAAAACTGGCATGATTTGTGAATGTATCGGCGCATTAACTGTCATTGCTGGAGAATTTGATGAACCGTTTCATCATTGCTGACGCGAGTAAATGTATTGGTTGCCGTACCTGTGAAGTAGCGTGCGTGGTTTCTCATCAGGAGAATCAGGACTGTGCATCGCTGACCCCGGAAACATTTTTACCGCGTATCCATGTCATTAAAGGTGTGAACATTTCCACGGCGACAGTCTGCCGTCAGTGTGAAGATGCACCGTGCGCTAACGTCTGCCCGAATGGTGCTATCAGCCGTGATAAAGGGTTTGTTCATGTGATGCAGGAACGTTGCATTGGTTGCAAAACCTGCGTTGTGGCTTGCCCGTATGGCGCGATGGAAGTGGTGGTACGTCCGGTGATTCGCAACAGCGGCGCAGGGCTGAATGTACGGGCTGACAAAGCCGAAGCCAATAAATGCGACCTGTGCAACCATCGTGAAGACGGTCCGGCGTGTATGGCGGCTTGCCCGACTCATGCGCTGATTTGTGTCGATCGTAATAAACTTGAACAACTGAGCGCAGAAAAACGTCGCCGTACGGCGCTGATGTTCTAAAAATCTTACAGAACTGTTCTGGCATCAAAGGAATTCCCGGAAATATTCGTAGAATACGAAGCGGGCAGTATCGCCGACCTGTGACTACCGGATGCGACGCTGTCGTGTCCGGCTGGGCGGGTTACGCAATTCATGATGGCGGGAATAATTCAATGGCAAAAAACACATCTTGCGGTGTCCAACTGCGTATTCGTGGCAAAGTGCAGGGCGTCGGTTTTCGTCCGTTTGTCTGGCAGTTGGCACAGCAATTAAATCTTCACGGCGATGTCTGTAATGACGGCGATGGCGTGGAAGTCCGGTTGCTGGAAGACCCGGAAACGTTTCTTGTTCAATTGCATCAGCACTGCCCGCCGCTGGCGCGTATTGATAGCGTCGAGCGTGAGCCGTTTATCTGGTCACAACTGCCCACTGAGTTCACTATCCGCCAGAGCACAGGCGGCACCATGAATACGCAAATTGTCCCGGATGCCGCCACTTGCCCTGCTTGCCTTGCCGAAATGAATACCCCAGGCGAACGGCGTTATCGTTATCCGTTTATCAACTGTACTCACTGTGGTCCGCGTTTCACCATTATTCGCGCCATGCCTTACGACCGCCCGTTTACCGTAATGGCGGCGTTTCCGCTGTGTCCGGCCTGTGATAAAGAGTACCGTGACCCGCTCGATCGTCGCTTCCACGCCCAGCCGGTGGCCTGCCCGGAGTGTGGCCCGCATCTTGAATGGGTAAGTCATGGTGAACATGCAGAACAAGAGGCGGCATTACAGGCAGCTATCGCACAGTTAAAAATGGGCAACATTGTCGCCATCAAAGGGATTGGCGGATTTCATCTTGCCTGCGATGCACGTAACAGTAACGCGGTGGCGACACTGCGGGCACGCAAACATCGCCCGGCGAAACCGCTGGCGGTTATGTTGCCAGTGGCAGAAGGTTTACCAGACGCTGCGCGCCAGTTGCTTACCACGCCCGCCGCGCCGATTGTGCTGGTGGATAAAAAATACGTTCCTGAGCTTTGTGATGATATCGCCCCTGACCTTAACGAAGTCGGGGTAATGTTGCCTGCGAACCCGCTCCAGCATTTGCTGTTACAGGAACTGCAATGCCCGCTGGTGATGACCTCCGGCAACCTGAGCGGTAAACCACCAGCTATCAGCAACGAACAGGCGCTGGCGGATTTGCAGGGCATTGCCGACGGATTCTTGATACATAACCGCGACATCGTGCAGCGGATGGATGATTCGGTGGTGCGCGAAAGCGGCGAAATGCTGCGCCGTTCGCGGGGGTATGTGCCGGATGCGCTGGCTTTGCCTCCGGGCTTTAAAAATGTTCCGCCTGTGCTGTGTCTCGGCGCGGATCTGAAAAATACCTTCTGCCTGGTGCGCGGTGAACAAGCGGTGTTGAGTCAGCATCTGGGCGATTTAAGTGACGATGGCATCCAGATGCAGTGGCGCGAAGCGTTACGCCTGATGCAAAACATCTACGATTTTACCCCGCAATACGTTGTGCATGACGCGCATCCGGGCTATGTCTCCAGCCAGTGGGCGCGTGAAATGAATCTGCCGACGCAAACGGTACTGCATCATCATGCCCATGCAGCGGCGTGTCTGGCAGAGCATCAGTGGCCGCTGGATGGCGGTGATGTCATTGCTTTGACGCTCGACGGTATCGGTATGGGGGAGAATGGCGCTTTGTGGGGCGGCGAGTGCCTGCGGGTGAACTATCGCGAATGTGAGCACCTGGGCGGCTTGCCTGCAGTGGCGCTTCCGGGTGGCGATTTGGCAGCGAAGCAGCCGTGGCGAAACCTGCTGGCGCAGTGCCTGCGCTTTGTGCCGGAGTGGCAGAATTATCCCGAAACAGCAAGTGTGCAACAGCAAAACTGGAGCGTGCTGGCGCGGGCCATTGAGCGTGGAATTAACGCGCCGCTGGCGTCATCGTGTGGGCGTTTTTTCGATGCAGTGGCGGCGGCACTGGGCTGTGCGCCAGCCACGTTAAGTTATGAAGGTGAAGCGGCTTGTGCTCTGGAGGCGCTCGCAGCCTCATGCCACGGAGTGACGCATCCGGTGACAATGCCGCGGGTGGACAATCAACTGGATCTCGCCACTTTCTGGCAGCAGTGGCTGAACTGGCAGGCACCGGTTAATCAACGCGCGTGGGCGTTTCATGATGCGCTGGCGCAGGGTTTTGCCGCGTTGATGCGTGAGCAGGCCACGATGCGTGGTATCACTACGCTGGTATTTAGCGGCGGGGTTATTCATAACCGTTTGCTGCGTGCACGTCTGGCGCATTATCTCGCTGATTTCACATTGCTCTTTCCACAGAGTTTACCGGCGGGTGATGGCGGTTTGTCTCTGGGGCAGGGGGTTATTGCTGCGGCGCGTTGGTTAGCGGGTGAAGTCCAGAACGGATAAAACGTGTTGCATTTGGACACCATTGCCGGATGCGGCGTAAACGCCTTATCCGGCCTACACATGCGTCCCCGTAGGTCGGATAAGACGCGCCAGCGTCGCATCCGACATTTTAGGCACAGTAGCCCACCTACATCGGCAATGTTTTCAACAATCCAAATGCCTCTTTCATCCGATCCTCACTGACCACAAAGGCGCGAAGCTGGTCAGCATCGTCAACGCCGCGCGCCACCATTCCCTGGCGTTCGGTATTAATTTGCCAGCGTAAATCCTGACGCTGGGTTTCGCCTGCCAGATGCAGCGGTAATTCCGGCGTTTTGATTTTCACCAGCATCGCCGGGAGTTTCAGCGGCGTGTTATTGCCGAGAAGATTTTTTGCCAGCACCATCGCGCTAAGTTGAATCGGCTGGAGGAACGGCAATACCTGACCGTTAATTTCCGCGCAATCGCCCAGCGCGTAAATATCGGTATTACTGGTTTGCAGATAACTATCGACGCAAACGCCGCGATTAATCGTCAGCCCGGCGCGTCGTGCCAGGGCGGTTTCCGGGCGCAGTCCGGTGGCGGCAATTACCGCATCCACTTCGATGCTACGCTGGCGGTCCAGCGTTGCCAGAATGCCAGAATCCGTTTTTTCCAGCCCCTGTAACTGAGATTTCAACAGCAGATGAACGCCCATCTCCGTCAACCGATGCTGCAAGCGGCTGCTTACTTCCGGTGGCATTAACGACGCCAGAATACTGGCAGCGTTGTCGATTAGCGTGACCGCTTTGCCTGCACGACAAAAATCCATCGCCAGTTCGCTACCAATCAAACCACCGCCAACAATCAACACGCGTCGGGCATCCCGCAGTTGCGTTTCACAGGCGCGATACTCTTGCTGACTATTTAACGTCAGCATTAACTCACGCCCAGGCACAGGCGGGACAAAGGCACTGGCACCGGTTGCCAGTACTAGCTTGTCGTATTGCCACTGATTATTCTGGCTTTTCACCACACGGGCTTCGGCATCGATATCCGTCACCCAGGTTTGTGGAAACAGGTGCAGATTAAACTGCTCGGCAAATTCACCCGCCGTCTGGCGGGTAAGGTCATCGGCACGTTGCCCCTGACTGATAACATGGCTGATGTCAGGTTTGTTGTACTCATCCATGCTGTCGGCGGCAATCAAGGTTAATGGAATAGTGGCGTCCTGTTTGCGAATATTTTTCACCAGTTGTCGGGCGGCGAAGCCCGAACCAATGATCACAATGCCGTTGCTCATTTTGCCTCCGATGCCAGTTCGTCAAAGACGTCTTTGCCGAGGGAGCATTCCGGGCAGAGGAAGTTATCCGGAACTTCACTCCACGGCGTTCCTGGCGCAACGTCCTGCATTGGCTCGCCTTTTGCCGGATCGTAAATCCACTGGCAGACGCTGCACTGCATCCGTGGGCCGAGGTCAGCCGTCGTGGTGGCAGAGGTTTCTTCTTTAACCACCGAATTCACCGTGCTCTGCGGCAGCGGCGCGAGCGCCCACTGACGGGCGATTTCGCGACCGTGTTCACGGCATAACTCCAGAGCGTCCTGGTCTGGTCGCCATTTGGCTTTCAGGCTGAGCGACATTTCGAAACCCGCATCCTGCAGGCGCGTGGAAAGACGATCCACCGCACCGCCGCTCCAGCCGTGAGATCCGAAAGCACTGGCGCGTTTGTTACGGAAGCGTAATCCGGTCATCTCCTCCACCAGCCCGGCGATTTTCGGCATCATCACGTTATTCATCGTCGAAGTGCCGACCAGCACGCCTTTTGAGCGGAAGACATTGGTCAGGATTTCGTTTTTATCGCTTCGGGCGACGTTGAAAATTTTCACCGCCACGCGTGGGTCGGTTTCCGCAATTCCCTGGGCGATAGCGTCAGCCATCATGCGGGTGTTATTCGACATGGTGTCGTAGAAAATGGTGATTCTGTCTTCCTGATAATCAGCCGCCCATTTCAGGTACAGCTCGACAATTTGCGTCGGGTTATCGCGCCATACCACGCCGTGGGAAGTGGCTATCATATCGACTGGTAAGTTAAAGCCCAGGATCTCGGTAATTTTCGGCGTTACCAGGCGGCTGAACGGCGTCAGGATATTGGCGTAGTAACGTTGGCACTGCTCGAAAAGCTCCGTCTGATCCACTTCATCGTTGAACAGATGCTCGTCGCAGTAGTGCTGACCGAAAGCATCGTTACTGAACAGCACCGCGTCGCCTGTCAGGTAAGTCATCATGCTGTCCGGCCAGTGCAGCATTGGTGTTTCGACAAAAATGAGCTGTTTGCCGTTGCCGATATCCAGCGTGTCGCCAGTTTTCACCACATTAAAATTCCACTCCGGATGATGGTGATGACCATTTATCGAGTCGATAGCGTTGGCAGTACAGTAGATCGGCGTATCGGGAATTTGTGCCATCAGTTCGGTCAGCGCCCCAGCGTGGTCCTCTTCTGCATGGTTAATCACGATGTAATCGATATCCGCCAGATCGATTTCATTACGCAGGTTCTGCACAAATTCGCGGCTGAATTTATGGTCGACGGTGTCGATCAGCACGTTTTTTTCTTCGCGGATGAGGTAGCTATTGTAGCTGCTGCCGCGCAGCGTTTTATATTCCGTGCCGTGAAAATCACGCACTTCCCAGTCACGTTGACCAACCCAATGAATGTTATTTTTCACCACAATAGACATAGCAACCTCAATTTATTCAGCGTGTTCTAAAAAGATGTCTTGCTAATTGCAGATTGCGTGCCAGTTTTTTATCTGATTGTTTTTACTCTATAAATAAAATTATGCCCATTAATGAGTAGTCAAAATGACTATCAATCAAATGGTCGATATGACAATATCTATAGTCAAATTGACAGTGAGGCAAAGATGAGTTTTTCCGTTGATGTGCTGGCGAATATCGCCATCGAATTGCAGCGTGGGATTGGTCACCAGGATCGTTTTCAGCGCCTGATCACCACGCTACGTCAGGTGCTGGAGTGCGATGCGTCTGCGTTGCTACGTTACGATTCGCGGCAGTTTATTCCGCTTGCCATCGACGGTCTGGCAAAGGATGTACTCGGTAGACGCTTTGCGCTGGAAGGGCATCCACGGCTGGAAGCGATTGCCCGCGCCGGGGATGTGGTGCGCTTTCCCGCAGACAGCGAATTGCCCGATCCCTATGACGGTTTGATTCCTGGGCAGGAGAGTCTGAAGGTTCACGCCTGCGTTGGTCTGCCATTGTTTGCCGGGCAAAACCTGATCGGCGCACTGACGCTCGACGGGATGCAGCCCGATCAGTTCGATGTTTTCAGCGACGAAGAGCTACGGCTGATTGCTGCGCTGGCGGCGGGAGCGTTAAGCAATGCGTTGCTGATTGAACAACTGGAAAGCCAGAATATGCTGCCAGGCGATGCCACGCCGTTTGAAGCGGTGAAACAGACGCAGATGATTGGCTTGTCCCCTGGCATGACGCAACTGAAAAAAGAGATTGAGATTGTGGCGGCGTCCGATCTCAACGTCCTGATCAGCGGTGAGACTGGAACCGGTAAGGAGCTGGTGGCGAAAGCGATTCATGAAGCCTTGCCACGGGCGGTGAATCCGCTGGTCTATCTCAACTGTGCTGCACTGCCGGAAAGTGTGGCGGAAAGTGAGTTGTTCGGGCATGTGAAAGGAGCGTTTACTGGCGCTATCAGTAATCGCAGCGGGAAGTTTGAAATGGCGGATAACGGCACGCTGTTTCTGGATGAGATCGGCGAGTTGTCGTTGGCATTGCAGGCCAAGCTGCTGAGGGTGTTGCAGTATGGCGATATTCAGCGCGTTGGCGATGACCGTTGTTTGCGGGTCGATGTGCGCGTGCTGGCGGCGACTAACCGCGATTTACGCGAAGAGGTGCTGGCAGGGCGATTCCGCGCCGATTTGTTTCATCGCCTGAGCGTGTTTCCACTTTCGGTGCCGCCGCTGCGTGAGCGGGGCGATGATGTCATTCTGCTGGCGGGGTATTTCTGCGAGCAGTGTCGTTTGCGGCAGGGGCTCTCCCGCGTGGTATTAAGTGCCGGAGCGCGAAATTTACTGCAACACTACAGTTTTCCGGGAAACGTGCGCGAACTGGAACATGCTATTCATCGGGCGGTAGTTCTGGCGAGAGCCACCCGCAGCGGCGATGAAGTGATTCTTGAGGCGCAACATTTTGCTTTTCCTGAGGTGACGTTGCCGACGCCAGAAGTGGCGGCGGTGCCCGTTGTTAAGCAAAACCTGCGTGAAGCGACAGAAGCGTTCCAGCGTGAAACTATTCGTCAGGCACTGGCACAAAATCATCACAACTGGGCTGCCTGCGCGCGGATGCTGGAAACCGACGTCGCCAACCTGCATCGGCTGGCGAAACGTCTGGGATTGAAGGATTAAATAATCCCGGCCTGATAGAAATCCTGCAGGTTTATTGCGCCGGTGAGTTTGCCGTTTTCATCCACCACCGGTGCGGCAGTGATTTTGCGCTTCATCAGGATCTCTTTGGCGTCGATGGCGCGACTTTGCGATTGCAACGTGGTGCCGCCGACCGTCATCGCTTCATTGACTGGCGTGGTGAGTGCGCCGCCGCCAACCAGCCAGCGACGTAAATCGCCGTCGGTAAAGACGCCTTGTACCTGTTGTTGAGCGTCACATACCGCCACCAGCCCCAGACCGGTGCGGCTGAGTTCCAGCATCGCATCCATCACGCTGGCGGTTAACGCCACCTGTGGGATGGCATCGTCACGGCGCATCAGATGATGCACTTTATTCAGCAAGCGAGCGCCCAGTGCCCCGGCTGGGTGGGAGCGGGCAAAATCTTCTTCATTAAATCCGCGCGCCTGCATGACCGCCATCGCCAGCGCGTCACCCATCATCAGGGTATTGACGGTGCTGGAGGTCGGCGCAAGGTGCATCGGGCAGGCTTCGCGTTCTACGGAGATATCCAGCACCGCTTTTGCCGCCAGGCCCAGCGGTGACGTCGGTTTGCCGGTCATCGCCAGCAGCGCGATAGATTTATCTTCCAGACGCGGAATAATCAGATCCAGTTCCTTCGCGCCACCGGAGTAAGAGATAAACAGCATCACATCGCGGCTTTCGATCATCCCCAGATCGCCGTGCAGCGCTTCTGCCGGATGGACAAAAAAAGCCGGAGTGCCGGTACTGGCAAGCGTTGCGGCGATTTTCTTACCAATGTGGCCCGATTTGCCAATTCCCGAAACCACCACTTTGCCTTCACAGTGCAGGATGATATTGGCGGCGCGAACAAAATCATCGCCCAGACGTTCCGGTAAACGGCTTGCTTCCTGCAACTCCAGCATTAACGTCTGACGTCCCGCGTTCAGTAGTGCTTCACTCATTGCTCTCTCCGGTTATGATCACATCGATCCCTTTCTCTTCCAGCGCCTGACGAAACGCCGGATCGATACCTGCGTCGGTAATCAGCTTATCGACGCTTTCAAGACTGCAAACTACGTTGGGGCTTTTACGGCCAAACTTTGATGAGTCCGCCATCAAAATCACTTCGCGCGCGGCATTGCACATTGCCTTACTGACGGTATAAACCTCGTTAAAGGTGGTTACGCCCGCATTGAGATCGATGCCGTCGGTGCCCATAAACAATTTATCGAAGGTGAAATGCTCGAAGGCATTCTCTGCCAGCTGCCCGTGAAATGAGGCCGATTTTTTACGAAATGTTCCGCCTGGCATCAGGATAGTTTGTTCGTTATCCAGTTCGGATAGCGCATTGACGATATGCAGGCTGTTGGTCATCACCGTGATGTTATTAAAGCGCGAGAGCAGGGGCACCATCTGCAAAACGGTACTGCCAGCATCCAGAATTATTGAGTCGCCATCATGAATAAAACTAACGGCAGCTTCTGCAATCAGCTCTTTCTTGTGGGTGTTGATGAGTGTTTTATGATCGATAGGCGGATCGGATTCCTCTTTATTCAACACCACTCCGCCATAAGTACGAATGACGGTTCCTGCATGTTCCAGAATGACCAGATCTTTGCGAATGGTTGTGCCTGTGGTGTCAAAGTATTGCGCCAATTCTTCAACCGAGCATTTACCCTGCTTTTGCAGATACTCCAGAATGGCGGCCTGACGCTGACGAGGTTTCATGGGCGTGATTACCTGATTTAGGTTTCAAAATGATAACTTCGCAAGCAAGTAACATTCACAACGAAATTATCCACGTTTCAGTTTAAGCGCCAATGATAGAGCATTCTGTGATAGTGGATCATGGGGAAAGATCACATCGGGTTGTAAATCACCCGCATGCATGCCGGTAATTGCGGGAATTTTTTGCGGTCGGGCGAAGATGGTCAGTCCTTTCATAAACAAGGTGTCGACGATGCGCTGCTGATCGTCCAGCGCGATGGCGACCACGACCCGCGGTTTAAAGCGCCCGCTGGAACGGCCCACGCCAACCCGACCTTGCTGGCATAGTGTGTCGAAGGCACGGTTAAAACGAGAAATTTGCCAGCCGCCTAAGGCCAGTTGCGCACACCAGGCGATAACGGCGACAGTGATGAGTGCGGATACCATAACTTTTCCTTAATGTAGTGGCGGAAGTCCTGTAGGCCTGATGAGCGTAGCGCATCAGGCATTCTATTAGTCTCACGGAGATCCTTAACGGATCTCCGCTGTTGATCAGAACATCACCTGACCGCCGGTGACATTGATCGACTGACCAGTGCAGTACGACGCCTTAGGACTGGCGTAGAACAGCAGCATATTCAGCACATCCTGATAATCGCAGCCGCGTTTGAGCGGTACTTTATCGATGTAATACTGCTCGACTTGATCCGGTTTGATACCCAGCTTGGTCGCGTATTGTGGCAACAGCGACTGAAACATCGGCGATTTCAGCAGGTTACCCAGCATCAGTGAATGCACCGTAATGCCGTACTCTGCCAGATCCAGCGCCAGTGATTGAGTCAGCCCGACGCCACCAAATTTCGCTGCGCTGTAGCCAGAGTTGTGTTTGCTGCCCACTTTGCCGGATTTCGAGTTGATCTGAATAATGCGACCCTGAATCCCGTCGCGGATCATCAAACGCGAAAATTCACGGGCACACAGGAAATAACCCACCAGATTCACCTGTAGCGAACGGTCAAAATCGCCGAGCTGGAAGTCGCTGATAAAGGCTGCTTTTGCAATTCCGGCGCTGTAGACCAGCAAATCCACGCGACCAAAGATTTCATCTACCCCACGAGAGAGCGCCAGAACGCTTTGCTCGCTGGTGGCGTCAGCACCAAAACCATACGCTGTTCCTTCACCATATTCGGCGTTAATTTCTTGTGCCACATTTGCGGCTTTGTCGCTCTGAATATCGACAACCGCGACGCGATACCCCTCGGCAGCCAGACCGTGGCACAGGAACGCGCCTAAGGTTTGCCCACCACCGATGACAACGGCAACCTGATTCATTTTTTACTCCTTAACAGATTCAAACTTCAAAACCGATCCCGGCGCGATATCGTCGGGTACAGGGCCTGCCACATGGACAGTGCCCGGAAATTCCGCTTCGTTTAAACCATCGAAGCGCAGGGTGACATGACCCAGTTCGCGAAGGTTGTCTTCCGCCACGCTGCCAACAGCGGTCACCGGATAGCGATGCTGCCCGAGCGTAAATTGCAAACCGGGATGGAGTGCACCTTTCAACTCGCCGTGGCAATGAATGAAGCAATACTCTTCGAGGTCCGCTGGCGCGCCTTCACGAAAGGTGATGAGCATCTGGTCGCTGAGGGCGTCAGTGGCACTCGCGCCAATACGGGTGATGGTGGTCTGATAAATAACGGTCATGTTTCAGCCTCTATTGATAGATAAAACCGGAGACAAACCAGGCGATCAGTACAGTCGGTGCGCCGGTTAAAAAGCGGCTCACCAGTACAGAAGGGACACCGACGCGAACCGTGTCCTGACGGGCTTCCGCCAGCGACAAACCGACCGGGATGAAGTCGCAGGCCGCCTGCGCGTTGATGGCAAACAGTGCCGGTAAAGCCAGATGCGGCGGAATATTGCCGAGACCAATCTGCACGCCAATCAATACGCCGATAACCTGTGCGATAACTGCGCCTGGGCCGAGGAAAGGTGAAAGCAGCGGGAAGGAGCAGATGAGCGCCAGCATGACCAGACCCAGTGGATGGCTCGCCAGCGGAGCAAGGCCGTGGGCAATCCAGTCACCAAGGCCAGAAGCCATAATGATGCCAATGAGCGCCGAGACGAATGCCATAAACGGAAGAATGGTTTTTAATACAGTGTCGATGGTGTCACGACCAGATTGAAACAACACGGCAACGGCAGAACCCATACCCATTCCCACCTTCGCCAGTAAACCATCGCTTTGTTCGGTGATTTTCTTGCTGGTGTCATAGTCACGGCCCACGGAAGAGGGTTGTGGTGTCGCATCACCCACTACAGTGATGTTTTCTTCTTTTACGCCAGAGACATAAATATCTTCCACAATGTACTGCGCCAGTGGACCGGACTTGCCCGTCGAGTGGATATTAATGGTGGGAATACGCCGTTTCGGATAAATGCCGCAGCGTAATGTGCCGCCACAGTCGATTACCGCGACACCAATTTCCGCCTCCGCGGGTTCACCTTCTTTAAATCCGTCAATAGCCTGCCAGCCAGTAAGCTGTGCCAGTTTGTCGACAATCGCAGGCCGGGTACCGGCGGTGATATAGACGATTTTTTTGCCCGGCGTGGTTTCCAGCTCAAGCGGGCCGCCCCAGCCCCCCGTTCCTTTTTCGATCCGAATATGCGTCATGATGTTGCTCCTGCCAGATGAACTTTTTGTTCAAGTTGAATGCCCATCTTTTTCTCAAAAATAGCGGTGGTCAGATCGGTCACCCAGCCGCGGAAGAAGTTGGTGACCAGACCAACCAGCAGATAGCTCACCGCCAGTGGGCCAAGTGGCAGGTTCAGCGTTGTCAGACCGCTGGCAATGCCAAGATAAACAAACAGTTCGCCAGGGTTGATATGGGGGAAGAGGCCATTCATTGAATGGCAGCTATAAGAGGCCGCCGCGTAGTAGCTGGGTTTGTACTTTTCCGGCATAAAGCGACCCAGGCTTAAGGTCATCGGATTGCAAAAGACAAACGTGCCAATGCACGGTAACAGTAGGTAACGGGAAACAGGGTTACCGGCGCAACGTTGAGCAAAACGTTCAATACGATGCTGACCGATAAAATTAATCAGTGCGTTCATGATAACCAGCAGGCTAATCAACAGCGGAAGAATGCCGGTCACCATCCCGGTAAACACCTCTCCGCCCTTTTGGAACAGCCCGATAAACCACTCTGCACCATGAGTAATGGTTTCTATCATTGTTCTCTCCTTCAGGATTTATTGTTTTATTACCAAACGGCAACCTAATCTAATCAGATTGAAAGATTTAAAAGTGTTATTTTGATCGCAAAATGAAAGATAAATATTTTAATTTGAAAGTTTGAGTAAAAGGATAGCGAGGAGAATGAGTTGAGTTATGTAAAGTCCGTATCGGGCAGTGACTACCGCTTCCTTGTGCGGGGCGTGATGCTTTACCATACTTGCCCCTGGTTGAATCTGTTAAATGGACCCCTCATGTTCAAGCGTCGTTATGTAACATTGCTTCCCCTTTTTGTGTTGCTTGCCGCCTGTAGCAGCAAGCCAAAACCTACTGAGACTGAAACGACCACCGGAACGCCGTCTGGCGGCTTCCTGCTTGAGCCGCAGCACAATGTGATGCAGGTGGGCGGCGATTTCGCTAATAACCCGAATGCCCAGCAGTTCATCGACAGAATGGTGAACAAACACGGTTTCGATCGTCAGCAGTTGCAGGAAATTCTCTCCCAGGCGAAACGTCTGGATTCGGTACTGCGGCTGATGGATAACCAGGCACCAACCACATCGGTGAAACCGCCATCAGGTCCGAACGGCGCATGGCTGCGTTATCGCAAAAAATTTATTACGCCGGACAATGTGCAGAACGGTGTGGTTTTCTGGAATCAGTATGAAGATGCGTTGAATCGCGCGTGGCAGGTGTATGGCGTACCGCCGGAAATTATCGTCGGGATTATCGGCGTTGAAACCCGCTGGGGGCGCGTGATGGGGAAAACTCGCATCCTCGATGCGCTGGCAACGCTGTCATTTAACTACCCACGCCGCGCGGAGTATTTCTCTGGCGAGCTGGAAACCTTCCTGCTGATGGCGCGCGACGAGCAGGACGATCCGCTCAATCTGAAAGGTTCCTTTGCCGGGGCGATGGGCTACGGACAGTTTATGCCGTCGTCTTACAAACAATATGCGGTAGATTTCAGCGGCGACGGGCATATCAACCTGTGGGATCCGGTTGATGCGATCGGTAGCGTGGCGAATTATTTCAAAGCGCACGGCTGGGTGAAAGGCGATCAGGTCGCGGTAATGGCAAACGGTCAGGCTCCAGGCTTGCCAAATGGCTTCAAAACCAGGTACAGCATTTCGCAGCTTGCCGCGGCAGGTTTAACGCCACAGCAGCCGCTGGGCAACCATCAACAAGCCAGCCTGCTGCGTCTGGATGTTGGAACAGGTTACCAGTACTGGTACGGTCTGCCGAACTTCTACACCATTACCCGTTATAACCACAGTACCCATTACGCAATGGCGGTCTGGCAGTTAGGACAAGCCGTGGCGCTGGCGCGCGTGCAGTAACTATTTGCA
>ERZ773112.1025-NODE-1025-length-17062-cov-8.261304_pt1 | contig 17062 bp, 16 predicted proteins | sample MGYA00580566_ERZ773112 | MGnify/ENA primary metagenome ERZ773112 (study PRJEB29015, sample SAMEA2737842) | human gut metagenome | biome: human gut; feature: human-associated habitat; material: faeces | place: China | collected 2012 ... | reverse complement strand
CCATGAAATGTCCTACATGAAGGCTGTCTGCGGTCGGGTCAAAACCGATGTAGAAAACGGCTTTTCCTTCGTTGACCAGTTTTTTGATCTCTTCTTCGTTTGTAACCTGGGCGATCAGACCTCTGGCTACTAATTCTTCGTAAATCTGCATTTTCCTGTTTACTCCTTTTTATAAAAAATAATTTTGCTTACTCGTTTTGCTTCTCCACGGGATTCCTTTTTTCAAAAATACATCCGATTCATCCTTTATTTTCTCTCCGAAAATCATTCTCAAAACAGAACAATAAAGGTACTTTGGAACGTCTGTGATTTCACAAGACACATTTTTCTATAAAATAAAAAAGCCCCGTCCTCCAAAAAGGACGGGGCAAAATTCCCGTGTTACCACCTTTGTTCGCAGACAGCTCGCGCCCATCTGCCTCTGCCGGTACCCTCTGATACCGTGACCGGATAACGTGTGTCTCTCACGTCGCAGCCTACCAAATCAACCGCCGCACATTTTCCACGCAGCCTTTTCATCGGATCCGATTTTAGATTCTTCGGTGCGAAGCTCCGGGATGTATTCGAATATCCGGTTCACGCGCGCCTCTCATCATCCGGCTGCTTTCTGTGCGCTCTCCTGCGGATCTCTACTTGTTCCCTTCATTGCCTTTGTAAGGTTATTGAGTATATTCTGTATTATAAGCGAAATTTATTATTTGTCAAGGCAATTTCTCAACTTCAAACTTCACGCTATAAAATTTTTACATTACTTTAAATTCAAAGCGTAAAAAGTAGTGTACATATTTATTAAATATAATTATCATATTATTACTTTAGTCACACAGTTCCCAATCTCCCAGCCACGTATCCTTAGAATAATTATATAATCTTCTATATAATTTCCCGTTTTCAACTTTATAAACATATTTTATAACATCTGCTCTAGCTATTGAACTCGATTTTTCAACAGCCACCTCTTTCTCTTGTGCAAACGCAGTCCCTGAAAAAATACATGTCATAGCAATTATTACTGCTAAAATTCTGATCGTTTTTTTCATTTTTATTTCCTCCTAATATTAATATTCTTTAATTCATTTGGTATTTCATCCAATGTTCCTATATATGTACCATTCATATATAATTCATACCCGTTTTCTGTCTTTACAAAAAAGTTATTTTTTTTGACTATATCATCTTCTTCAAAATACGGTGCATGCAACTTCAAATCAGCTACTGGTTCTATTACTATTGTACCAGACAATATAATAGCAATTAAGAAAAAGAACAACTTAATATTGACCTGTTTTTTTTGTTCTTCATTCAATATAGAAGAAATTCTAATTTTCAAAAAACTTCCATTAAAAAAAGATAGTGTTCCTCTCCTTTTTAACGCTTTTGTCCTAGACATTTTTAACAATATTTCAACATAATGAATTTTTTCTATTTCAGATAACTCATTACAAACAATTAAATCATTTCTTATTTCTAATATGTTAGAAAAATAATACCGAACTATGTATACTAACGGATTCCACCAGTATAAAAGACATAATATTTCAAAAAAACACTTTAAAAATAAATCTCTTTTAATGTAATGTCCCACTTCATGCAAGAGTACTATTTTTTTTGTTTCTTCATCTATATTCGGTATTATTATATACGGATTTTTTATACCAACAATAAATGGATCTTCTATACTATCAACTTTCAATATTGGTATTTTTTTCACTTTTTTATACTTTTTAACACGAATATACTCTATCGGTCTTATTTCTTTTATTAATTTTATAAATGATATATATGATAAACTTTTTTGCACTAAGATAAGAAAACTTCCAAGTAAACTAATCAAAAAAAGTACAGAAAAATGACTTAAAAATCCTATTTTCCCCCGCATAAAGCGACAAAGTTCTGGATATAATATTTTTATTCCTATCGTATGACTTATTCCGCAAATATCTATTGGAAAAAATAATCTTACTCCTGTTAGTACAGTGCAAAAAATAAGTAATTTTACTTCATACAAGCTATAATTTTCTTGCTTTTTCCATATATAAACCGACAAAAAACCCAATAGCAAAATTGAACTACATATTGCCGATAAAATTGATGTATATGTTATTTTCATAAAATCTCTTTTTTTCTTTTTTGAACTATACGTTCTAATTCGTCAATAACCGACTCTTCATCTACTGCTCCATTCAACAAAGCTGCTGTTATTGTATTTACAAAGGACATAGGATTTCTAGAATTTTTCATACATTTTTCTATTTTTTCTTCTATTTCTTCATCCTGAGTCTTTTTCGCTTTATATCGCCTAGCAAAAACTTTTCCAGTCTGAACTGTATCAATAACCTGAACATAACCCTTATCAAGCAATTTTCTTAACACAGTATGGACTGTTGGCGTTGTCAATTCTTTTTCAGATTCTACAATTTCTGTCACCGTCATGGGTTTTTCATACTTCCACAAAACCTGCATAACATTCATTTCTCGTTCACTTAAATAATTATTCTTCATAAAATTCCCAATCTCATAATTTATAGAAACAAAGGGAGCAACTGACGCCCCCTTTGTTTTTCACTCAAGTTCCAATACTACTAACTAATATTATCATTTCCAAGATCCACATTCCATAAATCACTCTATCTTTTTTCATTAGCTCATACCATTCAGGCGTATCTAATAATCTTGGTTTTTTAATTATATAATAATAACAAAAAATCAAAATACAAAGAAAAATTCTAACAGTTCCCACCTGATCATACCAATTTCTAATTCCCATTATGGAAGCAATTCGCTCCCCACAAAGACACAGTTCCATTAATAAAGCGGCAAACGTTGCTTCTCTTCCTTGACGGAATTCATTTGATACTCTATTCTCTTTCATTGCATCTCCCTTTTTTATTACCAATACTCATACTTGGTATAACCTGGCGTCCACCCTAATACTCCATCATTATTATAGCCATATGTATAAGATATTGTAACTTTTGCATAGTTTATGCCACCCTTTTGTGCAGCTGCTAAAACTGTTTTAGCAACAAGTGCTGCCACTGCTACCCCTGCTCCTGCTCCGCCTACCTGTCTTGCGATAAAATTAGTTATTGTCGCTAAATCTTTCATTTCTTGCAAATCAATTGTATACACAATATTTACAACGGTTCCTATAGCAGCTGTTGCTGGTAATCTTCCAGTTATACTAGATGCCCTCGAAGCACCTGTAGATCCTCCACTACCACTTTTGCTTACTTCCAATAATTCTTTAACTTCCGATCTTGAAAAACCAAAATCTTCCATTAACATATCTTCCACAACAGTTTCATCCGTTACCGAAGCATATTTATCATAAATATCTCTCAATTCATGTTGATCAATCACAACCTTTGTTGCCACTTTATCTATTGAATATGGCGGCGCTTCCGCAAATGTTGGGATTACCAATGAAGTTGACATAACTATCGACAATAAAATACTCATAATTTTTTTCATAAAACCACCTCTTAACGTTATTCACATTATTAATGAGCATCCCACATTTTTGCTGCATTGGAATCCCTCCCTTCTTTAAATTTAGTAAACAAGCTTTAATTTGATTATATATTATCATCTTTGATTATATATGTCAATATTAAAAATATATTTTCATTTCAAATATACTTTCAATCTTTTCTACACAATTAAAAACTACTCTTTCGCCAGCGCCGCGAGCCCGGAAAGAATCTCCCGCGCCTTCACAAGCATCGTCTCGCAGTCCGTATGTTTCTGCCGCACATCGCGGTAATAGAACGACGGCACATCACCCGTCCTGAAGGTCAGCGTGCCCTTATATTTCTCCATCAGCGCCGGAATGCCGGAGACGTCCAGATCGGCTTTCTGGTACATCTGAATCGTGATATCCTGCTTCTTTACATCGACCTCCACGACGCCCGCCTGATGAGCAAGCGCTTTTAGATCGGCGATCTTTAACAGGTTCTCCACCGAACGTGGAATCTCGCCAAAGCGGTCGATCAGCTCATCCTGCATATCCATGTACTCTTCCTGGTTCTCAATACCGGAAATCCGCTTGTAAACGTCGAGTTTCTGATATTCATTGCGGATGTAGGACGGCGGAATATACGCGTCGATGTCGCAGTCCACCACCGTCTCGAAGTCCTCGGCTTCGTTCTCACCGCGAAGTGCCAGCACCGCCTCGTTTAAGAGCTTGCAGTACAGGTCATAACCGACCGCCTGCATGTGGCCATGCTGTTCCGCACCCAGAAGATTTCCGGCGCCGCGCAGCTCCAGATCGCGCATCGCAATCTTGATACCGCTTCCCAGCTCCGTAAATTCACGGATCGCCTGCAGACGTTTTTCCGCCTCCTCACGCAGCAGCTTGTCGCGCCGGTACATGAGAAACGCATACGAAGTCCGCCCGGAACGTCCGACGCGACCGCGGATCTGGTAGAGCTGCGACAGCCCCAGCCGGTCGGCGTCGTGGATGATGATCGTGTTCGCATTCGGAATGTCCAGTCCCGTCTCAATGATGGTCGTGGACACCAGAACGTCGATATTGCCCTCGACGAAATCCAGCATAATTTTTTCCAGTTCATGTTCGTGCATCTGCCCGTGGGCGAACACGACGTTTGCCTCCGGCACCAGAGCCGCCACATGGTTTGCCACCTCGTCGATGTTATTGACACGGTTGTAGACATAATATACCTGTCCGCCCCGCGCCAGCTCCCTGTGAATCGCCTCGCGCACCATCTCGTCGTTGTACTCCATGACGTAGGTCTGAATCGGCAGGCGATCCACCGGCGGTTCCTCCAGGACACTCATATCCCGGATGCCAATGAGACTCATATGCAGGGTACGCGGAATCGGCGTCGCCGTCAGCGTCAGAACGTCTACATTTTCCTTTAGTTTCTTGATCTTTTCCTTATGTGCCACGCCGAAGCGCTGTTCCTCATCGATGATCAGAAGCCCCAGATTTTTAAAGACAACATCCTTAGAAAGGACGCGGTGCGTTCCGATCACGACGTCCACCTGCCCTTTTTTCAGATCTTCCAGCGTTTTTTTCTGCTCGCCCGCCGTGCGGAAACGCGACAGCATATCGACCCGCACTGGGAAATCCTTCATCCTCTGCACAAAGGTATTGTAATGCTGCTGCGCCAAAATTGTGGTCGGCACCAGATACACAACCTGCTTCCCCTCCTGAATCGCCTTAAATGCCGCCCGGAGCGCGATCTCCGTCTTGCCGTATCCAACGTCGCCGCAGATCAGGCGGTCCATGATGCGGCGGCTTTCCATGTCTTTTTTGGTCGCCTCGATCGCCTCCAGCTGATCCTCCGTCTCCTCAAACGGGAACATTTCCTCAAATTCCCTCTGCCAGACCGTATCCGGTCCATACTGGTAGCCCTCGCTCCGCTGACGCGCTGCATAAAGCTCGACGAGATCCTTTGCAATATCACGGACCGCACCGCGCACCTTGCTCTTCGTCTTATTCCATTCCATTCCGCCCAGTTTATTGAGCTTCGGCGTCCTGGCATCCGAACCGGCATATTTCTGGATTCCCTCCAGGCGTGTCGCCGGAAGGTAGAGATTACCGCCGTCGCGGTACTCAATCTTGATGTAATCCTTGACGACCTTGTCCTGCTCGATCTTCTCAATGCCCCGGTAAATGCCGAGTCCGTGGCTCTCATGCACCACATAATCGCCGATCGAAAGCTCGGAAAAGCTCTGGATTTTCTTACCCTGGTAGGAGGTCTTTTTCTTCTTTTTCCGCCCCCGTCCGCCGCCGAACATGTCTCCCTCGGTGATCACGACGAACTTAATCAGCGGATATTCAAATCCCCGATGCAGCTTTCCGTAAGTCACCAGGATTTCACCCGGTTTCACGGTGTTTTCGCCCTCATCCGGGCAGAAGGCACTTAAATCATACTCCCGCAGATCGCCCGCCAGACGGCTCGCGCGCGTCCGCGAACCAGCCAGCAATACCACCCGGTATTTTTCCTTCTTCCAGCGCGCCAGATCGCTGATTAAAAGCTCAAATCCATTCTGGTAGGAATTGACATTTTTAACGCTCAGACTGTATTTTTTCTTAACCGTCATGCCGGAGAGCTTCTGATCCAGCCCCAGCAGTAAAAGAGTGCGCGGACGCATTGCCATCGCCAGCGTCTCCTTCGCCGAATAGAGGAAGGAAGTCTGCCCCGGAAGCAGATAGCCGCCCTCGAGACGGTGCGACATGCTCTCCCGGAACTCCGTCTCGGTCGTCTCTGCTTTTTCCTTCAAGCGCAGCGGCTCATCCAGGAAAATCGTCAGCTCATCGACTGGAAAATAGTTTAAAAACGATACCGTTTCCTTGCAGAAATACCGGATATAGCTTCCCAGCCCATGCACCCGGAAGCCCTCGCGAAGCCCCTCTAAGACCTCCGAGACAGCCGAATCCATCCGGTACGCCTCTTCCGTCTTCATGGCATCCCGGAGCTTTTTCACGTATTTCCTGCGGTCTTTCTCGATCGCCTCGGTTCCATCCTGAATCTGCTCCGGCGTCAGCGCCATCTCCGTCGCCGGATAGATCACTGCCTCGTCCACCTGCTCGATCGATCGCTGGCTTTCCGGGTCGAAGGTACGGATCGAATCGACCTCATCGCCCCACAGCTCGATCCGGTACGGCACCTCCTCCGTCAGCGGGAAAATGTCAATGATACCGCCGCGCACCGAAAACTGCCCTGATCCCTCAACCTGCGCGACCTTCTCATATCCCATTTCCGCCAGGGCGTGCGTCAGCTTCCCGACCTCGACCACATCTTCTGCCCCGATCGTGAGACTCCGCTCTTTCATCCACGCAAGCGGCAGCAGATGTTCCATCAGCCCGTCGATCGTCGTGACCACCACGCCGCCGGAACTCTCCAGGACCCGCCGCATGACCTGAATCCGCTGTTTCGTCAGCAGGTTTCCGTGGATATCCGACGTATAAAACAGCAGATCCCTCGCCGGGTACAGCGAAATATCCGTATCAAAGCACCGGTAATCCTCACAGATCTCCCGCGCCCTCGAATCATCGTAGGTGACAATCAGCTTCCAGGGCGTCAGATCCGAAAGCTCGGACAGCAGATGCACCTTCTGCGAATCCAGGCATCCCGTGACAAGAAGCGGTCCCTGTCCGCGCTGTAAATCCGTCTTGAGATCCTGAAACTCGATCATCTCCTCTAACGGATTTGCAAATAAATCGCTCATTGTGTCTTGACTTCCTCCTTCCTCTCCGCCTTCTGCTTCTCTAGCTTCTCCTTCTCCCCGCGCGCCGCGCCGTTAAAATGGTTCATCGCCGCCTCAACGCCCTCTGTCATCATATCCACGACTGCCGCCGCACCGTCCTTAAACGCCGTCGTCATCGTTTCGGCTTCCTCTTTCGGAAAATGTCCCAGCACATAGTCTGCCAGATCCATGCGCGCCGGCTTCTCGCCCACACCGATCCGCACGCGTGGAAATTCCTGCGTTCCCAGATGGGCGATGATATTTTTGATTCCATTGTGGCCGCCCGCGCTGCCTTTTTTGCGGATCCGGATGCCGCCCGGAACCAGGCTGATATCGTCATAAATTACGATAAACTCCGATGGATCTACCTTATAATAATCCATCACCTGACGGATGCACTCGCCGCTCAGGTTCATATACGTCTGCGGCTTTACCAGAATGACCTTATGTCCCTCGATCACGCCTTTTCCGATCAGTCCCTTAAATGCTTTCTCCCGGACATCAATGTTATACTTGTCCGCCAGCGCATCCAGCGTCATAAATCCCACATTGTGGCGGGTTCCCTCATATTCTCTTCCCGGATTTCCAAGTCCTGCAATTACATACATAATTCTATTTCTCCCTCTTTTTCCATAGTATCAAAAATACCAGATTCTTCACTCATCGTCTTTCTCAAAAAGCCAAAACAGACACGACTTTAAGCGTTAAATCCTGAAACTGCCACTTTTTCAAGCTGTTTCAGGATCTAACGCACTTATTTTTCTGGATACTTTTAAAGTTACTGTTCACGGATAGGCACTTTTGGAATCGAAAGTGCCGTAAGTTTTGGGGTCGTGTAAATAAGAAGTTACTTTCCCTTCACAACCTCAACCGCCTTCTGCAGCTGATTATCCTTCTCCTCTGGAATCACGACTTCCTGCGCCGCCTCTTCATCCAGCTCCACCTCGAGATCCGGCTCGATGCCTTTTCCATGGATATCATTTCCATTCGGCGTATAATAATGGTCGGTCGTCAGCTTGATCGCGCTTCCATCCGAAAGCGGCATCAGCGTCTGCACGATACCTTTACCGAAAGTCTTCGTTCCGACGATCGTCGCCACGCCGTAATCCTTCATCGCACCGGTAAATACCTCCGACGCGCTGGCGGAATTGCCATTTACCAGCACAACCATCGGGATCTCCAGGCTGTGTCCATCCTCAGCGTCGTATGTCTCCTCCGTGCCCTTCTTATTTGCCACGGTCAGGATCCGTCCGCCATCCTTCAGGATATAATCCGCCATTGAGACAACCGTCGTCACCTCGCCGCCCGGGTTGTTCCGCAGATCGATGATCAGGCGCTTCATGCCCTCGCCCTGCAGTTCCTCGATCTTGGATTTAAACTGATCAGCAGTCACACGGTCAAACTCCGCAACGGAAATATATCCGATCTCTTCATCCAGCATCTTGCCTGACACCGTCTGCACATCGATCGGTCGGCGGGTCAGGGTGATATCCTTGTACTCGTCGCTATTTTCACGATAAACCGTGATCGTCAGCTGGCTGCCTTCCTCGCCCTTGACGTAATTATTGACCAGAAGCGACAGATCCATGCCAATCACCTCGGTGCCGTCTACCTTATAAAGCGCATCACCCGGAAGGATGCCTGCCTCCTCGGCCGGGCTGCCCTCAAAGACGCGCACGATCGTGCTGACGCCGGTCTGGACATTCTGGGATACCAGAGCGCCGATGCCGCAGTAAGAACCATTTGTCTCATCCAGGAAGCTTGTCAGCTCGTCCGGCGTATAGTAAACCGCATACGGATCATTTAAACCACTCAAAAAGCCCTGATAAATGCCGGCTTCCTCCTCGGATGTATCAATTTTTTCCTCAAACAGGTACTTTTTATCGATAATATCCTGTATCTGCTCCAGCTTTTTCGTGACATTCTCAAAATTGACCGGCTCCTGTGCCTGCGACGGTGTTCCCTCGGTCTGTACCTGTACCTGTGTCTGGTTATCGATCACACGGCGTCCAAACATGTAAATACCCGCCGAAGCACCGACCGTGATCAGACACACCAGTGCTGTCACCAGCACACCGACCATCACACCGCGCCAGAATTTATTTTTACTGTCCATCTCTTATGCCTCCTGATTCCTGTCTATTCCTTCCGGATTTGTAACTGTTCAGTACCTTCACAGTCACGCGCAAAAATCCATCAAAAATTGCCTACGGCAATGGGATTTTTGCCTGCTGGCCCATGTTTTCGTACGGTCAGCGCAGTAAATGCGCAGACCTACTGAACAGTTACCCGGATTTCATCTTTTGCAGCCACCTGATACTTTCCGCACTACGGACTTACATAGCTCGAAGGGTTTACATAACTTCCGTTCTTGCGGACTGCAAAATGCAGATGAGAACCTGTCGAATATCCGGTCGAACCTACCTTCGCGATCGTCTGTCCGGCTTTTACCGTATCCCCTGCCGATACCAGAAGCTGGGAACAGTGCATATACACGGTTGAAAGTCCATTTCCATGGTTGATCACAACATAATTTCCAGCCGAATAGCTGTAGGTTGCAATCGAAACCGTTCCTCCGGCGGCTGCCACGATGCTGCTGCCGGTCGAAGCGCTGATATCAATGCCCTTATGGTTCGAGGACGCGCCCGCCGTCGGTGATTTACGGTTTCCGTATCCAGATGTAATGCGTCCGCTTGCAGGGCACGGCCAGCGCAGCGAAGAACTTCCCGTCGAAGTGGTAGTCGTACTGCCAGTATTCCCTTTCCCGGTCGAATTATTCGTCTTTCCCGCTGCTGCGGCTTTTCTGGCTGCTTCCTCCGCCGCTTTTTTCGCCGCCTCTTCCGCTTCCTTCTTCTTAATCTCCGCCTCCATCTGCGCGATCTTGGCTTCCTGCGCCTTGATATCGTCCTCATACGCTTTCGCCTGCGCTGATTTCTCGCCGATCTGCGCGTTGACGTTCTGGAGTTCTTTATTTTTCTCATTCAGGAGAAGCTGGACCGAATCCTGCTTTGCCTCCGTCTGCGTCTTCATCTCCTGCAGCTCCGTCTTCTCCGTCTCCAGCTTTTTCTTGCTGTCCGCGATGGACTCTTTCGTCGCCACATACTGGTCGAGCATCTTCCGGTCATACTCCGAAATCTTTGAAACATACTCTGCCCGGTTTAAAAGCTCCGAGAGCGAACGGGCTTCCAGAAGCAGATTTAAGTAGCTGCTGTCGCCCTTCTCATACATATATTTGATACGCATTTTCATCGAAGCATACTGCTTTTTTTCGGTTTTCTGCGCTTCTTCCAGCTTTACCGCCGTCTCATCGATGCTTTTCTGCTTGCTGGAAATATTATTTTCCAGCTTCGTGACCTGCGACTGCAGATCATTCATCTTCGTGTCCAGCTCCTTGACATAGCTCTCGGTGTTACTTTTCAGCCCCTGAAGGCTTTTGATCGCCTCCTCGGTTTTCTTTTTCTCCTGTTTCAGGGTGCTTTTCTTATCCTTGGCACTGCTTACATCCTTTTTCGTCGCTGCCGCCACCGAGGTCAGCACTGGGGAAGACGCCAGCGCCGCCATCACAAGAAACAGAGCCGCACGCACTTTCAATCCCTGTTTTTTCATATTCTCATCCTTTTTACCGCAAATTCCCGCTGCCCCCACAGCAGCCGCCAATGTTTCTTACACCTTTAAATGTCTGCGGATCGTAAAGAAACTTCCGACAAAACCGATTCCCACGCCCAGCGCCATCGCCACGGCTACCATGCTCGGGAAAATGGTCTGAATCGGGATAAATTCAATCAGGTTCGACAAGATATCAAACCGTTCCATCATATATACAACCGCCTGGCGGTACAGAAAATACGTGATCGCCAGCGGAATCAGCGCGCCGACCAGACCGATCATCACACCCTGTACAACGAACGGCGCACGGATCATGAAATTCGTCGCACCGATCAGGCGCATGATCCGGTTTTCCTCCCGTCTAAATGCAGCTGCCGTCGTGATCGTATTGCTGATAAGGAAGATAGCAACTGCCAGCAGAATAGCGATGATCACCGCCGACAAAAGTCCCAGCATCTTGTTGAAGCTCGAAAGCCCGGATGCCGTATCGCTCGAATAATTGATCTTCCGGATCCCCTGCACCGTGCCAAGCCATGCAACCATGTCATCCTGCATGTCAATGTCTTTCAGATAGATCTCGTAGGACGCCGAACCGGCTAACGGGTTGTCATCCGCAAATCCTTCTGCCAGATCCTCGACTCCCTTAAAATATTCTTTCTTAAAATTCTCCCATGCCTCCTCGGCAGAAACATACTTTACTTCCTTGACCTCATCGCGGGCGCGTATCTCATCCCCGATTTTCTGTATCTCATCCTCACTTATATCTTCATTGAAGAAAATCGTGATTCCTACTGTAGATTCTGCATTCCGCACCATATACTGTACGTTGGCAATCAAGCCAAAAAACATACAGAACAGGAAAATACATGCCGAAATAATCGCCACCGACGCCAGTGAAAACCAGATATTCCGGATGATATTACGCATGCCCTCCTTGGTGCAGTAAATCAATGTACTAATTCTCATGCCAGATACCGCCTTTTTGATCTCCCGTCAGCACGCCGCGCGTCAGCGTGATCACACGTTTTCCCATCTCCGCTACGATCTCCCGGCTGTGCGTTACCACAAGCACCGTCGTCCCGCGCCGGTTTATCTCCTCCAGAAGCTCCATGATCTCCATGGAATTATGTACATCCAGGTTTCCCGTCGGCTCGTCCGCCAGAAGTATCTCCGGCGAGTTGATCAGCGCACGGGCAATCGCAACACGCTGCTGCTCGCCGCCCGAGAGCTGGTTCGGGTATGCTTTATATTTTGAAGAAAGCCCTACCAGTCGGAGCATTTCCGGCACATTTTTCTTAATCTCACGGGGCGATACGCCGATGACCCGCTGTGCAAACGCGACATTTTCATATACTGTTTTATCCTTCAACAGACGAAAATCCTGAAACACCATTCCCAGCCGTCTGCGGTACTTCGGGATGTAGCGCCTCGGCATCTTTTCCAGATCCATATCGTTGACGATAATCTGGCCGGAAGTCGGCTCCAGCTCCTTCAAAAGAAGCTTTAAAAGCGTCGATTTGCCGGAACCGCTTCGTCCCATGATGAAAACAAACTCGCCGTCCTGAATCTGAATATTGATTCCCTTTAAGGCTTTATTCCCCGTCTTGTACGTCTTGGTGAGATTTTTAACCTCTATCATGCGTAAATCCTCTTTTTCAATTCTCCAAATGAAATTGCTGCGGCAAAGGCAATCTTCCTCCCCGCCACAGCAATTTGGCTTAATAATCCAGGTTTTCCATGTATTTCATATATTTTACAACCATTAGGGCAATCTTAAATGTGATCGCATCCTCAAATACCCGCAGATCCAATCCCGTGCTCTTCTGGAGCTTATCCAGACGGTATACCAGTGTGTTGCGGTGGATGTAAAGCTGTCGGGAAGTCTCTGATACGTTCAGGCTGTTCTCGAAGAACTTGTTGATTGTCGTAAGAGTCTCCTCATCAAACTCATCCGGCGATTTGCCATCAAAAATTTCCTTGATAAACATCCGGCACAGCGGCAGCGGCAGCTGATAGATCAGACGTCCGATTCCCAGCTTGCTGTATGCGACCACATTTTTGCTGCTGTAGAAAATCTTTCCTACATCCAGCGCCATCTTCGCCTCTTTATAAGAACGCGATACGTCCTTGATCTCGTTGACGATCGTACCGAATGCCACGCTGACACGTGTCAGGGACTCAGTATTGAGCATATCTACGATCGATGTGGCTGTCTTTTCCAGATCGTCGTAAGTCTCGCCCGGCTTCACTTCCTTGACTAGAATAATGTTCTTCTCATCCACTGCCGTGATAAAATCCTTCGTCTTGGTCGAGAACAGGCTGCGGACGGTCTCAAGTGCATTCACATCCTTCTCATGCTGCGTCTCGATGATAAATACAATCCGCTTGACGTTCGTCTCGATGTGCAGCTTCTTCGCACGGTTATAAATGTCAACCAGAAGCAGGTTGTCAAGCAGCAGGTTCTTGATAAAATTGTCCTTGTCAAAGCGCTCCTTGTAAGCTACCAGGAGGTTTTGAACCTGAAATGCCGCCATCTTGCCGACCATGTATACGTCGTCGCTTCCGCCCTTGGCAAGAAGTATATATTCTAACTGGTGATCGTCAAACACCTTGAAAAACTGATATCCCTGTATCACCTGGCTGTCCGCCGGAGAGTCTACGAAAGCCAGAATTGCACTCTCATATTCCTCAGCGCCAGTAAATGTGGATGCCAGCACCTTGCCTTCCGTATCACAGATACAGAGATCGACACGCGTAATTCCTTTTAACCCCTCAATGTTTGTCTGGAGTATCTGGTTCGAAATCATATTCCTCTCTCCTTTTCTTTTATCCTCCGTCCAGCTGTGTTTCCGGGTCTTTCAACCTGTCATTCCCCAAACCCGTTTGTTACCCCTCCGGCAATCTGTGCCTGTGGACCATAACCGTTCCCCATCTGAATCTTGGACGGATCTTTCCCTTTATTTTAAAGCAAAGTGACGAAAAAAAAAAGAGGGCGGACGAAAAAAAGTGAATTTTTTCGTCATTTTGCCCTCACACGCCGGGATTTTCACAGACTGGAACTTGTTTTTCCGGCGAAATTTTCCAAATATGCGATTCATTCTTATTTTGCTGCGATCGCTTCCATCTCCATCAGGACGCCCTTCGGAAGTTTAGATACCTCGACGCAGGAACGTGCCGGGCATGCGCCCTCGAAATATTTCGCATAGATTTCATTTACTTTTCCAAAATCATCCATGTTCTGGATAAATACGGTGGTCTTTACAACCTGCTCCATGGAAGCACCTGCTGCCGCCAGAAGATTCTTTACATTGTTTAAAACCTGCTCTGCCTGAGCCTCGATTCCCTCCGGGATCTCGCCGGTTGCCGGATTGACCGGAATCTGACCTGATGCAAATACCATTCCATTTACCTCGATTGCCTGGGAATACGGGCCGATCGCTGCCGGTGCATTGGTTGTGCTGATTACTTTCTTCATGTCAAATCTCTCCTTTGTCTTTTATTTTAAACGGATAGAATCTTCGTTTACTTCTACTTTTCCTTCTTTTAAAAGGTGTCCAACCGCACGCTTGAACGCGTTTTTGCTTAGATTAAATTCGCGGCGGATAATCTCCGGCTCCACGCGGTCATTGAACGGCAGAACGCCGTTTTTTTCTTTCAGACGTGCCAGCACCGCCTCGGCATCCGCATTCATCTGACGGTACGCCACCTCGCGCAGGCTCAAATCCATTTTTCCATCCTCGCGCACCTTCGTCACGCGTACCTTTAAAACCTCGCCCAGACGGCATTTTCCATACAGCTCACGGTTCGGAATCAGACCGAAATAGCGGTCTGCCACTGCCACGAACACGCCCAGATTTTCATTAATCTCATAGACGCGTCCCTCGGTCCACTCGTCCTTCTTGTACGGCGCATCGCTGCAAAGATACGAATATACCTTCATCGTCGCCGCCAGACGACCGCTCTTATCGATATACAGCGCTACCAGGCACTCTTCCCCGGCGCGAACCGGATATACCTGCTCTTTAAACGGGAGCAGCAGATCTTTTTCCAGCCCCATATCGAGAAAGGCGCCGATCTTCGATACATCCTTGACCTTCAAAACCGCTGTCCCGCCCAGTTCCAGCTTCGGCATCGAGGTCGTCGCAATCAGGCGATCCTCGGAATCTTTATAAATAAATACCTTGAGCTTATCGCCCACTTTTGTGCCCTCCGGCACCTGTTTCTTCGGAAGCAGGACCGCCGCCGCGTCATCTTTCTTCTGTCCCAGATACACGCCGAAGTTTTTCTCCCGCACTACCATCAGTTCCTGTACTCTTCCCAGTTCAATCATGTCATTCGTCCTCTCTTTTCTGCCGATATCTTTTTTATTTAACGGTTGCATTTTTCATTCACTGGCAGACAATCCACGCCGAATCTTTCTTCGGCTGCAATGATTCAGTTCCTTCCCTGCTACATACAAACTCTTTACAAACCAGTCCTTGCCAGCCACAAATTCGCATACACCTGACCTTCCGCATCCTGCAGCGATACCACGTATCCTTCCGGCACCTGCGCCAGCTTCGGGTACATCACATCCCCAAGCACTGCCGCCTTCCGGTACTCCACCCGCAGTTCTCCGAGTGCAAAGTCCACAGGCAGCAATTCACGCGCAATCGCCACATACTGTGCATTGTTCACGTGCCGGTTCGTATCGAGATGATGGCGTTCCACCGTGACCGGCGCCTCCGTCTCATACGTCTCAGGCAGGCGGATTTTCTTCGGCGCTGGCGGCATTGCAAGCGGTTTATCTTCAATCTGGTAGCCCTCCAACTGGCTTTCCGGCACCCGCACCGGGCATCCTTTTTCCAGATCGTAGTAAAACCAGGTCGAATCCGCCCGCACCAGCGGGTTTCCCATCTCATCCTCGATCGTGAAATTCCGGTAGCCATAGATTCCCTTAAACCCATACGGCCAGGTCGAAATACGGATCCGCTCGCCAAAATGCGGCTGTCTGAGAATCTCTATCTGCCATCCGCTCAGCCACCACGCCCGTTTTTCCTCATTCAGATAGGAAATCCCGAGTTTCAGATCCTCCGACTGGAACGTCGAACAATCCTGAAGATAATTCATGATTCCCACCACAGAAAGATTTCCCTCTTCATCCGTCTCACTGTACCGGACCCGGCTGTCAAATGTATACATATCGCTCTCTTTTCCTTTCCGGCTTCCGGCTCCCCGCACCATCTCCGCGCATCCGCCATCTGCCGTTTCGTCCTATATTGCCTTAACATTCTGTCATGAAACTCATTATATCCGATTCGAACCACGTTGTCTACTTACAGGCCCAGAATATTGCAGAATTTGCCGGACGCATGGCGCGGTTTCTGCCACAGCAGCCGCCCAAACAAAAAAAATTATCAAAAAAGCGAAAAAAGTAGTTGACGAATCTGTTTCCTTACAGTATAATACAAATCGTTCAATTCATTGGGCTATCGCCAAATGGTAAGGCAACGGACTCTGACTCCGTCATTTTCAAGGTTCGAATCCTTGTAGCCCAGCTAACGAAAGGCTGTTAATCTTTGTGAATGCAAGGCTTAATGGTCTTTTTTTCTTGCGCTTGGCAGGCATTTGTGTTAAGGTAGTGGTGCGAAAGGACGGTTTGCATTGACAGACATCTGAGCATTGAAGGCCCGTGTTTATGAGCGGGAAGTTCGAGACAGATTGAGACAACAACATGAGGTTAGACTATGTACGAATTAAACAGCCGGGTCCGGTACAGCGAGACGGATATTGACGCGAAGCTGTCCCTGACCGGAATTATGAATTATATGCAGGACTGCTCGACGATGCAGTCGGAGGATGCGGGGGTCGGGATCGGATATCTTGGACGGGAAAAGAAGGCGTGGCTTTTATCCTCCTGGCAGATCGTGATCGGACGCCGTCCGGTCCTCGGGGAACGGATCAAGGTTCTGACATGGCCCTATGCAGTCAAGGGACTTTACGCGCTGAGAAATTTCGCAATCCTCGATGAAAAAGGAGAATATCTGGTAAAAGCCAATTCCTACTGGTTCCTGATGAATACGGAGACTGGCCGGCCTATGAGGATTACGGATGCGGATACTGATCCGTACGGCGAATTTAATCCGAAGATCGAGATGGAGGACGCGGGACGAAAGATCGCCGTGCCGAAGGAGATGGAAGAGACTGGACAATGAGCTTCCAAAGCTTAGCTTAAGTGATGACTGTTATGAAGCTCCAA
>ERZ773112.989-NODE-989-length-17479-cov-7.745753_pt1 | contig 17479 bp, 19 predicted proteins | sample MGYA00580566_ERZ773112 | MGnify/ENA primary metagenome ERZ773112 (study PRJEB29015, sample SAMEA2737842) | human gut metagenome | biome: human gut; feature: human-associated habitat; material: faeces | place: China | collected 2012 ... | reverse complement strand
TGCGACCTCCTGGTCCCAAACCAGGCGCTCTAGCCAAGCTGAGCCACACCCCGATGGTGTTTCTTTTGTGTCACATTTTGTATCAGCTCCGTGACACAAGACATATTATATATGACCTCATACTAATTGTCAACAACTTTTTTTGTTTTTTTTATATTTTTTTCAAAAGTGCGGATTTTCTTGAAAAATCAATGGTTTCCGCACTTTTTATTATATTCTAATTTAAATATTCCTGCGTAATTTCAAGTTTTCCGTTACTGTCAATCTGCATGATCATATAACTAGGCTTTCTCCCCGGCTGTCTTGGATAACAAAGGCTTCCCGGATTCAATGTAATAAGCCCTTCTTCCTTTTCATAAAACGGACGATGCGTATGGCCATACATCACAATATCCGCTCCTCGCCCTCTTGCCTCCTGTTTCAACCGCGTTTCTCCCATAGATACATAATACCCGTGTCCGTGCGTTGTAAATATATGATATCCCTCTACCATGAATTCTTCTTCTCCAGGCAGATCTGAAAAAAAGTCATTATTTCCACGCACCATATGTACCGGACAATCTGCAACAGCCGGAATATAATCCTCATCCCCCTCTACATCTCCAAGATGGATCAGCATATCTAAGGGCCGTTCTTTCTCTATTACACGGTCAAAATTCTTATGAGAGCCATGTGTGTCACTTATGATCAATATTTTCATATCTATATCTTCACCCTAACTTTTATTTATGCTCCAGAATCTTACGAATCTTTCTTAGTCCCTCGCCTCTGTGGCTCAGTTCATTTTTCTTTTCCGGTGAAAGTTCTGCGCTTGTACAGCCATACTCCGGAAGGAAGAATATCGGATCATACCCAAATCCGTTTTCTCCCGCGATCTCATGGCCAATAATTCCCTCCATAGTACCTCTTACCACTTCACAGGAACCATCCGGCATGGCCGCTGCAATCGCACATACGAATCTTGCCGTACGTTTTTCATCAGGGACTCCCTCAAGACGATCCAGCAATGTCTGATTCTTAATGTCATAGGAAGTATCTTCTCCCATATAACGTGCAGAATAAATCCCCGGTTCCTTGTTCAGATAATCAATTTCAAGTCCGGAGTCATCTGCCAGAACCACTGCATTCTTATATTCTGGCATCTGATTTGCAATCTTTGCAATCTCTGTAGCTTTGATCATGGCATTTTCTTCAAAAGTTGCCCCGTCTTCTACTACATCAGCCTTAATCCCCGCTTCTTTCTGTGACAGGATCTCTGCTCCCAGATCACTCAGGATTGCACGGATCTCTATCATTTTATGTTCATTTCCCGTCGCAAATATAATTTTTTCCATCTTATCTTTTCTCCTGTTTTTCTCCCGGACGCTTTGCCTTAGGTGGTTTTGGTCCCAGGAACTGGTAAAAATATGTCTTCAACATTCCATTGTAAATTTTCCGGTTACGATCTGCTTTTCGTCCGAAATAGCGTTCTGCATCCTCATAAGAAGTAATCATGTATGCTGACCACGAATCCAGATTTTTAAAACTCTCGCCAAATGTTTTATATAATGCCGGCAGGTCTTTCTTATCTTCCAGCCTCTCCCCATATGGCGGGTTCGTAATAATAAATCCATATTTCTTCGGGTGGCTCAAATCTTTTACATCTCTTTCCTGAAAATGTATCAAATGATCTACTCCTGCTTCTCTTGCATTGCGTCTTGCAATCTTAATTACAGAACCATCCGCATCATACCCTTGAATGTCAACTTCTATGTCATCATCAATCAGTTCATTTGCCTCATTCACCGTATCATACCAAAGCTTCTTTGGAATCAGATTCGTCCATTCTTCCGCTGTAAATGACCGGTTCATTCCGGGTGCGATATTTGCTGCGATCATCGCTGCTTCTATAGGAAATGTTCCACTTCCGCAAAACGGATCTACAAGAATCCTGTCTTTGTGCCATGGCGTCAGCATGATCAGTGCCGCTGCAAGTGTCTCTGTGATCGGAGCTTTTCCCGCAACTTCACGATACCCTCTCTTATGCAGTGATACTCCCGATGTATCGATACCGACCGTTACCACATCTTTTTTCAGAAAAACTCTTACCGGATAAGCCGCACCGTCTTCTTCAAACCACTCTACATGATATTTCTGTTGAAGTCTTCTTACCATTGCCTTTTTCATTACTGACTGGATATCCGATGGACTGAATAATTTACTTTTTACAGATGCTGCTTTCGCAATCCAGAATTTTCCATTTTCCGGTATATAATTTTCCCAGTCGAGTGCCTTTGTATTCTCAAATAATTCTTCATAACTGGTAGCCTTAAAGCTTCCTACTTTTAAGAGCACCCTTTCTGCAGTTCTCAGGAATATATTAGCACGGCAGATTGCTTCCGCATCTCCCCAAAATCCAACTCTTCCATCTTCTACTTCTGAGATATCATATCCCAGATCCAGTATCTCTCTTTTTAATACTGCTTCCAATCCAAAATGACAGGGAGCGATCAATTCCATTTTTTTCATCTATTTCTCCATATAATAAATATTAATTTCTACTTCTTTATCTTACTGACAAGTAATAGTTTTTGTCAATATGTTTTGCTATATCGCATGTAAACCCCAAAACAGGACGTGCGTTTGCACGTCCTGTCCGGAAAGCTTTTTCCTAATACTGACTGTTTTCATTTCCGTAATTATAAGAATTCTTGTCTTTCGCATCTTTATCATATGCGTTTTTGTTCGATGCATTCTTATCGTATGCATTTTTTCCATATGAATTCTTATTTGATGTGTTTCTGGATGCATTTTTGTTTGATGTGTTCTTGTCTGATGCGTTATGACAGTTTTCTGATGAGTTGTAATTTTTAGCCATTTTGAATTCCTCCTAATCTTTTTTGCTACGAGATTAGTATGTCCTGTCATTCACTGATTATACATCCGGCGATATATTAAGAATTTTTTAATATTTTTCTTGATTTTTACATTTTACTATATTATACTGTTGTTGTAGAAAGAATACTTTCTACAACCCCTTATTAATTATTTATACTCCCCTCAAAAGACCGATGGCTCCCCCATCGGTCTTTTATTTTTGCATATATCAAATTTTCAAAAAATCAACGAATCTTTCCGCTCTTTCACCTTCTGGAATCCTTCACCAGCTTTAAGATCAGACACAGGATCAACAGCGGAACAAATATCGGTGCCAGAATGCTGATGATTCCTCCAATTACAGCCACAACTAATACGATAACACCAATGATTCCAAGAAGAAGCACCAGTTTCTTCCACCATGTATCAAGTCCGAAGACATGCACTCCTCTGTGTCCTGATTCCTCGTCATAGCCCTGTTCATACGTCTGGCTTCTCTGTCTTTCCGGCTCATAGCTGTCATATGTTTCTCCCGTATTTCCCTTGATTTCTTCCGAGGTAATGATATTCTTCGCAATTGCCCATGGATCGCCAAGCTCTTCTATTACTTCTGACTCTTTTCTGCCTTTTCGCACTTCTTCTGTAATATAATCATTATAATAATCCACATTATCCCGAATTACATTTCCCGAAAGGTCATTCGCAAGCGCTTTTTTTAATTTATCTAAAAATTCCCGTTTTGTCATGATTGCCCTCCTTACAGGATTTTACATACTTTGGTATAAAAAACCCTGAACTTAGAATAGCACAATCCTGTGTCCATTCCAAGTCCAGGGTTCTTAAATTTTTCTAATGTATTTCTAAAATAATTTCTTCGTCTAACGAATGACCTGCTCTTTTTTGTTTATACTTCAAATATCAGATCTCCGTAAGAAGGCATCGGCCATGCTTCTTTATCAACAATCATTTCCAGTTTATCAACCGGTGCACGGAGCGCTTCCATAGCAGGTACTACATCGAAGTGATAGAATCTTGCCTGATCTTCTCCCTCTTCCATAGCTGCTGCCTGATCTGTTACAACCTTCAGTGCTTCCAGCGCTTTCTTAGACTCTGCTAATAATCCGGATACTTCTGTCAGAAGTTCTGCCTGAACAGATGCATCTGCGCCGGCTTCTTTTACTGCAACTACTGTATCTGCAAGTTCTTTCGTATATTTAATAATTGCAGGAATAATCTGTTTGCTTGCCATATCGATCATAGTACGTGCTTCAATATTGATTGCCTTTGCATAACTTTCAAATTTGATCTCTGCACGGGATTCCAGCTCAGCTTTTGTAAATACTTTGAATTTTTCAAACATATTGATAGCCTTGTCTGTAGTCAGGGCAGGTATTGCTTCTACCATAGATTTGATATTTGGAAGTCCACGTCTTTCAGCTTCCTCTACCCATGCATCTGAGTATCCATTACCGTCGAATACCACTTTCTGATGCTCTGTCGCATATTTCTTGATCAGGTCATGAACTGCTTCATCAAAGTTATCTGCTTTTTCAAGGACATCACAAGCCTCTGAGAATGCTTCTGCAACGATTGTATTCAGTACTACGTTTGGTCCTGCGATTGAATCACGGGAACCTACCATACGGAATTCGAATTTGTTACCTGTGAATGCAAATGGTGATGTTCTGTTACGGTCTGTTGCATCTTTTGCAAGATCCGGAAGTGTGTCAACTCCTGTCTGAAGTTTTCCACCTTTCAGACTGTGTGTAGCTTCTCCTGTACTAATCAGCTGTTCCAGCACATCCTCTAACTGTTCTCCAAGGAATACAGAAATGATTGCCGGTGGTGCCTCATTGGCTCCAAGTCTGTGATCATTTCCCGGGTCTGCAGCAGATTCACGAAGAAGATCTGCATGTGTATCTACAGCTTTCAGGATACATGTAAGTACCAGTAAGAACTGAATATTTTCATGAGGAGTTTTTCCTGGCTCTAACAGATTCTTTCCGTCGTCTGTTGTAAGAGACCAGTTATCATGTTTACCAGAACCATTGACTCCTGCAAATGGTTTCTCATGAAGTAAGCACTTCATACCATGCTGGCATGCAACTCTCTTCAGAGTCTGCATTACGATATGGTTATGATCCAGTGCTACGTTACACTCTGCATAGATTGGTGCAAGTTCATGCTGAGCAGGTGCAACTTCGTTGTGCTGTGTCTTAGATGTTACACCAACTTTCCAGAGTTCTTCGTTAACATCTTTCATGAATCCTGCGATTCTCTGGCGGATGGTTCCGAAGTAGTGGTCATCTAATTCCTGTCCTTTTGGAGGCATTGCTCCGAACAGTGTACGTCCTGTATAGATCAAGTCTTTTCTCTGTAAGAATTTATCTGCATCTACAAGGAAATATTCCTGCTCTGGTCCTACAGAAGGAGTTACTTTCTTAGATGTTGTATTTCCAAACAATCTTAACAGTCTCAGCGACTGCTCATTGATTGCCTGCATAGAACGAAGAAGTGGAGTTTTCTGATCAAGTGCCTCTCCTTTGTATGAACAGAATGCTGTCGGGATACAAAGTGTTGCGCCTGCTGCATCATGTCTTACGAATGCTGGTGATGTACAATCCCATGCTGTATATCCTCTTGCTTCGAATGTTGCACGAAGTCCGCCTGATGGGAATGAAGATGCATCCGGCTCACCTTTGATCAGTTCTTTTCCAGAAAAGCTCATCAGTACTTTTCCATTTGGAAGTGGTGCTGAAATAAATGAATCATGCTTTTCAGCAGTTACACCTGTCAGAGGCTGAAACCAGTGAGTATAATGTGTAGCCCCTTTCTCAATTGCCCATTCTTTCATCTCATGTGCAATTACATCTGCTGTAGCAAGGTCTAATTCCTTACCTTCTTCAATTGTTTTCTTCAGATCCTTATAGACTTTCTTTGGAAGACGTTCCTGCATTACAGTATCATTGAATACGTCTTCGCCAAATATCTTGGCTACATTAATTGCTTCACTCATGTCTCCTCGTTTCCTTTCTCATTGTTATTTATAGTATAAGTTTCACACTATGGTATACATAAAATCTGTTGTATGTACTTTCTGTGCATACCATGATATGAAAAAAGGCACTCCAACTTCCGTTGGAACGCCTTTGTTCTTCCTATGCCAGTTAGTATAACTCAACCAGTCAAAAAAGGCAAGTGAAAATTTTTAATTATTCAGCTTTTCCTACTGAACCAAATAATTCCATCTTCTCTTTAACTGTTGCCTGGATAGCTTCAGCACCTGGTTTCAGGAGTTTACGAGGATCGTATCCTTTTCCTTCCAGATCTTTTCCTGCTTCAATATATTTACGTGTAGCATCAGCGAATGACAGCTGGCACTCTGTATTAACATTAATCTTAGCAACTCCGAGACTGATTGCTTTCTTAATCATATCGTCCGGAATTCCTGTACCACCGTGAAGAACTAATGGCATTTTTCCTGTCAGCTGCTGAACAGCATCCAGAGTCTCAAAGCTTAATCCTTCCCAGTTAGCCGGGTATTTTCCATGAATATTACCGATACCAGCTGCAAGCATGTCAACACCGAGATCAGCAATCATCTTACACTCGTTAGGATCGGCACATTCACCTCTACCGATAACTCCGTCTTCTTCTCCACCGATAGATCCTACTTCGGCTTCGATAGACATTCCTTTTTCTCTGCAGATAGCGATAAGTTCTCTTGTCTTCTCTACGTTCTCTTCAATTGGATATTTAGATCCGTCGAACATGATTGAAGAGAATCCTGCATCAATACATTTTTTACATCCTTCGTATGTTCCGTGGTCAAGGTGTAATGCTACAGGAACTGTGATGTTAAGTTCTTCCATCATAGCTTTAACCATAGCTGCTACAGTCTTGAATCCTGTCATGTATTTTCCAGCCCCCTCAGATACACCTAAGATAACTGGTGACTTTAACTCTTCTGCTGTAAGGAGAATAGATTTTGTCCACTCTAAGTTGTTGATGTTAAACTGTCCTACTGCGTAATGACCTTCTACTGCCTTATCGAGCATTTCTTTTGCTGATACTAACATATGTTATTCCTCCAATTCTTGATGCCATAAGTATTACTACTTTCACTATGACAAATTTGTTTCACTTGCATTATATATCATAACTTCTAAAAAAACAAGAAACTTATCCGACCAATTATGAAAACGGCAAGATATATCAAGATAACAATGTATCCTGCCCTGTCTTCTTTTTTATATGTCAACGGATACATTCTTGAAGTTTCTGTGCTTCCGGTATATCCCCGCGCTTCCATCGCCATAGCCAGATCCGATGATCTCCTGACCGTCATCAGAAACAGCGGAAACAATAACGTCATAACCCCTTTACATTTTTCGACAACATTTCCCTCTTCAAACCTTGCACCTCTTGCCGCCTGTGCATCCATCAACACATTTAACTCTTCCAGCATAATCGGGATAAAACGGAATGCTATCATCACGATCACTGCCATCTCATGTACCGGGACTCCAATCTTCCCCAATCCCGAAAAAGCCTTCTCCAGACCATCTGCCAGTTCTTTCGGCGTTGAAGTGTAAGAAAGCAGAGACGCACCTGTGATCATCAAAGCTATCCTTGCTGTCATCTGCACTGCTTTCCATATTCCCTGTTTTGTTATGGTAAATATCCAGACAGATGCGACCGCATCTCCCGGTGTATACAGCATACGGAACAGAAAAGTAAAGCAAAGCAGAATAAGAATTCCTCTTAATCCTTTTAACAAATATCCCACTGGAACTCTTGCAAGCCTATAAAGAACCAGCATTACAATCAGACATCCGAGATACCACCAGACATTTTTTACAAGAAATAAAGAAATAATATAAACCAGAACTCCCATCAGTTTTGTTCTCGGATCCATCCGGTGAATCACAGATTCCGAATCATAATATCTTCCAATCGTAATATCCCGAATCATCTTTCCTTCTCTCCTTTAAATATTCTCACCAGCATCTCTTCAGCATCCGCTACATTGATTGCCGGCCTCGGCAAAGGCAGACCTTCCTGTATCAGCGAATATGTCAAATGCGTAATCTGCGGGATTCCTATATGCATTTCTTCTAACTCTTCCACTCTTCCATATATTTCTTCCGGAGTGCCATCCATTGCGATCTTTCCTTCATGCATCACCCATACCCGATTAGCAAATTGAGCTACATCTTCCATATGGTGCGAAACCAATATAATTGCATTATTTCGTTCTTTCCTTATCCTGCACAACAACTCGAATATTTCATTTTTTGTTTCAGGATCAAGTCCTGCTGCCGGTTCATCTAACACCAATATCTCCGGCTGCATCGCCAGTACTCCCGCAATCGCAACGCATCGTTTCTGACCTCCCGAAAGTTCCATCGGACTCAAATGATAATACTCTTTTGAGATTCCGACAAGCTCCAGACTTTCTACTGCAGACTTTTCAGCCTCTTCTTCACTCATTCCAAGATTCAGCGGCCCATACATAACATCTTTCAGAATCGTCCTGCCAAATAATTGCTGCTCCGGATACTGAAATACAAGACCAACTTCTTTTCTTAATTTTGAAATCGGATATTTTTTACTATATATATTTTCCCCATTGAAAAAGATCTCTCCCGATTCCGCCTTCAGCAGACCATTCAGATGCTTGATCAATGTTGTCTTTCCCGACCCGGATGTACCAATCAGTCCTATAAAATCATGTTCTCTAATCTCAAATGAGACATCTTTCAAAACATCTATCTTCCCTTTTGCCGAATCTGAATAAGAAAATGTGATATGTTTACCTTGCAGCATCCTTTTTGCCTCCACATTTACTTCTGTATAATTTCACGATTTTTTCGATCATTTCCTGTTCCTGTAAAACCGGACCCTCTAATTCAATTTGCTGTTTTTCTAATCTCATTCCCAACTCTACAACCGGCGGAATATCCATTTTTGCCTTTTTTAACAATTCGTAATCCGCAAATATTTTCTTCGGAATGTCATCCCCGATGATTTTCCCATCCTTCATCAATACAATACGGTCTGCATCTACTACTTCATCCGTGTGATGCGTAATCAGAATAATCGTCATTCCTTCTTTTCGATTCAATTCTTTCACGATATTTATTACTTCTTTTCTTGAATCCGGATCAAGCATAGCTGTCGGTTCATCTAACACCAGACATGCCGGAAGTCCTGCCAGCGCATCGGCCGTTGCCAGTCTCTGTTTTTGTCCGCCGGATAATCTGGAAGGTGACGCCTTTCTCCGATCCCACAGCTTCACTTTTCGCAAAACAGTTTCTACAATTTTTCTTATTTTTTCCGGTTCTATATTTTTGTTTTCCGGACCAAATGCAACATCTTCTTCTACACTCGTCCCAATGATCTGGTTATCCGGATTCTGAAATACCATGCCAACCTGACTTCTGATTTCCCAGAGCCTTTCTTTTGCATGTGTATCTTTCCCGTCAATCCATACCGTTCCTTCATTCGGAAGCAGCAGTACATTTAAATGCTTTGCCAATGTAGACTTTCCGGAACCATTCGGTCCTAAAATTGCCACAAACTGACCAGACGGAATATCTAATGATATTCCGTCCAATACTGTCTTCTCACTTTTTGTATTTTCATCTTTCCATATCGTATACTTATGTACCAGATTTTCAATCTTTATCATATGAGATTTATGCCTCTTTCTTAAAATTATCCATGAATCTCATCGGCATTGCCTTAATGAGCAGGCACCCAATAATACATGTTCCGATCTTATCGATTAAGTTTGATGCAACATTTCTAAGGAATGAAGCCTGGAAAATTGATTTCCCCCCCTGTACCAGTGACATTACCAACATATCAGATACAGATCCATTCAGTCCACCATATACATAGATTCCGATTGGTGTTCCAATTGCCGGGCAGATAAAGCTAAGCGCAATACCTGTAATCACTGCAGGTACGATTCCAAATTTCCATTTTTTTGCCACAAGACCTACGATCAGACCTACTGCCATATTTACCAGACAGAATGGGATATCTGACACACTGTAGATCAGCCCCGTAATAATATTACTCAATGCTCCTACAATGATTCCCGGTACCGGACCAAGAATTGCTGCGGAAAGCACAGTTCCCAGTGTATCCAGATATAACGGGATTCCCAGTGCCGATGTGATAATTCCAAGCACGATGTTCATTGCTACTGCAACACCGCAAAAAGTTGTTACATAGACTTTTCTGTTTTTCATTTTGTTCTCCTCTTTTCTCTCTAACCTTTAGTTGTTCAGCAGTTGCACTGCTTCTTTCATCGTCACAATAGGAATTTCCATATTTCTTTTTTGAAGTTCTTTTTCCAGTACTTCCATATACACACCCGGATTTTCTGTCATTTTCAGAGATTTCTGAATGTCCTGTATTCTTTTTTCATCCGTACCAATCTCACCTTTCCATTCTCCTTCACAGGTCAGATGATATCCACAGTTCGGACTGCCCTCTACAGAAACAATCCCCAGAACATGAAATTTTTCCACATGTTGTACGTATTCCTGCAACTGAAGCAGAACCGGTTCAAGAATTTTACGGCATTGTTCCATGTAAAATGGATGTTGAAACTGGTTCTTCACATGTCCCCATCTCTGAGATCCATACATAATAAATTCCGGACAAGGCAATTGAAGCAGCTGTACATCTTTTTTCAAAATAAGCTGCATCAGTTCTTCACGGATTTTATATTCTTCAGCCAGCTCAGCTTCATCCTGTTCTACTTTTGCCGCATTATTCAAAATACAATGAGATACTATCAAAAGATTTTTCATAATTCCTATTCCTTTCTGACTGCTTCAATAGTAGCATTTATTGTCTGTTTGTTGAAATTGTTTTTCTTTATATAAAGGGTATATTATAGATTTCATCTATAATATTAACAAATAAATTTTATTAGATTTGCTTCGAGTATTTTAGTGATATACCGAGAACTTATCCTCAGCCTTTTCTCTTACATACTTAGATTAAAAAGAAAAAAAGATCTACAGAACATTCTGCAGATCTTCATCAGTGACTCCGAGGGGAATCGAACCCCTGATTCCAGCGTGAGAGGCTAGCGTCTTGACCGCTTGACCACGGAGCCATTTGTTTGGTACTTGCCTAGTATAGCAAGGATTTTGCAAAAAGGCAAGTACTTTTTTTAATTTTTTTAAATTTTTTGGATTTTTCTACAATTCATGGATTTTTAGTCTTCTTCATGCGTTCCCGGAACCATAATCTGAAGCTCTTTATTCAAGTTCTCAATCACAACCTCATCATGTTCACCGCCGAATTCCCCATCCAGTGTCCACGGAATCTCCTCAATCGATTCAAACATGATCCGTCCGCTCTTGAACGTATACATATATTTGGAATCCATCTGCTGAATCATCAGTGCAGCAATGATCTCCTGTAATTCGATCGGATTCTTTGGTGTCTTGATCAATGTTACTTCAAACACGCCATCATCAAACCCCACCTGTTTTCCAACCAGATTACGGAATCCGCCGACTGATCTGGAATTCGTAACCATACCATATACGAATTCATCTTCGATCACTTCATCATCATGTGTTACTTTCACTTTGTAAGAAGGAATGTTGAACAGACGCTTCGCCCCTTCCAGAACATACGCCAAATGTCCCAATACATTTTTCATTGACTGTTTGGTCTGATACGATACATCCGTAAAAAGTCCAAATGCCGCAATATACACAAAAATATCATCATTAAATCTTCCTGCGTCGCAGGAAAATACCTCTCCATTCACAGCATTATCTGCCGCTTCCAGCAAACCTCTCGGGATGTGAAGACTGCTTGCGAAGTCATTCGTTGTTCCGGTCGGGATATAGCCGATCGGATCCCTCTTATCCCTGTCTCGCTTCATCATACCGGTCACAACTTCATCAAGCGTTCCGTCTCCTCCGCTGCACACGACCAGATCATATTCGTTTGAGTCATATTTTTTAATCTTTTTATAGGCATCACGGTATGCCTGCGTCGGATATGCTACAACCTCATATCCCGCTTTCACAAAGATATCAATAACATCTGCAAGTTTCGGTTTTAAAAGTTCTTTTCCTGCATGTGGATTATAGATAAAAAGCAAACGCTTCATAAACATGCCTCCTCCTTATCTTTTTTAATAACGAAGAGGCTATTGCAACTTCCATCACAACGGCCCCTTTATTTTACATATTGTTTCTATATTATTCTCCCGTATTACTTCTGTGCCCCAAGAAATGTTGCCACACCACTTACGGCTGCATCTTCATCCTGGCCATCTGCTACGATCGTAACATCCTCACCTTTCTGAAGTTTCAGGCTCATCATCCCCATAATACTTTTTGCGTTAATCTTTTTGCTTCCCATCAGAATGTATACCTGGCTCGCGTACTGGCTTGCTTCCTGTACAAGATGAGCCACCGGACGGTCTTCCATGTCCATATTGTTTTGAATGGTAACAGGCTTTCTAATCATAACGACTTGCTCCTCCTTGCTGTTCCCTTAACCCTTGTGCTATTTCACTTAACTTCCTGAGTCGATGATTAACCCCTGATTTACCAAGTGGGCTTGCCATCAGTTGACCCAGTTCTTTCAAAGCTGCTTCCGGATACGCCAGACGCGTAAGGGCAACGTCTCTTAATCCCTCCGGCAGCTTATCAAAACCGATCTGATCTCTGATATATGTAATATCCTCCATCTGCCTTACTGCAGCAGATACGGTTTTATTAATATTAGCCGTCTCACAATTTACTTTACGGTTCACTGAATTGCGCATCTCTTTCACAATACGTACATTCTCCAGTTCCATCAGAGCCACATGTGCTTCCATCACATTCAGTATATCTACAATCTGCGACCCTTCTTTCAGATATACCACATATGTTCTTTTACGCTGAACAATCTTGGCATCCACGCCAAAACTGTTCATCATCTCTTTCAGATGTTCTGCCTGATTCTCATCATTGCAGACAATTTCAAAATGATAGGACTTACTTGGATCACTCATAGACCCCGATGCAATAAATGCCCCTCTTATATATGCCCTTTTACAGCAGACTGCCTGCACGATCGTGTCACGTATCGCCAGCAATTCTTCACCTTTTGCGTAAATATAATAGCTGTAGTTATCCTTTCCCGTATTTCTGCGGACTACGACATCAGTTTTTATATTAAACGTTTTTACCAATAATGTAAAGCATTTTCTCGCAACTCCAAGATTTTCCGTATGCACCTTAAGGCAGCATACACCTCCGTGTCCCACCTTAAATTCTCCCGCCATGTGAACAATTGCCGATAATTCCGCAATATCACAATGTCTCGCACGGGCATAATGCTCTAACAATTCTTCTTTAACTTTTCCAGAAAATGACATCTGATCTTCTACCTCGCTTTGGTAATAGCATCCTTTCCTATATCTCGGTGTTCTATCCGGATACCATAATTATCATTCTTCTGAAGCGCCTCGTACAGCTCATTCGCGAGCGTAACCGAGCGGTGTTTTCCTCCCGTACATCCGATGCCGATCACAAGCTGTGTCTTTCCTTCCTGCACATAATTAGGAATCAGAAATTCTATCATATCCGTCAATTTTGCAAGGAACTCCCTTGCTTTGTCATTATTCATAACATATTCTCTGACTTCTCTGTCATTACCACTCTTTGGACGAAGTTCATCTATGTAATAAGGATTAGGAAGAAATCTTACATCAAATACCAGATCTGCATCTGCCGGGATTCCATATTTGAACCCAAACGACAGCACAGATATATACAGATTCTTATATTCCTTATTTTCCACAAAAATCTTCGACAGCTCTGCACGCAGTTCTCTGGTCAGCATATGACTGCTGTCAATCAGATAATCTGCCCGTTCTCTTAAGAACTTCAGGCGTTTTCTCTCTTCCCTGATTCCTTCTTCCACCCTGCCGCCTTTTCCGGACAACGGATGAAAACGTCTCGTTTCTTTATATCTTTTGATCAGAACATCATCACTGGATTCCAGATAAAGGATCTCAAATCTGGTTCCTGACTGGTCCAGATCTTTTAAAATCTTTTCAAGTTCAGAAAAATTCTGTCCGCTTCGAATGTCAACTCCAAGTGCCGCTTTATTAATCTCTGTGCCCGGAACACTTAACAGCTCCGCCATCTTCGGTATCAACGGCACCGGCAGATTATCTACACAGAAATATCCCATATCTTCCAGCATCTTAAGTGCTGTACTTTTTCCAGCTCCGGACATTCCGGTAACAATCACACATCTCATCTTAGAATTCTCCCAGTCTCTTTACTTCCGGCTGAAGCCGTACTCCAAACTCTTCATATACCTTATCAGACACCTGGTTCATCAGATTCATCACATCTGATGCTGTAGCCTGATCTTTATTGATCACAAATCCACAATGCTTTTCAGACACCTGTGCTCCTCCTACCTGAAAACCACGAAGCCCTGCATCCTGGATCAGTTTTCCTGCAAAATACCCTTCCGGACGCTTGAATGTACTTCCTGCACTTGGATACTCCAGTGGCTGCTTTGTCACACGTCTTTCCTTCAGATCATCCATCACTGCCTGGATCTTTTCTTTCTCGCCTTTTTGAAGTTCGAGCACTGCCTCTAATACGATATATCCTTTTTTCGCGATCACACTGGTACGGTATCCCAGTTCCAGTTCTTCTTTGGCAAGCGTCTTCACTTCTCCTTTATCTGTCAGTACTGTTACAGACTTAAGGACGTCTTTCATCTCTCCACCGTATGCTCCTGCATTCATTACACAGGCTCCGCCGAGCGTTCCTGGAATTCCTGCCGCGAATTCAAATCCGGTAAGTTCTGCATCCAACGCTCTCTTTGCGATCATCGAAAGCAGCGCACCAGCCTGTGCATGGATCTTTGCACCTTCCACTTTTACCTGATTCATCTGCTTATAGATCTGGATAATCACGCCCTCATATCCTTTATCCGATACCAGAAGATTGCTTCCATTTCCCACTATATAATAAGGAACTTTTTCCTGTGTACATGCTTCTATCACCTTCGCAACTTCTTCTGCTGTCTGCGGTGTCACAAAATAATCTGCCGGACCTCCCACACGAAATGTCGTGTGACTTTTCATCAGTTCGTCTTTTTTTACCTGTTCCTCTTTTAAAATACTTAATAATTTCTTTCCTAATTCCTGATTCATTCTCATCTCCACCCTTTTCATCAGCAGGTTGCTTTTTTCCAACCATTATTATATCATACAGAATTTTCAGTCCCAAAAATTCCCACCCTCAAACAATAACTACATCTTACACTAAACGTATCGCAAATTCAACGTACACTTGCAAATTTGGCGTAAATGCTGTATATTAATGCCAAGTATTTATTTTTTAAAGGAGTGGATTTTACAATTGGACACGAGTGTCGCGATACAGCTCATTATTCTATTGATTTTACTGATACTTTCAGGATTTTTTTCATCTGCGGAGACAGCTCTTACGACGGTCAACCGGATGCGTATCCGTGGTCTTGCTGACGAGGGAAATAAAAAAGCGAAGACCGTCATGCACATCACAGATGACACCAGTAAAATGTTAAGTGCGATCCTGATCGGTAATAATGTGGTGAATCTTTCCGCCGCTTCCCTTACCACAACCCTTGCTTACAACCTTGGCGGTTCTATGGTAGCAGTGGCAAGTGCTGTTTTATCTGTACTTATTATTATCTTTGGGGAGATCACACCAAAGACGATGGCTACACTGCATGCAGAGAAGATGTCTCTTCGTTATGCTCCGGTCATCAATCTGTACATCAAGGTCATGACACCATTTGTATTTATTATCAACAAGCTTTCTGATATCATTCTGCGTGTCCTCCACATTGATCCAAATGCGAAGAATAACCAGATGACAGAATCTGAGCTTCGTACGATCGTGGACGTCAGCCATGAAAGCGGTGTCATCGAATCCGATGAAAAAGAGATGATCTATAACGTGTTCGATCTCGGCGACGCAAAAGCGAAAGATGTCATGGTACCGAGAGTCCATGTTACATTCGCCGATGTAAATGCTACTTACGAAGAATTGATCGACATTTTCCGCGAGGACAAATTCACACGTCTTCCGATTTTTGAAGATACAACAGACAACGTTATCGGTACGATCAATATGAAAGACCTTCTCTTATATGATAAGGAAAAAGAGTTTCATATCCGCGACTTTATGCGTGAGGCCTATTTCACTTACGAATACAAGAACATTTCCGAATTACTTGTGGAGATGCGTCAGGCTTCTTTTAACATTGCCATCGTTCTGGATGAATACGGTGAGACTTCCGGTCTGATCACACTGGAGGATATTCTGGAAGAGATTGTCGGAGAAATTCATGATGAATATGATGAGAATGAAGAAGACTTCATAAAGCAGATCGGAGAGCGGGAATACATCGTAGAAGGCTCCACGAATCTGGATGACTTAAACGACAGGCTCGATCTTGACCTGACCTCAGAAGAGTATGATTCCGTCGGTGGATTCATTATCGAGCATCTGGACCGTCTTCCTGAGATCGGCGACGGCGTCACCACCGAAGACGGCATCCATCTGGTTGTAGAAAAATTAGATAAAAACAGAATCGAAAGCGTACATTTATATCTGCCGGAACCGAAACCGGAAGATGAAGAAGGAGACGAGGATTAACCCCGTCTCCTTTTTCATATCTCATTATTCTTCGTCTTTTACCTCTTCTCCGGCAAGTTTCAGAATATCTTCGATCTCATCCTCACTGATTCCGAGACGTTCTGCCACTTCGTCTACACTGACTTTCCGTCCGTACTCTTCTTTCATACTCTTAATTGCTTCATCAAGTTCTGTCACTTTTTCAACCATCTTGTGATCTCTTCTTTTCACCTCTGTCTGCGACTCCAGGGAAGCCATCATTCCGGCACGCACCTGCTCCAGAATCTCTTCTTCGTCTTTTTCCTTCGGAATCTCTTTCAATGCAACCATCAATGCTATATTTCCCTCCTGGATCATGTCACCGATAAACACTTCCGGATGATGCAATCTGACCGCTTCTTCCACTACTTTCGGCAGATAATAAGCCATACGTACTTCTTCCTGTGTCTCTTCTTTCATATCCCCGAGTCCGCGCAGATATTCTTCCACGTATTTCTGTTCTTCTGCACTTAATGGCTGTTTTTCTTCTTTCTCATCCTCTTTTACCGTCCCTCCGGTCTGTTTGTATCCGACTACCGCCATCTTCATCGATAACAGATAATCACAGACCAGATTCATCTGTTCCTGCGAAAGTCCGTCTTCTTCAAAGTATTTTTCCACTTCATCTACTGTGATTTTTCCATTCTGTCCTTCTGCCAGCGCCAGAATTCCCGCCAGTTTTTCTTTAAATTCCAATCTATCCGCCATATTGATAATCCTCCGTCTCTCCTGATACTCTTGTTTCTTCATCTTTTCTCAAAGTAATTCCATCATATTATGAAAATACTGCCATGTCAATCTGCTTTCCATTCCTCATCATACAGAAAACCTCTGTACACAAAAAGATCTACCCTACATTTTTCTGTAAAGCAAATCTTTTTATTACATTATAATTA
>ERZ773112.986-NODE-986-length-17529-cov-7.190569_pt1 | contig 17529 bp, 17 predicted proteins | sample MGYA00580566_ERZ773112 | MGnify/ENA primary metagenome ERZ773112 (study PRJEB29015, sample SAMEA2737842) | human gut metagenome | biome: human gut; feature: human-associated habitat; material: faeces | place: China | collected 2012 ... | reverse complement strand
TACCAAGTCTTTCTCATGGACCGGGGTAAGCCACGATGATGAACTAAATAGAAATTTCCTCCGCATGCGCAAGCGCCGCCGATATATTCGGACAGAAATTCTCCCGTCCAACAAGCTCCACGAATCCGGCCTTCTCCATAACCTTCATCGGCTGTTCATTCACATGCGAGAATACCAGCGTAATTCCCTTATTTTCACATACTTTTGTCAGGTTAAATAATGCGTTCATCGCGGTACTGTCGATTGCCGGAACACTTCGCATACGAAGAACCAGGCAGGTCGTAAAGTCTTTGACAACGATGTGCTCGATCGCATCTGCAGCACCAAAGAACAATGGCCCGGTGATCTCATAGACACGGATCTGCAGTGGAAGCTTCTTCAGATGTGCATCCACATCCGGTGTATCATCGTCCACGTAAGTCCAGCCATCGATATGCGTTTCCTCACTCATACGCTTGATGAAGAGAAGACATGCAAGCACCATGCCGATCTCGATCGCAACCACAAGATCGAACAGGATCGTGAGAATGAAAGTTGCAAATAACACGATGATATCACTTTTCGGTGCAGTGCGGATTAAGTGTACGAATGTACGCCACTGGCACATATTGTATGCTACGATAAACAGGATTGCTGCGATGGTCGGCATTGGGATCATTCCGGCGAATGGCATCAGTACGACGAGTACGATGACCAGTGTGATGGAGTGCACCATTCCGGCAACCGGTGTGCGTCCGCCATTTTTGATGTTGGCAGCGGTTCTTGCGATCGCTCCTGTGGCAGGGATACCTCCGAATAAAGCAGAGGCGATATTACCGGCACCCTGGGCAACCAGTTCCATGTCGGAACGGTGCTTTCCGTTGATCATTCCGTCTGCGACGACGCAGGAAAGAAGTGATTCGATCGCAGCAAGCACAGCAATGGTAAATGCATTTGGAAGCGCATTTTCTATAATGTGCAGATTCACAGCCGGCAGATGAAATGCCGGAAGCGAATTACTGATCGTGTAAAGATTTCCAATTGTAGATACCTTAAGCGGCAGGAACTTTACCATCAGGATTCCGACGATAACGGCAATCAGGGAACCCGGAATCTTTTTGAAGATCACTGGTGAGATGATCAGGATCGCAAGGCTTACGCTACCAACGACCAAAGCAGCGGTATTCATGGTAGAAATATTTTCAATAAATGCTTTGAATTTTTCTGTGGTTTCAATCGGCTTTACGCCGTCCGGATAAGTGACTCCGAAGAAATCCTTTAACTGTCCGATGACGATCGTAACGGCGATTCCGGATGTGAAGCCGGTTGTGATCGTATATGGAATGAATTTGATCAGACTTCCGAAGTGACAAAGGCCCATCAGGATCAGGAAGATACCTGCAAGGATGGTTGAAATCACGAGCCCGTCCAGTCCGTCTTTGGCGACAATACCCGCAACGATGGTTGCAAATGCAGCGGTCGGTCCGGCAATCTGTACACTGCTTCCACCAAGTGCAGAGATAACAAATCCCGCAACGATGGCCGTGAAGATTCCGGCTTCCGGTCCGACACCGGAGGCCAGTGCAAGTGCAATGGACAGCGGAAGTGCGATGATCGCAACGATGATTCCGGCGGTCACATCTTTTACAAACTGGGTACGGTCGTAAGATTTCAGTGAAGTCAGTAACATTGGTTTCAATGAATTCATGTGTAAATTTTACCCTTTCTCTTTTGTTTTATTCCTCTAATCTATAAAAATAACTTTAAAAGTATATCATAGGAAGAAAGCCGAAGGGGGAGTGTTTGCATTTATATACAATTTTGTGGGAAATATATAGAGTAGTACGTGGAAAAAGGCTTGAAATTCATAGTACGAAAGTCTATAATATGTTGCGGGCAGTTATGATACTGCACACGATAGTTAGAAAATCAATGATAAAATTCAACAAAAAAGGCAGGTGAACAGAATGGACGGTTGCGATAGTCATGGGCGAAGTTGCAGCATAGGATGGAAATTAAAAAGTTTATTAAGCAACAGTCGATTCTGTTTGAGTTAATTGCTGTACATTTAAGAGAAGCTCTAAGCGGCAAGTTCTCGGTACAGGCATCATAGATTTCTTTTATTTCTTATCCTATTTCCCAATGAGTATTACAAGTGAATAATAGCAGTCGTTTCATGGAGGATATGATCGTTACATATCCTGCAGTGTGTTTATGGTGAAGAAAACCGGAAAATATATATCCGGTTATAGTGCATTAGGAAAAGGACAGGAGGTAAAGGTATGGAAAACAAAGATTACACAGTCGAGATACTGGAAATCATCAGAAGTAATACATCACCAGGTATTATGAGAAACAGACTGGAAGATTATCATGCAAATGACCTTGCAGAAGTATTTCCACAGCTGAAAGTATCAGAGAGAAGAAAAATCTGCAGAATCCTGGATCTGGACATGCTTTCTGATATCTTCGAGCATATCGACGAACAGGAAGCGGCAGAATATCTGGATGAGATGGATATCAAAAAAGCGGCAGCGATCCTTTCGGCAATGGAGACGGACGCAGTTGTGGATGTTCTGCAGATGATTCCGAAAGAGAAGAAAAATCTGCTGATCGAATTAATGGATGACGATGCCAGAAAAGATATGGCGATCATCGCTTCCTTTGATGAGGAAGAGATCGGAAGCAGAATGACAACGAACTGCATCATGATCCGTGAGAACCTGACGGTGAAGCAGGCAATGAGCAGTCTGGTAGAACAGGCAGCAAAGAACGATAACATTTCTACGTTATTTATGGTAACGGAAGATAATACATTTTACGGAGCAATGGATCTGAAAGATCTGATCATTGCAAGAAGAGAGTCTCCGTTAGAAGATCTGATCGCGACATCGTACCCATATGTATATGGAAATGAGCTGATCGATGACTGTATCGAGAGATTGAAAGATTATTCCGAGGATTCCATCCCGGTACTGGATAATGACAACAAGCTTCTCGGAGTCATTACATCCCAGAGTATGGTAGACCTGGTTGATGATGAGATGGGTGAAGATTATGCGAAGTTCGCCGGTTTGACCGCGGAGGAAGATTTGAAGGAGCCATTAAGAGAAAGTATCAAGAAGAGACTTCCGTGGCTTCTGGTACTGCTGGGACTTGGAATGGTCGTTTCATCCGTAGTCGGTCTGTTTGAAGAAGTGGTAAGTCAGCTTACGATCATCATGTGTTTCCAGTCACTGATCCTGGATATGGCAGGTAACGTAGGTACGCAGTCACTGGCCGTAACGATCCGTGTACTGATGGATGAGTCACTGACCGGAAAGCAGAAGGCAGAACTGGTATTTAAAGAAATGAAGATTGCATTTTCGAATGGATCGATCCTTGGAATACTGTCGTTTGTAGTGATCGGACTTTATATTGCATTATTTAAAGGGAAGACATTCGTATTTGCATATGCGGTATCTGGATGTATCGGAGTGTCACTGTTGTTGGCGATGGTAATCTCAGGAGCGGTTGGAACATTGATTCCGTTGTTCTTTAAGAAGATTCATGTAGACCCGGCGGTTGCTTCGGGACCACTTATCACAACGGTCAATGACCTTGTGGCAGTTGTATCTTATTACGGACTGAGCTGGATATTCCTGATCAATATGGTGCATCTGGTTGGCTAGTTTAAGTTACAGTTAGAATGATAGTTAGAATGAAGACAGATAGTCATGGACATTAAAGATTTAAAAGTATTTCATACAATAGCAAAAGAAGAAAGTATTGCAAAGGCATCCCGTATTCTCTATATGACGTCTCAGGGGATCAGTAAGATCGTAAAAAACCTGGAGGCAGAGATGGGATGCCGTCTCTTTACACGTAATAAATCCGGCATGCAGCTCACAGAAAGCGGAAGACGTTTTTTAGAATATGCGGATAAGGATATCGAAGATTATTATCAGGTGAAGAAGGATATCCTGCATATAGAACAACGACAGCGCAAAGTAGTGGATCTTTTGTCGGCATATGGAATCATCCGTATGGTGACGCCGGACTGCATTGCGGAATTTTGTAAGAAATATCCGGATATAGAATTCCATTACAGGGAGTACCCGGATCTGCAGGCAGAGCGTCTGTTTGCTGAAAATGAAGGAAATGTTGCGTTTTCCATCGGAGAATTTGATGAGGAGTTATATCATGTAGTTCCGTTGGAAACATTTCCGATCAAGCTTCTGGTAAATGAACAGGATCCGTTAAGTGAACAGGAAAGTGTGACAATTGAAGATCTGAAAAACAGGCCGCTATATATTGAAAGCAGTCAGTTTGCAATTTATCATCTGATAATGAAGAAATGTGAAGAAGCCGGGTTCCAACCGGATATCGCATTTCAGACCAGTGGATTCAGTTTGTGCCATAAGATGGTGAAGGAAAATAAAGGCATATCCGTGACGGTGGATTTTGTCTTTGATGACATGAAAGAACAAGGGCTGAGACTGATCCCATTTTCGGATGATGTGTATGAGTGGAAAGCATGTATGATTACCAGAAAAGAAGAAGCGGAGAATGAAGCAGTACAGTGCTTCCTGCAGTTTATACAGGAATGGATCGGGAAAATTAAGAGTGGGGAGATTATCCGGTAGGAACCTGAAACAGAACAGGATGGAGATAACGCATAAGAAAAAAGTTGATATAAAGTAACAAAAAGTTGCGGATAAGCCATAAATTCTACATTGTCAACAAATTGACAGTGGAAGATTTATGGCTTTTTGTATAGAAATTTTCTAAAATAGACGGATTGAATAAGTCAAAGAATCTATAGATAATTTCACTTTAACAAATAAATTTTATATAGCTATAATATAAATATATGGGCATTGGGGAATGCCCGGAGAAGATTTATTTTTAATTTATTTTAGGAGGTATTAATTTATGAACATCGGAGTAACAGAAATCAGCCCAAGAGCGGTGCAAAGAGCAGCAGAGAAGAATTTTAAAAGTGGATATTACTGTTGTGAGGCACTGATGTGTACGATCCGTGACGAATTCAAACTGGATGTACCAAAAGAAGTCATTGCAATGTCATCCGGTATGGCTGTCGGAGCAGGCAAATCGGGATGTGTCTGTGGCGCATTCAACGGAGGTCTGCTTGCACTTGGAATGTTCTTCGGAAGAACAGAGCAGGACGGGCCAACCAATCCAAAGAGCGTAAAATGTATGGAACTGGTTCACGAACTGCATGACTGGTTCAAGAAAGCTAATGGGAAGAATGCAATCTGCTGCAGAGTTTTGACAAAAGAATTCAACATGGGACAGGGTGAGCACAAAGAACAGTGTATCTTTTTCACAGGACTGTGCGCATGGAAAGTAGCACAGATTGTCTGTCGTGAACTGGGAATCAAGAATCTGGACGAAATTGATGAACCGGCAGAACGTCGTGCAATTGCAGATATCTAGAATACATAGATCCAGACTAGAAAGGAAGACAAGATATTATGAAAGATGTAATCAAAAAAATACCGATTCCAATCTGCGGAGTCATGCTTGGAGCGGCAGCTTTAGGTAACCTGCTTCAGAGCTATTCAGAAGGAATCCGTTATGTGTGTGGAGTGTTCGCAGCATTTCTGCTGATCCTGGCACTTCTGAAGCTAATTATGTTTCCGGGAGCTGTGAAGGAAGATATGAAGAATCCGATCATGGCAAGCGTATCAGGAACATTTCCGATGGCACTTATGATCTTAAGTACCTATGTAAAACCATTTATCGGACAGGCGGCTTATTATATCTGGCTGTTTGCGATCGCATTACATATCGTGCTGATCATTTATTTTACGGTGAAATTTGTATTTAAATTGCAGATGCCAAAGGTATTCGCAAGTTATTATATCGTATATGTTGGAATTGTCGTTGCATCAGTCACGGCACCTGCTTATGAGAAACTTGCAATCGGAAGTGCAGCATTTTGGTTTGGATTTGTGACACTGATCCTGTTACTGATCCTAGTTACATACCGCTATGTGACGGTGAAAGAAGTACCGGATCCGGCAAAACCACTGATCTGTATCTATGCGGCACCGACAAGCCTCTGTATCGCAGGATATGTACAGTCTGTCATGCCGAAATCTTACGGATTCCTGATGGGAATGTTTGTAGTTGCAACGGTGATCTACATCTTTGCACTTGTAAAAGCAATCGGCTATTTGAAGATGCCATTCTTCCCAAGCTATGCGGCATTCACCTTCCCATTTGTCATCAGTGCGATCGCTTCAAAACAGATGATGGCATGTGCAATGAATATGGGACATCCGATGCCGTTCCTGAAATATGTGGTATTGATCGAGACGATTATTGCGGTTATTCTGGTTGTGTATACTTATATCCGATTTATGGCATTTATCTTTGGTGGAAAGAAATAAGTTAGTGTAGAAGAAAAAAGAATGTTTGAAAGAATGATATAAAATATTGAGAGCGCCGGATGTAAGATTGCATCCGGCATTTTTATACTAAAGTATGTAAGAAAAGTTGCCGGTGCCAGGTTTTTTAGTATTCATTGATAAAGTATTCATAGAAATTACTGATAATAGCGTTTTCTTAGTTGGGCAGAAAATGTTACACTATACAAGAAAGAATATTCAGAAAGTCTCAGGCAGGAAGGATATTCATTAGAAAATTAAGAACGAAAGAAAGGTTTACAAAAAATATGGTAAAGATAGATCTGATCACCGGATTTTTAGGTTCCGGAAAGACAACATTTATAAAAAAATATGCAAAGCATCTGATTGACAAGGGAGATAATATTGGAATCTTGGAAAATGATTATGGTGCGGTTAATGTAGATATGATGTTATTAAAGGACTTGGAAGGTGAAAAGTGCGAACTGGAGATGATTGCCGGAGGATGCGACGCAGACTGCCACAGAAGACGATTCCGCACGAAGCTGATTGCAATGGGAATGTGCGGTTATGACCGGGTAATTGTGGAACCGTCCGGTATCTATGATGTGGATGAGTTCTTTGATGTATTAAGGGATGATCCGATCGACAGATGGTATGAGATTGGCAATGTGATCACAGTTGTTGATGCGAAGCTGGAATCAGACTTGTCGGATGAGGCAGACTATCTGTTGGCTTCCGAGGCTGCAAATGCGGGATGTATCGTACTTAGCAGAAGCCAGGAAGCAACCGAAGAAGAGATAAAAAATACGATAGAACATCTGAATCATGCAATGGAAAAAGTACAGTGCAACAGAAGATTCCGGGATGAGATTTTTGTAAAAGACTGGGAGACATTTGAAAGTGCAGATTATGAAAAGCTGTTAGCCTGCGGTTATGTGCCGGAGAATTACCGTAAGATGCATATCGAAGAAGGAGAGACGTTCAAATCTTTGTATTTTATGAATCTTGATAAGACAAAAAACGAGATAATAGAGACGGCAGAGAAGATATTTGCTGATAAAGAATGTGGAAAAGTATTCCGCATTAAGGGATTCTTAATGGATGACGATGATAAATGGATGGAACTGAATGCTACCCATCAGGAGATGCGGCTGGAGCCGATCAAGGAAGGACAGAAAGTCGTAATTGTGATAGGGGAAAACTTAAATGAACAAAGAATAGGAACTTTCTTTGCATAAAGTGCAGAACCGGTGGTGTATTCCACCGATTCTGTAAAAATACGGACTGTATGAAATCGTTTCACGCCATTCTTATTGTGCTTCTTCGAGCTCTTTCATTCTTTTTCTGATCAGTTCTTCAATACGTTCCAGTTCGGAAATATCTTCTTCCTGCTCAATGAATGTAGCGATCATAGCCGAAGTAGAACTATTTCCAATAATATTTTTATATTCCGCATTGAAATATACATCTCTGGAGATGAGCGGACGGTAACTGCGGCTTAATACCGTTCCACTGTATACAATATCGGCTATTTCTACCAGATTCTCTTTTAACAGGACACGAAGAGAAGCCTGTACCGTATTAATGTTCATGGAACTTTCGGCTTTTACAATGTCGGAAGCAACCAGAGGAGTGCCTGCATCCCAGAGTATTTTCATGACGTCTAATTGTTTTTGGGACAAATTTCGTATCATTATACATTCCCTCTTTCCAATGATATCCGGGGATAATTTTTTGTTGCTCTGATATTATTATATAAGTAAATGCTTGTGAATTCAACAAGAATATATAATAAGGTATTGTTTGATTTGAAATAAATTGACAGATTGTATATGTGATGATAGATTAATTATATAATGAAAGAAAGATGATGAAATAATCATAATTAGAATGTTAATAAAATAACTAAATAATTTTGTTAAAACAACACAAAATTAATGCATATTAACGAAAGAAAATGAAAAAAGAATTGTATATAATAGATGAAAAGCTAAAAAATAACCAAATGTCATTGAAAAAAATTGTGCACTGTGATATAGTAAGCACAGTTGAACAAGGGAGCTGAGATAGGAGAGCGAATACAAGTAATCACACGATTACTTTTAGTCGCACTCCTTTTTTTGAAAATTATTTCAGAATATAATAGAATAAATATATAGCTATATAGCATAGACGTTCAGCAAATAGGAATGAGGATGGAATAAGATGAATCAGATATTTTACGATGCGGTCGGCAATAATCCGATTATTGCAGCTGTGAAGAACATGAAGGATATAGAAGTAAGTTGCACGATAGAGGAGATACAGGTGATTTTCATATTGTTTGGAGATGTCTGTTCGATAGACCGGATCGTAAAGAGAGTCAAAGATGCAGGAAAGGTTGCGATGGTACATGTAGATCTGATCAGTGGCCTGAGTCCGAAAGAAGTTTCGGTAGAATATCTGAAAGAACATACGGAAGCAGATGGCATTATATCAACAAAGCCATCACTGATCAAGAAAGCAAAAGAACTTGGGATGTATACGATCCTCAGATATTTTCTGTTGGATTCCATGGCATTTGAGAATATCAGACAGCAACAGCATATAGTAAGACCGGATTTCATAGAAGTACTTCCGGGAGTGATGCCAAGAGTGATCAAAAGAATCTGCAGTTCGATAAAGACACCGATCATAGCAGGAGGACTGATCACAGACAAAGAAGATGTGATGGCTGCATTATCAGCCGGAGCAATTGCAGTATCATCGACCAATCATCAGGTATGGAAGATGTAATGGCTGCATATGATGAAACAGAATATTTAATTGCTTATGGGGAGCAATTCAAATAGAACGCATGCGAAAAAAAGTAACCAGTAAAAGTAAGAGAGAAATCAGGAGGAAATGAATATGGCAAAATATGTAATGGCGTTAGATGCAGGAACTACCAGTAACAGATGTATTCTGTTTAACGAAAAAGGTGAGATGTGCAGTGTGGCACAGAGAGAATTCACACAGTATTTCCCAAAACCGGGCTGGGTAGAACATGATGCAGATGAGATCTGGGCAAGTATGCTTGGTGTTGCGGTAGAAGCAATGAATATGATCAATGCAGAAGCAGAAGATATCGCAGCAATCGGTATCACAAACCAGCGTGAGACAACAATCGTCTGGGACAAAGAGACAGGAGAACCGGTACATCATGCGATCGTATGGCAGTGCCGCAGAACATCAGAATATTGTGATTCCTTAAAAGAAAAAGGATTAACAGACAAATTCCGTGAAAAAACAGGACTGGTCATTGATGCATACTTCTCAGGAACAAAGGTAAAATGGATTCTGGATAATGTGCCGGGAGCAAGAGAAAGGGCAGAAAGAGGAGAATTGTTATTCGGTACAGTTGAAACATGGCTGATCTGGAAACTGACCAAGGGTGCAGCACATGTGACAGATTATTCGAATGCTTCTCGTACAATGTTATTTAACATCAATACACTGGAGTGGGATGATGAGATCCTTAAAGAACTGGATATTCCGAAATGTATGTTACCGGAACCAAAACCATCCAGCTGCATCTACGGAGAGGCTGATCCGTCTTATCTTGGAGGACCGATCCCAATTGCAGGAGCAGCAGGAGACCAGCAGTCAGCATTATTCGGCCAGACATGTTTTAACGCAGGAGAAGCAAAGAATACATACGGAACAGGATGTTTCCTTCTGATGAATACAGGAGAAAAACCGGTATTTTCTAAAAATGGCCTGGTTACAACCATTGCATGGGGATTAGATGGCAAAGTTAATTATGCACTGGAAGGTTCCATCTTCGTAGCAGGAGCTGCAATCCAGTGGTTAAGAGATGAACTTCGCATTATTGATTCTGCACCGGATTCTGAATATATGGCAAAGAAAGTAAAAGATACCAATGGATGTTATGTAGTACCTGCATTTACAGGACTTGGAGCACCACACTGGGATCAGTACGCAAGAGGAACTATCGTAGGAATCACACGTGGAGTAAACAAATACCACATTATCCGAGCAACGCTGGAATCACTGGCATATCAGGTAAATGATGTTCTGGTAGCAATGAAAGCGGATTCCGGAATTGATCTTGCAGCACTTAAGGTTGACGGCGGCGCAAGTGCTAATGATTTCCTGATGCAGACACAGGCAAATATCATCAACGCTCCGGTAAACCGTCCGCAGTGCGTAGAGACAACTGCAATGGGAGCTGCTTACCTTGCAGGTCTTGCAGTCGGATACTGGGAAAGCAAAGAAGATGTCATTAAGAACTGGGCAATCGACAAGACATTCGAGCCTAAGATCGATGAAGAGCAGAGAAGTAAGATGATCAAAGGCTGGAATAAAGCTGTAAAATACGCTTACGGATGGGCAAAAGAAGATTAAAAACTGAATAAAGATAGATAGAAAAAAGGGGGAAATTTCTATGTTACCTTATATAGCTGAATTCTTGGGAACGATGATACTGATTATTCTTGGAGACGGAGTGGTTGCGAATGTGAACCTGAATAAATCCGGAATGAAGGGCGGAGGAACGGTTCAAATCACCATTGCCTGGGGTCTTGCGGTTATGCTGCCGGCATGTATATTTGGAGCTGCATCCGGAGCATCCTTTAACCCGGCGCTGACCTTGGCACTGGCGGTCGATGGAAGCTTTGCATGGTCTATGGTTCCTGGATATATTGTGGCACAATTCGCAGGTGCGTTCGTGGGTGCAGCAGTTGTATATCTTCTGTTCAAAGGACAGTTTGACGCAACAGAAAATCAGGCAACAAAACTTGGGGTATTCTGTACCGCACCATCCATTCCGAATCTTGGTCTGAATATTTTCAGTGAGGCAGTCGGAACATTTATACTTGTATTTGCAATCAAAGGAATGGCAAATGTGCCGGAACTTACAGACGGACTTGGCAAATTTATCGTATTCGGAATCATCGTTTCTATCGGTATGTCACTCGGTGGTCTGACAGGATATGCGATCAACCCGGCAAGAGATCTTGGACCACGTCTGGCTCATGCAGTACTTCCAATCAAAGGAAAAGGAAGTTCAAACTGGGGATACGGTGTCGTAACTTTAGTAGGACCGGTAATTGGAGCTGTCGCTGCGGTATTGCTTTATGGAGCCATTCCGTGGTAGAATAATAAAAAAATAGAATAAGAGGCGTGAGAGAAGAGAGCCTGGCAGGATAACCGCATATTCGTGATGCGTTTACTTGTCAGGCTCTTTTTTCAAAAGCCTACGGGTATCAGAAGTGATGCCTGGGATATGGAAGACATATAGAAGGAGAGATGGAACATGTATGATGTGATGATAATCGGAAGTGGAGTATCCGGTTCAGCGGCTGCAAGAGAATTGTCCCGCTATAAAGCAAAAATCTGTGTATTGGAAAAAGAAGAAGATGTCTGCTGTGGAACGTCAAAAGCCAATAGTGGAATTGTGCACGCAGGATATGATGCAAAAGAGGGTTCACTGATGGCTAAGTTAAACGTCCGCGGTAATGCAATGATGGAACAGTTATCTAAAGATCTTGACTTTCCATTCAAAAGAATCGGTTCACTTGTGATCTGTCTGCGTGAAGAGGATATGGACAAATTACAGGCATTATACGACAGAGGTGTGGCAAATGGTGTATCGGGACTTCAGATTCTTAATAGAGAAGAAGTACTTGAGATGGAGCCGAACATTGCAGACAATGTATATGCGGCACTCTATGCGCCGACAGCCGGAATTGTATGTCCATTCGGATTAAATATTGCGATGGCAGAAAATGCCTGTGAAAATGGTGTAGAATTTAAGTTTGATACAGAAGTAAAAGAACTGAAAAAGACGGAAGATATCTGGGAAGTCCACACGAATCAGGGCGTTTTCAAGACAAAATATGTGGTGAATGCAGCTGGTGTGTATGCAGATAAATTCCACAATATGGTCAGTGAAAAGAAAATCCACATAACACCGAGAAGAGGAGACTACTGTCTGCTGGATAAAACTGCAGGCGGACATGTAAAGAGAACAATCTTTGCACTTCCGAACGAATTCGGAAAGGGAATTCTTGTATCGCCGACAGCACATGGCAATCTGCTCCTTGGACCGACAGCAATCGATATTGAAGAAAAAGAAGGAACCAATACAACAAGAGAGGGACTTGATCAGGTACTTACAAAAGCAGGGCAGAATGTAAAAAATATTCCGATGCGTCAGGTCATTACATCATTTGCCGGACTTCGCGCACATGAAGACGGACATGAATTTATCATAGAAGAATTAGAAGATGCGAAGGGATTCATTGACTGTGCAGGTATTGAATCTCCAGGACTTACCAGCAGTCCGGCAATCGGAGAGATGGTTGCGGGAATTTTGAAAGAAAAGCTTCATCTGGAAGAAAAAGAAAATTTCATTGCTACAAGAAAAGGAATCCTGGATCCAAACACTCTGAGTAAAGAAGAAAGAGTGAAATTAATCAAAGAGAAACCGGCATACGGTAATATTATCTGTCGTTGTGAGATGATCACGGAAGGTGAAATTATCGATGCGATCCATAGACCACTCGGAGCAAAGTCGTTAGACGGTGTAAAACGCAGAACAAGAGCAGGTATGGGACGGTGCCAGGCCGGTTTCTGTTCCCCTAGAACGATGGAAATCCTTGCAAGAGAACTGGAAGTCCCAATGTCAGAGATCACAAAGTCTGGCGGGAAATCAAAGATCATTGTAGGAGTGAATAAGGAGGACATCTGATTATGAAAACATACGATATAGTAATCATCGGCGGCGGTCCGGCCGGACTTGCGGCAGCCGTATCAGCAAGAGAAAATGGAATCCAGGATATCCTGATTCTGGAAAGAGACAAAGAACTTGGGGGAATCCTGAATCAGTGTATTCATAATGGTTTCGGCCTTCATACATTTAAAGAAGAACTTACTGGACCGGAATATGCCGGAAGATTCATCAAACAGGTGAAGGATCTTGGCATCGAATATAAATTGCATACGATGGTAATGGACATCAGTTCGGATAAAATCGTAACCGCAATGAATCGTGAAGAAGGATTATTTGAAATACAGGCAGGGGCAGTGATCCTTGCCATGGGATGCCGTGAGCGTTCCAGAGGAGCACTGAATATTCCGGGTTACCGTCCGGCGGGAATTTATTCTGCAGGAACAGCACAGCGTCTGGTCAATATGGAAGGATATATGCCGGGAAGAGAAGTCGTGATCTTAGGCTCCGGTGACATTGGACTGATCATGGCAAGACGTATGACACTGGAAGGTGCGAAGGTTAAAGTTGTGGCAGAACTGATGCCGTATTCCGGTGGATTAAAACGTAATATCGTGCAGTGCCTGGACGATTATGATATTCCATTGAAATTGAGCCACACGGTTGTGGATATCAAAGGAAAAGAAAGAGTTGAAGGGATCACGCTGGCAGAAGTAGACAGCAAAGGGAAACCGATCCCGGGAACAGAGGAAGAATACACCTGTGATACATTATTACTTTCCTGTGGGCTGATCCCGGAAAATGAGATTTCCAGAGGTATGGGCGTAGATATGAATCCGGTAACTTCAGGACCGAAGGTCAATGAAAGTCTCGAGACGAATATCGAAGGCGTATTCGCCTGTGGAAATGTACTGCATGTACATGATCTGGTGGATTTTGTATCAGAGGAAGCAAAGACTGCGGGACGAAATGCAGCAGAATATGTGAAGAACTTACAGTCAGACACAGACGGTGGGGAAAAGAGCAGTAAGGAAGATGCAGCAGATATTACACTGAATCCGGTAGAAGGCGTACGCTATACAGTTCCAAGTACGATTAATCCGGCTCATATGGATGAAAACCTTACTGTGCGCTTCCGTGTAGGCGGTGTATATAAGAACTGCTATGTAAGTGCATATTTTGACGATGAACGGGTGATACATAAAAAACGTCCGGTTGTTGCGCCGGGAGAGATGGAACAGATTAAGCTTACAAAAGAACAGCTTATGAAGTATCCGGATCTGAAGACGATTACAGTAAAGATAGAGGAGGCGTAGAGGATGGAAACAGTAACAACAAGAGAACTGACATGTATCGGCTGTCCGATGGGCTGCCCTCTGACCGTGACAATGGAAGCCGGTGAAGTGATCAGTGTAACAGGAAATACCTGTAAACGTGGAGACATCTATGCAAGAAAAGAAGTAACCAATCCGACCAGAATTGTGACTTCGACGGTAAGAGTAACCGGAGGAGATGCAGATATGGTATCGGTGAAGACAAAAGAAGATATTCCGAAAGGGAAAATCTTTGAGTGCGTAAAAGCATTGAAGACAGTAGAAGTACCGGCACCGGTGCATATCGGAGATGTATTACTGGAAGATGTCGCAGGTACGGGTGTGGATATTGTTGCAACGAAGAATGTTGGAACAAAGAGTTAGTTATTAAAAGAGTTAGTTATTAGAAAGCTGGCGCAGAGACATTGCCAGTAGAAAGTTTTATGGTTATAATTCTATCTGTGAGAAAAATGAAATGGATCAGATATATAAAGGAACCGAGGAAGATAGAATGGAACCATACTACTATAGTAAAATGAACAAAGTACAGCAGGCAGCCTATCATGCCATCAGGCAGGGCTTGCTTGAAATCTCAGATTCAATACAGATACCGGGAATGGAGGCGGAGGAACTCTATAACGTGTTCTTCCGTCTGCGCCTGGATCATCCGGAAATCTTCTGGGCAACTGGATATAAGTACAAATATTATTCAGATTCGCCTAATTTCATATTCATCCCGGAATATTTATTTGATAAAAACAAAATAAAAGAACACCAGAAAGCACTGAAATCCAGAGTAGAAAAGCTCATAAGACCGGTGAAAGACAAATCCGAATGGGAAAAGGAAAAGTATGTACATGATTTTATCTGTGAAAATGTGCATTACGATAAATTAAAAAAGCCATATTCCCATGAGATCATCGGACCGCTTGGACAGGGTGTCGGCGTCTGTGAGGGAATTGCAAAATCTGTGAAAGTACTGTGCGATGCGCTCGGAATCTGGTGTATGATCGCAGTGTGCGGGAATAATCCGGAGAAAGGAATCAAATACCGTCATACCTGGAATATCGTAAAAATCGGTGGAAAATATTATCATCTGGATGCGACGTTTGACAATACTCTTGGGAACGGGGAGAAGATGAGTGACAGGCAGGCTTCAAAAGAGATCCGGTACGACTATTTCAACCTGAATGATAAAAGCATATTCAGAGACCATGAGCCGCTTATTGCTCCGGCACCAAAGTGTGAAGATGGCGAGCATTTTTATTATAAAGAAAAGAAACTGTCATTTACAAAGACAGAGGATGTATATAAAAGAGCACTGCAGACAGCGAAAAAGGGAAGAGTGTTTACATTCCACTGGCGCGGCGGTTATCTGACGAAAGCTGTTCTGGATGAACTTTTGGATCTGATCCAGAAAGCAGGAAAAGAGAAACAGAAGAATGCAAGAATCAGTCTGAACTGGCCGCAGGCGGTGATTCGTTTTGATTATGTAGAGGATCATGGTGAGGCAGAACCGGAAGTTGTGGTTGAAGAGGCGAATGAAGGAGAGAAAGAATAGTATTTGATATTAAAAATGGGCATCCACACCGGATGCCCGAAAGGAAAAAAGTTATGAAAAAGAAAAATGATATATATAAACTCGGTTGTTGTTTTTTTGTGAATAACCGAAGGATTTTTTAGGCGAAGCCAGATCAGATAAAAGCTGATTGATGTTTCTGATACCTGAGTGACTTCTTTGTTGTTGTTGATTATATCATACATTGTAAATGTTTCTAATTTGTGTTATAGGCCTAAAGAAAATATGAAAAATCTTAAGATAATCTGTAGGAAATCTAAAAATGGAGAAAGACGATGAAGAAAACCAGAAAATACATTTCTGTCTGCCTGTGTGTGGTAATGTTTGCCAGCATGTGTCTGTGTGTAGGCTGTCAGAAAAAGGCGGAAACAATAGAAAAAAAGAAAAAACAGATAGAACTGTGGCATTACTGGGATATTCCGGGTAACCAGCAGCATCTGGAAGAACTGGTAGATCAATTTAATCAGTCACAGGATGAAATAGAGGTTAAAGTGTCGTATATACCGGATGAAGACTTTAAGAAACAGCTGGCACTGTCCATGGCGGAAGAAAAGATGCCGGATATTGCACTGGTAGATTCCTCTGATTTTCAATTCCTTCATCAGATGAAACCATTTGCAGATCTGACGGATGAGATCCCGGAATTACGGGAGTATTCGGAAAAAGCGCTGGCACCATGTTCCGTGAATGGCAGAATCTATGGTCAGCCGTTTGGAGTGAACTGTACGGCAATGTTTTATAATAAGAAGATTCTGGAGAAAGCAGGATGCAAGGTTCCGGAGAATTGGGAAGAATTCAAAGAGGTTGCGGAGAAGGTCAGTGATAAAACGATAAAAGGCTTCGCGATCACGGCACTGCAGACAGAGGAAAGTATGTATGAGTTTCTTCCGATTCTGTGGTCTATGGGTGGAGATATTCATAGCATCAATACAGCAACCGGGCAGAAGGCATTTTTATTCTTAAAAGAGATGGAGCAGGAAGGAAGCTTAAGTCTGCAGAGTATTTCCCTTACGATGGGAGATCTGACGAATCAGTTTATAAAGGGAAAGATCGCAATGATGTTCAATTCCTCTATGGCAATCGACAGTATCCGTGAAGGCAATCCGGATCTTGAATTTGGTGTTGCGGCGATTCCATGCGGGAATCCACAGGTTACGGTGGCCGGAGGAGAGATTCTGGCGGTGGCAAATAATGAAAATAAGGAATATGCGGTTCAGTTTCTGAGATTTCTTGCGGACAAAAAGCGGATGAAAGAGTACATAGATGAGTTCGGATTTCTTGCACCAAGGCAGGAGATTATGCAGCAACAGTTTGAAAATGATAAGGAAAAAGGGACATTTATAGATCTGTATCAGAATGCCAGGACAAGAGAGATCAGCGGAAACTGGCCGCAGATCTCACTGACACTTTCGGATACCTTAAGAGAAATCCTGGTAAATGAAAACGATTCACAGACTATACTGGACAAAAGTGCAGAAAAGATAGAGAGTATTGGAGCAGAAAACAGATGAAAAAGAGAAAGAAAAATCTCCGGCAGATATTAATCCCGGCATTTATCATTACGGCATG
>ERZ773112.974-NODE-974-length-17692-cov-17.022056_pt1 | contig 17692 bp, 9 predicted proteins | sample MGYA00580566_ERZ773112 | MGnify/ENA primary metagenome ERZ773112 (study PRJEB29015, sample SAMEA2737842) | human gut metagenome | biome: human gut; feature: human-associated habitat; material: faeces | place: China | collected 2012 ... | reverse complement strand
CACCGCTGCCAACGTTTTGCTCTTCACCATCATCATCGCTTTTCTGGCGGCCGGCGTGTTGCGCCGTGTCAACGTCTACGATGCCTTCGTTGAAGGTGCCAAAGAAGGGTTCACCACCGCCGTCCGCATCATTCCCTACCTCGTTGCCGTGTTGGTGGGCATCGGCGTGTTTCGCGCTTCTGGTGCGATGGACTGGCTCATCAATGGCGTGTCGTGGTGCTTCAGTCATGCCGGTTTGCCCGACGACTGGGTCGGTGCCCTCCCGACAGCCCTCATGAAACCCCTCAGCGGCAGCGGGGCCCGCGGCATGATGGTCGACGCCATGCAGACTTACGGTGCCGATTCCTTCGTGGGCCGTCTCAGCAGTATTTTCCAAGGTTCCACCGACACCACCTTCTATATCCTCGCCGTTTACTTCGGTTCCGTCGGCATCCGCCACACGCGCCACGCCGTCAGTTGCGGTTTGCTGGCCGACCTCGCTGGCGTCGTTTCCGCCATCCTCATCGCCTACCTCTTCTTTGCGTGAGGCAAGAAGGCAGACAATACATAAGTAGGTTGTAAAAATAATTCTGACCACCTACTTAATAACAATCCCACACTACATATACACAATATGGCAGATTTGAAATCATTGGCCAAAGACACGGCCATCTACGGCTTGAGCAGCATCATCGGCCGTTTCCTCAATTATCTTCTGGTGCCCATCTACACCGCCAAACTCGCCGCTGCATCCGGCGGCTACGGTGTGATTACCGAGGTCTACAGCTACACGGCGCTTCTGCTCGTGGTGCTCACTTTCGGTATGGAAACCACCTTCTTCCGGTTCATCAACAAAGAAAACGAAGATCCGCTCCGCGTTTATGCCACCACCCTCGTGGCCGTCGGCGGTGTTGGTCTTTGCTTCCTCGCCTTCGTCTTCGGCTTCCTGCCGCAGGTGTCCGCGTTCCTGGATTACGCCGACCATCCCGAATACATCGGCATGATGGCTACCTGCGTGGCCATCGACGCCTTCCAGTGCATCCCCTTCGCCTATTTGCGCTACAAGCGCCGCCCCATCAAGTTCGCAGCGCTCAAACTCTTATTCATCTTCGCCAACATTGTGCTCAACATCGTGTTCTTCGTAGTGCTGAATTGCAACGACGTGTTCTATGCCTTTGCCATTAACCTCGTCTGCACCGCCAGTATTACCCTCTTCTTCCTTCCCGAGCTCACTGGTTTCAGTTGGAAACCCGATATGCAGCTCCTGCGCAAGATGTTGAGCTATTCTTGGCCCATCCTCGTGCTCGGCATTGCGGGCATCCTCAACCAGACGGCCGACAAAATCATCTTCCGCCACGTCATGAAAGGCACCGTCGGTAAGGTGGAACTGGGCATCTACGGTGCCAGTGTGAAGATTGCCATGATTATGGCCATGATCACGCAGGCCTTTCGTTATGCCTACGAACCCTTTGTCTTTGCCGGACAGCGCGACAAAGACAACCGGCAGACCTATGCCAAGGCCATGAAGTTTTTCATCATCTTCACCCTCTTAGCCTTCCTGGTGGTGATGGGCTATCTCGATGTGCTCAAACACATCATCGCGCCCGACTACTGGCCCGGATTGAAAGTCGTGCCCATTGTCATGGCCGCCGAAATCATGATGGGCATCTATTTCAACCTCTCTTTCTGGTATAAACTCACCGACCGCACCATCTGGGGCGCTGTCTTCTCTGGTGTTGGTTGCGTTGTGCTCATCGTTGTCAACATCCTCTTCATTCCCCAATACAGTTACATGGCCTGCGCCTGGGCCGGTGTGGCTGGCTACGGCACCGCCATGCTCCTCAGCTATTTCGTTGGGCAGAAATACTATCCCATTGCCTATCCGCTGAAGAGCATCGCCGTCTATGTGCTCGTTGCCGCCTTCTTCTTCCTCGTCATGACCTACACGCCGCAGACATGGCCTTTGTGGGCACGCCTCGGCATCAACACGGGCTGCATCGTGCTCTTCCTGGCACACATCGTTTATCACGACCTGCCGCTTTCGAGCCTTCCTGTCGTGGGGAAATATTTCAGAAAAAAATAAGCCATCATGCCAAAGACATACAGCGAAACAACCCTGCCGAGCGGTTTACGCGTCATCTGCGAACGCTCCGTCTCCAGTGTGGTCTATTGCGGCTACATCGTCAAAGCCGGAACGCGCCACGAAGACCCTGCCGATTCAGGAATGGCCCATTTCATCGAACATTTGAGCTTCAAGGGAACAGAGCGCCGACGCGCCCACCACATCACCAATGGGCTTGAACGCGTGGGCGGCGACCTCAATGCTTTTACCAATAAGCAGGAGACGGTTTACTGTGCGACGGTGTTGAAGCAAGACTTCGGACGCGCCGCCGACCTCCTGACCGACATTGTCTTCCACAGCACCTATCCGCAGAACGAAATCAACCGCGAAGTGGAGGTCATCTGCGATGAAATCGACAGTTATCGCGATTCCCCCTCCGAACTGATCTTCGATGAGTTTGAGTCGATGCTCTTTGAAAACAACGGTCTGGGCCGCGACATCCTCGGTCAGGCTGAGCGTCTGCGCACTTACACCACCGCCGATGCCCACCGCTTCACCGACAAATATTACCGGCCAGAGAATGCCGTGTTTTACGTCTATGGCGATGTCGACTTCAAAACCATCGTGCGCACCCTCAATCGCTACCTCCCCGCGAGCGGTGAAACGCCCATTTTCCCCGATTCCATCGGAGCAACGCCCGCCGTTGTGCGTGAAGAAAGGGAGCGCGTGGTGCAGCGCGACACCCATCAGGCCCATGTGCTCGTTGGTATGCAGACCTTCGGCGGCAACGACCTCCGCCGTTTCCCCATGCTCCTGCTCAACAATATGCTGGGCGGCCCAGGCATGAACTCCCGCCTCAATATGAGCCTGCGTGAGCGGGCCGGACTGGTCTATTCCGTCGACGCCTCCCTCAACACCTATCCCGATGCGGGATGGTGGGCCGTTTATTTCGGCTGTGACGCCCACGATATCAAGCGTTGCCGCCGCCTCGTAAACCGCGAATTGCGCCGTTTCATCGACGAAAAACTTACGCCTTCACAGCTCGCCGCTGCCAAAAAGCAGCTCTGCGGACAGATTGGCATCTCGTGCGACAATTTCGAGAACTACGCCATTGCCTTGGGAAAGACCTATGCCCATTATGCCTCGCACTACGAACCAGAGACGCTTTACGAGCGCATCATGCAAATATCTGCCGACGATTTGCAAAACGTGGCTGCCGAAGTGTATAATCCCGACTTGCTCACCACGCTGATTTATCAGTAAGTAATGGTGAAAGAATAAGTTGAGCAATTTTGACCTGTATTTTTGTTGATTTTGGAATTTGGAAGAGGGAGCATAGCGGGCTATGTGACCGATGACAAATTTCAAAAGCGGCAAAAAGACAGGGCATAAGAAAAATCCTTACTCCACAAAATTGGTCAAGTTATTTTTTTACCATTACTAAATGAAGGGCTTCCCTAAAAATTCTGAGCAATTTGCTTTGTGCTTTGAATACTTGGACGTAACTTTGCTTAACAATTAGAAACGTCAGACAATCAGAGCATGAGATAGGCGTTGTCTGACGTCTATCCCGTTGATAGCATAAATATTGAAATCAAATTATACCCCCATTCATCATGAAAATTCTTCTTCTTGGTAGCGGCGGCCGTGAACACGCCTTGGCATGGAAAATAGCCCAAAGCCCTAAAGTCAGCCAACTCTTCATTGCTCCGGGTAATGCTGGAACGATGCAGGTGGGCAAAAACGTGGACGTCAAGGCCGACGATTTCGACGGCATTGCCCAGTTTGTCCTCGACTATGAGGTCGACATGGTTGTGGTCGGTCCGGAAGATCCGCTGGTGAAGGGCATTTACGACTATTTCCAACACCACGACCTCTTGAAGGACATCCCCGTGATTGGACCTTCGAAGGCTGGCGCCGTGCTTGAAGGCTCCAAGGATTTTGCCAAGGGCTTCATGCAGCGCCATAATATCCCAACGGCTGCCTATGCTACTTTCGATGGTGAACACGTTGAAGAAGGTTGTCGCTTCCTCGAAACCCTCCAGGCTCCCTACGTGCTCAAGGCCGACGGACTCTGCGCTGGAAAGGGCGTGCTCATCGTGCCGACCCTCGAAGAGGCCCAGCGCGAATTGCGCGATATGCTCGGCGGTATGTTTGGCAACGCTTCGTCGCGCGTGGTGATTGAAGAATTTCTGAGCGGCATTGAATGCTCAGTCTTCGTGCTCACCGATGGTCGTCATTACAAGATTCTCCCCGAAGCCAAGGACTACAAGCGCATTGGCGAGGGCGACACCGGATTGAACACTGGCGGTATGGGCAGTGTGTCTCCCGTTCCTTTTGCCGATGAGGCTTGGATGAAGCGCGTGGAAGACGAAATCATCCGTCCAACGGTTGACGGTCTTGCCGCAGAGGGCATCGACTATAAGGGTTTCATCTTCTTCGGACTCATCAACTGCGACGGACAGCCAAAGGTCATCGAGTATAACTGTCGCATGGGCGACCCTGAAACCGAAACCGTCATGCTCCGACTGAAGAGCGACATTGTAGATCTCTTCGAAGGCGTGGCCAAGGGCGACCTCGACCAGCGTGCCATTGAATTTGACCCGCGTGCCGCTGTCTGCGTCATGTGTGTGTCTGGCGGTTATCCGCAGGCTTACGAAAAAGGCTTCGCCATCAGCGGTGCCGACGTAGAAGGCAGTGTGGTGTTCCACGCAGGCACCGCGCTCAAAGACGGTCAGCTCGTCACGGCTGGCGGACGTGTCATCGCCGTCAGTTCTTATGGTGCCACCAAGGAAGAGGCCCTGGCCAAATCAATGGAAGGCGCCCGCCAGATAGACTTTGACAAGAAATATTTCCGTACAGACATCGGTGCAGACCTTTAAGATGGTGCCATTGATTTGGCATCACATTCAATAACCTTTGGTGAAGGAGCAATTTCCAACTGGGATTGCGCCTTCACCATTGTGATTTAGTAATGGTGAAAGAATCAGTTGATCAATTAGACGTGTATTAAGACAGGGGTATAAGAATATATCTACTTAGTATCGTGGGGCATGAATGCGTGCCGCGTTTCGCCTGGCGACAAGAAAAAGCGACGGTCGGCGAGGCGCTTCGTCTCTTCAACACGCCTCCAGCCATCCAATACGCCCACGGCCTCTCAAGACAACATCACCCATCAGAATATGCGAGAAAGAAATTTCAGGACACGAATCACCCAAGGCGTTTACACCTTGCCTGCAGCCATCGTCATTAGCTGTCTTCTGTGGCTCACTGCCGGATATGACAATATCACGGCGTGGGAAGGCTTTGGCATTGTGGTCGTCGTCACCTATCTGCTTGCAGAACTCAATAACCGCTCCACGCTTCTGCGCATCCGTTCCCGTATGGTGAGCACCTCCTTCGTGATTCTGATGGCCGCCACCCCGTTTCTCTACACGTGGTCGGTCGACATGATTCCCATGCTCTGCCTTGTGGCCGCCTATTTCCCCCTTTTCGCCGCCTATGGCCAGGCGCGTTCCGCGGGTTACGTCTTTCATGCCGCCCTTTGTGTCAGCCTCGGCAGTCTGGTCTATCCTCCCATGCTGCTCCTTGCCCCCGTCCTTCTGTTTAGTCTGGCCGTTTCGTTGCGGGCCCTCTCTGGAAGTTCCTTCCTCGCCCTCCTCTTCGGTTTGCTGCTGCCCTATTGGCTGTTGCTTGGCGTGGGCGTCTGGTTTGACGATGTGCAGACCGTGTTCGCCCCCTATATAGAAGCCTTCCAATTCCAAAAGCCCGATTATTCCGCGCTTTCCCTGCCGCAAATCGTGACAATGGCCTACGTCACCCTCCTCGCCTTCGTTGCCATGATACATTTCGCCCGTGTGGCCTACAACGACAAAATCCGCACGCGTATGTATTTCTACGTGTTCATCCTTTTTGAGCTCGTCATTATGGGTGCCTTGGCCATGCAACCGCAGAAGTCCGACGTGTTGCTGCGTCTCTACATCGTCAACAGTACGCCGCTCATCGCCCACCATTTCACGCTGGGGCGCGGACGTTGGGCCAATATCTGGTTTGGCCTTTGCCTCCTGTTGCTGATTGGTGTCCTGGCCTTCAATATGGGATATGGCAAACTGTTCTGAACCCTTTGACCATCCTGCCGACAGCAACCACAGGATACCACTCTAACTTTCAAATCGCTGAGAATATTCCACCTACTTACCATTACTAAAAACCTCCGTGACGGACACCTATTTATAAATAGATGCAAGAAATCGTTGATGCCCTCATTCAGATAGGGCCCGCTGGCATGTTTGTCGCTGCATTCCTTGCTGGCAGCTTTTTCCCTTTCAGTTCCGAACTTGTCATGCTCGGATTGCTTGAAGCCGGTGCCGATGCCACGTCGTTGCTCGTTTGGGGCACCATCGGCAACACCCTTGGCGGCCTCTTCAATTACGGCGTCGGCTCGATGGGCAAGGAAGAATGGGTGACGCGTCGCCTCAAAATATCGCCCGAAAAACTGCGCCGTGGAAAAGTCTATGTGCGCCATTATGGTGCTTGGGCCGGCCTTCTCTCGTGGATTCCCATCTTCGGCAGCGTCGTCACTATCGCTATGGGCTATGTGCGCACCAGCATCCTGCCCTCCATCGTCAGCATCCTGCTCGGCAAATACCTGCGCTATCAGGTGCTTGTCTCGGCATGGCAGGCCGCCTTCTCCTGACGAAGGTAATGCCCGCCCACCAGCGCTTCGCGCGAGACGCGATATGAATTTTTCCTTATCGCCTGTAAACCAAAGATACCACTACAACCTATTTACATGACCATTAGAACAAATTCCACACCTCGCCCCTCCTTGTCAGCCTCCCTCCGTTCGTTGGTGGGTTGCGCCTGTGCCGCCGTGTTCTCTCTCTTGTTGGTTGCCTGCAATCCCACTGGCAGCGAGGAGAAAATGCGCGTCAGTGTCAGCATCGCGCCGCTGCGTTATGCAGTGGAGTCATTGCTCGACACCAATGTCGTCATCAACGTGCTGACCCCCGACGGTGCCAGTCCGGAAACCTACCAACTCACACCGAAACAGGTGGCCGAATTGAGCGAAAGCCAGTTATACGTGCGTGTCGGCTCCCTCGGATTTGAGAATACGCAGATGCGCAAGGTGACGCAAAATATGCCCCATCTGCTCTGTGTCAATTCTGCCCGCGGCATCTCCCCCTTGAAACACAGTCATGGCGACGAGATGGAGAGCGAAGACCCCCACGTTTGGATGTCGCCCATCAATATGAAAGTCATTGCCCACAATGTCTTGCTGACGCTTGAATCCATCGACACCGTTCACGAAGTGACCTATGCCAAGCGCTTCCGCCTCTTCGTGCAGCGCATGGACAGCATCGACAATGCCATCCGCCAGAAACTCCGCAACATCAAGACGCGGGCCTTCCTGATATACCATCCCGCATTGGGCTACTACGCCAAGAACTACGGTCTCCGCCAACTCTCTGTGCAGAACGACGGCAAAGAACCCTCGGCCGACTATTTGGCCCACCTCATTCAGGAGTGTCGTCGCGAAAAAGTGCGCGTGGTGTTCATCCAAAAAGAGTACAGCGGAAAGACCGCTCGCCTCGTGGCGGAAGAAATCGGTGCCCGCGTGGTGGAAATCAATCCGCTCAGCGAAGACTGGGAACTGGAAATCACACGCATCACCGATGCGCTCTGTGAGTAAGTTCTTATATATATAGGAGAGATACCTTATAGGTTAGGTGTTTAAAATTGCACAGGCCCGTACAATCGTCTGTTGCGGCGCCAGCATTGTAGCTCACTTTGCTCGCAAAGTGAGGGCCACGAACACGTAGCGAATATGACTAACGCTTTAGCGCATGACTTTGTTGGATTTTTAGCCGTGCTTGGTCGCCGCATTATTCGCCCCCCTCACTTTGCGAGCAAAGTGAGCTACAGTGCTTCGCCTCAGACCTCCGCTAAATGCCCACGCGGTGCTTCTTGCAGCGCTGTCGCCTTTCTACTAACCTTGATTTATCTGGATTTTTCCCTCTCTCAACGCCCCAGCCCCTCCTTTCCCCCATTGAATATATCTTCCACCAACTCATCAAGACAATATGCCGGACAGTTTAATCCAACTTCAAGACGTGTCCTTAGGCTACGACCGCCAGTCTGTGCTCTCAGGTGTGTCTCTGACCATCAATCCGCTCGACTTTTGGATATACCAAGGACCCAATGGCGGTGGTAAAACCACCCTTTTGCGCCTCCTTGCCGGATTGTCGGCGCCCGATGCCGGCCGTGTGTTGCGCCGTCCTGGCCTGCGCCTCGGCTATCTTCCGCAATATCGCAGCATCGACCGCCAGTTTCCCGTCACCGTTTTAGAAGTGGTGCGTTCAGGTCTTGCCAATCAGAAGTCGCTCTTCCGCCGTTTCAGCCGTGAGGCCGACCGCCAGGCGATGGACACCCTCTCCACCCTGGGGCTCGACCATCTTGCAACGCGCCCCATCGACAGCCTCAGCGGCGGCCAATGGCAGCGAACACTTCTCGGCCGTGCCCTCGTGAGCCGTCCCGAACTTCTCTTGCTTGACGAGCCAGATACCCACCTCGATGCCTTCCACAGGCAACAGCTCTATGACACCCTCAGCCAGCAGCGTCCCAATATGGCCATCGTCGTTGTCAGCCACGACGAAGCCCTCTCGTCGATTTTCCCCAACAGCCACCGCTTGATGGTGGAAAATGGTTGCGTGCAGGAACTTTGATGTGGAATCTATGTTTTCATGACGTCACCCCATATACCTATTCCAAACCTATGAAAAAGAAACACCTATTTTTGCTCCTATCCTTTTTGGCCCTCACATTAGGAGCACAACGCCAGCCCGAATTTTCCACGGCTGGTTTCTTTCAGTTGCCAAATTCTGGGCGCGAAGTCTTCTCCATGAATCCCGCCTGGCGTTTTTGCAAAGGTCAGCAGCGCGGTGCCGAGTTGCGTGACTTCGATGATGCAGCTTGGGACGTCGTTTCGTTGCCCCATGGCATCGACTATCTCCCGACGGAAGCCAGCGGCTGTGTCAACTATCAGGGCGTTGTGTGGTATCGCAAACACTTTCGTCCCGAAGCTCGTCTCAAAGGCAAGAAAATCTTTCTGCATTTTGAAGCCATCATGGGCAAGAGCAAAGTCTTTCTCAACGGCCATCTCCTGTCGGAGCATTATGGTGGCTATCTGCCCGTCGTGGCAGACATCACCGACATGGTCGACTGGTCGCGTGAGAATGTCCTGTCCGTGATGACCGACAACAGCAACGACCCGTCATATCCGCCGGGCAAGAAGCAGGAAATGCTTGATTACACCTATTTCGGTGGCATCTATCGCGACTGCTGGCTTGTGGCGCACGACCGCCTTCATATCACCGACCCCAATGTCGAAAACACCGTGGCAGGCGGTGGCTTGTTTGTGTCCTACAATCATGTCAGCGACGCCTCTGCCGAGGTGCGCCTGCAATTGCAGGTGCGCAACGAACGCGGTAAGGCATTCTCTGGCGTTGTGGAATATCAACTCTTGCAGCCCAACGGCCGTCAGGCTGCCCTTGTCAACCAGAAATTCTCTGTGAAACCAGGGCAGGCTGTGCAGACCGTCAATCGTCTCACGCTCAAAAAGCCCTCCCTTTGGTCGCCCGAGAATCCGCAGCTCTATCAGCTCCTCGTGCGTGTTCTTGATCAAAAAGGCCATGTTGTCGACGGCTACCGTCAGCGCCTTGGCATACGCAGTGTGGAATTTAAGGGCGTAGATGGATTCTGGCTCAATGGCAAGCCCTATCCCCATCCGCTCATCGGCGCCAACCGCCACCAGGATTTTGCCGTAGTGGGAAATGCCGTGCCCAACAGTCTGCACTGGAGCGATGCCAAAAAGCTGCGCGATGCTGGACTTAAAGTCATCCGCAACGCCCACTGTCCGCAAGACCCAGCCTTTATGGATGCCTGCGATGAATTGGGCCTTTTTGTGCTCGACAACATCCCTGGGTGGCAGTTTTGGAACGACGCGCCGGAGTTTGCTCAGCGCGTTTTCAGCGACACCCGTAACCTCGTACGCCGCGACCGCAACCATGCCTGCCTCTGGATGTGGGAACCCATTCTGAACGAAACCTGGTATCCCGCCGACTTCGCTAAGCAAACGCGCGACATCGTCAATGAGGAATATCCCTTCCCTTACAGCACGTCTGGCTGCGACGCCACGGCCCGCGGCCATGAGTATTACAACGTGTTGTTTGCCCATCCCACCAACGGTAACGATGTCTCCGTTACGCAGATGGACAAGCGCATCACGTATTTCACCCGTGAATGGGGCGACAATGTCGACGACTGGAGCAGCCACAATTCTCCCAGCCGTGTGGCACGCAATTGGGGCGAGGTGCCGATGCTCGTGCAGGCGCAACACTATGCTAAACCGAGCTACACCTATACTTCTTACGATGGCCTCTATCGCACCACACGCCAGCACATCGGCGGTTGTCTTTGGCATTCCTTCGACCATCAGCGCGGTTATCATCCCGATCCCTTCTATGGCGGCATCATGGACGTTTTCCGCCAGCCGAAATATTCCTATTATATGTTCCAGTCGCAACGCGACATCCTGAAAGAAGAGCGTCCGTTTGAGACAGGACCGATGGTACACATCGCCCATGAGATGACCCCATTTTCGCCCAAGGATGTGACGGTCTATTCCAATTGCGAAGAAGTGCGCCTCACTTTCAATCGCGGCGGCAAGCAGTATAGCTATAAAAAGCCCGCAACGAAGGAAGGCATGCCCTCGCCCGTCATCACCTTCAAGGATGTCTACGATTTCATGGCGCTGAAAGCCCTCTCGTGTAAGGGACGCATTGCCGATGAATACCTCTTGGCCGAGGGAATCGTTGACGGAAAAGTCGTGGCTGCCGACACCGTGCGTCCGGCCCTCCGCCCCTCCAAAATCATCCTCTGGATTGACCATGAGAAACAGCCACTTCGTGCCGATGGCTCTGATGCCGTTGTCGTTGTCGCTGCTGTGGCCGACCAGAACGGAAACATCAAGCGGCTCAACAACGACTTTATCAAATTCTTCGTGGAAGGCGAAGGCCGCATATTGGGCGGTGCCGACGTAATGGCCAACCCTGTCCCCGTCAAATGGGGAACGGCCCCCGTGCTTATCCAGTCCACCTTGAAACCTGGAAAGATAAAGCTGACCGCCAGCATGCTCTTCGAAGGTTCGCAGAAACCCGTGAGCGGAGTGCTGGAATTTAGCAGCGTTGCAGCCAGCGTCCCGCTCGTCTACGACGCCTCCGAAGCCGCCTCAATTCCCCATACGACAGGCCATGCCCTTGACGTCTCCCGCCAGTCGTCCGTCAATATTCTTGAAGAACAGCGCCGCAGCGTTGAAAACGCCAAGCGCCTCAAGGAAGTTGAACGGCAGCAGGCAGAATTTGGAGAAGACAGAAAATGAAAAGCTGGTGGTTTTACCATTACTAGGTAGACGGCATTGTTAACGCAACCTGAATGCCTGCAAGTACCGCCGACCACAGCATTAGTCGTAATAAGAGCACTGCCAGAATATCCTCGATGAGGGTATTCTGGCAGTGCTCTTTTGTTGTGTGAGACGGTTGCCAAAATTATAGGGCGTTCAAAATTGAAATATCAAAGGTTAGCGGTAGCGCCCTCGCGGCGGAGATTTGCGCTGGCCCGCACAATCGTCTGTTGCGGCGCCAGCATTGTAGCTCACTTTGCTCGCAAAGTGAGGGCCACGAACACGTAGCGAAAAACGTTTGGACCAGCGCCGCGAAGGACACCCAAAGAATCGCCCCCCTCACTTTGCGAGCAAAGTGAGCTACAGTGCTTCGCCTCATACCTCCGCCAAATGTCCGCGCGGCCCCCTGTCAAAACATTTCATTCCGCCTTTACCACCTTGCCTGCCGTGTTGGCAGAAAACTCAGGAGCATATTGGCATTGAGCCGTGACGATGCCGCATTCATAGCTTCCTGCGCGGTTCACGTTGTATTCCTCCGTGAACGTCACCGTCCCCTTCGGCAGATGGTCGAAATAGCGGGCGATGGAGGCATCGCGCACAGCGCGGTAACTGCCGCGTGGCGCGTTCCATACATAGCCAGAAAGCGCGTTCCGCACTTCAAAATTGGCAGGGTGGGAGAGTTTTACTGCCACAAAGTCCATGTCGCGCACCGCCTTCAACGTCACCACTTGTCGCACACGTTCGCCAACGCGGAGCGTGGCCTTAGCGGGAAGCGTTGTCCATTGGCCGTTTTCCCAACGTTGTATGTGGCGCGAGATAGAAAGGTCGGTGCCGCTCGCGGTAGTGGCAGATAGCGGTTCGGTGAACTGTGCCGTCACCGTTCCCCAGCTCAATCCCTCCGTTTCCTTGTTCACGATGAGGCGGTCGGCCTGTAGCGGTTTCGCCTCGGCATATGTGTCGCACACATATCCCCAAGTCGCGAGTCCCTTCGCCTTTGAGGGCGCGTTGAAGCCCACGAGCTGGCTTCCCTGGTAGAGCGAATAAGTCATCGGGCGTTCCGACGTGTTGAGGCTCATCACAGGTTGGCGGTCGTTGTTGGCAGCGAGCAAGGCATAGACGGCATCGGCCGACGTGCGACCTGCCTGCCACATCTGGGTGCGCTTGCTCTGCATCAGCCATAGGCGCATCTCGTCCGCCATCTTTTCGTCCGCCGCGTTGCCAGAAGCGCGTAGAGCCTCGATGGTTGCCACCTGTGCCGGAATGCGGTACCACTGCGAAGAAAAGCGCGTGCGCTGCGTGTCGAAATAGCGTCCAAAGGCCGGTGTGCTCACCGTGTGTTCCTTCAGGCTCTCCCGTAGCGTCTTTGCTTCCTTCTTGTCGCCCGTCTTTTGCAAGACAACCGCCAGCAGCGCCTTGAAGTCCATTGTGGCTGTTGGCGCTTGCTTCAGTGCCAGTTTGGTGAGCAGGCGCGTGGTCTCGTCTGCCGGTTGGTTGAGCAGAGCGCGGATGTAGAGATAGTTGAGGTGTGCCGTTCCTATATATATGGTATGCTTTTCGCGCTTGGCGCGTGCCACTTCCTCTTTAATCTCGCGTTGCAGGAAGGCCACAGCCTTGTCGAGCATCATGGCCGTTACCTTTTTCGGTGCCATCGTTTGCAGACGTGCCAGAAGCAGCGCTACGTCGGCCGTGAGATAAACGTTGGCCCGCATGCCCGGATACCAGCACCAGCCGCCCTGAACATCCTGCAAAGCCTGCAGATGGTCGACTGCCGTTGCTTTGTAGACCGCCATCGCTGGCGCATCAAACAACAGGGCCAGCGCCGCCGCCCGTTCCCGTTCCGTCTTCGCCTCGGCCGCCCAAGGCGATTCAGCCATCAACACCTGTTTCAAATCACTATTCCGCGAGAGTGGCGAGGTCCAAACCGCCGCTGAGTCCGCCAAGGCCCGTGCAATGACTGGGTTCTCCTTCGTCAGTTGTTCCGCCAGAAGCAGGGCATAGTAGCGCGTTGCCCATCCCGTGGCACTTTCCTCGTTGGCCGTTGCCAACGGGGCCAAAACCGACACCGCGCTCCACGTCGGATTGGAAGTCATCTCCACCGTCAGGCGGCGGTTTTCGGCTTGGCGGCTCCACAGCGTGTCAGTGCGCACTTCCGTGCGTCCTGCTTTCGTCATGGCAAACGGAACGCTCACGGAGCGTTCCACACTGTTGGCCAACACTGGCAGCAGATGCTCCTCGCCATCGCTGAAATCCAGCGTTTCGCCCGTGATGCGGCAGAGCAGTAGCGAAGCGTTGTCCGCTGTCTCGATGTCGAAACGCTGCACCTGTACCTCTCCTGCCCGTAGCGTGAATTTCCTTTTTTGCGTCTTGGCACCTTGTCGGCCATTGGGGTCAGCCGTGTGGCAGAAGAGCGTGCCGCGCAGCGTTTTCTTTGTCAGGTTACGCAGCGTGACCGGCACCGTCAGGCGGTCGCCTTGGCGGACAAACCTCGGCAGCGCCGGTTCAACCATCAGTTCTTTTCGCGCCACAACCGTCGTGTCGAGCCGTCCGTTGTCCATCCCCTTCGTGTGCGCCAAGGCCGTGAAGTTCCACGAAGTCAGACGCTGCGGCAGGGTGAAAGACAACGTTGCCATGCCGTTCTCGTCCGTCTGCAAAGCCGGAAGGAAGAACGCCGTCTCCGCGAAATTCACGCGGGCTTGGCCGCCGCCAGCCGTCGCGCCTGCTTCCGCCACCTCCGTGGCCGATTCCGGTTGCGCGGCCTCGTCGGCCCTATCGGCGCCGACAGAGATTTCATACTCCCGCTTCATGCTGCCGTTGCTGCGCGTGGCGGCGCTGGCCATGAGCACCTGTCCTTTTCCTTGTAGGCGTATCGAACCGAATTTCCTGACGGCATAATCCGTGGTGATGCCATAAGAAGAACTCAGCAATTGTTCGTTCCATACGGTGAAGGCCATCGTCGGCACCGTCTTCGCCTTCCAAGACTTTTGATAAGTGAGCCAGAGCGCATAGGCCGGCATGTCCGAATAGCGTGCCGTCGGCACGTGGCGTTCGAAATAAAGCGGCAGCGTCCACTTCGAGGTGGCGAAAGCATCGAGCGACGCGTCGTAGAGCCGCGCCATCAGCGAAGCCGTTGCTGGCGTGCCGTCAGCGTTCGTCACCTGCAGGCTCCAAGTCTCGCCCTGTCCCGGTTGCAGTGTGCTGCGGAAACTGCGCCAGCGGAGATTTAGGCGTTTTTCCGGTCGCGGACGAATCAGGGAAGTGCTCACGCGGTGGAGCGTGTCGTTTCTGACGAATGCAAAAATCGCCGTCGCCCCGTCGCCCCATTCCGCTTTATAGCAGAGCGGGAAGCGCAGCAGGCGGTTGGAGAACGTCAGCATGCGGTGGTCAACGCGGCGGTTGCCAGCAAAGATGTCGCAGAAGAGCGTCACGCTGTCGCAGGGCGAGCCAACCACCACCAAAGCACTGTCGCCACGCTCCGAAGTGCGCACATAATTCCAGAACGTTTGATGGCCGAAGGGGCGCTCGTCGTGCTCCGAGAAGATGACGAAAGTCTGCCTCAGCGTGTCCACTCCCGTCATGGCGATGTTCATGAGATATTCGCCAGAGGGTAGGGCCGCAATCTCTTTCGGCAGGGCCTGACTGCCCATTTTCAGGTGTCCGGCGGCAACGGTGCGTTGGCCTTGCGTCACGTAGAAGTCGGCCTCTCCGTCGAGCGTCTGTCCGTTGTTTCCCGTGTGGGCCACCGTGAAGCGCACTGGCACTTCGCGGCACACCGTCTTTGGGAAATCCGTAGAGAGCCACGATGACTTCGTGCTGGCAGAAACAAAGCGCGACGCAGAAGCCGTCTCGCCGTTCTCCGCCGTGACATCAGCCTGGACGGAGAAAAGGGCGAAGCGCATCGGGCGTGCCCCGTCGTATCGGTCTTCGTTGAGGCGCAGTGTCAGCGGAATGCAAAAAGCTCCCAAAGAGTCGGTGACGGTTTCCCGCTCCATCGTTTCCCCCGCCTGGCCGCTGCGGTAGTAGAAATAGCTACCTTGTCGGCCGATGGTGTATTTCACGCGGGCGTTCTTCACGGGCAGTCCCGTGAACGTCTCAGCCTTCCCCTTGATGGTGATGGAATCGCCCAGGCGGAACGCCTCCTGGGGTAGCGATGTGCTGACCGTGAACGTCGGCCGCTTGTATTCTTCTACGCGGAAATTAGTGTAACCGCCGTTGGTGCCTTGCAGGGAAAATATTCCCGGCAGACAGACCGACGGCAGGCGGAAACGTCCGCTGACCACGCCAAACGAATCCGTGTGGCACGTCAGTCGTGCCAACTCCTGCCCGTTGCTGTCGCGGAGAAGGAAGTCCGAACTGAAGCGCGGATGGACCTTTACCTCATCGCCCCGTTGCGTGTAAACAATGCCGCTGAACGCCACCTCCTGTCCCGGGCGGTAGATGGCGCGGTCGGTGAAGAGACAGACCGTGGTGCTTTCCTTGACAACGTCGTCGGCCTCTCCCAGGGAAAATCCCAACGACAGACTGGGAAGAAACGCATCATCGGGCGTAGAGAGAAAATAGCGCAGGTTGTTTCGCGAGGTTTCTCTCTTCACAACGATTTCCCCTTCTGCATCAGCGCTCAGCGTGCGTTGCTGCACGTATTCCCCGTTTTGCCGGCGGAGAATGCGGAGCTTGGCCGCTTTGAGCGGTTGGCCGCTGACGGCATCCACGGCCCGCAGGCGGCAGGTGTCGCCCTCCGATGTCAGGCGCATGGCGAAGAGACGCGAAACATAGGCCGTTTCGCTCGCCACGGCTTTTCCTTCAACGAGCAGTTCCAGACGGTAGACCCCCGTTTCGGGGAAGCGTACCAGCATACTGTCCTCGACAAACGCCCATGCCGGTTTGGCGGCAAATGCCTTGTCGTAAGTCTTCACCACGCGCCCCGTGATGCCCCTCAGCGCTTTCTCGTTGCCCGAAGTCAGGCGTTTGTCGTCGGCTTTGGCGTTGAGCCTCACCAGACGCAACGTCACGTCCTTGGCATTCCTCACCCTGACGGTCAACGCATAGTCCTTCCCTGGCAAGAAACGTTGGCGCTGGAGCGAGAGCGCCGCCTCCGTGTTTTCCTTCTCCTTCACCCAGTGGCGCAACCTTTCCGCCCGTGGTATTTTGCCGTAGAGCGCCAGTCCCTCGCGGGCCAGTGCCACCACCATGCTGTCGGTGGCGTTGCCCGCGTTGCCTTCGCGGTTGGCGTGCGCCACCAGTTCGATATACGTTTCCACGTTCAGTGGCACATCGCGGTAGTCCGCCGCCATCTTCCGCAGCGTTTCCGTCATCGGCAGGCGGTAGGGTGTCAGGCGCACGGTGTCGAGCGCCGAGAGCAAGGCCGCCTCGCGCAAGTGTTTGGTGTTATAAAAACAAAACAGTTTCGCCGCCATTGCCCGGCGCTCCTCCTGCGTGAACGCCGCATTTTGCAGCAGCGGTTTCGCCAACACCGACAGCAGGTCGTTTTGAAAGTATCGACTGTCTTTCCCCTCCACGAAGAGCGGCAGATAGTTCGTCGCCTTGGCCTGGTGGAGTCTCTCGAAATCGGCCACCGAAGCCCGCAGCAAGTCCTTGCCGCGACTGACGGCCGCCGTGTCTCCCCATTGCTTCATGCACAGTTGTCCCGCAGCGGAGCGCCACAGGGCGGCGGCCTCTGGCGCCATGCCGTCTGGCCGTCCAGCCGTTTCTTCCAGTTGTCTGAGCATCTTTTTCGCACTGTCGGGCGCAATGTCCTGGTGCAGTTGTAGCCGCACCAACACCCCCTTCAGCAATTGGGCCTCCTGGCGTTCAGCCGTCGCCTTCGCCACGATGCGTTCAACGGTTTGCAAGGCCGTCTTCGGTTTGTCGTCGTTCATCGCCGCCTGTGCGTCCTTCCATAGGCGGTCATAGCTTTGGGCTGCGGCCTGTCCTGTCGACAGGCACATCAGGCAAAGGCCCAAGAAGAAATGTTTGATAGGTATCATGGTTGAAAGTTTTTTTCTCATAATTGCAAAGATACGATATAGCCTTGGAATGGGGGTAAGTCGGTGGCTAAAAAAGGGTTAAGCGGAGAGGATGGTTTAAGTAATGGTAAAAAATAACTTGAGCAATTTTGAGGAGTAAGGAATTATTTCTTATGCCTTGTTTTTTTGCCGTTTTTGAAAATACCAAAACCAACAAAAATACAGGTCAAA
>ERZ773112.973-NODE-973-length-17694-cov-7.000850_pt1 | contig 17694 bp, 17 predicted proteins | sample MGYA00580566_ERZ773112 | MGnify/ENA primary metagenome ERZ773112 (study PRJEB29015, sample SAMEA2737842) | human gut metagenome | biome: human gut; feature: human-associated habitat; material: faeces | place: China | collected 2012 ... | reverse complement strand
AGTACGAGGAAAAGGTGGTGGCGGCGGCGTACCATCGCTTTAAAACCAGCGATAATCTGTTCAATTACCGCGCCTATCTGGAGGAAGAGCTGGACGACTGCGAACAGAACCAGCTGCCCCGTCTGGCGCTGGATTACGCCCGGGTGGAGCGCTGTGCCCCCGGCGAGGCTGCACCCCGGGTGCGTGCCCTCATCCAGCAGCAGCGGGACGCGCTGGAAGAGATGAGCACCCTGATGAAGGAGATCGACGCCAGCCACATCCGCTACCGCAAGCGCGCGGTGCAGCGGGCACAGTTTTTGCTGCTGAGCGACCGCTCGGCGCAGGGCAGCGTCACCGCCCTGCTGCGCCGCTATGCGGAGGACATCCGCAGCCCGGAGCAGCTGTTCGAGCCGGACGATGGCCCGGTGGCAGCGCGGCTGCACCTGTACCCGGCGGCAGTGTTCGGCGCAAAGCCGCTGTATCCCCCCGCCGCGCCCCGCACCGAAGCACCTCTTGCCCCGGTGCGCACCGAACCTCTTGACCCCGACCGGCTGCGGCAGGAGCAGCAGCTGCTGCTGGATTACGCCCGCCTTGCCGTCACCGAGGAAAACGTGGCGCTGCTGGCGCGGCAGGCGCTGGCTGCCCGCGGGCAGGTGAACGCCTCCACCCTTGTGGAGGAATACCCGAACGACTTTACAGGCATCATCGGCCTGCACACCTATTCCCAGTCGCCGCACCGGGAGTATGATATCACCATGACCGGAAACTGGGTGGAGCGCGGCGGCTTCCGGTTTCAGGATTTTGTCCTGACCCGCCGCAAGGAGGTAAACACGGATGGCAACCATTGATCTGCTGGAAGAAACCGCAAACTATCTGCTCAACCACTGCTTCGTGCTGGGCTGTGTAGAGGAACAGCGGGCAAAATATCTGTATATTCAGGATCACCTCAACGAGGTGCGGGCGGTGTTCAAACCCTTGGGCTACGCGGTGCTTTTGTACCCCGCGCCCATGCAGGCGGCGGCGCTGGTCAACGAGCACGAGGGCAGTCAGGCACGGCTGCTCAAGTACGAAAGCATTTTGCTGCTGGTGCTGCGGCTTTTGTACCTGCAAAAGCGGGAAAGCCTTGCCGCCAGCGCAGACGAGGTGCTGGTCACGGTGGAAGAGGTGCAGGCAGAGCTGCAAAAGATGAATCTGCCCCGCAAGCTGGATCAGCAAACGCTGGAAAAGCTCATGCGCACCCTGCGCCGGTACAATCTGGCGCGTCCGGTGGGACGGCTGTCCGGGCTGGACAGCCGCATCGAGGTGTTCCCCACGGTGCTGCTGGCGCTGCCGGATGCCGACCTTGCGGATGCCGCTGCCGAGAGCGCCCGCACCCGCACCGAGCTTGGCCTGTACGAGCGCCCGGAGGGCGCAGACATGGAAGCAGGGGAGGGTGAAGCATGATCGAACTCAAGCGCCTGAAACTTATCAACTGGCACAACTTTGAAAATACCACCTTCGACTGCGCCCGCCTGACCTATATGATCGGCGTGAACGCCGTGGGCAAGACCACCATTCTGGACGCCATCCGCTACTGCCTGACCACCAACCGCAACTTCAATGCGCTGGGCAATAAGAAAAGCGGACGCACCCTGCAAGGCTCTGTCCACGCCAAGCAGCGCGGCGAAAACGCCTACCGCCGCCCGGGGCATACCGTGGCGTATATCGGGGCAGAGTTCTGGGACAGCGTAAAGCACACCAGCTTTGTCATCGCGGTGCGGGTGGAGTCCGAGGGCCCCATGCAGGAGCTGCACCCCGGCGACCAGACATGGTATATCTCGGAGGACGGCATCACGCTGGAGCAGCTGCCCTTTATCGACCCGCGCACCGGTGCGCCCAGCGCCAAGGAGGACTTCAAGCCCGCCGAGGGGCGGCTTTCCTACACCCGCAGCCCCAGCGAGGCGCGTGACCGCATCTGCCGCGCACTGGGCATCGGACGCGCAGCCAGCCCGCTGGGCAAAAAGTTCAACGAGGTGTTCCAGATGGGCACCAGCATGGACGAGATCCCGAACTTCCGGGAGTTTCTGTACCAGTATATCCTGCCCCAGCCGGAACTGGATTTGGAAGCCTTGCAGGGTGACCGCTTGGAGCTGGAAAACCTGCACGCTGTTCTGGCGGAAGCCCAGACCCGCGCCGATGCGCTGGACGAGATCGTGCGCTATGGCCGCGAAGCCACCGAAAAACAGACCGAAGCCCTTGTGAACCGGGGTGCCGCCCTGCTGGCGCGGGCTGCTGCCGATGCCGGGGAAAAGGCCGTCTGGCAGGAGCGGGTGGACGCCGGACGCCGCCAGCAGGAAACGCTGCGCACCCGCTACGCCGAAGCCAAGACCGCCGAAGCGGAAGCCCGCCGCGCCTACCTGACCGCCCACAGCGCCGCCGGTGCCAGCGGTGAGGGGCGCGCACTGGATGCCCTCAACGAGGAGCTGGCACACCGGCAGACCGCACTGGATGCCGCCGCCCGCCGCGCCGACACCGCCGAAAAAGCCGCCGAAAAGACCGGAAACCTGCTGGCAGTGCTGCGCCGCAGCGGCTTTGCCGCCGGGCAGAAGCTGGCAGACCTGACCCCGGACACCCTGCCCGCCCTGACCGACTGGCTGACCGCACAGGAAAAGCCGCTGGAAGAAGCCTATTTTGCCGCCCGGCAGCACACCGCCGCCCTGCAGCGGCAGCAGACCGAGAAACGCGCCGAGCTGGATGCCGTATCCGGCGGCAAGTGGGTGTACCCCCACGGGGACGCCGCCACCCGGGTGCGGGACGCCGTGAATGCCGAGCTGAAAAGCCGGGGCATGGAGCCGGACGCCCGCATCTTCTGCGAGCTGCTGAACGTGGAGGACGAGAGCTGGCAGGACTGCGTGGAAGCCTGTCTGGGCGACCGCCGGTTCGATATCCTTGTGCCGCCCGCCCACTACGCCGCCGCAAAGAGCGCCTTTGTGGCGCTGAAAGAAAAGGTAGGCCCCATCAGCCTGCTGGACACCCCGGGTCTGCGCAAGGCCAACCGCCGTGCCGACACCGCCCCCGCCGACAGTCTGGCGGCACAGGTCACCAGCGAAAACCCGCTTGCCGCGCAGTACGCCGACACCATCCTGCGCCGCATCGTCTGCTGCGACACCCCCGACACGCTGGAAAACTACCCCGACAGCGCCACCCGGGACCTTCTGCGCCACCACCCCTTCCGCTTGGAGCGTCTGCGCACCCCGCAGCGCTATATCGGCTTGGAAGCCCGCCGCGCCCGCGCCGGGGCACTGGCAGGGGAGATGAACGCCCTTGCTGAAGAGGTGCGCGCCGCCGCACAGGCAGAGCAGAACCTGAAAGCCGCCTACAGCCAGTACCAGACCCTTTTGCGCGGCACCACGCTGGAAGAACTTGCCGCTCTGTGGGACGCCCGCGCCGCTCTGACCGCCGCCCGCGCGGCGGTGGACAAGCAGGCCGCAAAGCTGGCCGAGTGCCGCGAGAATCCGCTTTTGCAGCAGCTGTATAAAGAGGAAGAGGTGCGCGAAGCCGCATGGGAAGCCGCCCGCACTGCCGTGGAGCAGACCGGCGGCGACCTGCGCGTATGCGAAAAACAGATCACTTCCTGCGAGACGGAGCAGCAAAAGGCGGTGGACACCGCCGAAAAGAGCGCACAGGCCGCCGAGAGCTTTTTTGCCGCCCACCCGCTGGTGGAGCCGCTCTCCCGCAGCCGTCAGCAGGCGCTGACCGGGCCGGACAAATCTCCCCGCGCCGCCGCGCAGGCCGCCGAAAAGGCACAGGCCAAGCTGGACGATGCCCTGACCGTCTACCTGAACAGCACGCTGGAACCGGCGCAGCGGGAATACAACCGGCGCTATGTCTGCGATTATCCCTTGGGTCTTGCCGGGCTGGAACAGTACCGCGCCCAGCATGAGAGCCTTGTGCGCATCGACCTGGAGCGCTACGCCGCCCGCCTGGAGCAGGCGCAGCGGGACTGCAAGGACCGCTTCCGCAAGGATATTTTGTTCCGCATGAAGGACGATATCTTCAACGCCCGGCGGCAGTTCCGGGAGCTGAACAAGGTCATGGAACAGCTGACCTACGGCGAGGAAGTCTACCGCTTTGAGCTGGAGCCCAGCCGCGACCCGCAGCTGGCGGCGTTCTATCAGGTCATCGTGGACAAGGGCAACCAGCAGATGACCGAGGGCGACTCGCTGGACAACCTTGCCGCCACCGCCGACCCTGCTTATGAGCGTCAGGTGGACGAGCTGATGGAAAAGATCATGGCGGATGTGGACGAGAACACCCGCGCCCGGCAGGAGGGACGCACCGCTGCCGGTGCCACCCTTTCGGACTATGTGGACTACCGCACCTATCTGGACTACGATATCAAGGTGACCAATCAGGTCACCGGGCAGCAGGCGTATCTGTCCCGCGTCAGCCGCGATTCCTCCGGCGGAGAGAATCAGGCACCCTTCTATGTGGCCATCTGCGCCAGCCTTCTGCAAATTTACCAGAAGAGCGAAAACAGCATCCGTCTGGTGCTGCTGGACGAAGCCTTCAGCAAGATGACCAGCGACCGCATCCGCCCCATGATGGAACTGTTCCGCCGCCTGCAATTGCAGGTGCTGCTCATCTCCACCGTGGAAAAGAGCACCGCCATCCAGCCCTACTGCGATATCACCTACTCCATCGTCCGCCACGGCGATGCCAATGCCATCGCGCCATTTGTCCGCCTTGCGGAGAAATAAAAGAAAGGGTGTAGAATGGAAAAAACAAGACGAGTTGGAGTTCTGACAAAACGTGTGATCGAACTGCTGGAATTGGAGTTGCCGGAAGGAAAAGATATTCTTCTTGGCGATTCCAACATTGGGCACATGACAACACGCCATCCTGAGGACTTTGCGTTATATGGAGAGTACATCCCGGATATTTTAAGAGAACCGGATTATGTGGCGCAAAATAAAAAGGATAACTCCATTGAATATGTCCGAGAAGTAGAAATAGACCATGTGTTTGTCAAAGTTGCGGTACGGGTGTCTACAAAAGGACAACTTTTTGCAAGGTCGGTTTACAGATTAAATCCAAATCGTGTCCGCAGCTTTATCGACAAGGGAAATCTGAAAAAATATTGACGCGTTATCGCGTGTTGACATTTTGAATTCCTATGATATAATAATAGTGGATAGAGATGAGCAACGGAGGACGGAACAGGCAGCCGTCGCCCATTGTTAGGAGATGTGGGAATCGTCACCCCACCCTTGCTCAAAAAAGAGAACGCCCGCCGCATTCGCAGCGGGTGTTCTCTTTTTTCGTGTTTTACACTTTGCGGCAGAGTGATGCAAAGCAGGGCTTGACATAAAAAATAAACTTTGCTATACTGTTTTTCGCTCATCGGAGGGCTGTTTCAACGTAATTGAAGAGCCGGATAAGATGTCATCGTTCGTGCTTCCCGGAGGCTGTGGGCGCCGTAGTGCCGCAGCAGAAGAGGGAACGCACCGGAGCGATGGTTCTTATCCGGCCTTTTTGCATATGTGAAGTTCAAAAAGGAGGAGCTATGCCAAAGAAAGCCATCCAATTGTCCGATCATTTTACCTATTCCCGCCTGCTGCGGTTCGTGCTGCCCTGCATCGGCACTATGCTGTTCACCTCCATCTACGGCATCGTGGACGGCCTGTGCGTTTCCAACTTTGTGGGCAAAACGGCTTTTGCAGCGGTCAACCTCATCATGCCGCTGCCGCAGCTGCTGGGCACTGTCGGCTTTATGCTGGGCACCGGCGGCAGCGCCATCGTAGGCATCACGCTGGGCGAGGGCGACCAGAAAAAAGCCGACCGCTATTTTTCCATGTTTATGCTGGCGGCGCTTGTTTCGGTCAGTGTGCTGTCCGTGCTGGGCATCCTGCTCCTGCGCCCGGTCGCCGTGCTGCTGGGCGCAAAGGGAGAGCTGCTGGACTACGCCGTGCGCTACGGGCGCATCCTGATGCTGGCGCTGCCGCCCTTTGCGCTGCAAAATATGTTCCAAAGCTTTTTCGTCACCGCCGAAAAGCCGCTTCTGGGCTTCTGGTTCACCGTAGGTGCAGGCTGCACCAACATGGTGCTGGATGTGGTAATGGTGGGTATGCTGCACTGGGGCGTGGAGGGCGCTGCCCTTGCCACCCTCATCAGCCAATTGGTGGGCGGCGTGCTGCCGGTGTTCTACTTTATCGACCACGGCAATACCAGCCGCCTGCACCTGTGCAGAACACAGTTTTACGGCCGCGTGCTGTGGGATGCCTGTATCAACGGTTCTTCTGAGCTGATGACCAACCTTTCCATGTCGCTGGTCAATATCCTGTATAACTTCCAGCTGCTGCGGCTTGCCGGAGAAAACGGCGTGGCGGCTTACGGCGTCATCATGTACGCTGCCTTCCTGTTTGTGGCGGTGTTCGTGGGCTATGCCGTGGGCAGCGCACCCATCGTCAGCTTCCATTACGGCGCGCGCAACCACGCCGAGGTGCATAACCTCTACCAGAAGAGCCTGCGCCTCATCGCCGTGGTGGCTGTGACCATGACGGCGGCGTCTATGGTCATCATTCCCTATGTGGCGCGTATCTTTGTGGGCTACGATGCCCAGCTGCTGGCGCTGACAAACCGCGCCTTCCGGCTGTATGCGCTGAGCTTCCTCATCATGGGCTTCAACGTGTATGCGTCCTCCTTCTTCACGGCGCTGGGCGACGGCGTGACCAGCGCGTTGATCTCCTTTTTGCGCACGCTGGTATTTCAGGTGATCGCCATTCTCCTGCTGCCGCTGCTGCTGGGCATCGACGGCATCTGGCTGGCCGTCACCGCCGCCGAGCTGGCGGCTCTGGCCGTGAGCGCAGCCATGCTCCTCACCAAGGACAAGGTGTTCCATTACCGAAAGGCATGATAAGATCCCCTGCTTTCTGCGAAACGGCAAAAAGCAGGGGATTTTTTTGGTGATTCTGGCTCTGCCGCTGGCAGCAAAATCGTGTTAAAATGGACACAGCCTTTATTCACTTTTTATGAGGAATCATTATGACATTGTTTTTGACCAGCAGCCCCAGCGGCTGCCCCTTTGAGCCGGGGCCGGATATTCCGGTGCTGGACACGCGCAACCACTTTGTGGCGAACCTGCGGGCCGTCTGGCCGGATCACGCCGTGCTGGGCCTTGCCATTGCGGCAGACCCCTATGCCTACGAGCAGAACGACGAGATGTGCCGGGTGTTTGCCCAGAGCTTTGCGAACGCCCACCTGCCCCTGACGGCGCTCATCCCCTGCGATGCCCGCAATGCCGAGGAGATCGGTTCTCTTCTGCCCCAAAGCGGCTTTGTGATGCTGTGCGGCGGGCACGTGCCCACCCAGAACCACTTTTTTGCTCAGCTGGGCCTGCCGGGGCTGTTCCACAACTACCACGGCATCGTGCTGGGCGTGAGTGCCGGCAGCATGAACGCCGCCCACATCGTGTACGCCGCGCCCGAGGAACCGGGCGAAGCCGCCGACCCGCACTACTCCCGCTGGATGAACGGCCTTGGCCTGACCGAGACCCGCATCCTGCCCCACTACCAGTTCATCCGGGATCATGTGCTGGACGGACAGAAGGTGGAGGACATCGCCCTTGCCGACAGCAAAAAGCGGCATTTTCTCGCTTTGCCGGAGCAGACGCAGGAAGAAATTTTTCGTTACTATTTCCTGCGCCAGCCGCAGCGAGTGATCGGCGTACATATTGGCCGGACACGCAGCACAGCGGGGCGGCATATCCGGCTTGCCTTGCAGCGGTTAAGGCGGCTCATGGAGGGAAATGACTATGAGTAAACTTCTCCCCTATGAAACAATCGTCAAAGCCCATGAGGGCGACCCGGACGCAATCGACACCATTCTTTCCCACTATGCCGGATATATCCGCTACTGTTCCAAAGTACACGGGAAAGTCAACGCCGAAGTTGAGGAACATATAAAGCAACAGCTCATTGCCGCCCTGTTCAAATTTCGCTTTGACCGATAAACAAAGAACAAACACTGGCTGTCATTAGCGGTTTCACTCCAGCCAGTTTACAAAGCTTACGGCTTCAAGCCATCCATGACAGAACCTGAGATAGTTGCCGAGTTATTCAAACTCTACGAGGTAAAACTCAAAGAACTCGAACAAGAGGAAAAGAAAAAAGAAGAGAAATCGAAAGCAACGGAAAAAAGCCGCTCCGGCAAGACTAACTAGACCAAATACGACTCAGCCCGCGCTGACAACACGGGCTGGGTCAGTCCTATAAAGTGTCGAGACAGTCCAATCCTCTCCATCATTTAGGAGGATCATCGCACCCAACACAATCATCCGGACAAGAGATGTCAATCTTGATTACAAGATCATCTTAACAAATATTCGCTCTCCGCAAGGATTTCAAGTTCAAACAAAAATAATTTAATATATTCGATTGTATCTTTTATATTTTATTTTTTGATAGCCAGAACAATTTCAATAACGCGTTTATCTGCTGCTGTCAGGACAGCCGAAAATTTCCAATTTTCGACCGAGCAACAGCGAGGTGCTGATGCATTTTGGCGTCTAGGTCTTTAGAACAGACACCAAAATGCGATCCTGCCTTAGTTCTTTTTTGAGCTTGTTTTATTTTCACTGGGAGCTCTAACCGCTCCACTTAACCCCAAGCGCAGTTGTCTTACTTTTTCAAAAGGAAGCTTCATCCTGGCCCAGTTTTTAAGTTGGTTCAAACCAACTTTTTGAGAAGATCGATGTCGACCGTTTCGTTCAAGGCACCCGACTTTCCGATAAAAAGTTTATACGTATAAACTTTGAAAAAGTGTTATTTATTCAAAATTAAAGTCCGAGGTCTTTTTGATCTGATATTTGACTGCGCTCGCTTTTCCGAAAGAAACGATTCTTTCATCTTCCAAAAGGCGCTTCAAATGAAAGCGAATCGTCGAGCGCGGTACTTTCAGGGCCTTCTCCAGTTCAGCAATACCGACAGGTGCCCCGTTCTCCAGCAACTTCAAGATAGAAAGCGAAAGTTCTGGGACTCCGGCCAAGAGGTGCTCTTGAGATACTTTCGACTCAAGCACCTTCATTTGAATCTGAAGACAGCTCAAAAAGTAATCAAAGAAGGGGCGCCAATTCGGATGATCTTCCTCCATCGTCATTTGGCTTTGCCTGAGATTCAGGTAATAAGCAGCTTTAGACTTTTCTATGACCGACTCGATGGAAGAGTAAGGCACATAGGCAAAACCACTCCTGAGTAACAGCAGCGTCGTTAGAACCCTAGACAACCTCCCATTGCCGTCTTGGAAAGGATGGATAGCAAGGAAAGCTGTAATGAAAACAGAGATGAGTAAAAGCGGGTGGTAGACGCGCCTCTCGGTCTCTTCGTTGTACCAAACGACTAACTGCTGCATTAAAAACGGGGTCTCAAACGGTGTCGCGGTCTTAAAGACAACCCCAACCACCTTCCCGTCTTTCATTGCCGCTACCGAGTTTTCTACCGTTTTATAGCTCCCCATATGGCGCACGTCTTTATCGCTCAATCGCAAAAGAGAGGCGTGCAGCTGCTTGATGAGATTTTCCGACAGCGGCATATCTTCCCACGAGGAGTAGATCAAGGAAAGCGTATTTGCGTAGCCGGCGACCTCCTGCTCATCTCTGCTGGCAAATGATTGTTTTCCGATGTTCCCTAGGAGTTCTTTAATCTCCGCGTTGCTTAAAGAATTTCCTTCTATACGCGTAGAAGACCCAATGCTCTCAATCGTGGCGACTTTCTGGAGATGAATCAATCTTTCCGGAGCGAGGTTTCCAAAAGCCGTCCACGCTCCCTTGAACTGGTCAAGTTTGGACAACAAATCAACTTCAGCGTGAGAGTATCGAAAATCAGAAAGGTCGAGATTTAACTTCATGTTGCGCAATACTTGTTCAATATTTGTTTAATATTGCTCAATTTTTGCGCAATATATAAAAAAGTTCAACCGGGTGGCGCCTCCTTCTAGTCGTCTTGAGAGCTTTTCTTTTAAAACAAAGGAAAACTTACCAAATTAGAATATAATATGATTGATTGTATCTTATATATCTTTTAATTGAGGCTCTTTGTCATGCCGAAACCGCCCTTCGTTGCCAAGGAAAACGTCGAACGTTTCATTCTTTCCTTCGTTCATGAAAATAAAAAACTCCCGACTATGGCCGAGATTCGTAATCACTTCGGCGGCGGGAGCATGAATCGGTACTCAGAAATCCTCAAAGGGATGAATATTTCTGCACCGGAAAAGAAAAGCCCTTTGACGCTGGACCCGCTTGAAACCAGTCAGCTCATGGCCGGAATCATCCCGTTCTTCGAGCAAAAGATGGCCAGACTCGTCAAAGAGCGAACAGAAAACGATCGGGACCTCCGACTAGCTTCCGTTGATGCTCTCGCAGAGATGCAGAAAAAGTACGAAGAACTCGAAGAAGCAAGCAGAGAAAAAGAACTCCGATTTACCGTAACGCTTAAGGATCAAGAGTCCCGTTTCATTTCCGAATTGAAATCACTGACCCAGACCGCAGCCGAAGAAAAAGTACAGCTTCAGGCTGAAATTCAAGTCCTTCGCGAAAAACTCCAACAAGAACGGGAGAGGATAACTTCCGTCGTTTCCGAAAACCAAAAGGCTGCTCGCTTTTTCTCTACCCTTGAAGAATTTGCTGGCAAGAAGCTAGAAGATAAGGACTTAATTAAACTGCGCAACTACCTGGCCCGACAAGAAAGTAGCGGTCGCTATTACTCCAGAGTGTTTTCGTAGCAGTTTAAAACTGTTGAGGTCGGTACGTGATTAAACACAGCCATGGGCAATAAAAACGATCCTTCGTCGTAAAAAGAGGCCTTCCTATCGGAAGGCCAAATTTTCACTACTTAGGTACACACTATGAGAATTCTTTACTCTCCAGATAAACACCTCCACATTTCTCTTAAATCTTTTTGATTCAACTCAAGTAAGGCCATAGGTTTAATCGTCATTGCTTTGTTGGTCGCCCGCTCCGATGCCGAGACAAAATGCCTAGCGAAGCCATCTTCTCCAACGTCTTTCAGCAGTCGGAACCTTCTAAGTTCATCCGAAGTCAGAGAGCAGTCCGGTTTTTCTCCACAAATCAAAATCAATTTAACCGCGACTCCGACCCCTTTCTGACATCCTGTCGTAAAGTTCCGGAAAAGCAATATTTGATACTCATCGGAAGAAAGATTTTTTTGCTGTGCTAACCGCCCTATTCCGCGATTCAGATAGATGTCGTCTCTTATTGAAAGTTTTGGCATCCGTCCATTTTCGATACCTCTAAGGAAGCTCAGAAAATTGCTCGCACGGTCTGTATTGACCACGTCGGCTTTGCACGTCTTTTGAATAAAATCAACCACAAACTTACTGTATGCGCAGAGCCTACATTCCCGCGGAACTGACTCCGGAACATCTGTCTGCAGAAATACCTTAACGTCGTAGAACTCAAAAAGCTCTGAGTAATGATTATCAAAAATGCTTTTTGCAAGGGCGTCATCAATCATCTCGCTAAGGCGTCTTTGACTGACCACACGTTCCAGAAAACTCTGATCATCAGAGGCAACATTGAAAACCGAAAATAAAAAATTCCACTTAGCATCGTTCCCCGGATCAGTTACTCGAATAGCGAGTTTCATGATCACTCCTCCGGCAGCGCCAGTATCTCCTCGAGAGTCAGCGGACAATCCAAATGGTATCCGAAGCATTTTCCTCCGAGTTGCGGGGTCATATCGTCCATGACATCGATCATGATCAATCCAATGACGGTTCTTTTCAGCTTGGACGTGTTCATTATGAAGTCTTTAGCTTCAACGCAATTGCTTTCGGCAAAACTAAGAAGCTCTTCTAAGTCCCAGCCCCAACGCTCTGAGACCTCATCCCAGACTTTACCAATCTCCTCAACTCCAACTTTCTCGTAAATCTGATCTGCCGTGAGCGGTTTACGAGGAAGCTCCGACTCCACCTTAGCTACAAACTTGAGCCTAGCCTCCACAACTTGCTTATCCCACTCACTCAGAGCCTCTTCATCTTCTGTATCCGGAGCGGAAGGGAGTTTTTCTACGCAGGATCGAAACAGAGGGAACTCATATTTGGAGAAGTTCTCATTGGCCACAAAAGCAGCCTTAACAAAGTTGTCGAAATCATCAACTTTGTTGTTAATCATCACCTCAAATAAATCAAGCCGAACAACCATGCTTTTAATGGCTCTTTTGATGAGTTTTTTTGTCAAAGGAACTTTTTCCGACAAGCCACCATACGAAAGCTGCACTTCAGCGACAAATTTGTTGTTTTCACGAACAACATTTTGGATACAGACCCACTCTCCCATTTTTCTCTCCCAAATCTCTTTTCGATGGTTTATCAACCTGTTTCTGAATGATTTCAATCGTAATTATTCAATGTGGACAAGAGAAGAGAGTCTCTGAGTTCCTTCGTCCAGCCTTGCAAAGAAAACCCTCCATTCAGGGTCGCCTACGAACGAAAAGAAAGAGCCTGACGGCTCACTTTCCGTTCGCGGTTTCGCACCGTACCGCGGCAGGAAATCCTTTCCTGCACCTTTGTTGGGGCGAGGATACCCCGCCCCAAGCCCCACCCGCCTTCTCTTGCTGCGCGCGTTCAGGCTCTGACGACTTATCAGTCGACAGAGCCTGAACGAGATTGTCATTAATTTTCAGGGTGTTAGGAACTAAACGCAGTTTTTATACGCAGATTTCCTAGCGCTGTTTATTTACCGCAGGGTTAATAATTACTTGATCTAGGGAGGTTTTTTCTTTAATATTCACGCAGTTGTCGTAGAAATGACACTAGTTTTGCTGTTTGTTGTTCAGTGCCATTTTTAGACCCAGCGTCCGGTCATTCCGGCGCAAACAAGCAGCCCGGTGAGATGTAACTGTCTTCTCACCACGAGCGATAACTGTTCGCTCAGTTACGTTCAAATGTCTTATGCGCCGAAGGCGATAGGAGTTTGAATAGATTGAGTTTTCCGGTTTTCTTAAAACCGAGGAACGGCCCGACAGAGCCTGTCATTCTGTTATTACCCGATTATTTTCGGGAGTCGGAGCAGACTTAAAACGTTAGCTGTTGACCAACACGAGGGTTGGAAGACCACAGCGTCGCGCTCGAAGTAATTTCGTTCAGTGATACGTTTTCGCATTTTCCGTTTGATGAAAGGGCGTCGACTTCGAAGAAGTGCTCAAAGGCAAGCTATGCCGAGTCAGATGGAGCTGAGGCTCTAACTCTGGCAGCGAATAATCCTGAGGATTATCGTGTCGTCTCACAACCTGCCCTAAAGAATTCCTTTTTCTATGTACATCACCGAAGATTTTGATGCTGCAGCAGAGGTACAGCGACTCAATGAGATTCGCAGAGCTCGGCGCAAGCAATGTGTCACCCGAAGAAGCCGCCTCGATAAACACGGCTTTGAACTTATTCGCCTCTATCAGGAAGGCGCCACCTTTTCCGCGCTTGCGCTCGCCCCGCTTGAGGGCACGGAACAGGCCGGGGGCCAGACAGTGCGCCGGGTCGTGCCGGACGTGGCTGAGGCTGTGCTTGTTCTTAGGCTTCACCACGGGGCACCCCCTTGCTCTTGCGCTGCCTCTCCAGCACGGCGGGCTTGAGCACCCCGCCGTCATGCCGCCTGAACCACCGATCAGCGAACGGTGCGCCATAGTTGGCCTTGCTCACACCGAAGCGGACGAAGAACCGGCGCTGGTCGTCGTCCACACCCCATTCCTCGGCCTCGGCGCTGGTCATGCTCGACAGGTAGGACTGCCAGCGGATGTTATCGACCAGTACCGAGCTGCCCCGGCTGGCCTGCTGCTGGTCGCCTGCGCCCATCATGGCCGCGCCCTTGCTGGCATGGTGCAGGAACACGATAGAGCACCCGGTATCGGCGGCGATGGCCTCCATGCGACCGATGACCTGGGCCATGGGGCCGCTGGCGTTTTCTTCCTCGATGTGGAACCGGCGCAGCGTGTCCAGCACCATCAGGCGGCGGCCCTCGGCGGCGCGCTTGAGGCCGTCGAACCACTCCGGGGCCATGATGTTGGGCAGGCTGCCGATCAGCGGCTGGATCAGCAGGCCGTCAGCCACGGCTTGCCGTTCCTCGGCGCTGAGGTGCGCCCCAAGGGCGTGCAGGCGGTGATGAATGGCGGTGGGCGGGTCTTCGGCGGGCAGGTAGATCACCGGGCCGGTGGGCAGTTCGCCCACCTCCAGCAGATCCGGCCCGCCTGCAATCTGTGCGGCCAGTTGCAGGGCCAGCATGGATTTACCGGCACCACCGGGCGACACCAGCGCCCCGACCGTACCGGCCACCATGTTGGGCAAAACGTAGTCCAGCGGTGGCGGCGCTGCTGCGAACGCCTCCAGAATATTGATAGGCTTATGGGTAGCCATTGATTGCCTCCTTTGCAGGCAGTTGGTGGTTAGGCGCTGGCGGGGTCACTACCCCCGCCCTGCGCCGCTCTGAGTTCTTCCAGGCACTCGCGCAGCGCCTCGTATTCGTCGTCGGTCAGCCAGAACTTGCGCTGACGCATCCCTTTGGCCTTCATGCGCTCGGCATATCGCGCTTGGCGTACAGCGTCAGGGCTGGCCAGCAGGTCGCCGGTCTGCTTGTCCTTTTGGTCTTTCATATCAGTCACCGAGAAACTTGCCGGGGCCGAAAGGCTTGTCTTCGCGGAACAAGGACAAGGTGCAGCCGTCAAGGTTAAGGCTGGCCATATCAGCGACTGAAAAGCGGCCAGCCTCGGCCTTGTTTGACGTATAACCAAAGCCACCGGGCAACCAATAGCCCTTGTCACTTTTGATCAGGTAGACCGACCCTGAAGCGCTTTTTTCGTATTCCATAAAACCCCCTTCTGTGCGTGAGTACTCATAGTATAACAGGCGTGAGTACCAACGCAAGCACTACATGCTGAAATCTGGCCCGCCCCTGTCCATGCCTCGCTGGCGGGGTGCCGGTGCCCGTGCCAGCTCGGCCCGCGCAAGCTGGACGCTGGGCAGACCCATGACCTTGCTGACGGTGCGCTCGATGTAATCCGCTTCGTGGCCGGGCTTGCGCTCTGCCAGCGCTGGGCTGGCCTCGGCCATGGCCTTGCCGATTTCCTCGGCACTGCGGCCCCGGCTGGCCAGCTTCTGCGCGGCGATAAAGTCGCACTTGCTGAGGTCATCACCGAAGCGCTTGACCAGCCCGGCCATCTCGCTGCGGTACTCGTCCAGCGCCGTGCGCCGGTGGCGGCTAAGCTGCCGCTCGGGCAGTTCGAGGCTGGCCAGCCTGCGGGCCTTCTCCTGCTGCCGCTGGGCCTGCTCGATCTGCTGGCCAGCCTGCTGCACCAGCGCCGGGCCAGCGGTGGCGGTCTTGCCCTTGGATTCACGCAGCAGCACCCACGGCTGATAACCGGCGCGGGTGGTGTGCTTGTCCTTGCGGTTGGTGAAGCCCGCCAAGCGGCCATAGTGGCGGCTGTCGGCGCTGGCCGGGTCGGCGTCGTACTCGCTGGCCAGCGTCCGGGCAATCTGCCCCCGAAGTTCACCGCCTGCGGCGTCGGCCACCTTGACCCATGCCTGATAGTTCTTCGGGCTGGTTTCCACTACCAGGGCAGGCTCCCGGCCCTCGGCTTTCATGTCATCCAGGTCAAACTCGCTGAGGTCGTCCACCAGCACCAGACCATGCCGCTCCTGCTCGGCGGGCCTGATATACACGTCATTGCCCTGGGCATTCATCCGCTTGAGCCATGGCGTGTTCTGGAGCACTTCGGCGGCTGACCATTCCCGGTTCATCATCTGGCCGGTGGTGGCGTCCCTGACGCCGATATCGAAGCGCTCACAGCCCATGGCCTTGAGCTGTCGGCCTATGGCCTGCAAAGTCCTGTCGTTCTTCATCGGGCCACCAAGCGCAGCCAGATCGAGCCGTCCTCGGTTGTCAGTGGCGTCAGGTCGAGCAAGAGCAACGATGCGATCAGCAGCACCACCGTAGGCATCATGGAAGCCAGCATCACGGTTAGCCATAGCTTCCAGTGCCACCCCCGCGACGCGCTCCGGGCGCTCTGCGCGGCGCTGCTCACCTCGGCGGCTACCTCCCGCAACTCTTTGGCCAGCTCCACCCATGCCGCCCCTGTCTGGCGCTGGGCTTTCAGCCACTCCGCCGCCTGCGCCTCGCTGGCCTGCTGGGTCTGGCTCATGACCTGCCGGGCTTCGTCGGCCAGTGTCGCCATGCTCTGGGCCAGCGGTTCGATCTGCTCCGCTAACTCGTTGATGCCTCTGGATTTCTTCACTCTGTCGATTGCGTTCATGGTCTATTGCCTCCCGGTATTCCTGTAAGTCGATGATCTGGGCGTTGGCGGTGTCGATGTTCAGGGCCACGTCTGCCCGGTCGGTGCGGATGCCCCGGCCTTCCATCTCCACCACGTTCGGCCCCAGGTGAACACCGGGCAGGCGCTCGATGCCCTGCGCCTCAAGTGTTCTGTGGTCAATGCGGGCGTCGTGGCCAGCCCGCTCTAATGCCCGGTTGGCATGGTCGGCCCATGCCTCGCGGGTCTGCTCAAGCCATGCCTTGGGCTTGAGCGCTTCGGTCTTCTGTGCCCCGCCCTTCTCCGGGGTCTTGCCGTTGTACCGCTTGAACCACTGAGCGGCGGGCCGCTCGATGCCGTCATTGATCCGCTCGGAGATCATCAGGTGGCAGTGCGGGTTCTCGCCGCCACCGGCATGGATGGCCAGCGTATACGGCAGGCGCTCGGCACCGGTCAGGTGCTGGGCGAACTCGGACGCCAGCGCCTTCTGCTGGTCGAGGGTCAGCTCGACCGGCAGGGCAAATTCGACCTCCTTGAACAGCCGCCCATTGGCGCGTTCATACAGGTCGGCAGCATCCCAGTAGTCGGCGGGCCGCTCGACGAACTCCGGCATGTGCCCGGATTCGGCGTGCAAGACTTCATCCATGTCGCGGGCATACTTGCCTTCGCGCTGGATGTAGTCGGCCTTGGCCCTGGCCGATTGGCCGCCCGACCTGCTGCCGGTTTTCGCCGTAAGGTGATAAATCGCCATGCTGCCTCGCTGTTGCTTTTGCTTTTCGGCTCCATGCAATGGCCCTCGGAGAGCGCACCGCCCGAAGGGTGGCCGTTAGGCCAGTTTCTCGAAGAGAAACCGGTAAGTGCGCCCTCCCCTACAAAGTAGGGTCGGGATTGCCGCCGCTGTGCCTCCATGATAGCCTACGAGACAGCACATTAACAATGGGGTGTCAAGATGGTTAAGGGGAGCAACAAGGCGGCGGATCGGCTGGCCAAGCTCGAAGAACAACGAGCGCGAATCAATGCCGAAATTCAGCGGGTGCGGGCAAGGGAACAGCAGCAAGAGCGCAAGAACGAAACAAGGCGCAAGGTGCTGGTGGGGGCCATGATTTTGGCCAAGGTGAACAGCAGCGAGTGGCCGGAGGATCGGCTCATGGCGGCAATGGATGCGTACCTTGAACGCGACCACGACCGCGCCTTGTTCGGTCTGCCGCCACGCCAGAAGGATGAGCCGGGCTGAATGATCGACCGAGACAGGCCCTGCGGGGCTGCACACGCGCCCCCACCCTTCGGGTAGGGGGAAAGGCCGCTAAAGCGGCTAAAAGCGCTCCAGCGTATTTCTGCGGGGTTTGGTGTGGGGTTTAGCGGGCTTTGCCCGCCTTTCCCCCTGCCGCGCAGCGGTGGGGCGGTGTGTAGCCTAGCGCAGCGAATAGAC
>ERZ773112.969-NODE-969-length-17756-cov-13.783459_pt1 | contig 17756 bp, 12 predicted proteins | sample MGYA00580566_ERZ773112 | MGnify/ENA primary metagenome ERZ773112 (study PRJEB29015, sample SAMEA2737842) | human gut metagenome | biome: human gut; feature: human-associated habitat; material: faeces | place: China | collected 2012 ... | reverse complement strand
CTTGCACTTTCTTTTAAATGTTAAAACCGTGTAAAGTAAATCTGTATTAAGTCAACGTGAGGCATTTGGGGAAGACTTTTTTCGGGCTGTGGAAAAGCGGAAATGTAAAGCCGGGGGCGTTCCTTGTTGGGGAGCGCCTCCGGCTTTAATGGTGGAGTCGTAATGATGTTGTTTATCCGCAACGGCTTGAGCCGCAGTGCTTGCATATCAGGCAGCCCTCCTGGTAGACCAGGGCTTCGTGGCCGCAGTTGGGGCATTTCAGGCCTTTGGCTTCCGTGCCGTCGGTGATGTATTTTTTCAGGGCGCGGGCCACACCGACCTTCCATGTGTTGATGTTTTCACTTTCGAGCTGCAGACTGTCAACGAGTTTGATGACGTTTTCCAGCGGCATGCGGTAGCGCAACACACCCGAAATCAGTTTGGCATAGTTCCAATATTCCTTGTTGAATTTCTCCGAAAGACCTTCCACGGTGGTCTTGTATCCGCGTTTGTTTTCAAATTGGAAGTCGTAGCGCTTCGTGCCGTCTTCAGCGTTGACATGCTTGACGATGCGGCCTTTGGTGACCGTTTTCGGCAGGACGATGCCCTCTTCGTCGTCTTGCAGTCCGGTGAAGATCTCATAGGGCCGTCCGTCGAGCAGTCCGACGAAAGCCACCCATTTCTCCTTGTTGTTTTGGAAGCGCACCACGTCGCATTCAAGCACTTCCGGGCGGCGTTCCACAACGGGCGAGAGCGTTTGCAGTTTGGCGCCCTTGTCTTCCTTCTTTTTCTTCACGCTGACCATGACACCAGCGCGTGAACCGTCGCGGTAGATGGTACATCCCTTGCATCCGCTCTTCCAGGCCTCCACGTAAAGGCGGTCGACCAGTGCTTCGTCAACGGCGTTCGGGAGGTTGACCGTCACGCTGATGCTATGGTCCACCCATTTCTGGATTTCCCCTTGCATTTTGACCTTCATGAGCCAGTCGACATCGTTGGCCGTGGCGAGGTAATAGGGCGAGCGTGCAACGAGTTCGTCAATCTCCTCTTGGGTGTAGCGGCGTTCCGTGTCGATGCCGTTGGCACGCATCCATGTGAGGAAGTGGTGGTGGTAAACGATGTATTCTTCAAAGGCGTCTCCCGATTCGTCCACAAAGTCAATGCGCACTTCTGGGTCGTTTGGGTTCACCTTTCGGCGGCGTTTGTAGACCGGCATAAACACGGGTTCGATGCCAGAGGTGGTCTGCGTCATCAAGCTCGTTGTGCCAGTTGGCGCGATGGTGAGGCACGCGATGTTGCGTCGGCCATATTTCACCATGTCGGCGTAGAGCGCCTCGTCGGCCTCCTTGATTCTCAGCACGAAGGGGTTGGCAGCTTCGCGCTGCGCATCGTAGATTTCAAATGCTCCGCGCTCCTTCGCCATTTCCACCGATGCGGCGTAGGCCATCAGCGCCAGCGTCTTCTGCACCTTGACGGCGAAATCCGTGGCCTCCTGCGTGCCATAGCGCAGTCCGAGTGCCGCCAGCATGTCGCCTTCAGCGGTGATGCCGAGCCCAGTGCGTCGTCCTTGTCCCGTCTTGCGCTTGATTTTCTCCCAGAGGCGGCGTTCCGTGTGCTTCACCTCCTCGCTCTGCGGGTCACTGTCGATCTTCTTCAGGATGAGGTCAATCTTCTCCTCCTCGAGGTCGATGATGTCGTCCATGAAACGCTGTGCCAGACGCACGTGTTGGCGGAAGCGCTGGAAATTGAAAGAAGCCTGAGGCGTAAATGGGTCGTCAACGTAACCATAGAGATTGACGGCCAAAAGGCGGCAACTGTCGTAGGGACAGAGCGGAATTTCGCCGCAAGGATTGGTTGACACCGTTTTGAAGCCCAGGTCGGCATAGCAGTCGGGGATGCTTTCGCGCGTGATGGTATCCCAAAAAAGCACGCCCGGCTCGGCGCTCTTCCAAGCGTTGTGGACAATTTTTTTCCAGAGTTTCTGCGCGTCGATTTCCTTGCTCGTGAGACATTCATCCTCCGGCGCGTCGACGGGGTATTGCTGGCGGTAGGGGCGTCCCTCCGTGGCGCAACGCATAAAGTCGTCGTCAATTCTGACCGACACGTTGGCCCCCGTCACCTTGCCCTCCGTCATCTTGGCATCGATGAAAGCCTCAGCGTCTGGGTGCTTGATGCTCACCGAAAGCATCAGGGCGCCGCGGCGTCCGTCTTGCGCCACCTCGCGTGTGGAGTTGGAGAAACGTTCCATGAAGGGCACCAGACCCGTTGAAGTCAGGGCGGAATTGTTCACTGGGGACCCTTTCGGGCGGATGCGCGAGAGGTCGTGTCCCACGCCGCCGCGGCGCTTCATGAGCTGCACCTGTTCCTCGTCTTCCTTCATGATGGCGCCGTAAGAGTCGGCATCGCCGTCAATGCCGATGACGAAGCAGTTGGAGAGCGAGGCCACCTGGTGGTTGTTGCCGATGCCCGTCATCGGACTGCCCGCGGGGATGATGAAGCGGAAGTGGTCGAGCACAGAAAAGATTTCCTCTTCCGAAACGGGGTTGGGGTATTTGCGCTCAATGCGGGCCATCTCGGCAGCCAGGCGGTGGTGCATGTCGGCCGGCGATTTCTCGTAGATATTGCCGAAGGAATCTTTCATGGCATACTTGTTGACCCATACGCGGGCGGCGAGTTCGTCGCCGTCAAAGTAGGTCAATGTCGCCTGGAAGGCTTCTTCGTAGCTGTAAGTAGTTGGATTCATAAATGTATGTTTGGTTAATGGTGTGTCATAAGTAAACTGCCGTGCGGAATCTTGGCCGTTGTTTCTCCTCGCCATCGTTCAACGCGTAGGGCGGGGGAGGGGGAGCGGCTTCGTTGTTAGTCTTCCCACTTCGATGTCAAGATGCGCTCCAGGTTTTCTGGCGACAGGTGCAGCTGAAATTGTCCCTTTTCGGCCACCGATATGCCTCCCGTTTCCTCCGAGACAACGATGGCCAGGCAGTCGCTCTTTTGCGAAATGCCGAGCGCGGCGCGGTGGCGCAATCCGAGAGCTTTGGGGATGTCGAGGTCGTGTGACACCGGAAGAATACACCCCGCAGCGCAGATGCGTTTATGGCTGATGACCATAGCGCCGTCGTGCAGCGGCGAGTTTTTGAAGAAGATATTTTCGATGAGCCGTTGGTTGATGTTGGCGTTGATGAGGTCGCCCGAGCGTATCACCTCGTTAAGCCCCACGCTACGTTCCACCACGATGAGCGCCCCCACCTTCTGTTTGCTCATGCTCATGCAGGCCATGACGATTGGGATGATTTCGTCGCGGTGCGTCATGTCGTCCTTGCGTTTCCTTGAAAACAGGCGGATGAGCACGTTGGCGCGGCGGCGTGTGCCGATGCTTGAAAAGAAATGGCGGATTTCCTCTTGAAAAAGAATGATGAGCGCCAGTGCTCCCACGTTGACCATGTTGTTCATGATACCCCCCAGGAGGCGCATTTCAAACACCTGCGTAACGAGGAGCCAGACAACGATGAAGACGAGGATGCCGTAGAAGATGTTGGCGGAGCTCGACTTCTTCATCAGCTGGTAGATATAGTAAAGAATGCACGCCACCGACACGATGTCGATGAGGTCGATGATGCCGAAGTTGATCATATATATAATGAGTAGGAGGAGTGGTGTGAGTCGGTATTATGTATGAGCAGAAATGCACTATTCTTCGTTGGCCGACGTCGCCTGTAATGCTTCAACGATTTTCACCGTTTCAACGGCCGCCTTCACATCGTGAACGCGGAGGATGTGTGCGCCCCTTTCAAGCGCGATGGTGTTGAGCGCGATGGTGCCTCCGAGCGCGTCTGCTGGTGTGCCTCCAACGAGTTTGTAAATCATCGACTTTCTCGAGATGCCAACCAGTATGGGGAGGTCAAATTCGCGGAAGTCGCCCATTTTGTTCATCAGCTCATAATTGTTCTCCAGCGTCTTGCCGAAACCAAACCCTGGGTCGAGGATGATGTCTTTCACGCCCAGATCGTGCAGGCGGTCAACGCGTTCCGCGAAATAGAGAAACACCTCGCGCATGAAGTGGTCGTAGTGGGGCGCCAATTGCATGGTGGCCGGTGTGCCCTTCATGTGCATGAGAATGTAAGGCACGCCCAGTTGGGCGGCCGTGCGGAACATGTGTTTGTCGAGCATGCCGCCAGAGATGTCGTTGATGATGTCGACACCATATTCCTCCACACACATCTTGGCCACGTCGGCGCGGAACGTGTCAACGGAAACCACCGCCTCTGGAGCTTCCTTGTTGACGATGGCAAGGCCGTGGCGCAGGCGCTCCATTTCCTCTTCCACCGACACTTCGTCGGCACCAGGGCGCGACGAATAGGCGCCGATGTCAATCATCGTGCCGCCCTCGGCCACAATCTGGCGAGCGCGTGCCGCGATGGCTTCGTCGCTTTGCTTGCGGCTGTCGGCGTAAAAAGAATCGGGCGTGACATTGAGGATGCCCATGACTTGCGGTTTGTCGAGGGCAAACAGTCGTCCGTTGCAATTGATGGAATATGGTTTGAGAGTCATCATCAGAGTTTGGGTTTAATAAGTGGGGCGGAACGCGATACACAAGTTGTAGCTGTCCGCTGAAAATGTTGCCTGCTTAGTAATGGAGAGTTTACCATTACTTAATCTCCGTGTGCGCATCTGCGTGGCTGGATGATTTCGCAGGGACACAAATTTACATAGAATATTTTGCTCTTCGCGCCTCTCTCGCGAAATTTCACTAAATTTGTGGGCAAATAACCATTAGGAACAATGAAAATTTCAGAACTCTATCAAGTGTTTCTCAAGCATCCTGTTGTCACGACCGATACGCGCGACTGTCCGAAGAACTCCATGTTTTTCGCCCTGCGGGGTGCTTCGTTCAACGGTAATGACTTTGCAATCAAAGGCTTGGAAAGCGGCTGCGCCTATGCTGTGGTCGACGACGAGCGGGTGGTTGGCGACGAGCGCCTCATTCATGTGCCCGACGTCTTGACCGCGATGCAGGAATTGGCCGCCTACCACCGCCGGCAACTCCATACGCCGATTTTGCAGGTGACGGGCACCAACGGCAAGACTACAACCAAGGAACTGACCTCGGCAGTGCTCTCTGAACGTTTCAACGTGCTCTACACCTTGGGAAACTTCAACAACCACATCGGGGTGCCGAAGACCTTGTTGCGCCTGCGGTCAGAACACGACATTGCCGTTGTGGAAACCGGCGCCAACCATCCCGGCGAGATTGCCGAACTGTGCCGCATCGTGCAAGCCGATTGCGGACTGATAACGAATGTGGGCAAGGCCCATTTGGAGGGCTTCGGCTCTTTCGAGGGCGTGATCCATACGAAGGGCGAACTCTATGACGATTTGCGCCAGCGCCCCGACACGTTCATCTTCTTGAATGCCGACAACGAACACCTCGTGAAAATTGCCGGCGGACTGAAAGCCGTTACTTACGGTGAGCCCGGAAAAGGCTATGACGTGGAAGGCGAAGTCGTTTCGTGCACGCCGTTCGTCAACCTCCGTTGGCGGCAAAAGGGCGGCGAATGGCAGGAAATCCATACACACCTCATCGGGGCGTACAACGTGACCAATGCTTTGGCTGCGGCAGCTGTTGGTCTGCATTTCGGGGTTAGCGCTGAGGCTATCACCCGCGCCATCTCCAATTACCAGCCCACCAACAACCGTTCCGAACTGCTGGAAACGGGGCATAACACGCTCGTTGTCGATGCCTACAATGCCAATCCAACGAGCATGAAGGCGGCCTTCGACAGTTTCCGCCTCATCAGCCATCCCAAGAAGATGGCCATCGTTGGCGAGATGCGCGAACTCGGTGTGGCATCGGAGGAAGAACATCGCCGTGTGGTCTCTGAAGCAGAGACGCTGGGGTGTGACGAACTTTGGTTTGTTGGCGACAACTTCAAAGATTGTGCTGGCGCACACCGCTTCTTCCCCGATGTGGAAGCCGTGAAGAAACAACTCGAGGCGACGCCGCTCAACGGTTGCATGGTGCTCATCAAAGGAAGCAATTCAACCCGCTTATATCAATTACCAGAATATCTTTAATCAGTATGAAAAAAATAATCGTGGCCATTGACGGCTACTCCTCTTGTGGAAAGAGCACGATGGCCAAAGATTTGGCCCGCGCAGTTGGATATATATATGTCGACACCGGCGCCATGTATCGCGCCGTGACACTTTACGCCCTCCGAAACAACCTCTTCGAGGCCGACGGGAGCGTGAAAGCGGCCGCGCTGGAGAACCAGATGGAAAATGCCATCGTTTCTTTCCGTCTTGACCCTTCAACCAATCTTCCGCAGACCTATCTCAACGACGAGTGTGTGGAAAAAGAAATCCGTTCGCTCGAAGTGTCGTCCCATGTGAGCCCTGTGGCAGCCCTTCCCTTTGTTCGCGAAGCACTCACCTGTCAGCAGCAGGCCATGGGGAGCAAGCGCGGCATCGTGATGGACGGCCGCGACATCGGAACGGTGGTGTTCCCAGATGCCGAACTCAAGATTTTCGTGACGGCTTCGGCGGAAGTGCGTGCCCAGCGCCGTTTCGACGAATTGCAGGCCAAGGGTATGCCCGCTGATTTTGAAGACATCCTTCGCAACGTGAAGGAGCGCGATTATATCGACTCACACCGCGACGTGGCTCCTTTGCGCCAGGCTGAAGATGCCGTGGTGCTTGACAACAGCGAAATGACCGTATCGCAGCAACGAGAATGGCTGCTTGCCAAGTTTGAAGATGCTGTGGAACGAAAGAACAACGCATCGGCATGCTGAATATCGAAATCGACGAACACTCCGGTTTCTGCTTCGGCGTGACCACGGCCATCGGTAAGGCCGAGGAGGAGTTGGCACATAGCCAGCGCCTTTATTGCCTCGGCGACATCGTTCACAACGGCAGTGAGTGTGAACGTCTGCGGGGAATGGGGTTGGAAACCATTGACCACGAGGCATTTCGCTCGCTCCGCAATGCCAAAGTGCTTCTGCGTGCCCACGGCGAACCGCCTGAGACTTACGCCACCGCGTTGGCCAACGGCATCAACATCATCGATGCCACCTGCCCTGTGGTGTTGCAATTGCAACGGCGAATCAAGCAGGTGTTTTCGGAGCCAGGGCGTCCGCAAATCGTTATCTACGGAAAGCCCGGTCATGCGGAGGTGCTCGGCCTCGTTGGACAGACCGACGGGACGGCCATTGTGATTGAGGGACTGGAGGGCGCGGAGAAGCTCGACTTCACACGCGACATTCGTCTTTTCTCTCAGACCACCAAACCGTTGGAGGGGTTCCGCCAGATTGTGGACTATATCACGGCACACATTCAGGCGCCTGCCACATTTCGTTCCTACGACACCATCTGCCGACAGGTGGCCAATCGCCTGCCGAATATCTGCAATTTTGCCGTGCGCCACGATGTCGTCATCTTCGTGTGTGGCCTCAAAAGCAGCAACGGCCGCGTTCTCTTTGAGGCCTGCCGTCGCGTCAATCCCCGTGCTTATCTCGTAGACACGCCGGCGGCGCTCCGTCGGGAATGGTTCGACGGTGCGGGCAGTGTTGGCGTTTGCGGCGCCACTTCCACGCCGAAATGGTTGATGGAAGATTGCCGCGAGGCGATACTCAAGATTGCTGGGCAGTGAGCAACCGCTGATTTTTCGCTGGACGGGAGGTACCTCTTGCCAGCAATGGTTCTCTTTCTTCCCCAAGGGCATCTCCTAACTTTCGCTGGGGAGAAAACGAAGAGAAAACGGGGGTGAGGTGTTCGTGTCTGAAAATTATCCTAACCGCGTGCTCGTGATTCGGAATTTATCCTTATCTTTGCAGGTGGATTTTGCGGAAACGCGTTCCGCAGGTATCAACGGCTCCGTAGCTTAGCTGAATAGAGCGTCAGATTCCGGTTCTGAAGGTCCTGGGTTTGAATCCCAGCGGGGTCACAAAAAGGAAAGAGGATTTTACATTGCTGTAGAATCCTCTTTCCTTTTTGTGTTTGTAGTAATGGTGCCATTACGTATAGTCGGCAGTTAGGTTGTGTGTCGCTGGCCGTTGCCCCGTGCAGCGTAGACAGAGAGTATAGATAAAAACAAAAAGCGACCACTTCAAAAGAAGTAGTCGCTTCGTAGCGAGAAAGGGACTTGAACCCTTGACCTTCGGATTATGAATCCGACGCTCTAACCAGCTGAGCTATCTCGCCATTGTCTAACCCATATGCAAGGAGATTTTGTTTCTCGTTTGCGAGTGCAAAATTAGAAATTAATTTTGAAACCACCAAGCGAAACCAAGAAAAATATTGAATTTTCTTTGAGAAATATCAAATTGGCGTGTAGAATAGGTGGCTCAGGTGGTGCGGATGAAAAAAATGTAGTATTTTTGCAGTGATGTTAGGAATAAAGAAATTAGACCTCTATATATTAAAGAAGTTTCTGCCGTTGTTTTTCGGCGCCTTCTTCATTTGCCTGTTCGTTTTCATGATGCAGTTCACGTGGCGTTACATCGACGAACTGATAGGCAAGGGACTGTCGCTGGATATTTTGGGGCAGTTCTTCTGGTACATGGGTATCACGCTGATTCCCATGTCGCTGCCGCTTGCTATTTTGTTGGCTTCGCTCATCACGTTTGGCAACATGGGGGAGCAGTTGGAGCTGCTTTCCATGAAGGCCGCGGGCGTTCCGCTTGTGCGCATCATGCGTCCCATCCTGATGCTGGTCATTGTGTTTACGGGCATGTCGTTCTATTTCCAAAACAAGACGGCGCCCGATGCCCAAATCAGTTTGCGAACCCTTTTGTTCAGCATGAAGCAGGCGCAGCCGGCCGTGGAGATTCCGGAGGGAGTGTTTTACAACGAAATCCCCAACCTCAACCTCTATGTGCAGCGGAAGAATGCAGAGACCGGCATGCTTTACCAAACCATCATCTATAAGACCGACCAGGGTTTCGATCGCGCCCAAATCGTTTTGGCCGACTCCGGCCGCCTCGAGATGACGGCCGACAAACTCCATCTGCGCCTCGACCTTTGGAACGGTGAGCAATTTGAAAACCTGCAGTCGCAGGGCATGTCGATGATGCAATCGGCCCACGTGCCGTTTGATCGGGAAACGTTTGCCTACAAGCGCTTCCTGATTGATTTCGACAGCAACTTCGCCATGATGGACAAAAATATGTTGCGCGATATGCCGCAAGCCAAGAGCATGTGGGAAATCGAGGCTTCGGTCGACTCCATGAACGCAGAGCTCGACAGCATCGGAAAGATATACTATCGCGATGTGAGCCAGCGCTGGTTTGATAAGAGAATCATGTCGAAGAAAATCGCTGCAGCCCTCCGCGCGGCAAAGCCCCTTCCTTTCGACAGCATCTTGGCTCGCACTTCGCCTTCTGATGTCAGAACAGCCCGCCAGATGGCGCTCAACACGGTGAGGTCGGTTAATTCCGAACTGGAGTGGAAAAGCCTGGCCGCGCAGACGGGCGACAACCAAATACGCCGCCACTGGGTGGAATGGCATCAGAAGATGACGCTCTCTTTGGCCTGCCTCCTTTTCTTCTTTATCGGTGCTCCCCTCGGTGCCATCATCCGCAAGGGCGGTCTCGGCTTGCCCGCGGTCATATCGGTGTTGATTTTCATTTTCTATTACATCATCAACACCTCGGGCATGAAAATGGCACGCGATGGTTCGTGGAACATGGTCTACGGCATGTGGATCAGTTCGGTTGTGTTGCTGCCCTTCGGCGTATTCCTGACCTACAAGGCCAATAAAGACTCCGTCGTGTTCAACGCTGAGATGTATCTCAACTTCTTCCGTGCCCTTTTGGGCCTGCGAACGAGCCGACATTTAAACCGCAAGGAAGTGATCATCCACGATCCCGACTACGCCCGTATGAGCGAGCAGCTTGATGCCTTGCGCGACGATTGCCGCGAATATGCACGCGTTTCCCGATTGAAGTCGGCGCCCAGCTATGTCGACGTGTTCTTCCGTCACAACACTGACCACCACGTTGAAGAAATCGGCGGGCGATTGGAAACCATCGTTGAAGAGCTCTCCAACGCCAAGGACCCGCGCATCGTTTCGATGCTCAACAGTTTTCCCGTCGTCTACGTCCACGCCCACACGTCGCCCTTTGAAGGCAACAGGGCCAACAAGATAGCCGGCGTGTTCTTCCCTCTGGGTTTCGTGCTCTGGTGTCGCATCTGGCGCTTCCGTTTCCGTCTTCTTCGCGACATGAAGCAAATCACCGAAACCTGCGAGCGTCTTTCCCCGTTGCTGCGCCACGTGAATGCCGATGGCATGATTGAAGGCACGGCGCTCTCCGACGAAGAAGGCGGCGAATCTGCCAGCGGAGCGTCCGCTGGAAAAGCAGGTTGGAGACGGAGATGGTCAGTGCGCAGGGTGGGTGCCCTTCTCGTTGCCCTCGTCATCGTGTTCCTGGCCGGATGGTATGCCCAACGTTACCTTCGCAAATATTTCCGTGCCAAGGCACATACGGAACAACGTGCCGCATCGCCAACAGAAAATACCTCCCCCAGCGGTTCTGATGCCGCATTGCCGAAAACGAGGAACCTCATGTTCGACAACGGTGCCTCAGAGCGTCTTCAGGAGAGTCGCTGATGAGCCAGTAGCCCTCGGGCGCCAGGCGGTGTTATCAGACAGGTTTTCCCCTGCATATATTACATAAATAATATTGAACCCCTACATATTATATAATAAGCAAATATCTCCCATAAGAATATGGACAATTTCAAACTTGCCACTATCGAAGAAGCCATTGAGGACTTCAAAAAAGGACAGTTCGTCATCGTTGTTGACGACGAAGACCGCGAAAACGAGGGCGACCTCATCATGGCGGCAGAACTCGTTACCCCCGAAAAGGTGAACTATATGTTGCGCAACGGACGCGGCGTGCTTTGTGCGCCTGTAACCATCGAGCGTTGTCGCCAGTTGGAACTCGAGCATCAGGTGCAGTCAAACACCAGTATGCTCGGAACGCCGTTCACAGTGACCGTTGACAAACTTGAAGGTTGCACCACTGGCGTTTCATGCCACGACCGCGCCGCTACCATCCGCGCTTTGGCCGACCCCGACAGCCGTCCGGAAACTTTCGGACGCCCGGGCCACATCAATCCGCTCTACGCACAAGACCGCGGTGTGTTGGCGCGTGCCGGACACACCGAAGCCGCTGTCGACTTGGCCCGCATGGCTGGCTTCAATCCTGCCGCCTGTCTCATCGAAATCCTCAATGAAGACGGCACGATGGCCCGTATGCCCCAGTTGCAGAAATTTGCAGCCAAGGAGGGTCTACACATCATCACCATCAAAGACCTCATTGCCTATCGCTTGAAAAACGAATGCCTCGTCGAGAAGGGCGAGGAAGTGGACATGCCGACAGAATATGGTCATTTCCGCCTCATCCCCTTCCGCCAAAAGAGCAACCACTTGGAGCACATCGCCTTGATTAAAGGCGAATGGGAGGCCGACGAACCCGTGTTGGTGCGCGTTCACTCTTCATGCGCCACCGGCGACATCTTCGGCAGCGAGCGTTGCGACTGCGGCGAGCAACTCCATAAGTCGATGGAGATGATCGAGAAGGAAGGTAAGGGCGTGGTGCTCTATCTCAACCAGGAAGGACGCGGCATTGGCCTGATGGCCAAGATTGCTGCCTACAAACTCCAGGAAGAGGGCTACGACACGGTTGACGCCAACGTGCATTTGGGATATGACCCCGACGAGCGCGACTATGGCGTGGGCGCACAAATCCTCGGCTTGCTCGGCGTGAAGAAGATGCGTCTCATCTCAAACAACCCTGTCAAGCGCGTCGGCCTTGAAGCCTATGGCTTGGAAATCGTTGAAAACGTGCCCATCGAAATCAAGCCCAACCGATATAACGAACGCTATCTGCGTACAAAGCAGGAGCGCATGGGACACACATTGCATCTCAAAAAATAAATCAGAAAAAATGGAACAAGAAAGAACAACTGGCCTCTACTCTCAGGCGAGCAGTGTGAGTGCCTTTTCAGCATTGCTGAGCAAGACCTATCTTTGGATGACCCTCGGACTGGCCATGACAGGGCTCACGGCGGCTTACGTTGCCAACAACGTGGCCCTCATGCAGAGCATCTTCACTGGCAGCTCCTTCATGGTGCTCATCATCGCCGAACTGGCTTTAGTGTGGATACTCTCCGCGCGCATCATGAAGATGTCGTTTATGGCAGCCGGACTGATGTTTGCCGCCTATTCCATCCTCAACGGCGCCACGCTCTCCGTGATATTCCTGGCCTATTCGCCGCAGGTCATCGCCACGACCTTCTTCATCACCGCTGGAACCTTCGGCGCCATGAGTCTGGTTGGTTTCCTCATTAAGCGCGACCTCAGTTTCGTTGGACGTTTCGCCATGATGGCGCTCATCGGCATCATCATCGCCTCCATCGTCAACATCTTCGTGGCCAGCAGTGCGCTCTATTGGGGTGTCACATATCTCGGTGTGCTCCTCTTTGCTGGACTGACGGCCTACGACACGCAGAAAATCAAGATGATGCTCATGCAATATGGCGGCGAAGTGAACAACGATACCATGAAGATGGCCTTGATGGGCAGCTTGACGCTCTATCTCGACTTCGTCAATCTCTTCCTCTTCATCCTCCGCATTGTCGGCGGCAACAGAGAATAACCCGAATTTAAAACCCTATGAAGCGGTCTGCGGAACAACCGCGGGCCGCTTCTATAAAACAACAATAAGACAATGAACGAACTTTCCAATCGTTTGAACCGCCTTTCTCCTTCCGCCACGCTGGCTATGTCACAGAAGAGCGGTGAACTCAAGGCACAAGGCATTGACATCATTAACATGAGTGTGGGTGAACCCGACTTCAATACGCCCGACCACATCAAGGCCGCAGCCATCAAGGCTGTTGAGGAAAACTGGTCACGCTATTCTCCCGTTGCTGGATACCCGGCTCTGCGTGAGGCTATCGTGAAGAAACTGAAAAATGAAAACGGATTGGACTATACTGCCGACCAGATCTGCTGCTCCAACGGTGCCAAACAATCTGTTTGCAACACCATCATGGCGTTGGTCAACGACGGCGACGAGGTCATCGTGCCTGCCCCCTATTGGGTGAGCTATCCCGAAATGGTGAAGCTTGCTGGCGGCGAACCGGTCATTGTTGAAGCTGGCATCGAGCAGGATTTCAAAATCACGCCCGCCCAGCTTGAGGCTGCCATCACGCCGAAGACCAAAGCTTTGATTCTCTGCTCTCCGAGCAACCCGACGGGTTCTGTCTATTCCAAAGAAGAACTCCAGGGCCTGGCAGAAGTGTTGGCAAAACACGAGCAGGTCTACGTCGTTGCCGACGAGATTTACGAGCACATCAACTATGTGGGTCGCCATGAAAGCATTGCCCAATTTGAGTCAGTGCGCGACCGCGTTGTGATTGTTAACGGCGTGAGCAAGGCCTATGCCATGACAGGCTGGCGCATCGGTTTCATTGCCGGTCCGCAGTGGATTGTGAAAGGCTGCAACAAACTCCAGGGTCAGTACACGAGCGGTCCTTGCTCCGTTTCCCAGAAAGCAGCCGAAGCAGCCTACACGGGTTCGCAGGCTTGCGTGGAGGAAATGCGTCAGGCCTTTGAGCGCCGTCGCGACCTCATCGTTCGTCTCGCCAAGGAAATCCCGGGCCTCGAAGTCAACGAGCCCCACGGTGCCTTCTATCTCTTCCCCAAGTGCAGCTCTTATTTCGGCAAGCACTTCGGCGACCGCGTCATCAACGACTCTATGGACTTCGCCATGTATCTCCTCGAAGAAGGACACGTTGCCACCGTTGGCGGTGCCGCCTTCGGCTCGCCTGAATGCTTCCGCATGAGCTACGCCACAAGCGACGAAAACATCGTTGAGGCCATGCGCCGCATCAAGGAGGCTTTGGCCAAGTTGCAGTGATTCATCGTGCAGAATTTTCAGGTGGAGGCCATCTGCTTATAAAATACATTTGGCCACCTGCTTGACGTTCTGACAACCAATAAACGGGCAAGCCCAAAAGACAGTAAAAGCTCTTGGGGCTGCCCGTTTTTTATGGGTAGTTCTAAAAATCAGAATAATCAGAATCACCCTTATATCAGAAAGATTTATGACAGACTGGAAAACAGCTCTGAGCGCACTGGCAAGCCAGGCTTCGGAGCCGGAAGAAACAAACAACGAAGCAGGGCCAGCCAATCAGAAAACTGCGAAGGCAGAGCCTGCACGCCGCAAACGCCAGGGCGTGGTCTATTCCACCAACCCCGACTTCTCCTATCAAGAAGCCGAGGCCGAGGAAAACGAGACCTTGCCCAAGCAGCAGCAAAAACTGCGGCTGAGCATGGAGCGAGCTGGAAGAGGCGGCAAGACCGTGACGCTCGTGCGCGGTTTCATCGGCTCGGCCGACGACCTCCAATCGCTCTGCAAACTCTTGAAGCAGAAATGCGGCGTCGGCGGTTCGGCCAAAGATGGCGAAATCATCATCCAGGGCGACCATCGTCAGCGCCTGGTGGAAATCCTCAAGAAGGAGGGGTATTCACAGACGAAATAATTGTTGAATAAGAAACGGCAGGAAATCGGTCACGATAGCGATTTCCTGCCGCTTTTTTGATGAGCGTCCGTTTGCAGTATTCTTTCCTTGTCTTTGAGTAAAGTCATGTTCGTCTATTTTTTAAGTAAGAGTAAAGATATGGATATATGGCGCCACCTCCAAAAGTAAGGAAAAACTGTTTAACGATGAGAGAGTAAAAACGCAATTTAAAAAATCTTAAAGTTCTTAATAAATAATTTGTGTAGTAGGTTGTAATATCGTACCTTTGCCCTTGATATATAAAAACATAGATGAATATGAAACACAACTTATGTAGTAATGCCTTTTTGATTGGGGGACTCTTCCTTATTCCTTTTATTGGTGGGGGGCGTGTAAATGCCCAATCGGCAAGAATTGTTATTAACGCTCCTTCAGGAGTATCGGGAGAGACTTTGCAACAGGAAAACTTGCGTACACTTACGGTCCACGTTTCTGGAAACAGTGTCATCGAAAGTAATGACAGGTACATTAAGCGCGGAGTGTCCTTCTCGCAGAGTTTGAACGATGTTTATTCAGGCGTAAAAACGAAAGCCATTACGCTGAATTTTCGGAGCGATATGGGGGCTTGGGTATCTCCCATGATTAGTCTGCGAACTCTTAAAACAGAGCTTGGTTTGAGAAATTATGAGGTGAGCTATCGTTTTTACGATCCACATTTCATTCTTCCCAAGACTGGTAAGCTCTCTTTTGATGCAGAAAACACAACGAGTGTGCAAAATGTTATCATTGATCAGTTGGAGAATTGCAAACGCGTGACGTTCAATCCAGTGATTGACAGAGACGGGAAGACAACGAGAGCCACGTTGGCCCCCGACTTGAAAACGGGTGTGTTTGGCGCTGAGTGGAATGTGAATACGGTGGAATTTCAAGATGAGGCTTTCTCCGTTTATGCTGCTCCTGGCGAAAAAGTGCGCTATGTCATCTCCCCCAACAACCACGAGTATGCCTTGCATGCCGATTCGATTGTGGTTGGAGATGCCGATATGGTAATCGATACAGACTATCGGAATGCCGTGAAGTGTCGTCTCTATATCAATGATTCTAAAGGAAATCCATGCTGCGTGGTGAATGCACAAGGCGTCTCGTCCACATTCTATCAAAAACATCCGTTGGCTCCAGCCTATGGTTACGGCAGTTTTTATGGACGGCTGTGCGGGTTGCAAAAGAATGTTGATAACAGGACGATAGCTATTTATGCTCTACCGGGTACGCAATATTTCCAGCTGTATGACCCTGTGGTAGAAACCTGCGATGAGGATTTTATGACTCCTTATAATGCTTCCAATAAACATGTGATAAAGAGTGTCACGGTGACAAACGATGCTGCAGAGCAAGATGTGGTGCTTGGTGTCAGTCAGCCATTGAGAGACCATATCGTTTTGCATGGAGCAGCTAAATACGCCGACAAACTGACCGTTGTTTACGAGAGAACGTCTGTTTCTGACTTTGATCCAAAACCCACGAATGACCCGACTTACTTTAGAATGCTTGAAAAGGAAATCGTTGGTGATGATGTTTCGATGACCACCTTGGTGAACACGGCGGCGTCGATGTATTATAATCCTAAATGTCTCTTAAGTTTCAAAAATCAGAATGACACCATCCGTGAATTTATGAGTGCAGAATTCTTAGATTTCTCATACCCCAAGCCTGCAAACAGAAACTTGACTGAAAAAGATTTTAAAGTGGGGTTAGCTGGTGACCCTCAGCCTTTAGATTTCAAAAAAATATATCCAGTTCGTTTTGTGGCTCCGTGCGTTTATTTTGCAGATGGAAACATGATTTTTATGGGGGTCGAAGGCGCAAACTTATATAATAGTAAGGAACACACCCATCATGACGGATGCGTCAAGCCTATAGGAGCATCGAGAGATCCGTTGCCGAACGACACGATTACTTATCTCTTGCCAGAAGGTTCTTATTTTTACTATTCTGGGAAAACGCGTAATGAATATTTAAGTGAAAACGATTCAGTGTCTTCCTTTTTCGTAGGAAATTCAGACAATCATGTTTTCCGCATCAAATCGGCCCAGGATTTCTCCTTCGTACGTCTAAAAGACGCGGAACTCGCTTGCGACACCGTGTTTTACCGTGGGGAGACGGAATTATACTATAATCGAAAACAATATAAAAAAGAAGAGACGGCAGCTGGAACAAAATACAATATGTATCTTGTTAATCGCACATTCCCTGTGAAGCCAGGGTATAATGAATTTACCCTCAAGTTTCATGAAATAGTCGTGGAAAGCGACAGTGTCGGTTGCTATCGTTGGCTTCAGTCTTGGAATAAGGAATGGGGCGATTATAGCGAAGGATTTATTGTGCGACCCCCAAGTGAATATGCCGATTATAAAAAGGGACATATTTATCTTGAAGAACACTCTGAAGCTGATTTGATTGTTGGAAGGTCTGAATATTCCAGTGATGCAGGTTTTTACCGCTATCCTTTATCGGAAATATCCAAAGACACCACGATTTCTATTGGATTCAGTGGTGCGTATAGGGTTCGATTCTTCTATAAGGACAAGTTATTGTCTAATTATCGTGACGAATTAGAAGAAGGAAATCTTGAGTTGATTGATTTAACGAGAAATGCTCACGTCTTAACTGGATATTCAAAGTTGCTATATAGAGGCTATATTAAGTTGCTTCCAGGAAAATATCGCTTTAGAGCAGTAAATGCTAACGGTGCTAACAACGATATTTCGTTCGACGTTGTATTTACAATAGACCATTCTTGTTCGATTAGACTTGAACAACAAGAAACGTCCATAGGGGAGGTGACAATGGGAGATAAAGAAAATCTGTCAGAAAAAGCCTTCTATACGATTGACGGACGACGTATCACTCGGCCACAGCGTGGCTTAAATTTAATTCGTATGAGTGATGGTAGTTTGCGCAAGGTCTTCATAAAATAACGTAGGCATTCCATATTGTGAAAATGAGGAAGCGTCTTTATCATTAAGATGCTTCCTCATTTTTTATGTGGTTGAAAGGTAAGTCAAACAGGCAATGCCCCTGAAAGGTAGGGCGTTCAAAATTCAGAAAAATCTCTGCGCGGTTTTTGGGGGGCAAATAGTATGGCGGTGCGGCGCTACAACAAAAGGCGCTGCGCGAACATTCGGCGAATGTCTGAGGCGAAGCACTGTAGCTCACTTTGCTCGCAAAGTGAGGGGGACGAATAT
>ERZ773112.959-NODE-959-length-17897-cov-13.093655_pt1 | contig 17897 bp, 16 predicted proteins | sample MGYA00580566_ERZ773112 | MGnify/ENA primary metagenome ERZ773112 (study PRJEB29015, sample SAMEA2737842) | human gut metagenome | biome: human gut; feature: human-associated habitat; material: faeces | place: China | collected 2012 ... | reverse complement strand
TATCTATTTCTTGGGAATTTAGCCCATTTTATAACATCACCGCCGGCGACTTCTTCAGCGGTTTCACTGTCAGGTCGCTGATGCTGAATGTTGCGTTCTTGCATGATTCGAGAAACTCCATTGCCGCCTCTTTGCTTGGCAGACGCTTGTTGAGCTCAGCGCGAATAGGCTGCGCCGCATTGTCGGTGTGGAGCAAAGCCACCACACGGTAGTATTCCTCAGCCTTGAAATTCTTGATTTCCTTCTCGCGTTCCACAATTAGTCTTACCGCCACGCTCTGCACGCGTCCGGCGGAGAGAGCCGGTTTGATTTTTTTCCAAAGCACAGGCGACAGTTCGAAGCCCACGATGCGGTCGAGCACACGGCGCGCCTGCTGGGCGTTCACACGGTCGATGTCGATGCCGCGCGGCGTCTCGATGGCGTGAAGGATTGCGCTTTTGGTGATTTCGTGAAATACGATGCGTTTTGTCTTTTCCGGCGTCAGACCGAGCACCTCGTACAGGTGCCAAGCGATGGCTTCTCCCTCGCGGTCCTCATCGGAAGCGAGCCAGACCGTGTCTGCCTTTTTCGCTTCAGCCTTCAACTGCTTCACAAGTTCCTTCTTGTCGGCAGGGATTTCATATATGGGTTTGTAGTCGTGCTCCACGTCGATGCTGAAATCCTTCTTTTGAAGGTCGCGGATGTGGCCATAACTTGACATTACTTTGTAGTCGTCTCCCAGAAACTTTTCGATTGTCTTAGCCTTTGCAGGTGACTCGACAATTACTAAATTTTTCGGCATATCAATAATTCTCTCTTGTTTTTGCGCCGCAAAATTAGACAAAAAAAACCACAATGCAACTGATTTCACACCTAAATATATGAAAAAGGGGTCGCCGTATGGTTTCGGCAACCCCTTTTAGATGGTGTTTATGCGTAGTTTATTATGCAAATTTCGAGAAGTCGGTCTTCTGCATGTCGCCCGAAGCGTTAAACTCTTCGTGGAATGCGAAGCAGCACTTCAAGTTCTGAGGAGTTTGACCTTTTATGCCCATTTCAAGATATTCATTCAATAATGGACGATAATCCGGATGAACGCAATTGTCGATGATGCAATGTGCACGTTCAATTGGAGATTTTCCTCTCAAGTCAGCTACGCCATATTCAGTAATGATAATCTTAACTGAATGTTCGCTATCAAATAGAGGGAGTCTGACAGAAATCATAAGCCTTAACCCTGAAATGGCAATTCCGCCATCACCACCCTCCATCATAAGAAAAACAGATTGGAGCATTCTCCGGAACAAAAACGATTGGATTCTCCATAATTTTGAGCGACATTTCAGCAACATCGCCAACCGCCACTCTTTCCCGTTCAACACAGATTGCCTTCTTGAATATCAAACCTCACCTCTTACCAAGTCCCCGCCCGACCAATCTTCTCAAAACGCGAGCCAGCAAGTTATCAGTACAAATAAAAAAAGGACACTTGATTGCTCAAATGTCCTTTTTTGAGGTACCCAGCAGATTCGAACTGCTGTACACGGTTTTGCAGACCGCTACCTAGCCACTCGGTCAGGGTACCGTTGTTTCTTGTTTGCAAGTGCAAAGTTAAAACTTTATTTTCACTCCACCAAACTTTTCGGCAAAAAATATCTCTTTTTATCAAAAATATGGCAGACACATATAGTAAAGAACCACTATTTCAGCTATTTATAGAAGACAACTAATCAGAGGGTGACAAAATTCAAATGCAGAGGTATCAGAGGAAACACACAAGAGCACGACCTGCACTTGACTTTCCACGCAGTTTGAAACCGTCGTCTTTCTCACATTCACGGCATACGCCCACTAACTCCACACCATATTCCCTCACAAAGCCCTGCTAAAAGCAATTTATGCCTTACTCCACACTTCACAAAATTGGTCAAATTATTTTTTACCATTACTTATTTCTTCAGCATTACTAATTTGATTAATTTTGCATACCATTTCACATTCGCAACCTGCCTGTCTCTCACATTCATTGGAAATACATACCGCCAAATGGACAAGCAACGAAATATGCGATTCAAGACTTGAATAACAACCATGATTAAATTTATATGTTTTGGAAGCGGCAGCAGCGGAAACTGCTATTACATAAACGCCGACGGATATGGGCTTCTCATTGACGAGGGCATCGGCATACGGAAATTCAAGAAGTATTTCCGCGACTACGGCCTCTCGTTCGGAGACATAAAGGGAATCCTTGTCACACACGACCATGCCGACCATGTGCGTGCCGTTGGAGCGGTTTCTATTGAATTTCATCTGCCTGTTTATGCCCTGGCAGACGTGTATATGGGCATGAACCGTAACCGCTTCGTACGCAAGAAAGTACCCGCCCCTCTCGCCAACACCATCGTTGCGGGAGAAACTTTTGATTTAGGACCGTTTGAAATCACCCCGTTTCAGGTTCCACACGATAGTGCAGACAACTGTGGATATTTCATCAGCGTCAACAACACCACCTTTTGCTTGATGACAGACGTTGGACACGTGACGGAAACAATGCGACACCACCTCTCTAACGCGAAATACATCGTGGTGGAATCAAACTACGACGCATATATGCTTGAAAACGGACGCTACCCGCGCCACCTGAAAGACCGCATACGGAACGGCACTGGACACATGGACAATGCTGACACGGCCAAACTATTGTCGGAATGCCTGTCGGCTGACGCACGACACATCTGGCTATGCCATCTCAGCGAAGAAAACAATCGGCCAGACTTGGCCCTACAGACGGTTTCTGAAGCGCTGAAACAAGCTGGACGCTTGTCTGAAGACGACCCTCTGACGCTTGAAGCGCTACAACGCACCCACCCCTCTAAATTATATGAATTAAAGTAGCGCTTCCACCCAGACAGCCAAGTGAATGTGGCTTCAATGCTGGATTGCTGTTTTTCGTAACGGCATACTTTTGCAAGAAAACCGAAACGGCCTCGCCGCCATCTTCTCCCTCATCGGAGAAATGACAGCGAGACCGTTTCGGTTTTCTGTGCACTCGATGTTCAGAACGGCAAGCCAACCGCAAAATGGAATGTGAAATCTCGCGAGAACACGGGATGTATGACAGGGTAATGCCCCTTCCCGCTTTCAACTGTTGGATTGATGGCTTTCATGCCGCCGTCCAAACGCAGCACGAAATAGTCCAGATTGAAACGCAAGCCCAAACCATAGGACACTGCTATCTGCTTGTAAAAACGGTCGAAACGAAACTGTCCGCCAGGCTGATCTGCATAGTTCTTTGTGTTCCAAATGTTTCCTGCATCGATAAAAGCGGCGCCATGAAATTTCCAAAACAAATGCGTTCGGTATTCCACGCTCAAATCGAGCTTGAGATTTCCGGTCTGGTTGATGAAATCAATTTTCCCATCGTTTCCTTTGTAGCTGCCTGGACCAAGTTCTCTGACGCCCCAACCACGCACACTGTTTGCACCTCCCGAGAAATAACGCTTTTCATACGGCAAGATACTTGAGTTTCCGTAAGGCAGGGCAACGCCGAAGCCGGCATGCAGGGCCATGGAGTTTCGCTCATCAATCACAAAACTTTTGGCATAATCGAAGTCCACTTTTGCATATTGCGAATAGGCAATGTTCATCAAACTATATTGCCCGCTGGACACCCGCTGCGCTCCCAAAAGCTTTGACATGCCATATAGCAAATTTCCCGCAGATTCCACGTTGAAACGTATCTGATACCCATTCGTGTGATACAGACCCATAGCCGTTGAGGTGTTCAGGGAGTTGTAGGTGAAGCTATACCCCATTCTCATGATGAAGAGATTCTCATAACTATAACGCAACACGGCGTAGTGTGGGTCGTCTCCCTCCAGATATTCCTTTCGGAAGGTATCTGAAATCCAAGGCATGAAAACGTAATTGAGACTCACCAAATCCAGACGATGGCGCCAACGAGGGGAGAATGTGGGCGACCAACGGTATGTCCAACCGCCTGTCAGCACACGGCGATGAAACTCCGGACGATTTTGGGAATCATACATCACATTCAGTTCTGAACTGGCTTTCAATCCCTGCCTGTGTTTTTCAGAAATGCCAGGAAAGAGAAATGCAGGAAACCGCAAGGCGGCCTCTGCACTATATTCCAGGTAATTCTGATTGTTGTATCCTTCCAAACCAGTAATGGCCTCGTATGCGCCACGCAATTTCAACGACAGGCTTTCTGCACCGCGGAATATGTTTTTGTTGGAATAAGTGAGCACCAAAGCCGCACCTAAATTCCCCGATGTGTTTGTTCCCTCGACTTCGGCGCTGACACTGTTGGGCATGTTGAGATTGACATTAACATCGCAATCAAGCAGCGCACTATCGGTGGGAACTTCCCGAAAGCGCACGGCTGAATAGCCCACTGAAGGAAGACTATTAATGCTGCTGTAGGTGTTGCGCAAATCTGTGGCACGATACAGGCTGTCGGGACGAATATACATGTGACTGTCGTACACACGGCGATACATCTTCAAGCCATCGCCATAATAGATGTCTAATCCGTGGTATGGCGAAACACCTTTCTCCTCGCCTTGCGCCACGTCTTCATATATATTCACCTTGCGTATCTTGAATTTTTGATAGACGCGCGTGGAATCCATGCCATTGGGCATTTTAACGCGCAGCGTCAGATTGACACTATAATCATCGGCTGCCGTGTCGGCCCTGAAGGAAACAAATTCTTTGTGAAGGTGATAATATCCTTGGTCTCGCAGAAGGTTCACCAAACGGGAACGCTCGTCATTGAGCAGAGAGGCATCGAGCGGCATACCACGGTAGAGTTTTGAAGAGGAGATGGTTTTCATCACCGCCTGTTCCACCTCCGCATCGTCAAACTCATAATGGATGTCACCGACATAAGTGCGCAATCCCGGATGGATTTTATAACGCAAATTCACACGCCTTCCACGCACCAAGGAGGTGTCGGCCTCTACGCTGGCGTGCAAAAAACCGTGGTTGTTCAACGCCGCTTTCAATGCCGAAAGCGACTCTTTGGTTTCTGCCTCGTTATATATCACTGGGGCCTCACCAATTCTCCGTATGAAACGATTGAAACGGCGCAAACTGTCTTTCCCTTGCATGCAATAGACGCCAAGGGGAACTTTCATCAGGCTGAACCAACGCGAATTTGGCTCCTGACGAACGTATGCGCGATATGAACCGGGCGAAATCTGCTTGCTGTCGCTCTGCATTTTCACGGAAGACAGCATCGCTTCATCGTCTGGCACAAAACGCAACGCAGAACACCCCGCAAGCAGCAGGACGCTGGCAAACAGGCAGAAGCACAGCAACATGCTTCGGGCCGTTTCACGGTTTCTCTTAATTTTGACCATAAATCATATTGATTTGACTACAGAAGTAAAGAGGGCACACACGATAGAAGAACAGCCGAACAGCATCATTTGGAAGCCTCGGATGCCTCCCAGGCCTCCCATTCCTTCATGGCATCCTGCCAAGAGGTTTCTTCGCCTGCCTCAACAGCCATCTCGGCCCGCTTGGCTTCATCTCTCGCTTTGTCTCTCGCCCGCTTTTCCTTCATGGCTGCAATGGTGGTATCGTCCAAAATCACGATGGCACCGCGCTCAACTGCCCTCAAAAGGTCGTCTTCACCAAAAGCCTTTCCCGGCTCATTGAAATCCGCGATATTGAACTCATAATCCACACGCAACTGGTGGCGAATTTGTTTTTGTCCGAAGCGATTGGCCGCATTTTTCAGACGGAGCAACTTACCGATTTCCTTTATTTCCTTTTTGGAATATTTGTTTCTTCCCATAAACAGGCATTCAACTTTTAACGATTATTTCCACAACAACTAAGGGCGCATACTGTTCATAGTATGCACCCTTAACTTATTAAGTAGGTGTTCAAAATTAGTTTATACTATCCATGTAGGGATAAACCAGTTTAAACTAATTCTGAACACCTACTTATACCTCAGATTTTTACTTCGCAAAACTTACAGAGCGGGTCTCACGGATCACCGTAATCTTCACCTGGCCCGGATAAGTCATCTCGTCCTGAATGCGCTTGGCGATTTCGCTGCTCAAGCTCTCAGTCTGCTTGTCGTCAATCTTGTCGGCACCAACAATCACTCTCAACTCGCGACCTGCCTGGATGGCATACGTTTTCGTAACGCCAGGATAGCTCATTGCGATGTTTTCAAGATCGTTCAAACGCTTGATGTAAGCTTCAACGATTTCACGACGTGCACCCGGACGAGCACCACTGATGGCGTCGCACACCTGAACGATTGGCGCTAAGAGCGTCGTCATTTCCATTTCATCATGGTGGGCACCTATTGCATTGCAAATTTCAGGTTTTTCCTTGTATTTTTCAGCCAACTTGGCACCATAGAGTGCGTGTGGCAATTCGCTCTCTTCATCGGGCACCTTACCGATGTCGTGCAAGAGACCTGCACGCTTGGCTTTCTTCGGATTCAATCCCAATTCGGCAGCCATCACGGCACAAAGATTGGCCGTTTCACGCGCATGCTGCAAAAGATTCTGACCATAAGAAGAACGGTATTTCATCTTACCGATGATGCGGATGAGCTCAGGATGCAAACCGTGAATGCCCAAGTCAATGGCCGTTCGCTTACCGGTCTCGATCACTTCTTCCTCGATCTGCTTCTTCACCTTTGCAACGACTTCTTCAATGCGAGCAGGGTGAATGCGGCCGTCTGAAATCAACTGATGGAGCGCCAAACGGCAGATTTCACGACGCACAGGATCGAAAGCGGAAATCACAATGGCTTCCGGCGTGTCGTCAACCACAATTTCAACGCCTGTGGCTGCTTCCAAAGCACGGATATTACGTCCTTCACGACCAATGATGCGGCCTTTAACCTCGTCGTTGTCGATATGGAACACTGTCACGCTGTTTTCAATGGCGGTTTCCGTTGCAACACGCTGGATGGTCTGAATCACGATGCGCTTGGCTTCCTTATTGGCCGTCATTTTAGCATCGTCCATGATTTCGTTGATATACGACTGGGCATTGGTGCGGGCTTCATCCTTCAAAGAATCCACCAAACGCTTCTTGGCTTCCTCTGCCGACAAACCGCTGAGTTCTTCCAGTTTCTCGCGCTCTTTGAGTTGCATCTTCTCCAACTCCTCTTCCTTGGTTTTCAAGAGCTGGGCATGAGCATTGAGCTTGTTCTGCGTGTTGTCGAGTTCAACTTTGCGTTTTCCCAAGTCTTCCTGCTTCTGCGAAAGACTCATTTCGCGCTGCTTGAGTTTGTTTTCAACCTGAAGAATCTTTTGGTTTCTCTGCTGTACTTCCTTTTCAAGCTCAGCTTTCTTGTTCAAGAATTTCTCCTTGACCTCCAACAACTTCTTCTCTTTGATGACATCGGCTTCTTTTGCTGCCTCATCCAGCACACGTTTATACTTGCTTTTGAGGACATATTTTAAGGCACCGAATTCAATGGCACCAGCTATAATCAGCGCCACAACAATCCATACATATTCCATTACGTTAATTTATATTCGGGCATTTCCCAATACGGCCGCCGCGAGAAAAACTTTTCCGTTTCCCTCCCATCCTACTTTTTTCATGAGAGGCTTTAGCCGGCCAATTTCTGGAACGCCTCATTTAGAAATTGGTTACTGTTTGTTTTGAGCACCGCCATCCGCTGCCTCCTGGCCACTTCCTGCGGTTTCACATCCAAGCGCGTCTTCAATCTCACGCGTCAGCGCCGACACAGCCTCGTCATAAGGTTTGGTGTCGTTGTTGCTTTGAGCCTGAAGAGCTTCTACGGCAAAATCAAGCAATGTGATTGAAACACAGCTTTCATAGCTCAGATTCGGATAACTCTCCTGATAGCGCCCAAGACGTTCGTTGATATTCTTGGCAGCCTTGCGGAAAATCTCCTCCTTGTCACGACGAATGGTGATTGGATGCATCTGCTTTCCAATCATCAATTGGATGCTCAGTTTGTCGTTGACGGACGACACTTTATCTGCCATAATTACTTGGATTTTAAAGATTAGAACAACCGGAAACTTCCTGACACCGACAAACTTCCTTATAAATATGAAAGCTTTGCCACTCGTCGAGATTAAACATTCAACAAGGCGATGCACTTGTCAACTTCCTTGACCAGGCCGTTGAGACGCTTTCGCACATCCCGCACATCTTCGCCAGAGATTTCAAGCACCTTTGCCGTCTTAAGCGTGTCGTACTGCTTCTTCAAGGCTACATTTTCAGCTTGCAATTTGGACATACTTTCCACCTGAAGCGCCATTTTTTCAAGCAGTTCTTGATTTTTAGCTTCCAGGTCTTTGTATGACAAGATGAGTTGCCTCACTCTTGTTTCCAATATGCGCAGGTTGTTTTCTTCCTCTTTTGTCATGTAGTCTCTTGCTGTTGACAGGTGTCTTTCCCTGTGGGCAAATCAAATGCGCTGTCAATGTTTTCGTTTCCTGTTTGATTTCTGCATGCACCGCTTGAAACAAGAGCACGCTGACGATGAGATTGCGTCTCCGTTCAACGAATCTGAAAGTATCAGCAGTGCAGCAACAGGCATCGTTGGGTTATTTCTTGGCGTCTTTTTCCTCAACATCCTTTGGTTTCGGCTCTTTCTTAGCCAAGATAACGATGTTATAGACATATTCCGCCATCCATTCGCCGCTGTATCCAAGCTTCTGCTGATACTGGCGAACACTCATACAGGCCTTTCGCACATCGTCTTTTTTCCAGTTGTCTTTCGTCAAGACATCGTTCACGGTTTTCTGCGTCATGGTACGCAACGCGTTTTTCATGAAGCCAGGCACGCGGAACTTCCATTTCATCAAGTTTCCCATAACCATCATAAGCTCCTGAGAGAATCCCTGGAAAGCAAAGAAATAAGGCTGCACGCTATTCAGGTTCTTGCAGTTGCGCTTGATGCTCATATCAATTTCCTTGAAAAAATTGTCGGAGATGCCATAGATTTCAGAGAGGAGTTTCTTGCAGCGGTTTTTCTCACCCAACCCCAACTTGTTGTTCACCGTTGGCACATGCAACGTCTGTTTAAACAAACGAAGGTCGGGCAAAGCCGCCAAGTTGTTGATACCCAAATTGGCCGCCATAACCGCCTGGTAGTAGACACGGATAAGGGTCATGAAATCTTCCATGCCGCCGACGCGCCAACCTTGTTCGGCTACAGATTTTTTGCCAAATATGTTTAATATTCCCATACTATTTGCGCTATATCAAAAAAAAGATTTATACTATTGTTTCTTGTGATACCAGAGAAGTCTGCCAGATTCCTTTCAGGCTTTACCAAGTGCCAAAATCAGCCCGACTCCTTTTTGTTCAATTTGCAAAGTTACATTTTTTTTTGAAAGTAGCAACTTATAGCTTAACTTTTTGAACCAGACGTTGCAATTGAGTTTTACCAGGCAGGCGTTCTGAATTTTTTGGCGCGAGGAGTTGAATGCTATCTAAAGCCACATGGCGTGAGAAACTCATGAAGCACAGACGAGCAAACACCCCATACAACCCCACCCCAACTTATAACAATGGCGGAAGAGTCAGCATGAGCGCCTTTGAAAATAATACAACGCCAGCCTGCTCTTCCGCCATTACACTATTGGGGCATGCCGATTAATGAAACATGCCGATTACAGAAACGTTTCCTTGTTCCTAAGATTCTCAGACAAGTAGGTGGTCAAAAATATTTTTATATTTGAAATATCCTTGGCATATATGACCTACTTACGTTCAGCATCAACAACCAGAACCGTCAAGACTACATGATTCCGCCTCTGCCGCATGTTGCGCCATCAATCCGGCTTCCTCCGGCACAAGCGTCACGCGCCCGTCTTCGAGCACGAAACAAGGGATTCCTATGTATCCTTCGCGTTTGGCTTCGTCAAAAACCGAACTGGTATCTCTCAAACGAAGAAATTCCTTCAGGTTTCTGACGTGCTGCCCGATTTCAATGATTTGATAGGACGGATTATTCTCCACCTGCCGTTTGATGTCAATGCAGTCCGGGCATGTGTCCATGCTGTATATTTTTATCATGAGTGTCTATTGTCTTTAGAAATTAAACGTATGCCTGGAAAGGACAGGGCTATTTGGAAATGGCTTTTTGACGCTCGAGGCCACAAGCCATCAGCGACGCACGAAGTCATGGCGGCGTCCAAAATGCCGCATTTTCTCAGTCAGCGTATAGAATGGCTGGGCCAAGAGCCGCCCCCACAAGCCTAACCAGCAGAAACGACGTTCTCCCAAACTATCGGTACACCGACGCAAAAACCATCCCGGCAACACGACATCTAATATCATCAGCAAAAAAACTGACGCGTCATACGGAATGTCATCCGTTGCATATTTTTGAGTTTCCACCAGAACTTCTACACGCAAAAGCAGGTAGGCCATCAAGGCCAACAAGAAGAGCCACGTCATCCATGTGGCTGCGCTCTCACGATAACGGAATAAACGTCCTCGCCACGACAAACGGCGAAGTGCCTCACGGTGTGCCGCCTGTTGTGCCACCAAAAGGGGACGCGACGGCAGATGCTGCATAATGGTGGCTTCTGGTCGTACTTCTACCAAGGTGCGGGATTTGCACGAAAGAGCATCCACGAGCAAATCGTCTTCGCCACAAGAGACATTGAGGCTATCGGCGTAACCTTTATTGGCCATGAACCAGCTTTTGCGCACTGCCATATTAGAGACATCTCCGCCAAAAGCTTTTCCTACAGGCGTTGCAAATTGGCGACTCCACATACGATGTGTTCCAAACGCAGCCCTATAACGCAGCAACTGGCGACGCAACCGATTGAAGATGGCACTGCGAGACATCTGCGTGCCATCATCGACATAATTGGCATATCCCAAAACGAAATCAGATTCATCCGAGAAACGGGAAGCCATCAATCTGAGCCAAGAGACATCTGCTGGCTGACAATCGGCCTCGGTCAAAACCACCCAAGGTGCCCTGGCAGCCCTTACGCCAAGCGTGATGGCCAATTTTCTCCGATCGAGGTAACGGGAAGAGGCTGGAACAAAGGTGTATCGCAGATTGGAATGCTCCGAAGAAAGATGATTGATCAACGCACGGGTCTCGTCGGTTGAAGCCTCATCCACAATAATGATTTCAAACGCCGACAAATCCTGATTCAAAAACGCTGGCAGATTTTCCCGTAACGTGTCTGCCTGATTGCAACACGGAATAACCACACTCGCACGCGGCAAAGGGCGGGCAAATGCCGAAATCCCCTCCTGCGCATCCATTGCCGGCGCAGGAACATCCTGAATGTTTTCTCCCCTACGCAACCGGCGATTTATCTTCCACGGAAGCAGATAATCCCGCCAGCGCCACCGCCAGGCAAGCAGCAGGCTCAACGCCATAGCGCCGACAAGCCAAGGTTGCAGACCTAAAATAGGCTGCAGACCTAAAATAGATTCATTTAATATGCTCGTAAACATTTCACTTAAACCTCCATTTATCTGCGGCGACGAAACTCAGAACAAGTAACCGCCGTTGCTATTGCCACATTAAGACTTTCCACTGTCGGCCGGCCCTCAGGAAAATTCGGAATAGTGATTCGCCGCGAAACATGTTGCTCAACGGCCTGAGAGATTCCCTTTCCCTCATTGCCCATGACGATGATGCCATGAGAAGTCAGTGTGGATTCATACAAATTATCGCCGTCCATAAACGTGCCATAAACTGGCATCTGTCCCTTATTCTCCTCCAACCACTGCGGCAGGTCGACATAAAAGACATTCACACGCGCCAAGGCCCCCATTGTTGCCTGCACAACCTTAGGAGAAAAAGCGTCGGCCGTTTCACGCGAGCATACGACATTCGTAATACCAAACCAATCGGCCAAACGAATAATGGTGCCTACATTCCCAGGGTCTTGCACACCGTCGAGCGCCAACACCAAATCGTCAGGATTCATTTCAAACACCACTTTCCGGTCTGGCTTTTCAAACACGGCCAACGCCTCATGCGCTGTTGTCAGGGCCGACGCCTGAGAAAGTTCCCTTGACGTAACGACATCAATTTCTTCAGCGGTCACTTCTGGATGCTTGTCAAGATATTCCTGCGTGGCAACAAGAAGACGCATACGGAAAGCGCCGGAGAGTTCCCCTATCACTTTTGCTCCTTCAGCCAGAAAAGCCCGCTCCGCATCCCGGTATTTCTTCTGCGTAAGCGAACGCACGAACTTGAGTTTGTTTTTACTCCACATTTTTGAATACTTTTGGCATGTTCCAAAAAACCGCCTATACCCATTCCCGACAGGAAAACGATACAGACGGTTTGTTGTAATGTATATATTCTAAAATATTAGTCCTTGATGATTCCGAGTTCAACAAACACCTTGCGGAGAGAGTCAACGGCGCGGTCAACCTGCTCATGCGTATGGGTTGCCATCAATGCAACGCGAACCAAAGTATCTTGGGGCGCACATGCTGGCGGAATAACCGGATTAATGAAAACGCCTTCCTCAAAAGCACGTGCCGTGGCAACGAAGGTCTTCTCCGTGTCGCGAACGTAAAGCGGGATAATCGGAGATTCCGTTTCGCCGATTTCAAAACCAGCCTCGCGGAAGCGCTTCAACGCATAGCGCGTCACATCCCAAAGAGCCTCAATGCGCTGCGGTTCTTCCTGGATGATATGCAATGCTTCGAGCGCGGCAGCAGTGGCAGCCGGCGTATTGGATGCACTGAAGATATAAGTACGTGCGTTATGGCGCAACCAATTAATGATGGTTTCGTCGGCAGCGATAAAACCGCCGATTGAAGCCAACGACTTGCTGAAAGTACCCATAATCAAGTCAACCTCGTCAGTCAGACCGAAATGATCACACACGCCTCGTCCCTGACGACCAAACACACCAATTCCATGTGCTTCGTCGACCATGATGGTTGCATTGTATTTATGCTTCAAGCGCACGATTTCCGGCAAGTTTGCCAAGTCGCCCTCCATTGAGAAAACGCCATCAACCACAATGAGCTTAACGGCTTCTGGAGCGCACTTCTGAAGCTGACGTTCAAGGTCAGCCATATCGTTGTGCTTGTATTTCAAATTGGTTGAGAAAGACAAACGGCGGCCGTCAACAATTGAGGCATGGTCGCGGTCGTCACAAATGATGTAGTCTTCGCGCCCCGTGAGGCAAGCGATCACACCAGAGTTTACAGTAAAACCTGTTGAGAAGCAGAGAGAATCCTCCTTGCCAACAAACTGAGCCAACTCTTTCTCCAATTTAACATGGAGGTCAAGTGTACCATTAAGGAAACGCGAACCGGCACAGCCTGCACCGTATTTGCGAAGCGCCTTGACACCGGCCTCAATGACACGTTCATCACCAGGCAGACCAGTATAGGCATTTGAACCGAACATCAACACCTTGTGTCCGCCCATGTCTACTTCAGTGCCCTGCTTTCCGTCGATTTCACGAAAATAGGGATAAACGCCTTTTGCCATATACTGCTGTGGCAAAGTGTACTTAGATAATCTTTCCTGTAAAATACCCATGGATTAATTTGTCAGAACGGAGAGAGCAACGTCGCGATAAACGTGGAGACCATCTGCCTCCCTCCTTGGTTATAAACATCCCCCTGCCCGAGAATGCCGAATATCTATAGACTTCCACTCCTTATTATTATATACCAATTATATATAAGGAGTCATCCGCCCCAATAAAAGCAATTTCCAGCACGGGATGCCAACGTTTTTAAATTATATTACTTCATGCAATAGCCAGAGCTTTTCTTCCCTTCGCAGCATAGCTTTTACAACTACCACTAACGCCTGAAGGTTTTTGACAATCAACAAGCTCCGTAAAACTTGGCAAAGATACACATTTTTGCATTAATGCAGGCTTTTTATCTTCAAAAAATGCGCCCAGACGATTTATCACAAGGGATTTTATGGTCGGAGCGAAAGAAAAACTTAACTTTGTGCCTTGGAGTTCTGAATTTACAATCAAGCTCCTGCATGGCTCTGCCTCCTTGAAAAAACAAAAAGGTTTCACATCTCTTATTCTTATCTATGAAGAAGGAAGTCCTCTTTATCATCAATCCCATATCGGGCACACGACACAAACAGTCAATACCGGAAGAGATTGAACGATGGCTCGACCACACACTTTTTGACCACGAAATAAAATTCACCACACACGCCGGGCATGCTTCGGAACTAACCAAGGAAGCTGCAGAGAACGGGGTGGACATCGTTGTGGCCGTTGGCGGCGACGGCACCGTCAACGAAGTGGCACGCTCTCTGGTGCATACGTCCACCGCTTTGGGCATCATCCCCTGCGGTTCTGGAAACGGTCTGGCCAGACATCTGCAAATCTCCCAAACGCCGCGAGGAGCGATTGAAATTCTAAATCAAAACGTGATACACTGCCTTGACTACGGAAAAATCAACGGCAAACCGTTTTTCTGCACTTGCGGTATGGGCTTTGACGCATTTGTCAGCAAGAAATTTGCCGACAGTGGCAAACGCGGCCTGCTGCAATATGCCAAAAACACCATCGGAGTGGGACTGACCTACCAGTCGGAACACTATATCTTGGAATATAACGGCCAAAAGGAGGAACTTGACGCCTTTTTGATTGCGTGCGCCAACGCTTCACAATACGGCAACAATGCCTATATCGCGCCAACGGCTTCCATGAAAGACGGACTGATGGACGTGATTGTCATGAAACCGTTCCCTACAATAGAAGGGGCCTACGTTCTGCTACAGATGTTCACCAAGACATTACTAAACAACAACCACGTGCAACTTTCCCAAACCAAGAAGCTCCATGTCAAGCGCACGCAACCTGGCGCAGTACACATCGACGGCGACCCCGTCATGATGGGCTGCGACATTGACGTGGAATTGGTGCCGCACAGTTTTAATGTCGTTGTCAACCCGAAAGCACACGACAAGAAAAAGAATTACATCCAGGAGATGGGTGAACGCTTGGAAGAACTGTTCACCATCGGTGCCAACGGCAAAGAGGAAACCGAGGATTCTCCTGAACGACAGGGCAACGAAAACAGAAACGACCAATTCAATCTGCAACGCTTCGTCGCGGCGCAAGAACAAACTTACAACCGAGCGCTTGAAGAGATTCGCAACGGGCACAAGAGAACCCACTGGATGTGGTTTATCTTCCCGCAAATTGCTGGCCTCGGCCATAGCAGCATGGCACAAAAATACGCCATTTCCTGCCGTTCTGAAGCCGAAGCCTATCTGCGCCACCCTGTTTTGGGAATGCGTCTACTGGAAATCACAGAGGAACTGCTCCAGCACGAAGGCCTAACGGCTTTTGACATTTTCGGTTCGCCCGACGACCTCAAACTACGCTCTTGCATGACGCTCTTTTCATCCATCTCCGAAGAAGGCAACATCTTCGAACGTGTCCTGGTGAAATATTTTAACGGACAACCATGCCAATTCACCCTGGCAGCAGTAGCAAAGAAATAGCCACCGACCGACAATAATCCCCGAAGGAATCGGAACACCAGTTTTTTTGAGTTCCATCCCTTCGGGGATATTTTTGAATATCTTCATCCAGCCATTAGCAATTGTTCAAAAACACTTATCATTTACCTGCTACCGGACCATATTTCGCGACAAGCGCCAAAAGTTCATCCCCATAATTTTCAATACTCTTGTCGCCAAGATAAGGAATCACTTTCAAATCAGCCTTCGTCGTTGGCAAGAGATTGGCCACACCAATCAACGCCTTCTGCTGGAGAATCGTATAGGCCGGCAGGAGTTTCTCGCGCGACTTGTCGTAACGCCATTTCACCAAATGCTTAAACAATTCGGGATGCAGAATATCCGAAGGCACCTCCACCTTCTGGCTCACAGAACTGGCTTTTCTCTTCTCGCCCTTTTGGGGTTTCGATTTCTTCTCCCCCATAGACGCGATGGCCTTTTCAGCCAAATACTTCTCCAGCTCAAAACCATTTTCCGCCACATACCTCAACATGCGGCATTTGAATTGAAGCGACTCTCGGGCCGCCTGCAACACATTAGAGACACGTTGCTTAATCTGCTTATTGTCTGTTGGCAACTCCATCTGCATCACAAAATCATAGACGGGCTTCATCTTCTCTGAGAAATACGCCGCCCCCTTCTTTATGCGCTCAACAATCACCTCGTCACCAGAAGCGTTCTTTGCCTCTGCAAACAAACGGGAGAGCTGATGATGGAACGCCACAGCCACCTGCTCCACTTCCTTATAAAAAGTAGCAGCAAGTTCATCCGACGCAGTCACTGTCCGCGGAAACAGCCTATTGAAATGCTCCGCCAAGAGTCGACGCAACTGATCATACTGATAGCGCAACAGATGGAAGTCAAACAGACGGACCACCGTTTCCATATAAAAATCAGCCTGCATCTTTCTCACCATCTCATCCGTGGGAGTTTCAGCCTCCGCCCTCTCCGTAAACCGCGCCACATCGGCATCACAAATGACAGCCGCCCTTGGAATCTTTGAAGAAAGCACCATGCCTTCCAACGACTTGCAACGACTCAAAGCCACATAGGTCTGCCCGTGGGCAAAAGCCCAATGCGTGTCGATAATGGCGCGTTCAAAAGTGAGCCCCTGACTTTTATGTATGGTAATGGCCCACGCCAGCCGCAGGGGATATTGCTTGAATGTACCTTCCACCACCTCTTCAATCTCATTATTCTTTTCATTGAGGGCATATTTGGCATTGGTCCACTCCTCGCGCTCCAATTCAATGGGAGAAGCCCGCTTCTCACCTATCGGACGAACACACACACCATTCTTATTAATCATGACCACCTCGCCCAGCATACCATTATAGTAGCCAGCTTCAGCATTGTTCTTCACAAACATAACCTGGGCACCTTCCTTCAAGACGAGCACTTCATCCGTCGGATAAGAACTCTCCGGAAACACTCCGCTGCACACTGCCTTAAACTCAAAAGCCGGTGTTTCGAGGCGGTTCAGTTCAAGTTCATTCACCTGTTTTGCCTGATTGTTATGAGTGACCAAACGCACATAGCCATCCTTTTGAGGAGGATTGAAATCAGGGATATACCGTTTGTTCAACGCATCCAGCGTCTGATTGTCCACCGTTCCAGAACGCACTTCATTCAGAATACGGATAAAATCTGGATCATCCTGCCGATAGATATGTTTCAATTCAACCGTCACATAGTTGGAAGCCTGGAGGGCACGGCTTGAAAAGAAGAACGGGGTGTCGTAATACTTCTTCAGCATATTCCAATCCTCGTCTCTCACCACTGGTGCCAACTGCTGCAAGTCGCCAATCAAAAGCAACTGCACACCGCCAAAAGGCAAACCCGGATTACGGTATCGACGCAAGACGGAATCAATGCTATCAAGCAAATCGGCACGCACCATAGAAATCTCGTCAATCACCACCAAATCCAAACTGCGGATGAGGCGCACCTTCTGCTGCGTCATCTTAAAGGTTTCCCGACTGTAATTGGCATCTGGGATATAGGGAGAGAAGGGGAGCTGAAAAAAAGAATGAATGGTCACGCCGCCCGCATTGATAGCAGCAATGCCCGTCGGGGCAAGAACCACCATACGTTTGGCAGACCGCTCACGCAGCCGACGCAGAAACGTGGTTTTTCCCGTTCCTGCCTTACCTGTCAAAAAAAGGTTTGTCCCTGTATATTCAACAATCTGTTGAGCTCTGTACGCTTCTGGATTTTCCATGGTCTGCATATTCTTTGTAAGCTACAAATTTAAAGAAACACAACGCATCTCAACAACACCTTTCGGCTCCGCCTTCCAATGCGCCATAAACGAAAAAATGCGAAGACTCTTTTGAATCCTCGCATTTCGTACACTCTCAGGGGTTCGAACCCTGGACCCACTGATTAAGAGTCAGTTGCTCTACCAACTGAGCTAAGA
>ERZ773112.951-NODE-951-length-17987-cov-3.731597_pt1 | contig 17987 bp, 22 predicted proteins | sample MGYA00580566_ERZ773112 | MGnify/ENA primary metagenome ERZ773112 (study PRJEB29015, sample SAMEA2737842) | human gut metagenome | biome: human gut; feature: human-associated habitat; material: faeces | place: China | collected 2012 ... | reverse complement strand
AAAGAGAAAGGAAACCACCCACCAGAGCCATTTGGTAGGAAGATAACTCAATGGGCTGGATCAGCACCACCTGATCGCCGTCCATCAATTCCTGCACCACAGGCTTGTCCGTCAATTTCACCGTTGCCATGTGTTATTCTCCTTTCATCGGTCCGATGGTGATAATGCTTCCGTCGTATAGCTTGTAAAATACATTCGTCCACGAATCTCCGTCGCTCGACGCCGCGATATCTGATCCGTCAAACGCCCATGTGATCCCTTTCGCGTGCAGGAAGTGAGCACTTCCTGACACGAATGCCTTGGTGCTCCTGTTCCATGTGTATCCGTCTTCTGAGCTGAAATAGTATTTACTATAGTCCCCGTCTATTCCGGTTGCATTTCCATAGGCGCAGAACCCGGTATTCGTGATGCCAATTACCTCTGGAAGAAAGTCTCCAGCCAATTTATCGAGTACATCCCAAGTGCTTAAATCTCTTGAAATTGCGATACGCGGTACGTCCTGATACAGGGCGGCCTCGGTCACGGTGACGTATTTCCCGTGCGCATATATTAAGTGTTTTGCCCTACGCATCCCATTGATCATTTTGAGTGCACTCCACGTCTCTCCTTTGTCGTTGGATACCGTAAACTTGGTATCTTCGACGTATCCAGAGGCCGTGATCGCCACGAATTTCCCATCCCCGTAGCACAGTCCGGTGTAGTATGCTTCGCTGTGTACGCTCGGCATATCGTGGGCCGTCCACGTTGCGGCGTCCTTTGATGTGTAACATACATTGACGCCCTTTTCTGCGGCAACGATCATAAACGTGTCGATTCCGAAGCAGATGTGTGCGCCGAAAAGTTTTTTGTCGAGGCTCACAGTCGTCCAACTTCTTCCGTCCTTGGAGTAGATAACCTTTGATTCAAAGACTGCAACAAAGAGACCGCCTCCGAAAACGATTCCGTTGAAAAATTCATTCGGCAGGCCAACGTCTACTTTGTCGTAAATGACTCCGTTTTTGGATACATACATGATTGGCGTGTGATCGAAAAGCGCCTTATCGCCTATGGCTACAAAAGTATCGTTTCCGTAGGCTTCGTAATTTGTGTGTTCTCTTATGCCGTAAATATCATGGTGGAAGGTCAAATTGCTGTAATTGCTTCTAACCCGCTCAATCTTGCAGTTCACGCCAAGCTTTTCTTTTAGCCTGTCGTACCCCGTCACCCCCGTTCCGCCGCGGGCAACGCCCAGCACGCCGCCGGTCAGGTCGTTGGTGCTGTGCTTGTGGGATGACTTCGCCGCGCCCACCTGCTCCGCCGTGACCTTATGCGGATTTTCGCCGTTCTTTGTGTGGGCGATGAGCGAGGATACTGCCTTGGCGATCTTGCCAAACGAGATAGATAACTTTTCTCCGGATTTCAGCCCCACGAGTGCGCTTGCCTCGGTGTAGGTCGGCGTCTGGTCGTTGGTGGAGACGTTTGACACGTGCCCCAGTCCCACCTGCTCCGCCGTGACCTCGTGCGGATTACCCTTGTTCTGAACGTGCGCTTCCAACTCAGCACGGCTGGCGTAAACCAGACTTTGGGAGATGGAGGCTGTCACATTTTCGGCGTCTCCGATGTATACCAAAACGTCCATCTGCGTCTCCAGCACCTTGTCGGCGCTGGCGGGAATGTAGTCGCTTTCTCCCTCCGGCGTGTACTGATAGGCGTACAGTAAAGTCCCATCCGCCGTATCCGGATCATGCGCCAGTACGCCAACCTCCGTCGCCCTGAAACTTGCGCTTACCTGAGAATTGCTGAAAGTGGTTCGCAGGGTCACGAATATATCCCCAACCTCATAGCTGCTGATCTCCGCCGTCAGCAGCGGATTGGACAGCGCCGCCGCACTTTTCCCCGCGTCCGCGCCGTTGCCCAACTGGATTGCCGTAAATTTAATATTTACCTCCCCAGCAATAGCCCGCAGCAGCAGGTCTGTGCCGGAGGGCGTCAGTTTTAGTGCCATGTTCATACCTCCTCGTCAATGATCCGATTTCCAGTCTCGTCGGCCAACAGGTTTCCAGCCTCGTCTGTCATGTAGGTCACGTCCAGCGCCGCCGGAATCTCGCACCCCAATGACACGATCCGCCCGACACGCACCGCGAAACCGGTGTACAGATGATGTTCATGTCGCTGCAACACAGTCACGCTGTCCAACACCGATCGCAGGTTTTTATAGTACGCCACGAGGGATAACACCGTCGCGTACTTCACGGCGTCCAGCGTGGATGCGTCTTGAGAAATCAGCAGGCGGAAGTGATACGGCTTGCCGCCATAGTCCCACCATTCCTCGACCTTAGAATCGGGATAGATGGCCGAGAGCGCCGCCGTGACGGCGGCAGGCGTTCCCATATGTTTGTGGACATACCACGATTGCCGCAGAGTGTTTCGCTTTTCCTGCAAGCTGTAGGAATAATCCCACCAGTCAACTTTGAAGTCGTTCGCCAGAATGTCCAGCAGCTCGTTCGGGAGCCGGTCGATCTGTGAGTAGATCGACACGCGCTCAATCTCGCCTACGCGGGCAGCCAGCACCTCGGCAACGGCAGAGGCAAGTGCTGCCATATTGTCGTCATTGGCAAGGACTGCCGGCAAGGAGGCCAGCAGGTTTTCCTTCGTGATGCCGTGCGCCTTATTCATCCTCGTAGCCCCCATTTGTGGCCGTGATGGTCCCGATCGACGCAACCTGTGGCGTCGTGTCGTCGGAGCCATCCCGCAGCGTGGTAAAGACCGGGCTGGTCAGCGCCACGCGCTTGATGCCGGTCTGCATGAGCTTTCCGATCAGCACGGAGGGGTTGATGTCGCGCCCCAGCTTCCCGCACTGCCACGCGACGAACTCAGCCACAGCCTTGTCGACCGCAGCCTTGATCTCTGTGGAGCTGAGGGAGCTGTCCTTTGGCACATAGTAGGTGAAGGTGATATTGCAGCTCACCTTCTGCGGGTCCTTGACAGAGACCTTGTCCGTCAGCGGCCGCACCGTGTCATCGTTGCAGGCGGCGAGGACGGCATTTTTGATCTCTGTGGTGGCGATGGTTCCGTCGTCCATGAGAACATAGAGATCCACCGCTCCGTCGCTGGGGCTGTTCGCCACCACGTCGGCGATCTTGGTGCTGACCTGCTTGGCAAAGTAGATATACCCGCCCTTGGCTCCGGCGCAGCTGTAAGCGTCCTGACTGGCGCGCATCAGCTCGTAGAATTCATCGTCGGTGGCCTCGTCCGCACCGTTACCGCTTACGGTGAGGTTTTCGCAGCGCTCACAGTAGTCGAACAGGTCAACGAAGGTGTTGATCTGTCCTGCTGCGTAGCCGTTGCCGACCGCACCAACAGTCTGGCAGCGGATCTGCACATCGGCATAGGTCTCGCCGATGGACACATAGGCATCCGCGACCGTCTCCCATGTCAGCGTACCGCTGGCGTCGGTGACGCGCGTACCGGCAGGGATGAGGATCGCCGTGGTCTGTGCCTCGGAGATATGAAAGCGCTCGGTGCAGACCGCAGCCTGCGCCGCCGGGCGCTGCGTGACATAGAACAGCTCAGCCAGCGCGTCCAGGTTTTCCCCTTCCGCGCGGCTTGGAATATTCTGATTGCCTGTGTAATTGTTCAGCCCGCGCTCCTGGATCACCACGGCGGCCACGAACTGGATAAACAGCTTTTCGGGGCTGGCGGGCTTCACGCTGACGCCGGTGATTTTTTCGTAAATGGAGATCAGCAGCGATTCCACCGCTTCGGTATCGGTAGAAACGAACTGATATCCCGTATTTCTCTCACTCATTGATGATGTTCACCTCCACGGTAGGGATCAGCCTGCCCGGGGCGTTTCTGTCGGCCGAAAAGGTCACATTCACCACCTCGGCGCGGGGCTCATATTCTTCCACTGCCTCTTTGACCTCGGAATACATCATAGGCATAGCTACCGGCAGAGGCTTATCCACGAACTTCTGAGGAAGACCGAAGCCGCGATACAACGGACAGGTCCCCTGCCGCGTGGAAAGGATAATGGCGATATTCTGCAAAACGGAGCGGACGGTGTCAGTCTCGTTGAGCTGCACCGCGCCGATGTCAGATGCGGTCACCTTGTAGCTCATGGCAGCTTTACCCCCTCAGATACTCTTGCAGGCTGACGGACACGGTGGCGCTGGTGACGTTGCCGCGTCCGTCATAGGTTTTCATCTTCATCTTGTGATCAAGCACGGACCAGCGATATTTCCCGTAGCCCTTGTTGCCGATCACCAGCGGGACGGCAATGCCGCCGCGCTCATAGTTCCACAGCTTCACGACCTCAGCGATAGGATCAACGCCGAGGTAAGCGGAGAGAACGATGTCGAAGGTCATCTTGTCGGGGTCAAGGCCGGTGAACTCCGTAAGGGCGTGTGTGCCGTGCCGCTGATGGGTCGCGTACCGGGCAGACCCAGACCAGGTGACATTATTGATCGTTTCGATCGTGCGGTCAGACACCGTAAAAACGATGTCGCCCAGACAGCCGACCATTCCCATGCTCAAAAACCTCCTAACACAAAACCGTCCCCGTTGAATACCGGAAGGTATAGGCAGAGGACGCGGTCATTCCCCTTCGGCATCCAGTAGGTCAGATGCGAGCCGGGCAGGTGGTCGTGGTCGGGGAATTCGCTGGCTGTGCCGCCGCCGGTGAAGGTGTCCGTGATCTCATGCGTGTGCTTTGCGTCCGGCTTTATGTAGAAATTCGCTCCGTAGTGCTGGAGCACATAGAGCCAGTCCGAAATGATGCCTGTGTCCTTAAACTTGACACGAGCCCTGCGCTTTGCGCTGTCGACGGCCGTTACCGTGCCGGTCTGAACGAGCCTCGAAAGGATATTCTGCAGTTCGTCCATCAATATCCCTCCAATGTCTTGCGCAGCTTGACCTGCGTGGTATAGCCGGACGAGCCGACCGAGTGCGCAGCCTGCTCCACAATGTATTTCCCGTCCCACGCACCCCAGCCGGTGAGCTTGGCTGTGACGCCGGCCACGATATCCGGATTGCCGGGCAGCGTAAAGGTCGCGGTCTTTGCGTACTTGTTGTGCAGCCGGAGATATTTTTCAGCCTTGGTCTTGGCCTCGGCCACGCTTGCCACCTTCGCGGTGATCTCCAGTTGCTGGTTGTTCTTGGCCTTGTCGTTGTAGTCCTCGACCTTGACGGTGGCCTCGATGCACTTTCCTGTGCCGGGGTCCGTGTAGCTGACGCGGCAGGAAGCGTACTGCGTTCCGGCCGTTCCCGCGTTCAGCTTGTGCTTGGTGTAGCTGCCGCTGCCGCGGACGATGGTCAGCACGGGGGATTTCTTCTCGTAATCCTCCTGGTCGAAAAGTACGATCAGGTTATTGGTGGCTTTCAAAGAGATACCCGCCTCGTGGCACAGCTGGGAGAGAAAGGAGATGTCGCTCTGCTTGCACTGCTCTACGCGGGAATAGGACGGGTCTTTTGTCGTGAGGAACATACAGGCCATTCCGTTGGCAGCGGCCATCTCGTTTGCGATGCCGGAAAGCGTGTAGGCCTCCCATGCCTTGGATTTCTCCGTCTGGCGGATCTGCACGCTGTACGGAAGAGCTGTCGCCTTGATGGTGATGGTGTTCGGCGGGCCGGAGGCATCAACGCTGTCCAACTCAAACTGTCCGCAGTCCAGCACCTTATCCCTGCCGCCGCCCGTCCAGTTCTCCCGGACGAACACGGCTCTGATCTTGAAGCCGGCGCCGGAAGCAGGGGCAGGAGCGGCGGCAGAAGCATCGCCGCCCCCGCCGCCGGATTCCTTGATGTACGATGCGCTGACATAGGCGGTTTTGCCGTTATAGCTGACCTTCGCCCAGCCGTTTTCGATGCCCTCGACCTGCAGCTCCGCGCCGCAGACCAGAGCGCCGTATTTGCCGTAGCTGGTGCTGGGGCCAGAGCGGACATTCAAGCCGCTTTTGGCTGTGACCTTGTAGGACTTTGCCGCCCCCTCGGTCTTGGCCTTGGAGGACGCGGACAGGCTCCCTGCGGAGGCTGCTGCGTCGATGGCATCGGCCAGCCACTTTTTGAGCCATATATCATCGCGGTCCTGAAGCTTCAGCTGCAGATCGTCGGTGCCGTCCGCCTCCTTGTCGGTGTAGGTGGCCGACAGGAAATAGGGGCGCATACTGCCGGTGATGTCCGCGCCCTGGAAAAATATCTGCGCCGTGACGCGGCGCGCCTGATTCGGGCTGCTCATCCGACCACCTGCTTCCACGGGGGCAGGGCATCTCCGACATCCTCAGCAGGGTCGGGCAGCTTCAGCACGATCCCGGCCGGAAAGGTGTAGTACCCGAGATGCTGCGGATTCAGATTCATCAGCCGGTCGGTGTACGCTTCGCTCCCCAGTTGGGAGAAGGCGATGCTGTCCCACATATCACCTTGAATGGTGGTATAAGTATTGCTCATGTGAAACTCACCCTCCTCCGGTCATACTCGGCTTCTTCAATCACTTCAAGGACGCGCTCGGCGAACTCGTCTCCATACTCGCGCAGAGCTTCCACCGTCTCGGACGATGCGCTGCCGTTGATCTGAAACACGATCTGCAGCTCCACCGATCCGGCGCCGGAGCCTGCGCCCGGCTCTGCCGAAAGCGCGCCGTCGCCATGGATGGCGTGCAGTGCCTCCAGCAGCTGCGGGGCGAAGGTGATGGCCTGGATCTCCATGCTCTCGCGCATGGCGGCGGTCTCCTCGGCGGTCATGACCTGCTCGCCGCCGTTGAAGTAGACCAGCTCCGGGCCGTTTTCGCCGACGAGGGCAAAGCCGGGTGCGGCGGACTGCGTACCAACTGCGTAGCCGGGAATGCTGCCGGCCGTTCCGGTACCGGACGCGGACAGTGCGGCTCTGGCTGCGGCGGCGACGCGGTTGTAGGCGGCGGTCACTTGGGGCAGCATTCCGACAGCTCCGTCGATAAATCCCTGAATGGTGGCCTGCGCGCTTGCCTTGGCCTCGTCGCCAAGGTCCATCGCTTCGATGTCCTCAGCAAGCGCCGTCTGCAGCTCGTCCATGGTGGCCGTGAAGTCGGTCTTGAGGTCGGCTACGCTCCCCGCTGCGTTCTGCTGCTCCTGCTGCAGAGTCTTCCAGTTGGCTACCATCGTGGCCAGCTGCTCGTCGGTGGCGCCTGCCATGCCGGCGATCGCGTTCACGCTGTCGGAGCTGCCGTCAGCAAAGGAGGCGATCATGTCGCTCAGCCCCTCGATGTCGGCGCTGCGGTCAGTCAGGGATTGCAGGTTGGCGTTGTAGTCCTGCCAGTAGGTGATCTGGCTCTCCAGTGCAGAATTGATGCTGCCTGCGCTGGTTGCAACGACCTTTGCGGCCTCGTCCCAAAGCTGCTGCCATGCGCTTTTCAGCCGCTTTGATCTGTCCGGATATGCTTTCGTATGCCGCGCTGTACGCCTCGTTGTAGGACTCCACAAGGGCGTTGATCTTTTCCTGCACGCCGGAGATGGCGGCCTGGAACTCGCCGGCCTGTGCAGCAGCCTCCTCGGATGTGCCGGTGCCTTCGTTCATGGCGGCGGTCAGATTCTTGACCGCCTCTTCCGCGAGGGCGATCTCCGCCTCAGCCTCGGAAACGGCGTCTGCGTCCTCTTCCATCGCCTTGTTGTAATTTTTGATGGACTTCTCAGCCGCCCATATCTCGTTGTTGGTGTCGTAGATGGAGTTTTGCAGGTCGTAGTATTCCTGCGAGAGAAAAGCGGTCGCATCGGTGTAATAGCCGTACTGGTCGTAATAGGCATCCGCCTGCTTCTGCGCGTCTGCCCATAGCGCATCCATCTGCGCGTAGGTATCAGACAGCTTCTGCTGGGCGGCCTCCAGACTGTACTGCGCCTTGGTGAGCCCGATGCTGTTTTCTTCTGCCTCGATCAGCACGGCGGAATACTGGGAGTACAGCTCGGTGAGCTGATTCTGATAGGCCTGCTGCATGGCATTCTGCTTCCACGCCTCGGTGTTGGCGCGGAGTGCTTCGGTGCCGCCGTTGATGGTGTCGGTTTCGAGGTCGATATAATCGGCCAGCTCCGGCACCACCTGGCAGAGCAGAGCCAGGGTGTTGTGGTACTGCCTGTGCTGCTCGTCGGTATTGAGCCCCGCCGCCTCCAGCTCCTCCAGCTTGCCGATGTAGGTGTCTGCGACGCCTGCAGCGGCCATGGTGGAGGTAACGGTATCGTCATAGGTGGCCTTGGCCTCGTCCATCGCCTCCCGCATTCCGCGGGCGGCTTCGGTCAGCTCCTTCACACTGGGTACGGCATCATTCGCCGCAGCGGTGGCCAGAGCAACGATGCCCGCCGTGATTGCGGCCACGGCAGCGGTAACGCCCATGATGACATTGACGCCGGGGATCGCCGCTGTGAGAATGGCACTGGCGGCTGCGGCTATCTTTGCAGCGACCGCATAGGCAGCCAGCGCGGCGACGACCGCGCCGATCACGCCAGCAAAGGCGGTGATGGCATTGACCAACGCCGGGTTCTTCTGAATGAACGCCGTAATGCTGTTGAGAACCTTCGTGCCGACGCCGTAAGCCTCGCTGAGCGCGGGAGTATAGGCGTCGCCGATGGCTACCTTGAGGTTGTTGTAGGCGTTCTGCATCATGGTCAACCGGCTCTGCGCGGTGGCGTAGCGCTTGTTGGCCTCGTTGGTGAGGGCGGTATTCTGCTGCCAGGCGGTATTTGCAGTGTTCACCGCGCCGGTCATCTGGTCTGCGGCAAGACCCAGGGCTTTGAGCATATTGCTCTGCCGGATGCCGGTCAGACCCAGGTCTTCCAGTACGAGGACGGTGCTCTCGCCCTGCTCGTCCAGCTTGCCGAGCCCGCCGATAAAGGAAGTCAGGGCGCTCATGGCGTCGTTCTTCCACGCAGAAGAAAATTCTTCGGAGGACATACCCGCGATACGGGCGAACTCCGCGAGGTCGTCCCCGCCTTTTGCAACGGCCTTTTCAATGGCGTTGAGCGTCTGGGTCATGGCGGTACCGCCAGCCTCGGCTTCGATGCCGACAGAGGACATCGCCGCCGCCAGAGCCATGATCTCCGGCTCGGTCAGTCCGGCCAGCTTACCCGCCGACGCCAGGCGCGTACCCATCGCCACGATCTCGGATTCCGTCGTGGCGAAGTTGTTGCCAAGGTCAACGATGACAGAGCCGAGCCGTCCGTAATTGTCCGTTGCCATGCCGGTAATGTTGGCGAAGCGCGCAAGGGAGGTTGCTGCCTCGTCAGCTGTCATGTTGGTGGCAGTGCCGAGCATGGTCATGATCTCGGTGAAGTCCAGCAGGGCGTCCTTTTGGATGCCGAGCTGTCCCGCGGCTTCGGTTACCGCCGCGATTTCCTCTGTGGTGGCGGGGATCTCCGTGGACAGCGCCTTGATGGAATCCGACATTGCCGCCAGTTCCTCGTCTGTGAGGTCTGTGGTCTTGGCGACGCCGGTAATGGCGCTCTCAAAGTCCATCGACGCCTGCGCGCAGCTGGCGAAGTATTCGTAGATCTCTTTCAGGGCGACGGCGATGCCTGCGGCCACGATGGCCTCGTGTACCTGATCAAAGGCCTGCCCCGCCTTGTCGCCGAAGGTCATAGCTTTATCGGCGGCCTCGCCCTGCTTGTTTTTCAGCGTGTCGATCTTGCCGGCAAGCTGCTCGGAGCTGTGGGAGAGGTCGTCGGTATTGACGCCCGCCTCTTCCAAAGCCCCGCTCAGCTCGTTCAGCTTTGCCGTCTGCTTCTCCAGCGAGGCGGAGGTCTTGTCGATCTGAAGCTGCTTTGCCAGCAGCTTGTTCTTCATGTCGGCGGACTCGTTGCCGGTCTCCTCCATCTCCCGCTGAATATTGTCATATTGCTGCCGCAGCATTTCCAGCCGCTTCCGCGTCGCTTCCACGGCTGCCTGCTGCTTTTGGAATGCGGAAATATCCGCCTGTGTCTTGGAGAGGGCCTGGATTTCCTTCTGCATGGACACAATTTCCTGCTGAGCGGCCTTGAAGGTCTTGCTGTAACTGCCTCCAAGCTGCGCGTTCAGCTGGAATAGCATCTCATACTCTTTGCGGCCTGCCATAGACGGCCCTCCTTTCAGATTTATTTATTCTTGCGTCGCTCCCGCGCCTCCTTCACAAGCTGGTTGCTGACTTTGATCCACTTGCACAGGGACGGCAGGGGCAGCGACAGCCAGTAGGAAACGGGGGTCTGATTGGTTTTCGCCATCGTAAGACATTGCCTGCGGAGCCAGACGCCGCCGTCGCCGGTTACAGCTCCGATGCCAGCAAAAAAGAGCGGGCCTTGCTTCTGACGCGGTTGAACTCGAAGATGGGCAGGGCGCGCAGGGCGTCGTCGCCGATACGGCGGGGATGGCCGCTGGCGTCAATGATGGTATTGGTGCAGGCTCGCACCGCCATGCGCACCAGGAACTGGCCGGAGAAGGTAGGCGAGATGGTGGGCTTGCCGATGGCCTGAAGCTCGTCCTCGATGGCAAGAGCGTCATCGCCGGTCAGCCCCTCAAAGTCGAAGTTCAGCTCGTCAAAGGTCTGCCCCTCGTAGGTGAAGGGCCTTTTCAGCTTGAGGGTGTAGTTGCCTACGCTCTCCTTGGCCTGCGCCTCGGCGGCGGCGTACTCGTCGTGATCGACGGTGGAGAAAGCGTCAGCGGGAACAACGGTCTTGTTGATATCAGCCATGGTGATAACTCCTTTCAAATCTCAAAAAGATGCCCGGAGCGGATGTTCCGCCCCGGGCTTTTGTCAGGTCTCTTACATGCCGAGCGCCTTGCGGACGTCGGCCAGGTAGTCGGTGCCGTTGACATAGCAGATGAAGTTGAGCTGGTCGACCTCACGCACCTTCTTGCCGTCAATGTAGGTCGCCCAGTAGCGGACGGCGTACTCGCCGGAGCCGTTGGAGGGCGCGGCAGGGGCCGCCCTTGTCGCTCTTGGGAATGACCACAAGAATGTGCTTGACGGCACGGACGACCACCTTGCCTGCCACGACATCTTCGTCCTGCTGTGCAACGCGCAGGTCGATGGTGTGACGGCGAGGCTCGGAGAGCTTCACGCTCTGATCGGTGAAGGTGCGGAAGTTAAGGCCCAGCGTCATCGCGTCGAAGTGACCGAGGATGACCGCCTCCACATTGCCTGCGATGCCGGCACCAGAGATGGACTGCGTCAGCGCGGTCAGGTCAGGCAGGGTCGCCTGTGCCATACCGACATATTCAACAGAGTCCTCGTAGACCTTGAAGTTGATAATGCTCTGATCCATGATTCAAACCTCCTTTTAGCCCTGCAGGGCGCTGGTGACATAGCTGGCGTCATACTCCAGCACGAAGTCGATCTCCTGAGCAGGAGAGGGCGGCGTCATGTAGACATGGAGCTTGATAATGCCGGCCATGAGGTTGGTCAGCGGGTTTTCGTTCTCCAGCATCTCCACGCGAGCGCCCAGGAGGTAGCCCATACCCACCAGACCGTTGAGCCAGATGTTGGCGGAATCGAGAACGGTGTCGATCAGGCGGCGGGTCATAGGCTTGTCCAGCTTGCTCCAGAAGGTCTTGACGAGGGAGTTGCCGACCCAGCCGAACATACGGCTGACCGGGATAAAGTAATCCTTGACATCGGTGTTGGAGGGATAGCAGGCGGTGTAGTTGCCCCACGCCACCCAGCCGCTCATGAAGTTCAGCGCAGTATCCACGCCGATGCCGTTGAGGTAGTTGGCCTGCGCAAGCGTCAGGTTGACCTCGGTGCCGTCCTCCAGGCAGAGGCCGTCGCACTGCAGCCCCTTATTGGAGGGAGACTCGTAGGGGCAGCCGCCGTTGCCGGTGTCGATCTGCGCCATCAGCCCCGCCATCTGGGTAGACAGGTGGAACTTATAATCGCCCAGCTTCGCCATCGGCCAGAAGGCGATCTCGTCCTCGTCGGCGATGTTGGCGGCGTTCTTCTTGGTGAGAACATCGGAATAGGCACGCGCGCCGGAAGCGCCGCAGTCGATGTCGATCAGCGCCTTGGCGCGGAACAGGCCGTTGATGTTGCCTGCCTTGGCGGTCATTGCAGCGGCCACGGTAGACTGCTGAGAATAGCCGGGGGCGCACAGCAGATCGGGGACGATGCCCAGCAGGGTCAGGCACAGCTCCACATTCTCCATCGCGGAGGCGATGTCAGATGCGGTGACGGTGGATGCCTTGACCTTGTTGTAGGCGATGTTTACCTGCTCTGCGTCATAGGCACTGCCGGTAGACAGCAGCTCCACCACCAGATGCTCGCCGCTGTAATAGGCGTTATAGTCGGTGCCGGACACATAGGCAGAGCCGGTACCGCCGGCAGGCTTGATGACCAGAGTGGAATCGTTGATGGCTGCGATGGGAAGCTTCACCTTGTGCTCCGTCACCGCAACATCGGTCGCGGCAGACGCTTCCTTTGCGGTGGCGATATCCAGAACATTGCAGAAAATGACAGGCTGGCAGGCGAACAGCTTGAAGTGCGAATACATGAATTCGCAGAGCGTGTAGGTTGCCCAGTCGTCGGAGTAGCCCAGCTTCTCCACCGCCTCAGACCAGCTGGTGCAGAGAACGGGAGTGCCGGGGGCAGCAGGCTTATCCGCCGCCTGAACAGGAGCCAGACCGACCACGAAGGGGACGCCGGACTCCGCCACGACAGGGGTGCTGACGCTGGTAGCCTGCTGAGAGACATATACGCCGTGGTTCATTGAAATTTCCTCCTTACTTCATGCCCTTGGCCAGCTTGTGATAATTCACATACAGCAGGTTCCCAGGCGTTTTGACTTTGATGCGGTCGGCGGGGAGCGTTTCGTCGCTCACCACCAGCGACGCGATCAGCGGGTGCTGCTCGATCACCGGGGCAAGGGTGTCAAGGACTTCCTTCCGGCCGCCGCGATAGATGGTGCCGCGCTGGATCACGCCCATCATGGTCGGACCGAGATAGACGCAGAAGCCGCCGGTGTCGGCGACCTTCTTCGGCGCGGCAGGCTTTTTCTTTGCCGTCTTTGGTGCGGCGGTCTGAGCCGCCGTGTCGATGATTTTTTCGCTCATAGGTTAACCTCTCTTTCCACAGGGGGAAGCATCCATGTGGAGATCATTTCCCCCACGAAATAGGGGGCGGTGTCATCGGGATAGACTATCGTTTCAAGCCCCGCCTCCAGGTCAAGGGTAAACTGCCCTCCGATCACGACCTGCCTGAGTATCGCAATGCGCAGACGTTCCATGAGATTCAGCAGCATCAGCCCGCCCTCCTGCTCGTCATCGTTATAGACACAGCAGATAGACCGGACCTTGGCGCTGGAGGTCACACGCTGTCCTTGCGGCTGTTGATCCATGCCGGTAATGACCTGGTGCAGCACATAGGGAGCCTTCTTGGTGGCAGAAGTGCCGTCCGGCAGGCGCATCAGGTAGACCTTTGCAGGGCGGAAGATCTGCTCCGTGTCGCCCTTCTGCAAACGGGTCGGCATGATCAGGTCGGCGGTGACCTCCTCGGTAAAGGCCCGCAGGCGTTTCAGCAGAATGGTTCTTGTCATAAATCAGCCTCCCCATCCGTTCAGCACGCGCAGGATTTCATGCTCAACGCGCTTTTCGTAGGTGTCGCGGATCGTTTCGTCCATCTTCTCGATGACTTCTTCGTTCCGCATCATGTGTCCGGTAGACGGACCAAACTTCTGCTCCACAGGAAAGCGCGGAGAGCCGACGCGCTCGAAAACGGCAGTCGGGCCGAACATGCGGGCCACGAATGCGTGTTGAAGCGTCGCAGCTCCGCCGTTGCGCTTTACCTGTGTCTGCACGGTGCCGTCCCGGCTGTATGTGGTGTTGAAGGTCAGCAGCGGGAGCACGGTGCCGGAGAAACTGATGCTCATACCCATCACGCCTCCCGCACCGCCTGTGATGTGGGTCTTGGAGTGAACTCTCCGCATGAATTCACCCTTGTTGATGGTGTACTCGGCGGCGGCGAACTGTCCGGCGCGGGTCTTGGCTGTATCTCCGGCGCGCCTCAACGCGGAGAACGCCGCTTTGTAAACGCCGCCGGGGATATTGTGCAGCAGCTTGTTCACGCGCTCCAGGCTGCCGTCGCCGACCTCGTTGACGCGGATAAAACTCATTCGTCCACCGCCTCCAATTCCACGCGCAGCATACCCATCTCACAGACCGAGGACGCGACATAGAACTCCCGGAAGAAGCCTCCGCCGCCCTCCTGGTCGTTGATCCTGATACGCTGCCCCCGCTCCGGCTGCACCCCGCCGAGATCGGACAGGGCGCAGTGGAGAACGGAGGAAACGATGTAAAGCCCCTGGGCATGGTCGCTCATCAGCTGGCGGCGGTCCTTCTCCTTCAGACCGGAGAGGACGATGGGAATATCCTCGTAGGTCGCCCCGTCATACTTGACGGTGCGCTTTTCCGCGAACTCGTCGCAGTTGAGGAACACGCCGAAGTTGTCGCGGGCGACCATATCCTTGAAGCCGCTCATACCACAGGCGCCTCCGGCGTCAGCACAGGGGGCGCTTCGCCGTCGTCCACGCCGTCGTCGTCCTCGGCGATCGCGTCCTCCAGCGGAACATCCGTAATGGCGGCGATCAGCTGCGCCTTGGTTTTGAGCTTAGCAGTGTCGATGCCCATCTCCTTGGCCAGCTCCGTGAGCTTGGCGTTGGTCAGCGTTTTGAGCTGCTCGGGATCAAGATGGGCGCTTTCCGCGCCCTCCGCGCCCTCGCCGCTGTTAGATGGGTCAGCGCCAGCCCCGTTACCGTCCTCGCCCGCAGGGGGCGTTGCAACAGCGGGAGAGGGCGTTTCCTCGGCGGGGCGGGCGACACACAGGGCAAAAAGGCGCTGAGCCTCCTCTTCGGAGACCTCACAGATACCGCCGCGGTCGATGGGAATGGGGTGCTTCGAGCCATCCGGCCTGTAGCCGTATGTGCCGCAGATGATCTCAATTTTCGCCATAGCAGTCTCCTTTCCGCGCCGGGTCAGGACACCACTTCCGCCGCGTAGATGTACGGGCAGTAGTTGTGAGGAGCAGCCAGCGGACGCGCGCCCAGACGCAGCTTGCGGATGTCCGCCTCCTGGTTCAGAGAGAACTTCGGAACGCGGGTCGCGGCATGACTGGCAAAGGCGGTGGAGCCGTAGTCGATCTGGGTGATCTGGCCGTACATCAGATGGCCGCAGCCAGGGGCGGTGACCATCGCAGAGGTGGCGGGGAAATACTTCTTCTCGGTACCGTTGTTGTCGACATAGCTCTCATCCACAGAGAACAGGTTCAGCACGAAGCCTCCGAAGTTGAGAGGGCCCATATAGACAACGCCATCATAACTCGTGAGTTTGGGGTCGATGGTGCCAGTAATAATGCCACTATTGCGATCCAGGCGGGTCTTTACATCTTCGATGCTGTAAATCGCGTCGGCCGTGTCGGAGCCGAGAACGAGGTCAGCTGCGCGCAGGCCGCGCTTAGAGAGCTTGCGGCACATGGCCTTCACATCGCCGAAGAAGTCGCCGCCCGTGGCGTTCCACTTGGTGGCCACGGTATAGGTGTGGTCGCTGGCGTCATCGAAGAACTTGACATACAGCTTCTCACCCTCGGTCTTGTCGTCGATGTAGGTCTGCATGGTGCAGGCGTTGTTGATCATGGTCTGAGCACACATCCACTCCTCGCGGCGCACGATGCGGCGGTCCATGTCGGTCAGATCGTCCAGCTGCAGACGCGCCGCGCGCTGAGCGGGGGTGCTGTTGGCGTAGATCGCCTCGCCGAAGCCGCGCTTGGTCAGGTCGTCCAGCGTCAGCAGACGGGACGGCGCGATGAAAGCAGGCTGGTACTCATGGATGGCATAGCCGATGCGGTCCATGGGGATGTCACCGGCGCGGGCGGAGACGAACGCCGCCATCTTACGGTCGCCCTTGCGGTACTCGGTCAGCACCTTGTCGCAGGCGAAGATGTCACGCTCCCCGGTGGGGAAGTAGCGGTCGCGGAAAAAGGTCTGCTGAGGAACGATCTCCTCGGTGATCGCCATCAGCACATAGGTATCGAAGAAATTCACTTCAGCCATTGTTGATTCCCTCCTTAGTTGGCAGCGGCGGCAGCCTTGAAGACGATGCCGCGCATACGCAGGTTGTCCTTATCACCCTCGGTGATGGTGTAGCTGGCCGAGACCGTCACCTTTCCGATGTCGAAGCAGCCGGCGGTGTAGACCGCCACCTTCTCGTCGGCAGCGGTGCCGACGTCGATGTCGTCGCACAGGATGCAGTCGGGGGTCAGGGTCTCGTTTTCCTTGGCCGTGCTGCCGAGAACGACCAGCTTGCCGTCGCCGGCCGTGCCGGAGGACTTGGCAAGAATGGTTCCGCGCTTGAGCGTGGCCGCAGCGGACAGCTTGCGGATAACGCCGCCGCGCACTTCGGGCGCGGGCTTGATGTCGGTGATCAGACCGTCAAAGGTCATCTCGCCGAGCTTCTGGCTCAGATTGATCATGTTCTTAGCCCTCCTTCTTCTTGCCCAGCAGGTCAGCGACCATGCTCCGGGCGTTGGTCATGCGCGCCTCGGGAGTGTCGTTCTCCTCGCCGTCTTCGCCCTCGGGCGTTTCGACTGCGGGGGCAGGAGCGGCAGGAACGCCCTCGGCGCCGGATTCCTCGCTGTCGTCCTTCAGATTGGTCAGAAACTTCTTGCCCTGCTTGGCGGCGTTCTTGGCCGCTGCCATCAGCAGGTCGGCAGCAGAGCAGGGCTTGTCACCGTACTTGGCCTGCTGCACGTCCGTCGCGTCGAGCAGGCCGGAGATCTCGTCGATCTCCTGCATACGCGCACGCTCGGCCTGGATCGCGGTGTTGACCGCCTCAGTGTGATCGACGGAAGCACGGGCGTCGGCCTCCACCTGGGCGATCTCGTCCGGGTACTTCGCCCGGAGCTCTTCCTTAGTCATGGAAATTCCTCCTTCATCGCCGGTGACTTCCGGCTTGTTTTTATCTGTCTCAACCGGGGCGGAGGCCTCGGGTGTGACCGTGGGAATGTTGTCCGGCGCAAACATGCCGGGGGCAAGGTGCATCTGCCGCCCGTTCACGAACAGGCTGCGCCCGTCCGCGCTGGCGGCGATGCTGGTCGGCTCCGCGTCCTCGATCAGCTCGTCCGCAAAGCCCTTGTCGATGGCCTCGCGGCCTGTCATATAGGTCGTGTCCGCCATCATGTGGGAGATCACCGTGGCCGACAGCCCGGTCTTGCGCGTGTAGACCTCCATCTGCATCTTGTCCCACGCCTCCTGCTGGGTAGCCTGTTCCCGCAGCTCATCGGCGTTGTAGCCGCCCCACAGGAAGGTCCAGCATTTGTGGATCATGACGAGGCTGGAGGGATTGACCCTGACCGTATCGCAGGCGCACATGATAAGACTGCCGCCGCTCATGGCCACGCCGTCCACGATGCAGGTAAGCTTCGTGCCGTTCCGCGCCAGCTCCCGCAGGCGGTTGTGGATCATGTTGGATGCTCCGGCGTCGCCGCCGTAGCTGTTCATGCGGATAGTGATGGACGTGCAGCCGGAGATCTGCTTGAGGTCCTCCAAAAACTCGGAGAGCAGGATGTACTGCCCCTCGACGGGCTCGCCCCACCAGTTCGTGGGCTGCTCCTCGTAGATGTCTCCATACATGGTGATCTCGGCATCACTGCCGTCCACCGTGGCCATCGTATAGACCTTTTTCGAGATGCTGACGGCGGGAGACTTTCGCCCAGCTCTCTTTGCCGGAATACTCATGCGCATTACCTCTTTTCTTTCCAGATATCGCTTGACGGAATGTAGGGACTGTTCAGCCACTCGCGGATTCCCGCGCGGCAGTTCTCGTTGCAGCGGCGCTCCATGTTCTTCGGGCAATAGGCGCAGTAGTCGCTTGCATAGTTCCAGATGGCGAGCGCCATGCTCCGCACATTCAGGCTCTGCAGATGCTCGAAGTTAGTCTTCATCGCCGTCACCTTCTTTCGGCGATGCCGATACAACGGTGACCTTGTTGCCTCCTGCCTGTGTCAGCAGCTCGTTTTCACGCTGCAGCTGCTCCACGTTCTC
>ERZ773112.943-NODE-943-length-18068-cov-10.312552_pt1 | contig 18068 bp, 9 predicted proteins | sample MGYA00580566_ERZ773112 | MGnify/ENA primary metagenome ERZ773112 (study PRJEB29015, sample SAMEA2737842) | human gut metagenome | biome: human gut; feature: human-associated habitat; material: faeces | place: China | collected 2012 ... | reverse complement strand
ATAAGCTGATGGTCCAAATGGGAATACCGATGATCTTATCCATGGCATTGCAGGCGGTTTACAACATTGTAGACAGTGCGTTTGTAGGAAATATGAGAGTGGGCAGTGAGGCCGCATTAAATGCATTGACTTTGGTATTTCCGGTTCAGATGCTTATGGTAGCAGTGGGAATCGGAACAGGTGTCGGAACCAATGCACTTCTGGCAAGAACGCTTGGCCAGGGGAATAGTAAAAAAGCAGCAAAGGTAGCAGGAAACAGTCTGTTCCTGGGAGTGATCATTTATGTGGTTTGTATATTGTTTGGCATCTTTGGAGTGAAAGCATACATTTCATCCCAGACAGTAGATGCAGAAGTTTTTCAGATGGGTGTCAGTTATCTGCGGATATGCTGCGTGATCTCTTTTGGAATTATTTTCTTTTCTTTATTCGAAAAGTTATTACAGGCAACTGGACGATCCCTTTATTCCACAATTGGTCAGGTGGTCGGAGCTGTTGTAAATATTATTCTTGATCCGATCATGATCTATGGTATTGGACCTTGCCCGGAAATGGGAGTGAAAGGCGCGGCCTATGCAACGGTAATTGGTCAGGTAGTGTCCGCAGTATTGCTGTTCATTTTCCATATAAAATTGAATAAAGAGTTTGAGCATGGAGCGAAATATATGAAGCTAGATGCAGGTGTTATAAAAGAAATCTATGCAATCGGACTTCCGGCGATCATTGCACAGGCATTGATGTCTATTATGGTTTATGTAATGAATCTGATCCTGAAATTCAATCCGTCAGCACAGACAGCATATGGTTTGTTCTATAAGGTGCAGCAGTTTGTTCTCTTCCTTGCATTTGGTCTGCGTGATGCGATCACTCCGATCCTTGCATTTGCTTATGGAATGAGAAGTAAGAAGAGAATAAAGGATGGAATCAAATATGGTCTGATCTATACGATTGCATTAATGATTCTTGGAATTGCCATTACAGAGATTTTCCCTGGGGCGTTCGCGACACTGTTTAATGCAGGACAGTCAAGAGAATATTTTATCGGAGCAATGAGGGTAATCTCAGTCAGCTTTCTGTTTGCCGGAATTAATGTTGCTTATCAGGGGATTTATCAGGCATTGGGCGGTGGTGTGGAATCATTGGTAATTTCGCTTTTGAGACAGCTTATCATTATTCTTCCACTGGCCGGAATTTTTTCGATATTTGTCAGAAATGGTCAGATGGGCGTTACATTGATCTGGTGGGCATTTCCGATTACTGAAATAGTTTCATGTTTTGTGGGATATATGTTCTTAAAGAAAATCAGAAAAAATAAAGTTGATGTTTTAAGTTAAGGAGGAAGCGGAGATGAAAAAAAGAATTATTACAATCAGCAGAGAATTTGGAAGCGGCGGACGATTTATCGGAGAAGAAGTAGCAAAGAAACTTGGAATTGCTTATTATGATAAAAATATCATTAATGACATTGCAGAGAAGTCCGGTTTGTCACCGGAGTATGTTCAGAAAAATGCGGAATTATCTCCGAAAAAAGGCTTGTTTGCATATGCATTTGCTGGACGTGATATCACAGGAAAATCAGTAGAAGACATGGTGTATGAGGCACAGAGGAAAGTTATTTTAGAACTGGCTGAAAAGGAGCCTTGCGTGATCATTGGAAGAAATGCAGATCATATTCTGAAAGACCGGGATGATGTGCTGAATGTGTTTATTCATGGAGGCACACCGGAAAAAATACAGCGTATCACTCGCTTATACAATGTAGAAGAACAGAAAGCTGTCAAAATGATGGTAGATATAGATAAAAGACGTATGGTAAATTACAATTTTTATACAAACCAGAAGTGGGGAAAAGCTGACAATTATACGCTGTGTTTGAACAGTTCCCAGCTCGGGTATGACAGATGTGAGAAGATAATTATGGAATGTATATGACTGTGAAAATACATTCCGAAAACAGTTTGTTATAAAAAGGTAAAACATGAGTAAGAAAGGACGTGAGTCATAGAAATGGGTTCTCTCTGAACTTTTGCATACCCAAAGTTCAGAAAGAACCAAAAATTTTGTTCATTCTTTTTTCTTATTCCTATTTCACTATTCGTAATCCTCAATTTTCCATTCGTCTTTCCAGTCAAGATAAGCCATATCACCATCAAAACGGAAAGGAAGCCAGACGTAATCGGCAATAGAAGTATTTCGGTGCTCATCCGGTGCTGGTGGGACAATCTGATATTTTTGGATCAGTTCAGGAATTTTGTCTGCTTTTCCCTGGAAAATAAATTCAAACATTTCTCTGTAAAATGCATAAGGGATATCCATATCTTCCGGACACCATCTGTCAGCGATTGCAATATATAAATCTTTTTTTCCTTCGACTTTCAATACGGATGAAATCTGGGAGTGATAAGATGTGCAGGAGTCATCGCCAGGGTGCGGATTCCCAAGTACGGTATATGGTCCATGCCAGGTGTCTGCAATCGCAACTTCAGAGGGATTTGGAAAATAGCCTGTGGTTCCTGAGGTTACGAGATAATGTTTTCCATTTCTGTAAAAATGAGCAGTTGCTTCACGCACATAAGGTGGTGCCGGATGTGGAAAGTGTGTACTGTAATATCCGGTAACATCGGTATAATCGGCAGTAAGATCAGCACAGATGGTTTCGCTGTGAACACGTTCAAAATAGTAGTAGGCTTTCCCGTCTGGTGCAACAGCCAGATCAAAGTCTCCGGCACTCATATTCAGAGGACGGAGATTCGTTTTTTCAATGGTATATGGCCCCAGAAATTGATCTGCAGTTAATACTGTTTCGCTTTGTATGCCATTTTTTTCCATGATTTTCAACCAGCATACATATTTTTTCGTAAACTGATTGTAAATGATATGTGGACGATCCATCATATTTGAAGGATGCAAAGGAGATGTTTCATCTTCCAGATCCGGAGGAATGATCAGACCAAGATCTTCCCAGTTATATAAATCTTTCGAAGCATAGCATCTGACGCCCCAGTGCCAGATTCCATTTTCCCCAGTTGTTTTTTCTTTATTTTCACCATACCAGTAGTAGGTGCCATCCAGATACAGAACAGATCCACCATGAGCCTGAATACGTTTTCCATTGGTATCTAACCATACTTGTCCCGGTCTTATAGAAGTATACATGTTTCAGAATTCCTTTCGTGTTTTTTACTTATTTTAAAATGATATTTTGCGAATTTTAACATGTATTCTTGCGAGATATTCATACTATATTGACAACCGGTTATTTTAATGGATCGTGTTGCTTTCTGTAATCTCTGGGTGTCATGCCCACATTTTTCAAAAATAACCGGTTAAAGTTATTAATATCTGAGAAACCAGATTCTTCTGCAATGACAGAAATTGGTACTGGCGTATGTATAAGCATAAATTTTGCATTCATAATTCTTACCGATATTAAATACTGGATCGGAGTTGTTCACATATATTTCTTAAATTCTCTGGTCAGATGATATTTACTTACATTTGCAAAATCAGCAAGAAAATCCAGTGTAATATTAGAAGAAAAGTTATGCCTCATATACTTGGAAAGATATGTAATTGTTTCCGGAACTTTAATAACGTCACTGTGTTCATCCATTGCTTTCAGCAGAAGAAGATAGGTAACAATATCGCAGATTGTGTTTGAAATCTGCAAATCTTTATAAATCTGAAAATGATCCCAGATATTAAGAAGATTTTCCACATGGGAATGATAATTACCGTCTAATGCGTCATGAAAGGTGACATCACCATAAGAAGCATATTCTGCATACAATTTTTCGGAAATAGAGCCATTAAAATGCAGAACGGAATGTTCCCAGGTTTCCCCCTGTGTTTTATAAAAATGAGGCTTTCTGCAATCAATAAAAAATCCACATCCAGGTTCAATAGTATAACTCTTTCCGTCATATTCCAGATATCCTGTTCCAGAGTAAGTAAATACAATTTCATATGAATTGTAGTTATCACGTTTGGTATAATAATTTGGTCCACATTCAAACAGACAGAATATTTGTGGATAAAAATAGTGTTCTGGATCTGTTGGCGTATCGGAATCTGGAAATAAAATACGAATACGGCCGTCCAGATTAAATTTATGAGATAATTGTTCTTTCGCATGGCTGACAGACTGCTGTGCATTGTCAGAGGGCGAAGCTTCTATCTCGTGAATCATGTTGTGGGGTGTTAGTACAAAGTGTTGGTTTTCGATAAAATGTATTTTTTCAAACATAAGCAATTTAATATGATTTATAGGCAATTTTGTTGGTTGTTATAGGGATTTTAACATAATATGATATGAATATCAACACAAAAGGAGGGTGCGGATGGATGCACAGATGGATGCACAGATGAGAAGGATTATGGATGCATTGAAAACACATAGGATGAGAAACGAAGGGAGCATGAAATTATGGATGTTGTAAAAAAAGGTACGAAGTTTAGTATTTTATTTGGATTATTGGGTCAGTCATTACTGACCGGTCTGGTAGCAGGTTACATTACATATTTTGGAACCGATATTGTAGGAGTATCAGCTCTTGCAATGGGAAATATTTTGTTAATTTCCCGTATTTTTGATGGTGTTACAGATCTGATGATGGGTGCAGTGATTGATAAAACAAAGAGCAAAAAAGGAAAAGCAAGACCCTGGATTCTCAGAGCAATGATACCGTTTGCTTTATTTACGATTTTGTTGTTTGCGCTTCCGGTAAATTTTGGCGCAGGAGCAAAAATTGTATGGATTTTTGTCATGTATAATCTGTATGCAATTGCCTATACAGCACTTGGCTGTGCGATGAATACATTAAATATCAGACTGACAAGAAATGAAAAAGAAATCAATTCTCTTTCTACTTTCATGATGTTTGGTATGATTCTCGGAAACGTAGTAATTAATGCATCCGCTGTTGGTATTCTGACTGCATTGAGTGGTGGAAGTTCCAATTATACACAGAGTGCATTTATCATTATGGCAATTATTTTAAGTGTTGTAAGCTTACTGGGAAGTATTTTAACTTATGTAACTACAAAAGAGATTCCGGACGAGGAAAAGAGAGTAGAACAAAAAGAGTCAACATTAAAAAGTGTTTCTGCACTTTTGAAAAATAAATACTGGATGATGCAGTTGCTGAACACCGTTTGTATTTATCTTGGATTATACTGTCGTCTGGCTGCGATGATTTATTACGGATTGTATGTTCTGAAAAACCCGGGACTGATTCCGGTACTCGTTATTGCAGACAATGTACCATCTCTGATTGCTATGCCGTTTGCACTTGGTATCAGCAATAAAATTGGTAAACGAAAAGCATCATTAATCGGCTTATGCTGCACAATGATTGGATTTGCATTAATGTTCCTTAATATTTATAATTTACCGATTTTTATTCTTGGTCTGGTCATCAAAGGCATCTGCTTTGCACCGGTACAGGGAGCAGGAAATGCATTTGTTGCTGACAGCGCACTTTATGGTGAATGGAAATTTGGTGTGAAATCAGAGGGTATGGCATACAGTGCAATCAGTTTTGCAAACAAAGTAAGTAGTGGTCTTTCCGGCGTACTGGTAGGCTGGGTTCTTGGTTTGACAGGTTATGTGGCAAATGCAGCAACACAGACACCTGCTGCCACAAATGGTATTATTTTCCTGTACATTGGAGTTACCTTTATTTGTACCGTTGTTCAGATTATTATCTTTGCACTTTATAATCTGGATGGAAAAATGCCGGAAATCCGTAATGCCTTAGCAGTTAAAAATACAGAAAAATAAATAGTTTTAGAAAGGGTATGATTATGAAACTGGAACAGTTGAAAATTTCAGGAATTTGCGAGCCGATGGGATATCATCTTTTGAAGCCAGTATTGTCCTGGAAGGTTACAGGAGCAAAAGGACAGCGACCAGTGCATGCATCTATCGATGTGACAAGACATGGCGATGATAAAACTATACTTTTCCATAAAGAGGGAGCGGATTTAAAATGGGAAGGGACAAGGTTAGACCTTGCCCTTTCTCCGCGTACAAAATATGAGGTAAAAGTTAGTGTAAAAGATGACAGCGGGGAAGAAACTTGTGGATATACATTTTTTGAAACTGGAAAAATGCAGGAAGCATGGGTTGGACAGTGGATTGGTACAAAAGACCAGAAGGTTCATCCTGTTTTTCGCAAGCAATTTTCGCTTGCAGATTTCGAAGCAGGCAGATTATATATTGCGGGACTTGGCTTATATGAAGCATATTTGAATGGTGAAAAAATCGGAAATGAGTATTTGACCCCTTATTTTAATGATTATACTGAAACTGTGCAGGTGCAGACCTATGATGTATCGCCACTGTTGAAGGAAGAAAACACGCTGGATATTTATCTGGGCAAAGGATGGTACAGCTCAAGATTTGGAATGGCTTCGCAGTGCAGTTTCGATGAATATCGTCTGATCGCAGAATTGCATATACAGCATGGTGATGCAAAAGAAACTGTTGTAGCAACAGATACTTCCTGGAAGTATACCGGTTCGCATGTTGTAAACAGTGGTATTTATGATGGAGAAGTATTTGACAGCTGTAGCAATATTGAAAAATCGGAATGGCATTCAGCTGTGTTGATTGAGGATGAGCTTGGTAAGCTGGTGGATCGTTACAGTCTTCCGATTGTGAAAAAGCAGGAATTACCTGTAAAAGAGGTGATCTGCCAGGCGGATGGAACACTGATTTTGGATTTTGGACAGAATATGGCAGGTTGGGTTGTATTTGAGTCATTTTTAGAGAAAGGTGAACAACTCCACTTGGAATTTGGAGAGGTTTTGCAGAATGGACAGTTTTATAATAAAAACTATAAGACTGCAACCGGTGGATTTACCTATATCAGTGATGGAAAACCCAAATTAGTTCGACCACATTTTACGTATTTTGGATTCCGCTATGTGAAAGTCAGTGGATGCATCGATCAATTAAAGCCGGATCATTTTACTGCATGGGTTCTGTATTCCAATCTGGATGATACGGGATTTATTGAAACAGATCATGAAAAACTCAATCGTCTGTTTCAGAATTGTGTGTGGGGACAGAAAAGTAATTTCCTGGATATTCCATCGGATTGTCCACAGCGGGATGAGCGCCTTGCCTGGACCGGAGATGCACAGATTTTTGCACCGACAGCTTCTTACAACATGGATACCCAGGCCTTTTACCGGAAATTTATGTGGATGATGCGAACCGCACAGATGCATCGACAGGGTGGTATACCTGCGTATGTACCGGAAAGCTTTATCCTGTGTGATTCTGCAGCAGGCTGGGGAGATGCAGCTACGATTCTTCCATCTGTTATGTGGGAATATTATCAGAACAAGGAAATGTTACAGGAGTTTTACCCGATGATGAAAGATTGGGTAGACTATGTGGGAAAACAGATAGAAAAAACGTGTGGACGGAAGTATGGACTTTGGACGGAAGGCTTTCAGTTTGGTGACTGGCTTGCGTTAGATGGATTCAGCGAGCAGGAGTTTAAAGGAAGTACACCGGATGAATACATGGCAAGCATGTATTATTACAATAGTCTAAAATTAATTTGCAGAGCTGCTCAGACATTAGAACTGCCGGAATATGAATATTATAAGGAATTAGAGGAAAAACAGAGAACGTGTTTGCTGGATGAGTATTTTTCTCCAAAAGGGCATCTGACGGTAAATACACAGACGGCCTATATTCTGGCGATATATTTTGACCTTTATCGTGATTATCAGGTATTAGTTTCTGATTTTATCAAACAGCTCAGACGGGATAAATATAAAATCAAAGGTGGATTTGCCGGGGGACCGATTCTCTGTCAGACACTTGCAAAATGCGGAAGAGGAGATCTTGCATATCATTTCCTGCTAAATGAAGAATATCCGGGCTGGTTATACGAAGTGAATCATGGAGCCACAACGATATGGGAACGCTGGAATTCTATTTTGCCGGATGGCAATATCAATTCAATGGGAATGAATAGTCTGAACCACTATGCTTATGGCAGCGTATGTGAATTCCTGTATAAATATATGGCAGGTATCCAATCCGGTAAAAATGGCTTTAAATGTGCTAAGATAGCTCCGGTTATAAGTCCATTCGTTCGGCATGTAAAAGCGAAGTATGATTCTGTTTTTGGAAAGTATGAGGTGGAATACAGTCTGTTAGATGATGGAAAAATCAGCATTCGGGTCGAAGTGCCATTCGGGTGTACAGCAACGTTACAATTGCCGGAAACCAGTCAGAGCATTCCATTGTGTGCTGGTGTTTATGAGAATACTTATCAACCGGAAAAAGATGTGAGATGTATGTATTCACAGGAAGCTTTTCTGTCGGATGTATTCCAAAATCAGGAAGCTGAGGGATTAATTATGAAAGAAATTGGAATGGCGCTGATGTTTCGAAATCCAGATAATTCGTTCCGTCAGGTATTTGATCTGTACGAATTAATTCCAATGGGATTTGAGCCACAGAAAATTGGAATGGTAGTAGCGCAGTTGGCAAAGATAAAATCCTATTAATAAAAAGTAATCAATAAAGCGAAAAGCGGTTCTTCTTGAACTTTGGGTATGCAAAAGTAAATCATGACCACCGGCTTAGCCGGTGGTTTGCTTTCCGCCCTATAAGGGCTCTTTCCCGGCACTGGAGTCTAAAGACTCATCGAAAGGCTTGCCAACTGCAACATCAGTTACTTGCTAAGTCTAAAGGACTTATCTTTTCTTATATTGTGCTGGAGAGGAATTTTTGAAAAAGCTTACTATTTGTGAAATGGGAAATACATTTTATGAAATAAAAAAATGACATTACATATTTTGTGATAAGATGTGTTCAGTAAAGAAACTATAACATAATGATACAAGGAGATGATAGGAATGAAACAGCAGGTATTTAATCCATATCTGCCAAGCTGGGAATATATCCCGGATGGAGAACCCTATGTGTTTAGTGATCGAGTATATGTCTATGGCTCTCATGATTCCTTTGGAGCACCGATTTTCTGTGTGAAGGATTATGTTTGTTGGTCTGCACCTGTGACAGATCTTTCTGATTGGAGATATGAAGGTGTTATATACAGAAAAAATCAGGATCCTTCTAATAAATTAGGAATTCGCTGTTTGTATGCACCAGATGTTGCACAGGGACCAGATGGAAGATACTATCTCTATTATGCCTTTGACTTCATGGGTGAGATGGGAGTTGCTGTCTGTGATACTCCGGCAGGCAAGTACGAATTTTACGGACATGTTCATTTTAAAGATGGACATGTATGGGGAAAAAAGAGTGGGGAACCATTTCCGTTTGATCCGGGGATATTGGTAGACGATGATAAGCGAGTATATCTTTATTCCGGATTTGCTACTAAGGTTCAGGCTGTTGCTTCCAGAGGACGTAATCTGACCAATGAAGGCGGAGTTGTTCTGGAACTGGAACAGGATATGATTACAATCAAATCCGGCCCAGAACTTCTATTTCCTACAAAAGGAAAAAATGGTGCTTTTCAGGATCATGCTTTTTTTGAAGCAAGTTCTATACGAAAAGTGGATGGAAAATATTGTTTTGTATATTCATCAGAACACAATCATGATCTTTGCTACGCAATGGCAGATTCACCTAAAGGTCCATTTACTTATGGAGGCGTTCTGGTAGATATTGGTGATCTTTATTTGAATGGAAATGAAGATGAGACACATGCCTCTAATTATTTAGGAAATACACATGGAGGAATGCTTCAGATAGAAGATCAATGGTATATCTTTTATCATCGACAGACAAATCGTAGTTCTTATGCAAGACAGGCATGTGCAGAAAAACTGGAACGTAGAGATGACGGAGGCTTTCAGCAGGCAGAAATTACAAGCTGTGGCTTAAATCAAGGAGCGTTGAAAGGGATAGGATCTTATGAAGCAAGAATAGCTTGCAATTTGTGGTCGATAAATGGAACAGGACGATATGATGGAAAGTCACCGAAACAAAAATTGAAAGATCATCCTTATTTCACGCAGAGTGGAAAAGATCGAGAAAATAATGGAGATCAGTACATTGCAAATATGAAGAATGGGTCGGTCGCTGGTTTTAAATATTTCGAAATGGGAGAGGCAAATCAGATCGGAATTACTATACAGGGGAATGCAAAGGGAACAATGCAGGTTTCTGACAAATCTGATTTTGAAAATATTTGTGCAGAGATTGAAGTGAGTAACAGAGAGAAAGAAATGCATACTTATAAAGGTGCCTTAAACATCCCAAGAGGAAAAAGAGCATTATTCTTCAGATTTCAGGGAGAAGGTACAGTAGACTTTCATTCTTTTGAACTGATGAAAGATAAAAACTGGAAGAAGGAGAAATGACATGAAGAAGTGGATAGAAAAACATCCGGAGTTATCTTTAAGGCTTTAAGCAATAGACCATTTAAATTTTTGGTAAGTATCGGTATTCCGGCAGGATTGAATAAATAAAAGGGCATGAATCTATAGGCGGATTCATGCCCTTTTATTTATTTAAAAATTGTTTTTAGCAATTTATGTGATATACAATAACTGTAAATACATGCAATGATTTCTGCAATCCAGAAGGCATACCAGCCATGTGAAATGCCAGAGATTTTTATAAAAATCCAAAGGCATGGAACCAGTAAAATAAGCTGACGGATGGCAGCACCAACCAGGTTAATAATGCCATTTCCAAGCCCGGAGGAAAAGTATCCGCAAAGAATCGTAATTGCAGACATCACAAAGGAAATGGAAATAATCCTCAGTGCCGGAATGCCGAGCAGCAGCATTTCTGAACTTGCAGAAAATAATTGCAGCAACTGTCCGGGAAAACACCAGAATATAACAGTTCCGCACAAGGCAATGATTGCTCCGGTAGGAAGTAAAAAAAGTTTTCAGCATTTTCTGAATGCGCAGAGTGTATATCAGGTTGTGAAGGAACCGGGGCCTGTAAAGCAGGATAATCAGGAGAGTATGGAGACAAAAGAATATATTTCCCGATCAGAGGCAGCGGTTCTTGCAGGAGTTACAAGCGGAACAATCACAAAATGGATGCAGATGGCACGGAGCACCAGAAGTCGGAAGGCTATACCACACTGAAAGAAGCCGAAAAGCGAAAAAAGGAGATTGAGTATAAGCAGTCCCTGGGAACATTTGTTGTACCAAAATGCACCAAGGTAAAAGAATTTATAAAGGAATATGTCAGAATCTACGGACATAATGAGTGGGGAGTTGCTACCTATGATGGAAATATAGGACTGATCAATAACTATATTATTCCCACGATCGGAGAGGTGCAGCTGTCTGAGATCAACAACCATTTTATGGAGAAGTATTATACGGATCTTCTGAAGATGCCGGCTGTAAAGAGTTTAAGGAATCCGGATGGGGACAAGCTGATCACAGCTGCGACAGTTCATCAGATACATAAGGTACTAAGGAGCTGTTTTAGGCAGGCGGTAAAGTGGGATATGATGGACAAGAATCCGGCAACGGATGCGACACTGCCGAAGTATAAAGCTGAGGAGCGTGAAATATGGACTGCGGAAATGCTGATGCAGGCAATAGATGCGTGTGAGAATAAATGGCTCAAAGTAGCATTTCATCTGGCATTCGCAGCAACGGTCCGAACAGGAGAGCTGCTTGGGCTGACATGGGACTGTGTGGATATATCAGAAGAAGCTATTTCAGAGAACAGGGCATATGTCTTTATTAACAAACAGGTGGAGCGTGTATCAAAGGAAGCTGTTGAGGAGCTAGATTCAAAAAAAGTCATTCTGATCTTCCCATCCCAAAGGAAGAATGGAGAAGAAAATAAGATTTCCATACCGGAAGGAGTAGATCCTGAACTGCTTATGAAAGTACTTGGTAATCCGGAGATGGCGGCTTTGATTACTTCTCTGGCAAAAACAATAAAATGATAATGAGTGAAAATATGGCGGTATTGTATGGAAAGAAAAGTCCATGCAGTACCGTTTTTTATATTATTATAGGGATTAGGCTTATTGATGAAAAGTGCTATATATGGTCAAAGAGAAGGCTATATTTGGTAGAACATATATGGTAAAATTGATAGTGAAAAAGAAGTACTACATCGATTCATTTTAATGCTAATGTGAGGAGGTCATAAATGCAGAACCCAATTCATGAAGGATATGAATATCAAGACTATTTTACGGTTTCAATAATTTTACAACTCATGCTTCATCAGACCGATGCAGAACTAATTATAGACCGTAAGGATTTTAACGGAGATAAATTTGATGATTTAAAGGTTAAGATGCCTAATAATAGCGTTGAATTTCAGATTAAGTATTCTGACGAGGAAAATTCACATAAACTTACTAAAGATGATTTTGCAAATGGTAATGGACATGATACGGCATTAAGTGCTCTTTTTACATCTTGGAAAAAGAGGAAAGAATCTGGATATAATACTCAAATAAAGTTATGTCTTGCGTGGAGTAAGCCTAAAGAGGATGACCCACTTGCAGATTTTTTAAAGCCTATCGAAGAACACACTCTTCCATTTTTAGTTTCTGCATATTCGTTTGATGGAGAGTCATTTTGGCCAATAGAAAAGCAACCTCCAAAAACATGGAGAAAATTCAATACAGCGATTAAATCAGGACTTATTGAAAGAGATGAATTTCTATGTTTTTGCAAAGAACTATCCATCATTTTAGAAATGCCTAAAGCAAGTCTTGATTTAAAGAATCCGGATGCTTTAGAAAGTGTAATTATTCAACAAGTTGAAAAATTGGGTGTAGGAATATATCCAAATGATGCACTAAATGTAGAGGATGTTATCAATAAACTTGCAACGGAAGTGAAACGCTCCAGAGCTAAAGGAAACAGAATTTATACAAGTATATTAATGGGACGACTTGGATTAATAATGGATTATGGAAAATTTGATCAAAGATTTCCTGTGGATTCAACACATCAAATTATATTAGGAGATGAGATAAACAGGTTACACAGAGAAGTTCGTGATTTTAAACATATTATTATTTCAGGAAACCCTGGTTCAGGAAAGTCGTGGCTTGTTGATGAATATATAGATAAACTTATGAGCGAAAATTGTAAAGTTATACATTATAACTGTTTTCAATCGTTACAGGATGCCAATAGTTTAGAGAGAATATGTGTTACTTCATTATATGGAAATTTAGTATCACAGGTTTTGGAACAATGTCCAGAACTAATTGAACATAAAAATACAATTTTTGGAGCAGATAAAACAGAACTAGAAAATTTGCTCAGATTTATAGAAGAAGAGTTTTATTTGGTGGTAGATGGTCTTGATCATATATCAAGAGAATATGAGTTGCATAAAGATATTATTTCGCGTTCTGAAACTGAAATTATTAAAGAATTGTTGGAAATTCAATTTCCTGATAACTGTTATGTGATTATATCATCCCAGCCAATAGATGAAATAGAGCATTTTAAAAGTAAGGGTTACAGTATATTTGAAATTGAATCATGGAAAGAGGAACAAGTAAAATCTTTGATGACAACTTTTAATATCAATGATGATATGATAGAAGAAGGTGATGGGGTATCAATCAGTGAGTATTTACTCAAGAAGTCACAAGGAAATGCACTATACCTTAATTATATTTTGCGTCAATTACAGAACTCAGATGTGAATAAAGAACTAATAGATGAAATACCAGACTACGATATCAGTCTATCACAATATTATACTTATCTGTATACAAAGATACGCAACAATCGTACGATTAATGCTCTTTGTGGGGCAGATTTTTATCTTAATATAAATGATTTGATGGAAATTACAGGTGATGGAGTATATGTAGAGCGTGATATATCATTGCTACATCCATTATTAATAGAAAATGTATTAAGCGGAGGCTTTTCAATATATCATGAAAGTTTTCGTAGGTTCGTGCTGGCTACGTTAAAAGATAAAAAAGTTGATATAGAAAGAAATGTGTATGGTATTCTTGCTGATTGGTTAAAGAGTAAATCATATTTTGAATTTGATAAATCGTTTTATTATCTTACGGAGTTACAATATAAATTAGGACGAGATGCTGAAAATGTCTCTTTGATTGAGAAAGAATTTGTTCTTAAATCTGTTTCAGAAGGTTATTCTCGAAAGCGTATAAGAATGAATTTAAATTGCATTGTTCGAAGTGCAGGAAGAATTCAAAATTTAGTCGCATTAGTAACAGCAGGTGAATTGTTGGCAATGCTTGATGATATGAATGAATTTGATAGTACCGGTGAAGAATATTTTCAAGCGATATGTGATATAAAAGGTGCCGCTAAATTGAATCAATTAATGCAGATTGATGGAAAACCTACTTTTGATATTAATACAGGTCGAATTGCTTGTTATATTTCATCAAAAGCTGGTAGCACTCCTTGGTGGGAACTGTATTTAGATACAGAGGATAAAGAGTATAAAATTGATGAGCTTAAATACTATTATAGATATTATCTTGATGAACAAGGAGTTAGTATCATTCCTAAACTTATGGAGTCGATAGAAAAAGAAAATGTTTCAATAATATACCAATGCATTGAGATTGCCTATGATGAGCTGTATGATTATATGGAATTTGATGAAATTATTTCCATTGCAAATAAACTACAGCTGAATCATTGGAAAAACTATCTTTCATATATTAAAAGTGGGTTTTATCCACAAAATAAAATTTCCATTGAGGATGCAATGGAAATTTGGGAAAAAATTAAAACATTGAAGGTAATAGGTGAAGAGAATATAGGTATTTTCACAAAAATGTTTTCGCAAATATATTATCTCGCTAAGCAGGGGGAAAGTAAGGTTATAGAGGCAATATGCGAGGATTGTGAAAATATTAATTGGTACTATAATTGGATAATATATTCCGTCAAAATGTCAGAATTATGTGCACACACGGCACAAATGGCTCCTAAAACAATATGTGAATCAGCAATTGCTAATTTGGAATTATTGTTGTTGGATACGGAAGTTTTCAAGGGACAACCGCGGACTTGTGACTTGTATTTTCTTCAGAACGAGTTGACAAGGTCGTATGAACGTGCAGTAAAACTGATTGTACAATATGGAACAATAGAAAATCTGAAGAATGCATTGGATATTCTCGAACAGCTTGATGATGAAACTGGAACAAGTTTGGATAATAGTATGGGAGGACCATTAACTGATGCTGAATTTTTAGGATTGATATCTCGTTTTATGACTATTGATAATTATGAAATTATAAAACCATATTTATTGAGGACTCAGGAGAAAATAGAAAAAAATGAAGTATATGATTGTATTGCTGCAGCAAAACTACGTTTTGTTAGCATTATTTCAAAATATAATCAGCCTGAGGCTTTAGAGCATTTTGACATGTGTGCTCATTATCTAGTGGCGTATGGATATCACAAGGATATTATCCTAGAGCAGATAATGGACTCTTATAATATATTTTTTGAATCTGTTGAAGAAAATTCAAAATATGAACGTGATACAATAACCAAAATGACAATAGCTCTAGGTAATCATACTGATGGAAGAGAAACAAAGCATTTCCTAAATCGTTGGTTTGATAAATTACTCAAGACAGAGCCGAGATATGCACTTTCGCTTTTGGCTGAGTTACAAGTCAAATATGGGAAAAGCTGGGTTGTGGAGGGTATGATAAGTTCTGCTATAGAAAAATACTGCAATGATTCTAGTTATTTGGATATTGTAATTGGATTGATTGAGTCACTCCCGAATGATACAAGCCCAAGAATAATTGATGTAGCTACATCTGTATTTAAAGCACTAGAGAAAATGTGTAAAGAAACAGATAATGATGAAAAATTACTGATTAAGTGTCGTATGAATGAACTTGTTATTAATATTGTTTCAAGATTCAATATTCTTGATAGTCCTTGGCCGGAAAATGATTTGTGGAAAGATGGAAGCATTAAAGAATTTTTATTAACTGTTGCGTCAGCAGGATTTGATGTTTCGCAGTATATAGAATATTTTCATATAAAAAAACCAAACGACATTGAAAATAATGAAGGTAATAAAAAAGTTGATGTTATCAAAAACAATCAAATACATTTTGATGCCTTAACGCTGCAGGAGGCAAAGAAATGGTTTGAGACACATAATTTGAGTGAGTGTGATGAAGAAGATATATGTAGATTCATTAAAAATTATCAAAATGATAGGGATACTCTACTTGATTTACTAAGATTTATTATTGCTAAATCAGGAGGGTGGGGCTATAGTCAAAAACATAAGGATATCGTTTTACAAATCATTAAAGGATTGGACCTGGATGATAAAGAAATGTCAGAAGTTCATATGCTATTGTATCTTTATTCATATGAATGGAGGAGTTCATTGATTGATAAGGATGAATTTCTCAATAGTATATCCATAAACTCTGATGTGGCTTGGAACACATTTTATAGTGAGTTACCTGAAGTTATTATTTCACATTCGGGAAGAATTACAAAAGGTCTTTTAGATGCACTCTTTGCGTTTGGATATGATAAGGATGAAATTATTATAATTTGGAGAAATGCCTTTGATATTATGAAACTGCGTTTCCCGAATCTTAATCAGTATCCTATTGATAATGTTCTGGAAGAAACGGACGAATTGTTAGAACTACGTAATTGCTTATTAATGCGGTTCGTTGATGGAGGTAAGGAATCGTTTCTGGCAACTTATTCTTATTTGGCAAATGCTGCTGAAGAAGAGAATTATTCAGAATTCACAGAATCAATAGTAGTTTGCTTGGAACATTATGAACATTATAATCTTGTGGTACAAATAGCAATTGCAGACTTAATAAGATGTTATAGTTACCGTTTGACAGGTTTGAATATAAATCGAATGATAAATGCTATTGATGCTGTTTATCCAACTGGAAATATGCTTTTAGATGTAATATTTTCAGAATTTACAATATATAAGGGCTTTCTTTTAAAGTGTGTTGATAAGCATGTGCCTGATTATATGGAGCAGGAAGATATTGAATTTTATTTATCAGAACAACTATATGATCTCGGAAAAGAGGAGACTCGAGAAGAAACTGATGAATATGCTAAGAGTTCAGTATATCGGGATACGACTATGTATGTGGCTGATACTTGTGGGATTAATTATGTAAAACTTTATAAAAAACTACATGCATCAAGGAAACTGAATAAAGAAATGCAAGATTTTGTTGGAGGATCAAGTAAGGTTCCTGAAAAAAATACTGTGTACAAATCATATGAAATTCAATATGCGCTTCATGCAATCATTGAAAAAGCTTATATTGATAGAGAGCCAGAGTTGATTCCACAAAATTTGTTACGATTGATGCCTGACTTTCAGGGAATGTATAGAATATTTAAGTGCCGTGAAATGCAACCCAAGAATCATCTGTATAAAAAGAATAATTCATGTGAAACTTTTCTTAAAAATAATGATGATGAATATATTTTAATTGGATGTTCGGAGACAAAAAAGTACATCGACTATCAACATGTGTCTTTGACATTTGCGTATAACGGAATAGTAGTAGGAGATGATGAAGAACATAATATTCCATTCACAGAATATTTAGCCACGGCAGTTGGAAAAGGCGAACGTTATATGATATCAGATAATGGGGAATCACTGATTGACTTTATTAGAACGATAGATCGAGAATTAGAAGATGAAGATTATCTGTGGCCTGGAATGGCAGTTACTGAATTACTTAATGTTCATGTTAAATTTGATTTTATAAATAGAAGATATATTGCAGTCAATCAGATGAATGACATTGTCATCATTATGAAAAAATGGTCATCGAGTTATAAAGGAGATATCGAGTATCATGGAGATGCTATTCCATTATATAGTGGTACCGAGTTGTATATAAAAAAGGAATATTTGGAGATTATTGAACAACGAATGGGGAGACTGAAAATGAAAACTTTTGTTAAGACATATACGCAGAATTATTAGAGGTAAAACATGGTCAAAAAACCATCGACATCCGACCTTGTACACGTTATAATATAGTTAATCTAATAAGAAAACCAAGTGATCATTGTTACGAAGC